>Ga0137375_10000644_pt1 | contig 38354 bp, 22 predicted proteins | sample SagtaG_24_FD_104936 | JGI IMG/M metagenome (GOLD analysis project Ga0137375, IMG submission 104936) | Vadose zone soil microbial communities from Sagehorn Ranch, Mendocino, California, USA - Sage1_R_113_16 metaG | ecosystem: Environmental > Terrestrial > Soil > Vadose zone | place: USA... | reverse complement strand
TTCTCAGCCAAGTGTCGAGCATGTTTCGACCCTGGAAGCAGTGGCCGAGGCGCTCACACTGCTTCAAGACAACTCACAAATTCATGAGATCCTCACGACGGCACTGCGCGCCATGATCGGACTGCAACTGGCTTGTATAGATGTCCGTAGCTCAGCGATTCTCGGTCATCGCTCGCTGCTCGTGCGCGCCGGCTACCTTCCTACGTTGCCGTGATTCTGGTCCCCCCGGAACGCAACGCGATTGCGATAGAATATAAACGTTCTGCTCGTCGGTGGTTTTGGCAACATCGGCTCCAGTTCTTTGGAAAAGTTGCTCCGCCCGTGACACCGCTGCGCTGCAGGATCTGAGGACCCGCACAAACGTGAAGACAAGTTCCAGATATGACGGGCAAGTCGAGGTGCAATAGAGCAATGTATGCTGTACTGAAGCCGTCTGAGCAGCCGTGCAGGACTAGGACGTTCATTCATCTTGCACGTATTTTGCAGCCGGCAAGCAACGAACACTCGGACCTAGCGCAGAGAACAAACGTGGGCGGCACACGCAGCTGATTGATGTGGCCGAGCGCTTGGCGAAGCCACCGCAACTTTGTTTGCCTCAACGCTTGCAATCTTCAGCTACACGCAGAAGAATCCACTGCCCTGACACGTAACTGACCCAACGATCGCAACCGACTGGTACACGGAGCACAAGCTGCTGTGCGAAGACATGATCCGGGCGTCCAAACTCGGCTGGCTGATCCAACGTTTCACCCCAATTCGCGCGCCTATGTCTCGAAGCTGGTCAGGGAATGACAGGATCTTCATCCCAACCATCCACGATGATGCGTCCCAGCGTGGATTGACTGTAGCCACGATCATCAAGAGCACGCAAGATCTGTTCCCACGTGCACTCGGCGCACAGGGCATCGAGCAGCAGCGGGAACGCAAGCAGATTGGGCGGATGAGAGTCGCGGCCCACTCCTACGAGACGGAGAGCCGCACTATCTAGCCCTTCCGTACGTCGAATGGATTGGAACAACAACTCGCTACGGCAGCAAAGCAGCAGCCATAAACGATGAGGGAGGTCGGAAAACGCGTGCGCGAGTCGTCCGGTGGGACCGGTCACAGGATCTGAAGACCCCGGCGCGCGCGATGCCACCCAATGTGTAAGCCTTGCCGTTAGGCTCTTCGGCAGGACATTTCTAGAGCTAAGAGTGATTCTGCTGTCATTCGAGCGCCGAAGCTGGATCCAACCTGTGTTTAGCCAGCGGTCGAGAATGCACTCCATCGTTTCGTTTCGACTCCTAGCTTCACGCGTCGCAAGATGCGCCAGCCGGTGAGGATTCGGCGGAAGTGGCGCACCCAAACTCACATGGATTGGCAGAGCGGACTCGAAGTCTGGTCCCAGGCCATACCGAGCGTGACCGGCATAAACACACACTGGCGCATGTTGTAGCCCATCCAGGAAAGCCGCGGCGGCAGTATCCCCGTGCTGGCCATCAATGTTTGCAATTAGCCGGACCACAACGTCGACCATCCTTTGTGGACCAACCGGAGGAGAAAAGGAGAGGGCGGCTCTGCGTGAAAAGTATCGGGTGCAATCATTTTCTTGGGGTCGCCTGTTTCGTTGAGCAAGCAAACGGATCGCCTCCCCCACACCTTCTAGATAGCCGCGCCCGCATAGCTGATGCGCGAGCCACGACAGCCGGTTTGGGGTGTCGACGGGCCTAGTAGAGTTTATCAGCGGCGGTGCGGCAGCGTCCGGACCATCGTTAAATCCGAACGCCATGACGCACTCGAGAACTCCCCCGGTGGTCAGAGCAGCATAGCGAGGCCGTCGTTGGCCCCGAACGCCGCGTGGAGGGGACCCGGCCCGAAGGCGCTCCATGAGCGTCTGGTTGGATAGCTCGTGCCAGCTATCATCGCCGAAGGCCTCGCGAAGAGCGTTACTAATGAGTGCCTCGTCCAGATCTCGCCCGATTGGCGAGCGTAACAACCCGAGCCGCTGGAGTTCAGGCACCGTCGCGCGTAATATGGGTAATGTCCGACTCATTACCTTCACTTGGCAACACAGCAAATTGCTTGCGATGATTACTCTTGATAATGTGATTGAATAGCATGATTAAGCGCACAACGCCACGTTGAGACGAATCGGCGTTTGAATGTGGACGACATCTTGACACCTCAGCAGCATTCGGCCGGCAATCCATAGTCTTCGGCACCCAAAATGTCGACCGCGCGCTCCACGTGCGCAAATTGCTAAGGTCTGTTGCAAAGATACCAATGCTGAAGAATCTCGCTTAGGCAAAGACGAAGATAGGCTGCCGGGCAAAAGGCTCTTGCTGGCATTAAAGCCGCCGGAGAGGTCGGGGACTGGCGAGCTCTGGAGTGCTTTCCTGCGCATGTCTTACTGGCCCCTACAACAGTGATTAACACCATCCTGGGCCGGCGCTGCTATCAACAAATCGCATTGGAATGTGGCTATACCGCCGCGAGTCTACGCGAGCGCCTTTACTGCCGTATGCTCGGCCAAGACCACGGGCCGATGGCCGGAATTCTGATTTACACTGCAGCTTCGGATAGTGAGGGAACACTCGGCGGCCTCGTGCAACTCGGTCAACCCGTAACGCTGGGGCGACAGCTGCAGCATGCGCTCGAATCCATGCGCATTTGTGCATCAGACCCGTTATGCGCCGAGCACGCCCCACTTCCTGATGCGCGTTCTGTGCACGGTGCGTGTTGCCATGCTTGAGGAACCAAACGTCAACCTGGTCCGATCTGCTTCAATGGCTTAAGGCGATCATCCACCAGTGGTTTGCGATCGCGGGCGGCACCGTGGTCGCTGTCTTTCAAATTTGCTATGCTATCTTTCGTCGCGATTGGCCGCCCGTTCTAGGCTGGGCTATTCTCGCGGCGTGTTTTGTTTGGGCGACGTTTGAAGCCTGGCGCGATGAGCACCGAAAAACGATTGGTAAAGAACGCCGATCGATCTTGAACAAAGTCGTCGAACTCATCACAACAACTAACATCGACGTTCTTGGTGCGTTAATCAGAGTGTCGGATGAGTTCGGCAGCGAAGAAGACGTCGCGTGGGTGTGTCAGCAATTCGATGAACAGGGCCGTTACGATCCTTTTGGTGTTATCGTCGCCGGCGCCGTGTTTGAGCCAGGTTTTGACGGTAAGCGACTTAAATTTCTTGAAGATGCGCGGGTTGCCGGAATTGGCCGCCTCGAAGAGGCAATTGATTATCTCCACTCTGGTTGGGCTTCCAAGAATGGACTTATCGACAGGCGGACGAAATAGACGCAATGCGTGGCGTCTTTTTCTTCATGGTCGACAAAAGGCATGAACTTCTCCGGATCCCTCGGCTGATCGCCAGGAATTGCTCCACGACCGCGGCGAGCTCCGCACATCAAATTTTAGTTACGGGAAAATCACATCAAAAGTCTTGCACTCGCTCAAGATCGGGAGCTTAAACGAGGGCGTGAAAACCACTCAAAAAACGCGACCTAGCAATGTTACCCCGTTCGTTCTCGAAGGCCGGTGGGCGCTTGATCGCCTCGACCGACCAACCATGCGATGGCTTAGCAGGGCAGCGACGTCCGATCCGGTTTCTCATGTTTAGTTCGCGACTGGTAAAATAGCAACGGTTGCGGTTCGTGCGGAAAAAAGGTAGTATGTTAAATCGCTTTTACAGAATTTGACGCGCACAACTGGAAAAAAGGTGCCTATGGCTCGCCTTCAGATTGTTCTGTCACAACGTGGGGCTTCTGACCAGCGCACAGCGGCACAATTGTCGCATGGTCGGTTTTGGCGTATCAAGGCCGTACTGGCGACGGTGTTGGTCGCGGCCGTCTTTATAGGCCTTTTACTGGCGGCGCTTTTTTTAGGGTCTCTGATCGCGGCTGTTCTGGTGATTCTGGTTTCGGTTGTGGTTGTGGTTGCTGGGACGAAAGCTCTCGTCCGGTACTTCAGGAATACTTAAGGCATTTTAGGCCGGTTGCGCTTTCGCATCGACGATGCTATCGAACGCTAGCCCGCTCGATCGTTCACCCCGACCCGTCTGCTTCTCATTCCCGATCCAGACATAAGCCTCGCCGTTGGTCCACCGCGTTCGCCGAAACGATTCAGTTACCAGAATGCCCGCCCGCGGGACCTCCTCCTCGTGAAGGAAGAACTGCTGCTTTACTTGAAGATCGAGCCCTTCCCGAATTAGCGTGGTGCGCGGCGGGATTTTTTCGGGTGGCAACGGGTCGCCCTCAATGATCCGCAGCATACGGCTCCGCTGCAATTGGATCTCCCGCACGGAGCCGGGGACGTGGACCGGCACGAACGGGATAAAATGCTCCGGCACGCTGGTCATGGCCAGATACGCGATCCCCGCCTGAAACGGCGGCGGTGGAACGGCGATCGCGCCGATCAAGCGCTGGTGATAGGCAAGTGTTTCACGGGCTTCGTCCTTGCCGGCGCGCCCAGGTCCTGTTACGGAAGGTAGCGTACGCTCTACGGCCCAGACCATGTTGGCGACTTCATCGCGCGCCAGCTCGACCTCTTCGAGCGACCTGCCGTCAATGGTCGACGACACGACGGGCGGGACGAACAGGCTGGGTTCCCCCAGCGATCTCGCCGTGTCGTTCGAGCTGAGCTGGAACATCGCCCAACGATGCCAGTTGTCTTGCGGGCCGGTGCCCGCCCCGAGGATCCAGAAGCGCTCGCCGAAGTTATTCGTCACCGCCAAGCCCTCGATCCGCGCCAATGTGCCGGCCGGCAATTGATGGGGAAACAAAAACCAGTCGTTGGCATAGACCAGCGAGAATTCCATCAGCAAAAGCTGCGCTAGGTCCGTAGTCGACGGATTCACAGCGCCGAAATCGGTCTTGCGATCCTCCAGAGCCCACCAACGCGGATCGGGCATGCCTTCGAACGTGACGGGTGTTGGGATGAAGGACGTAACCGACGTCTGCTCTCCCGGGTCGGGCGGGCCTCCAAGATTGCCTGGAGCGCGATTGAACGAATACCAATCGAGCTGCCTTTCCGCGTACTCGTCGGCGGCCAGCACCTGCTCGCTTTCCAGCCTCGGGACAGAACAGGCGAATTGATACTCGAGGTACGGCGGCTTCCAGGCGGCTTCCTGCGCGGGCTGATAATACATGCCGCGGAACCACGCTTCGAATTCGAGCCCGAGCGTATCGAGCGTCCCCTCATCTCCGGGCGCATCCAAAGCGATCCCATCGGAGGCGTGGTGCGCCGGGTCCAACAGATACAGGTGCAAATCGCCGCCATCCATTGCCCGCCCAGCAAGGGCCGCATACTGCTGCCAAGCCTGCCGGTGCGCGTAGATATAGTCGGACGTCTCGTCCTGCGGCGGCAGCGTAATCGGATACTGCACAACATATTTGGGTATATAGGTTGGCAGCCCCGAGTCCCGCAGCATATTGCCCCACTGCCTTCCAAGCTGTGCGCGCAAATCGAAGCGCATCTTTTGGCCGTTCCACTGCCATTGGAGGACGCGCTGCTCAGCCTTGACCTCCATCGGCACGTTCGACTCGAAGGGCTCCGTGGCAGCGCCACCTGGCTGGTATTTGGTTACCGGAGCGGTGCGCATGCGGAGCTTGGCGAATACCGGGGATCCAGCGTCATCGGCTTGGAACTCGCCGAGCTGCCACTGCTTAGTTAACATCCAGAGCGGGTCGCGTACCTCGGCTTTGAGAGCACGGGAAAAGTCGTTCTCCCGCGGACGTCCCTCCAACCGGTTCCACACAGTTATGGTCGGGAACAACTGCTGGGTGAGCGCCGTCTTTAGATCGGGGACGACATATTTGACGTCCATATTCAGCTCCCAATAAACTTATAAACGTTGTTGTTCAAAGCCAAATTGGTGGCAATGGTGATCTGGTACAACGTCACTGCCATTAACGTCGCAGGCAGAAACTGAGCGTAGTTAGAGGCATCCACTTGCGACGGCTCGACGCCACGCATCCTCGTACCGTCGAGCGTCTCATTCAAAGTGGCGACCAGGTCGTCCCAGCGCCATCTTCCGGTTATCGCCGGCGGCACGGCGAGCAGCATGACTTGAGGCGGCTGCGAACTCGGCCGATCAAAGTGGAATGTCACACCAGAAGTCACGTCCGTAGCCGGTACCAACTCCGGCCATTCATCCAGAAGAAGGCCGCTTTGCGGCGCCGCGTGGTTGAACGCCGTGGCAAAGTGCGCGGTGTAGAGAAGCCGGTTGTTGGAGGTCGCGGTTGCGGTATCGAACTCCAGGGCCGTCCACCGGTCATTGGCGGTAAACGGTAGTTGCAATGGAGTGAGAATCGCTGAACCCGCGCCGAATGCCTCGCTCAGGATGCCCACGTTTTCCCACGCGTTCAACTTGTCCCGAACACGCGCCAGCCCGTACAACCAGTCGTCGACCGGGAAGCGGCGGCCGTCGGTGTGGAGATCGGTGAGCAGCGCAGCCGAGCTCGCAAAAGAATTTTGGATTTCGATACCGCGGTCGTCCGCGAGAAGAAAGCGCGGGATCATCAGAACCTCGTCGCCCAGCACGTTGCGGGCTGCGGCTTGTAATTGTTGCACGCGCGCCTGGGACTTGGTGAGACTGGCGGCTGCGGTGACTATCGCCCCCGCGTTATCAATCCGCTTCGTCAGCTCGTCGGCCAGTGCCGTGACGCGGGCAACCAAAGTGTCGCGCAGAGAAATCACGGCCGTCTGCTGATCCGTGATGTCGAACGGAATGGCGTCGTGTTGCGCGAGTAGCGGCGTCATCGCGCCGGCAGCGGCCGTGAAGTCGACCAGCTTGGAGCCGGCGAAGGCCAACAGACCTTTGAGTTGAAGAAGCCGCGCATCGAATTGGCCTTTCTTTGCGTCGACGGCGAGCTTGTACGCGTTTGGATCGGCGGGCGGCACGGGCGTAGTGCTCGATGAAATCAGCCCCTCCGTCTTCGCCACAAGCGCTATTTTTTCTGCATCCGTGGGAAGGCCCGCGAATCCCGCTATGAGCGCCACGTAATCGGCGGCCTTTTGGTCCCAGCGTGTGACGAACGCTTGTATCTTTTGAACGATAGCGTCGTAGATGGCGCGCATATCGCTGTGAATCTGCCCGGTACCTGTCTGCGGGATTCCGTAGAGAGCGATGGCCAAAAATTCATCCGAGACTTTCTTGGCGTAGACATCTAAATCGGAGGCATCGGCTTCGAGACCCACAAGAGCGTCCCGATGTGGGGTAAGCGCTGCGATCGCGGCTTGGACTCGAATCTGCAGTTCGGCGTCGTCCCAGACGGCCTCGGCGGTTCCAGTCTCGAGCGGCATAGCCATGTCGGTCGGACCAATTGGGCGGCTCTTAAGTAGAAGCGCGCGAAGACTGCGTACCAGGGCGGCTAACTCGAACAGAGTAATTTTGCCCACCACGGGCTGCATATAGTCGATGGTTACGGCAAAGTCGGGGTGCGCGTCGGGACCATACCGGACCACTTGCAGGATGCGATCATCCAACTCCGCTTGGACCTGGTCGAGGTCCAGATTCAGCAGGTAAAGGACGTCGAGCGGTTGGAGTGACAAATCGGTGAGGGACAGCGTTACCGTTTTCGGGCCAGCGAGCGATGGCGTCTGGTAGGTCAGACTCACCACCGAGTCTCCGGGGCCGGGCATCCGGCCGGCAAGCCAAAGATTCAACGGCGCTTCCGCCTTCGCGCGAGGCGTCATAGGCACGGCGCTGGGCGAAACGGCCGGATTCGCATTGGAATCCAGATGCAAAGCCACACGATGCGTGAGAGACAGGCCGATCCGCGGTGTTTCGACGACCAGAGTCTCCGGTGGATAGCCTCCCTGGCTAAACGCGCTGGTGACGGCGGCCGCGCGGTCGAAATTTCCGAGCACCACCTGGTACACGCTCTCCGCGGTGACGAGGTCGGACACCGCGTCATATAAGTTGAAGAGCGCATCGGCTTCGAGGTTGATCGCCGTCTTTTCCGGATCGGTGGCCGGAGGCACTTGGCCTGTCTCAGTGCCTAGCGGCAGACCAAAGGGATAGGAAGACTGGCCGCTGGTCCGGATTTGCGCCAGCAGTTTCATCCCGTCGATCACGTTGCGCGCCTCCACAAGGGTAACGTCCTTTTCGTCCGTTTGCGTGCTCTTGAGCTTGTTGGCGGTGAGAGGAAACACCTGGCGCAGAGGGTAGATAAACTTGTCGACTTCCGCCAGCGCGTGCTCGTCATGCAGGCCGCGCTCGAAGCGGTAACCGAGCAGCGCGGCCAGCGTCTGCCCGTTGCGGATTCCCTCGAGAATGGTCATTGCCTGCCGCACTCGATCCGAAGTCAGGTTGACGGCCATCGCGTCCGGATTCGCCGGTGTTGCATTGACGCGGTACGCGTTTTTCAGAATCGCCGCGGCCGCAGCATGGTTCAAGGATGGTGCGTGGATATAGCCGGCATTAGCCGGGTCGTGCTTCAGCGGGGCGTCTTGCGGCCTTTCGAAGATGGCCGCCAGTTCCGCATTGAGCTCGACAGAAGACAGCGCATCGGTCTTGGGGCGCAGGTTCTCGAGCCACCCAAATGCGCCAAGGTAAACACCGGTCTTAGCCTTTTTTTCGGATTGCGCGCGCATTTCCTGGAGGCGCACACCCGTCAGTCCGGTTTTCCAGGCATCTAGGCGGTAGCTGCAACAATCGATGTGCTCGGCAAACAGACGCTCCAGCCGCGCGGTGGCCGAGCCCTTGAGGACATCCAGCGCTCCGAGGAACTCGCGCAAGTCGACCGTCTCCGGGGCGCTATACAGCACCGATGGCAAAACGATGTATTCGGCCAGCGTGGTGGTGTTGTCGCCCGTTACGGCCGGCTGCGTGGTGTAAAGCGTTTTGAATTTGCTAACGCCCGCATCGGGGGCCGCCTGCACGTGGATAAACGACGGCTCCATTCGACCCACGGCAGAATCGATGAGCGCACGATTTTCCAGGAACCGCGTGCCCGCGTCCCAATGAGCAAGCATCATGGAGTGACGCAGAAAGAGATAAAGAAGCGCATTGGGCTCCGGATTGCCGCCAAAGTCCTGGCGCCGGATGGCGTCGAGGGATGAAGTCGCCATCCACTCGATGTAGTTCTTCTTATCAGGCGTATAGGCGCGGATTTGCTTGGACTCGGAAAGCGGCGAATCGTCAACGACAGGTCCGCTCAGGAGCCCGCCTTCTCTATAGAAGAACTTCTCGACTATAGGCGGCTGGGCGTTAGGGTCGGCGCCAAGCGCGGCGAGCAGCGCCTGTCCGCGTTGGAGCAGCCAAAACGAGAGCGCGGTGCCGAAGGCAGGCCCCATCTCCGCGATCAGCTTGTTATAGAGCTGGTCGAAGCTCTCGGCGTAGCGCTGGTGATACTCGACCGATCCGGAGTTCAGCCCGACAATATCGAGCAGTATCTGATGCGGGTCTCCCGCCTGACCAATGTTCGCGACCCCCGAGGACATGCCGCGCCAATCGCTTTCCAAGCGCGCTAGGAGCGTATGCAGACGTTGCAGATAGTTGCCGCCGGGCGCGACGCTAAAGTCGCCACGTTGATCGCCGACTGCGCGGTAGCGCGAGAAGGCCATGGCGGGAAAGATCCCGTATGGCTGTTGTCCGACGCGAATCGCAGGTATTGGAGCTCGTCCCGATACGTAACGCGTAAAGAACAGACGCGTCATCGCGATGTCGGCGCGCGTGAACACAGGCGGCAGCATCTCTTCCAACGCGTAACCGAGCGTCGCCTGCCAAAGCGCCGTGTTCATCGCCCGAGCCTCACGCTGATCCGACCCGGCGGCATTCGGCATGCGCTTCATCAGCGCGTCATCGATCCCCAGAGCTTCCGCAAGCCACTGCCCGTCCCGTCGGAAGAACGGATCGTCGGTTTCCGGATACGCTTCCTTGCCCTTGAAGATGATGTCGTAGCTCGAATCCGCATCGTCCACCCAGGTGTACCCTGCTCCGCCAAACTCCGTGTTGTTGGTCGGGCTGCCTTGCGGTACCAGGCTGAAGCCGTGCTTGCTCGTGTAATGATGCGCAATCAGAGTTTCGAGCTGTTGTTTCCCGTCGTTCTCGTCCGAGGAAAAGCGAATGCCGAAAACCACGAGCCGGTCGAAGCCGGCGGCCGCCTCCGCCGCGGTCAGATCGATTTTGATTCCCATTCCCAAGGCGACTGCGCGCTCGAAATCGCTTACCCAGAGCAGGTCGTCGTTCAGGGCCAGATCGTCGCCGACATGTTTAATCTGGTCGCCCGGCGGCAAAGACGGATCAGGTCCAGTGGCGAGGCCGTCCGGGATGGGATTTCCGAAGGCTCGCTTCACCTCGGCGCCGCCGTTGGACAAGATCGCGACAAAACGGTCGGGAAGCGCAAACGCTTTTGGTGCCTCGGTCCACGAACTCTGCTTGGCGGTTGGCGGAAGCGGGAGCTTCAGGAGCGCGCAACTGACGCGCACCTGGGCTCGAGCGTAGGGCTTGGGTGGATTCTGCCCGTTTGGTTCAGGAGAGAATTTGGCGCGGATTTCGTCAGCGCGCGCGGCGCCGACAGCGTCCTGAAATGTGGCGAGGGCGACATCCTCCTGGGCCTTGTCGCCGTCGGCCTTCCAGACGGCGATGAAGAAGTCGAACGCAGCGGTCTGCTCAGCCGGAGTGACGTCGATCTGCGGCACGATTACGAGCACCACGTCTTGAGGATCAATCTTCGCCGGCTTGTCGCCGGGATTGATCGGCTGAAACTGCTGGATGATGTAGTCCGCGCGTCCGGAACCCGATCCGCCGACCAAGGAGCGCCACGCCCCGCGCTCCTGCGCTTCGACGCCGCCGGCGCGCCACATGCCGGCCCAAAACGACCGCGCATTATCCAACTCACTCTGGGTGAGCAGATCCTCGAAGGAGTCCACTTGGCAGTCGTCGGGATAAATGCGAATCCATAACTGCGGCGTCCTCGCGGGCACGGTAATGCGTGGGGTCGGCTCGGGCCGGTGGAAGCGAGTTTCGATTCGAACCGGAAAAAGCAGGATCGGAAAGGCATCGTCAAGCTCGGCGATCTGTTCGGTTGGGTCGGCCAAGCCAGCCAATTGGCCGAGGAGCTTGGCCGAATCGGCGCGAATGCCCGCGACTTGCGTGCGGAGTTCGCCGACCTGGGCCGACAGAGCCGCCGCCTGCCGCTTGAGGTCGGCGACACGCGGTTGGTCACCCGTGCGCTGAAGCGCGGCGATCTGCTGCTCGAGCGCTTTGAGCTGCTCTCGCGCGATCGCCAGCTTGATGGCAGATTCACCGTTGCTGGCCCGTGCTCCGGTGATTTGTGTTCTGAGATCGGTGAAATTGCTCATGGCAGCATCCGCGAGGCGTGTACGGCGACCAGAACGGGCACCCTATATAGGATATAGGCGAGGTCGGCCGCATTGGTGTTGGGATTCCACTTCGCCTGCGGATCGTCGGAATCGGGTTTGTCTTCCTGGTCGAGCCCTGGATTGTAGACGTCGAAGTTGAGAGTCTTGGTGAGCCGGATCGTCTGGCCGGCCGCAGTGTCGATGTGCTTCCATGCGAGGTCGTTCCAATTGATAAGCCGCTGCGTCTCTCCCTCAGGCACATCATCGAGACCGAAACGCGGCTCTCCCGGACGCTCCTTGATGACGAAGAACCAACCGGGATCGTCCGCGATCGTTTTGCCGCCCTTCGCTTCGAGCGCTCCCAGATCGAAGCCGATGAAGTAAATGTCGGGATCCACCTTGGCTTCAAACAGGGGCTTGCGGATTTTCTCGGGCGGCAGGGAGTCCTCTTCGGCCGGCGTGAGGTCGATCAGTTCGCGCTCCGCATTGGCGTCTAGCGTCCCGTCGTCGTTCTTGTGCCACTTCGCTTTCTGCGCGTAAATCACGGCGGTGGGGTAGCGCTTGAGCAATTCACCGCGGATCACCAGCACGAGCAGCGCCTTCTGCCCGTTGGCCTCGCGCTGATTGTGTTCGCCAAGGTCCGGGTGTTTTGACCACTTGTGAAGCTCGGGGATATCCCGTAGGTTTTCACGGTCGGCTGGAGTGGGATTCACTGGGAGAATCAGGCTTACGTCCCAGAACTGGCGGAAATAGCTGCCGCGCTGATCTGTCGGATATTCGCGCCATAACAGCTCGCGGGCCATTTCATGATTCAGGCCCACCATATATGCTTCGATGAAACGCTGATTGGTCTCGAGCAGTGTCATGCTGTTTTGAGGAATCAGGTTGATGTGCGGCAGAAACAGCTCAGAAGAATGATCGGTCAGAGGCTTGTACATAGGGATGTCGAATACCGGATATGCCATCACCGGCACGAACTGCTCGGCCAGATTGTCCACCAGCCACGGAGGCAGAAACACTACGCCGTAGAGACGCCGTGGGATGGTTATGGCCGGATGGATCGCCGCAACAACCGAAGTAGCGAGGGTCCCGATTTGAAGGGGCTTTCTGACCGGCTCGGGGAAGGTAATCGACGTGTAGCTATAGACATCGCGCAGAGCTGTCTTGAAGCGGGTGCCCTCCGCGCTCTCCGGAGTTCCCGCCACCGGATTGAAGCCTGAACCGGGACGGGAGATGACGAAATTCGAGACTGACGGCAAGGAATCCACCGAAGCGGGAGTCTGCTGCTCCTCTTGAAGAGATTGCGCCGCCTCCGTGGCTTTCATCCAATTGATAAGAAGGTTGTAAACCCATGCCAGGATTCCCGCGGCGACGGCGATCACCACCAGTGCAATCGCCCACGTGAGCTGCAAGAGCGCGATCACCGCGATAATCACCAGCAGTACAAGCGGAGCGAACCGCAGCCATGGATAGCGGTCGAGCAAGGCCTTGATTGCGGGCGGCTCATCAGTGGGTGTAACTGTGTCGACGGCGTCTTTGATGCCGATGACGCCGGGAGGCGCAACCTTGGGCGGCGCGGGACGTAGTTCGCCCGCGTTGATTCGGGCCACGATCTGCGAGGTGGCTTGTGGCGGCAGCGCCAACCGCTTCATGAGAGCGGTTCCTGGGCGCGTAATCCTGCGGAACGGTGGTGAGGTCACTCCGGACGGCACCACACTAGACCGAACTTGGGCCGCTACAGTGATTCCGTCGACGATGATGCGCTTATGCATGGGAGCGGTCATCACGAATACGCGCTCGCTTGCGAGCGATGCAATGTGGCGCCGGTGCCAGGACAATGCCGCCGCTTGAGCCAGCTGAGCCTGGCGGATGCGATTATTGGCTGCCAGAACGTCGCCGATCTGCTGCCAAGCGCCGTTCATGTAGAGGTCGTCGTTTTCCTCAATGATTTCGGTGCCGAAGCCTGCCGCGACGCGAAAACGTGGGTCGAGGTTCAGACGGTGCACCCAGTTCTGGTTGTCAGGAAGGGTCATGCCGTCTTTCGCAAGCAAAACGCGATTTGTTAAAGCATGCCAGCGCCCGTAGAGCGGCGACGTGATCACGGGATCGGGATCGCCGTCCGGATTCACCGCGGAGGGCTGATTTCTCGAATACTCGTCGGCAAGATTCATGCGTTTTGCGACCGCCGTTTCAAAAGGATGAGGGAAGGGCTGGTCCCACTGGTCGTACTTGGTGACCGCGGCCTGGTCGTCCGGCGGAAGAGTGTCGAATGGCACGCGCAGCGCTCCTCCGAGCTTCAGCACCCCGCCGAGCTCCGGGGGCGTATCGATCGGCGGCAGGTTCGAGCCGGGATGCAGCACGTCCATATCGCGGACGCCCACGGTTTTATCCACAGGCTGAGGTTTCAGCAGCTTCACCAGATATTCAAAATCTCCGAAATCGCCCGCCCGGAACTGCCAGCGATAGTAGTAAGGAAATTGGGTTTGGTTGTTCTCCCATGCCGACGCGGTGGCAACCGTGGCTGGTGGAATCGGCGTACCCAAACCCGCCAGGCGTCCCGTCTCAAAACTCGGAATAAGAAACGCGTGATAGTCTGTGTCAGGCTCCAGATGGCGCGGGCACATGATGCGCGAATAGGCCTGGTCGGGATTTGTCTTGACGATTTGTTCGAAGCGTGTCAGTACGCCAGGCATGGACGTGTCGCCATTGCTCGATAGATCGTAATTGACATGTACATGTGTCCACGCCCACAACTCCGAGGGCGCTGGAAATATAGTGGCGGCGTCGGCTCCCCCCGCGAGATCGAAATAACCGAGCGGCTTCCCTTGAACGTTCTTGCCTTCGGTGAATTCGCTTTGCTTGAGTACTACTAGCGCGATCCATGGACGCAGGCGATGTTTAGTTCCGTCGGAGGCGGCGGGGACATATCGCCAGGGGAAGTCCTCATCGTAGAACTCAATGTAGGGCAGGTAATTCGGTTCGAAATTGGTTATCCAATTTCGTGGATCCACCTTCACGATGGCGCGCGACTCGATGCCGATGATGTCGCCGGGACCGTACAGGCTGACATCCCGGTGGACCGGCTCGTCAGTGGTGCTTCCATCGGGATTCGTCCGCGTCACAATGATGTCGAGCGGGAGCGTCGCGCGAATTTGAACGCTAGGGTCTCCGTCGGCCGCCGTGATGTTGTTAGCCACGCCTGTCCTGAGCCACGGCAGAAACGTATAAGTTGGGATCTCGGTGCTCACAGGTTTACCTCATGGCTGGGTAGGACATGCATAGAGCCGGCAACGGACGGATTCGCAGCCACTTGGCTGAGCATGAAATCACGGGCCATTGCCTCGCTCGAGAACGTTGCCCTCGCGCTGATCGCTTTGTTGTCCAGCGTGGAAGCCACCGTGTAGGCCTCGGGTCCAACAGCGACTTTATCCGGATAGGGTTGAAGCTGGCTCTTGGTGCGGTATGAAAGCGGGGAGAGCGCCACGGCGGAGCCTGCCAGAAAGGTATGGAACAGTCCGGAAATGGCGGCTATCCGGAGAGGCGGCCGAACCGGCTCCTTATCGATGATGGTGACCTGGTAGTCAATCTTTTTCCGGGTCATCTTGCTCGATTGCGGTCCGCCCGCGGCTCCGATAGTCACTCCGCCCTTGAGCTGCTGGTAGGAAGGGCGCGAAAGCTTTTCCGCGTCGCTCATTTGTTGGAATTGGGCTGGTGCGAACTGCTCATCCTTTTCGGCGAGAGGATAATTTGACGTGCCCGTCGACGCGCGGGTGATGTCAATCTTGGTCAGATCGTTGGGTTTCTGGTTCCCGAATTTATCAAGCGTAAGGTTAAGCGGCACAGCTCGCTGCGTCACGGTGAGGGCCCCGAACGGATGAAGCACAAGTAGCGCCGGATCCAGCAGGTTGAGCGAAACCAGCAGGCTGGTGGAAGGAGGCGGCAGCGCTTTCCAGTTTTCTTGCTTGTTGACTTCTGCCAGGAAGATAGGCAGCACATCCACGGGCGGTAGCGACGTATCTCGCTGTTCGCCCCATGTGACATCGAAGTCGACATCGATGCTGAAGAAGAGGATCGAAATACTCCCGCTACCTTTGGCTCGCCAAGGCGTAGGGCCTTCCAGTGAAAACCGCAGGTCAATGCTCATGAGCCCGGCGCCGAAAACGTCGATTCCGAGCGATCCCGTAATGAGCGCGTTGAAGTAGAATGGGGAGAACTGGAACAGTACATCAAAGCCCAGGTCGCCATGTACGTTGAAATCGTCCGTCCCAAAGAGGACGTGAATCGCCGCGCCGAACTGCACCGTGTTTGACGTAACGGCGAAGTAGCCTTTGATCCATATCTGCGCCAGCGGATAGTCCAGAATCGTTACCTTCAGCCGTTTCATGCTCCGCAGGTCGAGCGGCGGGCGGAAAGCGGGGTGGAAGCCGCCCACGGAGAGCAGGAAGCCGGCGTTATCACCCCATTTGAGCCGCACCGCCATATCGCCTTCGAGGGTAATGAAGAGGATGTGCGAGTCGAACAGGCCGGCGTCAAAGGACAGAAGCTGATGGTCGAAGTCCAGAATGCCGACGAAATTAACCTGGATCTGGATGATCGCGGCGTCGTCGGCCGGCAGCGCGAGCTTGAGCACACCGAGAATGGCGATATTCCCCGGCGGGATCTCGATGATAATGCCAAGCGAAAGAGTGACCAGCGTCGGCGTGCCCCATCCGATCTCGGCCATCGGCCCGATGAGGAAAATTCCCTCCTGGGGCGGGAAGACTGCCTTCAGGTCGCTGATAATGCGCGGCGCGTTCGCCACGATATCAGTGGGGAACATGATGCTGTTGATCGCACCCGTACGCACGCCATCCCGCAGCACATCGAGCAGAACGGCCCGGTTGAGGCCAAGCAGTCCGCCCACGCCGTTGAGCGTAAAGCCGAACCCAAGCTGGATCGGCGTAAACTCAGCGCTGATGATGATCAGCAGCGAGAAGCCCTTCGAGCCATCGGGCATCTTGGTGGTGATCAGCCCGATGGCCTTTACAGTCACGATTTCGGCAATGGAGAGCTCCGCGACACCGCCGTATTCGCCTTTGTCGGCATCGAAGTAGAGGAATCCGCCGCCCTTGACGATGCCTGTATCGATACTTAGTCCCGCCCCCAGGGGCGGCTTGAAGCCCAAGCTTATGTCTACCGGGCCCGCGTTTCCGCTGCGGTCGTCCTTGAGAGAGAAGTCAACTTCCAGGCCGATCTGCTGTACTACGGCCTCCAAAGGGCCGAGCGACGCCTGGATATCCGCGGCGATGAACGTCGGAAACTTCTGGCCCTGAATTCCAGCGGAGAACGTAAGCGCGCTGATCTCCACCGGCCCAAGATCCAGGTGCAGAGGGAGTTGAATTGCGAGTGTGCTCGAACCCGTAAAGTACAGTCCGTGATCAGTGGAATAGCCGAGGCCAAAATCGAAATCGGAATTGAGGTTCACCCCGGCTAGAATCTTGCCGATGAAACCGTCGGTCTCTGAAAAGGAAATGGCGAGTTTGCCTCCCGTCACAGAACCGCCGACGCTGAAGCTTCCGTGAGCCATCGTGCCATCCCAGGTAAAGCCACCACCCAGATCGAACTCGAATTTTTGTACCGCTAGCCGGCTGCCCCCCGGCTGTCCCAGGAGAATGTAGCCGTCCGCAGCTCCAGTACGATCGCCGATAAACTTCACGCTCAGATTTCCGGCGTATGTTCCTGTCGCCGCCGGCGGGTTGAACGTGAGGCCAGTAGGCTGGATAACAAGACTGCTGGTGAATGGAAGCGCGAACTCTAGGCCGACGTCGACCCTCCAGTCATCGGCCCCAAACTTGATCGTTCCCGTGCTGATGTCTGACCTCAGGGCAACCACCAGGCCTTTCGGCGAAACATCGGTCTTGGGAGCCACCTCAATAAGGGCGAGGTCGAGCTTGGGCGGTGCCGCCGTGTCATCAAAGAATGCCGGCGCACCCACCGCCGACAACAGATTGCCCAGTCGTTCGAGTAGGGCGGCTCCCGTGAAGGCCGGGTCATCCCATTGATAGAGTGTCTTCAGCACGCCTGCGGGCGACTGCAACCAATCGCCCAGCCGGCCGAAGTGAAACGACGAAACTCTGAACGGCGGATTGTCGGGATCAACGGAGCCGAGGTTGAACTGCTGGCGTTCGAGCACCCCCAGGACCTCGAGCAGTTCATTGATTCCCTTGGCCGCATCCAGTGCATTAACCAACAGAAGGTTCACCAGCCGCTCTGGGATTGCATTGGCCGTCGCGGGAGGAATGCCTTGAGCGCTCACCGCGCCGGACAGGCCGTTAATTCCCTGAATGAGTCCCACGACCTTTTGCGTCAGACCGATGCTCTTGGTCAGAATGCGTCCCGTGTCATCCGCGTCGATCGCATCGAGCAGCTCCGCGGAGAGCTGCATCATGTCGTTCGCATTGGCAGCGATCGAGGCCAGCGGCACGCTGAGCGCGGTCACCTGGGGGGCGGTCAGTGAGACACCTAGCTGCGCAAAGGTAACACGAGCCCGATCAGGCGCGAGCTCGCGCCTGAGCGGCTCCAGAGCATCCGCTATCTTCAAAAGGATGTTCTGAACCGTGCCGAGTGCGTCGCTCATACGGCTTCTTTCCCGGCGGGTTCTTTTTCGAGTTCATCGACCAGATCATGGAGGCTGTCGAATTCGGCAGCGGACCGGAGCACACTCGCCGCGTAAAGCTCGACGGCTTTGCGCAGCTCAGGGCTGCCGTACTCAAGGATCACGGCCCCCATTTTGTTCAGAAGCACGGCGCGGGAAATTCCTTCGATTTCCCGGGGAATCCGTTGCTCAGGATCGCGAACGTTGTTCATTGCGCGGTTGAGGAAGGCAGGACCTTGGTTTCGCCGCCACGCGACCGTGACGCGCCGGTTGTTGTTCACCAGATGCACCACTTCATGCCGGTGCCGCTCTACCAGTGCCCAAATACGGTGTCCTTCCTCGCAGCCTAGAAAGCGCGCGCGCAGAAGGGGCGTTTGATTGAAACGTCCGTCGACCATCACCGGCGGGTCAGCCCTCATCCCCACGGCCGCTGGATTATCGTGAACCGGATTCGCCGTGGTAATCGGCACCGCGTTGCCGAGCGCGGCGAGCACAGGCTGAATGTGACAGGCGTGAGCCAGGTTCGCCGATGCCGGATCATGTCCATACACTAGGCCGACCAGCTTTGCATTCGCGTCGATCAATGCCGAGCCCGAATCGCCTGAATCGGAAAAACGAAGAGCGCCTCCGCAGTTGGTTTCGTCCTTCATGGATACGGCGTCGATTTCAATGTTGTTGTGACTAAGCCCTCCCGGTTGGTTAACCGGCAGGTTTATCGATGTCACCCGGCCAACTGTGCGTCCCGTGGTCCTCCCGACTTTGAACACCGTGTCGCCGACATTCAATGTGTTGGTAATGTCGGCAATCGCGTTGCCGTTGTTTAGGTTTAGGCCCTGAATCTCGTTGGCGAACGACACGCCACAATTGGTGTGGCACCAACTCGAGATGCAAATATTCAGCTTTACTAATGCGGCGTCGACATAGTTTCCGCCAGCGTCATCGGCCTTTGCAGGCAGCTTTAGAACCGTACCCACCAGATCTTCACCACCCTTGATCAACCCCAGGACGCCGTCCGCCTGCGACTCCCATTTCGGTTGATACACCGAATCGCCTACCACGCCGCCCGAATCGGTGAAGACGTGGTTGTTGCTAACCAGTCCAATGTTGTACGGCGGATCCACTCCCGGGAGCGTCACAAAGAACCCCAGTGTCCCGAGGTCGACCTTTCCGTCCGCGTGCGGCTTGAGATTGCTGATGGTGATTCCTCCGGTGAGTGTCCCGTGTTGCGCGCGGTCAGCGCAAGGTGTGGGATCGATGTCGGGCACACTCCGGGGAACTGTGAGGACATCGGTCGGGACGTCCTGGTAGCGGTCCGGAATCATCTCCTCCTTCTTAAGCCGTGATGGGGGTTTTTTCTCGTGCACATAGACGCGGAAAGCGATCTGATCGGTCAGCTTGCCTCCGCGCACCTTGAAGCCGAGCGCGACCCCCGCCACACCGGGGTATCGACGCATGAACTCGCGTTCCACTTCCACTCGAAGCTTGTGCAATTCTTCCTGGCTTCTGGGGGCATCGTTCATGATGCAAGCCCTCCCATCAGCATGGTGATTCCCAGGCGGTCCAGAACCGGGTGCAGATGGCAGGCATACGCAAGTCCCGGGTCGCGTTCGCTGCGTCCCCAGACCATGCCCACAGGCTCATTGCGGTCGTTCAGCAGCAGGGCTCCGGAATCGCCTGGCTCAATGAACATGTCATCGGTGGCGCGAATCACAATGTTGCCCAAGCGCCGCTGGCCAGCGGTTTCCACGGGGGCGTACGCGTCGATGACCCGGCCCATGGATTTACGGCTTCTGTTCCCCGCTTTTCGCACACGCACGCTTCTGCCCCCTACCACGTCGAGTGGATGAATGCGGCCGGCTCGCCGCAACTGCAGGCCGCCGACGCCGCGTTCGAACGGCACGCGTGCCGTGGCGCAATCGACAAAATAATCCCGAGCCGCCTCACCCGGATACTGAAAACGATGATTTTCCTCGGCTCCGTTGTTGAGAATTTCCGCAATCGGTTCGAGCTCGTTCGAGCGAATCGTGTAGCGTTCCTGTTCGGAAGCAAACACCGGCTGATAAATCGGGTCGCCGCGCTGTGCGCCGTGAGCGAGTAGTACGTGCCGGTTTGACACCAGTACGATCTCGCGCTCGCGCGATCCATTGACGGCGGCTAGAAAGCCCACGGTGCCCAAACCGGAAGGTTCGCCCTTATACTGCCCAACGGCGCTCAGAACGTTACGCAGGTTGCTCACAATTGCGCCAGGCCCCAGACACGCGGGCACTCCTGTGTATGCGTTCATGAGATCGTCCTTTATGGCCTGCGCATTCTTTCAGCCAGGCTTTCGAGATCGCTCGCTTGGTCGATCAGCGTGGTAATTTCCTCGCCGTAAGACTCGATCTCTTCCCGAAGCCTGGGGCTTCCGTGTTTTTTGAGCGCCTCCGCGATGCGGTCGAGGGCAGCTTTGCGCTCGACGCCCTGGACTTCACGCGGCACCGAATAGGCGGCATGCCGCGAAGCGTGAAGGGCGTGAGCCAAAAAATCCGGCCCATGCACCCGCTGCCACGCCACCGTTACCGGTCTCGCCCGGTTGACCAGGTACACCACCTCTTCGCGATGCTTCTCCACGAGCGCGCGCAACCTACGTCCCCGCTCGGATGCGAGGATTTTGTTTCGGAGCGTGCCGGCTCGGGCCAAGTCGGGCCCCGGCAACTCAATCGCAATCTGCGATTCGAGCGCGGTTGTTCTGGCGTCGTACGCGACGGGATTCTGGGTCGACACCACCGTGATTTGTAGCAGATCCAGAACGGGATGGATATGGCAGGCATGACCAGATCCGATAGTGTCGTCGCCTCCGTAGAGCAGCCCTACGATCTTCCGACTATTGTTGACAATGACCGAGCCGGAATCGCCATGGTTCGCGAAGAGCGTACCACCTTCACAGTTCGGACCCGTGTTGTGGATCACGATGACCTTGTCCTGCTGCTGGTGGGTGACGTTGTCCTGTGCCGGAGCTTCGGCGTCGACGATTTTTCCCACCGTGCGTCCCGTCTCACGCCCGACCTTGGTTACGGCGTAGGTTCCATTTTGTGGCAAATCGGAAGGGCGCACACGCTGAATTCCTTCGATGGCATCCGAACCGTTAACCGCAAGTCCCAGAATCGTATTCTCAAGCCGCGTGCCGCAGTTGGTATGGCACCAGCTCGAATAGCACGTCTCAATCTTGGCGGTGGCGCAATCGTGATAGTAGGAGCCGCCACCGCCGCCATCGGCGTCCGAGTATGTGAAATTGCGATTGCCTTTTAGACCCAGGTTGTAAATCTTCGCGATCGGACCAGGGTCTTTTGGGTCGAGGGCAACGCCGTGGAACTGCGGCTGGTAAATTTCATCGTCCACGACGGTATTCTCCGCGCCCAGTACATGGTTGTTACTCAATAGAACGTAACGGTCGTGTGAGTCGGCGTTGTTGATGGTCCCGAAGAATCCGAGGGTGCCAAACGAAGCGCTTCCCGAGCCTCCATTTGCTAGCCACTGTTTGAGCGGGGAAATGCTGATGCCACCGATTAGCGGGCGGTGGGCGTCAGTGTCAATGCATGTGAAGTCCTTTGCTTGGATCACCAGTAGAACGTCCGTTGGGATGCCGAACAGCTCCGTTGGAATCACGTCGCTCTTGGGGAGAGCCTCGAGCGGTTTCTTCTGGTAGACGTAGACGCGAAAGGCAAGCTGCTGTGTGACCTCGCCGGCGCGTGCCTTGTAGCCCCAGCCAACACCGTGCACACCGGGAATCCGCTTCAGAATCCGGCGCGCTTCCTCGAGCTTTTGATCGAGGTCCTCTTCAGCCATGATTTTAGTCGGTTGGGCGTCTGGTTAGGGTGTCTTACTGGAACCGATTGGCCCGCTTATGATAGGTCGCGGGGAAGGCGACCTGTAGTTAAGGATAAGCCGGAGAAAATTTGGAGCCAGTCCGCCTAACGCTTTGTTGATCATGATTTTATGGGGTTTGGTTTCGGCGTTCTGTGAAATGAGTCTGTTTGTGGAACAAACTCCACGTCGTCGCCATAGATTTGGCGCGGTTGCTCAACCACAACTGCCGCCTGCTGGCAGTGTGGACAGTGAAAGTCGGAGAATTCGGTGACGAGAACTACGAGACCCACCGCCTGCGCTTTGCCGCTAAATAGGAATGGCCAGAGGAGTATGGTCAGCAGCAAAGGCCGGAGACCTCTCTGCCAAGCGAAAACTTGCTTGTTCGTTCTCATTTCTCTAACCTCGGTAGATCGCGCTAAGCCGCGTCTCAGCGAAGGTCCGGCCCCCTTGGGCTGTTCAGCTCGGCCGAAGATGCGTTGAAACGTCGGGTGACGTAATCCGGAAAACTTTTAGGCTAAATCCTGAAAATTTGTCAAGATTTTTTACAAGGCCCCGAGGTCCCGTTCACTCGTTTCCTTTTTTGGGGCTTGGGCGGAAGGCATTGATAGTACCTAAGATCATCACCTTATCGTTTTGTCCCTCCAGAAACCGCGTCCGATTTTGAATTTTCGTCGGCAACAGTTGACAAGTCGAGACTCGCACGAGGCGAAGTCTGGCGCGTCCGTGTGCTAGAATTTGTGCTAGAACGAGGCGCATTCTGCTCATCATTCGTGACTGCGACGATTTCGTACGAAGAAGCTGTTTTCCATTCGTAAAACGCGTCCGCTTTGAAATGAAAAGCAAGGCCGTGAAATCGATGGTTTCGCAATCCTAAGTCTGGCAATTTCCAACCCAAGGCGCGCAGAGTGAAGCCTGGGCCGAGCGTCCGTTTGTGTTCGATTTGTTACTTTCGACGCTCGCATTGCGACGTTCGAATGGAATTGATAGAACGGCTCGTTCGCAATGAGTTCCGATTGATTGCGCTCACTTTTGCTCACTTGCTCTTGATTGCTCTTTCATAAGTAAAAGTGCCGAGTCGGGCCTGCCCCAAGTGTTCTCAAATACGCCCAAAAAACACCGTAGGTGGACAAAGAAGTGGACAAAGGGCAGAACCTCGCGCGATCTCTCTTCAAGCATTGCATGGCATTTTTGAAATGCCTACAGAAGTTGGCGCTCAAGCATGCCTGCCTCAACGTTCTTCCCTATCTTGAAAGCTTTGACATGCTCAAAATGGGGGCTGCGCAAGAGTTCAATAACTCTGTCCTGAGTCTGGCGCGTTGCGCGTAAACCTACTGTGACCGAAACGATCACCTCCGGCCCGATTGGTATGAAATAACGGCGCCCCTCCGTAAGATCGCGGGCCGTCGTCAATTCAAGGTCCACCATGAGGCGCGACTCCCTTTCAGAACTCCACCGTAACCGCTTACGGCTCAGAAATAACGCGGCGTCCTCTCGCCTCGTTGGACTCGTGGGATCGAAAACAACAGGCTCGTCCGAATAGTGGATTTCAAAAAATGATCGTCCTGAAAAAAGCAGATGATTTTTTTGAAATTCAATCACCAAACCATCATGAGATGGGCAATACTTGGCCCACATCGTCTCGTCAAGGGGATCCGGCGCAAAGCAGACCACGCCAAAATCCTCGCTTATAATGTCTGGCACTTGAGCTTGAAGATTAGAATCCACTTGAGACGTCCTCGCTGCCATTTGTTTCATGAGTTGTGAAGCGTTTTCTCGTAAAACGCTTTGAAATTGCTCGAAAGTGAGGCCCGGAGAATCATCCCTGTGGTTTTCGAAGTAATCCGAAGACGTCGTGATTTCATCGATCCTTCGACGCGCATATGCCTCGGGGTCTTTACACTTAATGACGGGACTACATTCGAACGGATCGTTGAGATATTTCGGGGGCGTAACGCCTAGCTCGCGCACTGCGAGCACCCGCAGTCCGCGTTCTGGCGGAAAGTATCTAAATAAAGCCATTCGCCGGTCGTTCTTTGGGAAATATGCAACACGCGCCTGGATGATCGTCCAGAACTTTGAGTTTCTGCTTGGCCATCTCTTCGGAAATCTGGCAGCATTGCAATGTGAGCGTCAGAGCCATCGATATATTCAGCGGAGCTGGCGGGAGTAGCTGGGGCGCTGCTCAAGCTGGTCTGGAGATAGTTGCTGCCTTTGATTACTGCCCTTTGGCCGCGAAGACACACAAAGCCAATTTTCCGGGAACAAGATTCTTTCGCGGAAGGCTCGAAAACCGAAATCTGAAGACGTTAACGAGGCAGCTCGGCCCGATTGACATCATTCTGGCTTCGCCTGAATGCACGAGTCATAGCCCGGCGAAAGGCAACAAACCGCGCTGCGAAAAAAGCAAGAACACCGCCTTTCAAATTGTTCGTTTCGCGAGAATCCTAAGGCCGCGATGGATAGTGATGGAAAACGTTGTCAGCATGCGTCAGTGGTCGCGTTATCTGGAATTTAAGAACAAACTCCACGAGCAGGGCTACCGCATTCGCGAACAAGTATTGAATGCTATGGATTTCGGGGTGCCGCAATCACGCCGTCGACTGTTTCTGACATGCGACCTAAAACGAATGCCGCCAACGGTCACGGTGTCGGAAAAGCGGCGCCCCACAGCTAGAGCCATTCTGAATATGAATGGAAAATATGGATGTAAACCGTTGTATAAAAAAGGCCGAGCGAAACCGACCCTCCTGCGGGCCCGCCGCGCGTTACGGGCACTCGGCAAGCGCGAGCCATTTTTGTTGGTGTACTACGGTTCCGACGCCGCCGGCGGTTGGCAAAAACTCGATCGACCACTTCGCACGATCACAACCCTAGATAGGTTTGCTTTAGTAAAACCGCAGGGAAAGCGCGGACGTGTCATGCGGATGCTACAAGTGCCAGAACTTCAGGCGGCGATGGGAATGCCGCGCGACATGAAATTTGAATTCGGCACGCGCCGGAACCGTATCAAGCTGATCGGTAACGCGGTTTGTCCGCCTGTTATGAAGAACGTCGTCCAGGTCCTGACGACAGATATTTGAGCTGATGCGGATATCGAGCACTAAAGCCCAGGCTCCGACTTTTCATGCGAAAGCGGGATTGCTTCACAAGCTGGACAAAGAACCGATACCGCAAAGCGCAGACCTTGGAGGCAGCTTGGAAAAAATGTCTGACGACGAGCTGGTACTGCTTCGCGCGGGCATGGATGTCGAAATGCGAAAACGCGGTATTGCTTTTTCTGTCGGTGGCGTCGGCGAACGCTTGGCGATCGACCATTTTTGTGAAACTTCTGGCCTGCCCAACCTTCAGGCAGCGCCTCGCGGCACGAAAAACGTGGACGCGCTCTCTCGGAATGGGGATCGCTATTCAATCAAAAGCATCTGCAGCGCGAAAAAAACCGGCACAGTTTATCCCGACTCGCAGGAGCGCGAGCGACAATTATTTGAGTACATACTTATTGTTCGGTTGACCGAGAAATGGACGCTGCAGTCCATCCATCAACTTTCCTGGAGCGAATTCGTCAAAGTTCGAGCATGGGATAAACGCATGAACGCTTGGTATGTCCCAATTTCCCGTCGCACACTTGGGATCGCAAGGTTGGTTTTTTCCACATCCAGGGCGGCTTCGATGGCTTGATGTAAACGTGCGCACGTCAACAATGAGCTGGGTCTGAGCGGTCAGATTGTAGCACTTGCCTCCCAGAACAATGCAGAACTTGCTGAATGACATCTGGCGACGTTTTCCACTCCTCAAGTCGCTAAAGCTAGTAAGCAATGACGGTGCTGCCGAAGGCCTTCCAACGTTCGTGGGATTGCTGCTCGCAACTATCGAACAAGCTCGTGAGCGAGCCTTGTGCTTCGTCTTTCCACGCAAGGGCGACATTGCGGCTCTTACCGCGGTGGTTCACTCGTTGGGAAGATTCGCGTCAGAGTTTCCGAAGCTTGCGGAGAACTACGCCCGTCGCAGCTTCCAAAAAGGTCAACGTGTAAAACTCCGCCCTGGTGACAAGGTTTTCGTGTTCGGGGGCCTGTGGGAAACCGATCCGAGACAGTTTCGACTTGAAATTATAGATCGCGATGGGTCGGCGTTTACTTGGCCAACATCTGAAATTCTTCGAATCGAACCAACGCACCGAAAAATTCCTCACGGGCAGTTCTTGGACGCTGACAGATTACGGCACGATATTCAGCTTTCGGACCTCGACCGCTTGGTTGGCACGCGCACATTCGGCAACGCGTCGCTATTTGAAACCTACGCTTTTTACGCAGGCCGGCAGTCCGCGTTTCAAGAGTTTCTCGTGAACACACGGCTGACGACTGATAATTTTGACTCAGCACCGCCTCTCGCGCGTTTTGTCGCTACGGGCTCCATCACACAAGTAGGCACTATCGAACATGCTGATCCCTACAATCCACAGGGGCAGCCGTTTATTGCGGTCGATTCGCGACTTGAACACATCGCCGCCGCATGCGCATCCGCTCCTCTGCGAACAATAAGCGTTATAGTGGATGGCGCTCACGAAATAAATGACCTCGGGAAGTTTGATCAAATTTGCGAGAGGCAAAACATTCTCATCTTCGCCGAGGAGACGGAGGACGATAAAATTCACCAGCTTCACGAGCGCGGCTGCAAGATTTGGCGCGTTTCCGCAGGCGACTTGGGAATCGGTCGCGAAACTGAACGGGGCTCCTTTTTTGGACCCCTCTATAAAGCAGCCGACAACGAGGCTCGTTTAGCGATTGATTCGGTCAATTGCGAAAACACTCACCTTGAAAACGTTAGTTTGGCCTTGGAGGCTTGCGATAAAGCGCTCGACGAGGCGGAAGGAGACGAAACACGACGCCTTCTCGGAGTGATTTATAGCCTTCTCATGCACTGTGGAGGGCTATTGCAACCGCCGGATTCCGAGCAGCGCGAGATTTTGCGGCAAAGAGTCAGCAGTGTGGCTGGTGCTGCAAAGGACCGGATGACATGGCTTAACAATGCCGCGGCGCAGGCGCTCACTGACGCGTGCGAGCAATTAACAGCTACAGTGGAAGACAACGGTCTCGGTAACGCGAAGGCAAATGCATTAGCTGATTGCATTTCCAAACTCCGCGAATCCCGTGCTTCGAGTTGCGGTTTGGTAGCACGATCATTAGCGCAACAAGCCGATGCCTCCTCTTGGGTGACGAAGCATGAATTTTCTTATCCGGTATTACTGCCATGGAATTTAGCAGGCGCGGGCTTCCTCGATGCTGTCATCTGTCTATCGTGGCCGAATTCCGTAAGATTTGAGCGATTGGTCTCCCAGTATGCAGCGCCGTCGATCCATGTTGTTGCATATCCGTTCGAACGCCGCTGGCTTGACCAATTTCGCCGTCGTCTCGCGGCTAACCGAAAAACTCCAAGCATCGGCCCGTCGGAAAAATCCTGCCTCGTAGGTTTCTCGTCTGATCTTGCGTTTTCTTGGACGGAAAGTCAGAAGTCCCCTATGCCGGAATCTCCGGCAACTCCATCAGAGTTACCTAAATTCCAAATTTGGAAGTTCGAACAAAAAATCGCACCAAAAGGGCTGTCGGCCCCGGCAATGGAAGGGGAGGAGATGGTGCCAACCACATTCGTAACATTTGTCGGCGATGCATATTGCTTTCTTACGGCAACCTGCAAGCTGCCGGTAGTTACGGAACTGGTTTCCGGCAGAGCTGGTGACAGCTACGCTATTCCTCGCTGCCGACTTGAGGATATTCATGTCGATGATGTGCTGGTTTTTCGCGAAGGCGGAAGGCGCGATGTTATTCAGGCGCTCGCCGATTCAGCATTGGGTTCAAACGCTGCGAAAATCCGTTCTATTGCAGCGGAATGGCAGCGAGCCTTGCGCGAATCCCAGCTTTCTGAAACGGAGGTGATGCAAGCACTAGCTCGCGTTGGATGCAATCGGCGGCGGCAAGTCGTGCGTTATTGGCTCGAAGACGGATCAATCATTGGACCGCAAAACGAGAGTGATATCACTGCAATCGCGCAAGCAACGGGCGACGAGTCGTTGAGGCGCGATGCAAGTCGAGTGTGGCAGGTAATTCGCACCCTGCGCAGCGCGCATCACAGCGCCGGGATGCGACTGCTGACCGTCTTGCTCCACGAACTGCCACGTAGAGTGGGTGAACTACGGCACGGTGGTTCGCACATTGAAATCGAAAATGCAATCGGCGCGTGGATCGTGCAGGTTGAATCTATTGCGGAACGACCGGAGCCGCGTCCGCGTTCACAAATCAACACATTACTCTGGGGGCCAGAGTCGCTATTCTGACCGCCGTAGTTATGGCCCGGATGCTCCCCCAAGTTGTGATGAACAAGCGCCGAAGAGTGAACGCCGAGTGTTCGGCCTCCTCAAAAACGATCCTGCGACCTCGGAATGGGTCGTTCTTCACTCACTGAATCTCAAACGGTCGGGCGACCGTCCTTATGGTGAAGTGGACTTCGTAATTCTCGTGCCTGGCGGCGGCGTCTTTTGTGTCGAGGTGAAAGGTAGCCGCGTGGCTTGCAAAGAAGGCGTGTGGTGGACAACCGACGCTGCCGGTCGCACCAATAAATTGAAGCGTAGCCCGTTCAAACAAGCCGAGGCCGGGATGCACGAGATTCGCAATGTGCTGAAACAGCGGCTTGCTGGCGTCTCCGACGTTTTCAACGTGCCGTTTGGACACGCGGTGATTTTCACAGACGTAGTTTCACCGCCACTCGATGCTGCGATTGAGCCATGGGAGGTGATCGATTGCGACGGGCTTGAAGCGCCAATTTCTTCTCACATCCTCCGACTGGCAAAAAATCAGCGAAAGCGCCTCCACCTCGACCGTTCACCGCTGGAACCACAGTTGCCGCTGCTCAAGCAGATTCGAGAGAGCTTGCGCCCAGATTTTGAGCGCGTGATCGCTCGATCTTCCGCTCTTCGCGAATCCGAGCGTCGGTTGGTAGGCCTAACCAAGCAGCAATATCGAATACTTGATCTACTGAGTAACAACTGTCGCTGTTTGTTCGAAGGAGCGGCAGGCACCGGCAAGACGCTGATAGCGCTCGAATTTGCGAGGCGTTGCGCCGCCACCGACGAGCACGTCTTACTAACTTGCTACAACAAGATGCTCGGAGATTGGCTGGCCAATGAAGTCCATGCCACCGCGCCAAACGTTACGGCAGGAACGTTTCACAAATGTTTGCGAGAAATGATCGCCGCCTCGCCGGTTGCATCTGACTTCTTAACTGCAGAACGACAGGTCAATGCCGGGAAACTTTTCGAGGAAGTTTATCCGTTTTATGGGCAACTGGCCCTCGAGTCCGGCTCACGGAAATATACTGCAATTGTTGTAGACGAAGCCCAAGACCTTATTCGACAACCGGTCCTTGATGTCTTGAACGTTTGGCTCGACGGAGGATTACGAAATGGTCGCTGGGCATTTTTCGGAGACTTCCACCGGCAAGCTATTTACGGTGCGCCAGATAAGTGCGACACGCGCGAGTTGATCGTCTCAACCTGTCCATCTGTTACCCGAGCCACATTATCCGAGAACTGTCGTAATACGCGCCGAATCGGTGAAGAAACGGCTCTCCTGTCAGGTTTCGCCACGCCGCCGTATCGCATGGGGGAAGTTGAAGGATGGCCAGTTGACTATCATGAATATCACGACACGGCATCGCAAGCTGCGGCTCTCCGGAAAATCCTTTTACAATTCACACGCGAAGCTGGCATCGACATCGCCGACGTAGTGATCCTTTCGCCCCGCCGCTTCGAAAATTCTGTGGCATCACAACTTGGAGATACCGGCGATTTCCGAATCAAACCGACAGATACGCTGGTGCGACCGGCAGCGCGCATTCCCACCTTCGCATTCGAAACGGTTCACAGTTTTAAGGGCATGGAAAGTAAGGCAATTGTCCTTTGTGACGTAGACGCAATTGATACGGACGAAGACCGTTCTTTGCTGTATGTAGCGATGTCGCGAGCACGTAGCCATCTTACGGTGCTTCTGCACAAATCGACAAAAAAGGCCGTTCAGGCCGCATTTAAGAAACGTATGACTGAACTTTGGTCCGGCAGTTTATGAGTGACGAGGTCCGTGCCGAAATTCTTGATTTTTTGAGACGCGAATTAGTTGGACCCGATCCCGGCTTTCCGGCGCAACAACTAAACCGCGAAGAAATCTTGCGGCCACAAGACCCGCCACGGCTGCGTTACAGCGCAGGAGTGCTCTTTCCCCGCAAAGCCGCCGTGACGCTGGCCGAAAATGCAGCAGAGGAAGAAGTCGAACCCGAAACAACAGATGTTTCCGAAGGCGACGAGCTTGAAGACAAGCGTGTTAGCCGCGCGGGCGACCCGCGAGAGGACGCGCGAGGCGAGGGAGAAATTCCAACTGATCAAGAAGTAAATCGGGCGAACGAGTATCTGCCGAGTGCAATGGGTATCTCGGCACTTGTCCAGCTACCACGGCGCTTAAAGATTCGCGTTTTCGCGGCGAATTACGAACCAGTCGCCATCCCTGGTTTGGGGCGGACCGATAAAGACGGCCACTGGCAAGACCATTGGTTTCGCAACCCTATAGAAGAGACGATTGAGATTGATTGCAAGCAGCTTGAGCCGATGCGCCCTGTCGTGCGCGAAATTCCAATCACCTCAAACGGCGCTGCCACATCACTGGAAATGCATGTTTACAGTCGCCCGTTTGTTCAAGCACGTGACCCCAAGCGCGAGCGAATTATCACATTCACGCTGCTCAACCAAAAGCAAGCTAAGTCGCGGCGACCACGCGATGACGAGTGCTTCTTCCAGTGCGGTTTCGAGGTTGCAACGAGCGAAGATAATCCGTGCTTCCTCGAATACCCAGAGCGAATCGGGGTAGCGCTGGACGAGGAGGAAGAATCACTGCGGTTGCTCTTTGCTCATCGGAAAACTTTTGCCGTTGGCCACGGTTGCGCCGCGAATTGGCCTGACAACGAAAGCGATGTCATGCCAAAGATTTGGCCGGAGTGTTTGCCTGCATATGACATGAAACCAATTGTGCCACGGCAGATCGAAACTCTCGATCTTGCAATGCACACTCTCGCTGGGGAAGGCAAAGACGCGCATAGTCTTTGCTCGGGCTTGGCTGATGCATACGACGACTGGGTTAAGGAAAAAGACGCGAGGATTCCGTCGCTTCCATCGCAATATCAAGCGGCGGCAAAACGTCATGTCGAGAATTGTAAACAAGCTTTGGACCGCATGCGGTCTGGAATTGCCTTGTTGGGCACTGATTCTTGCACGGCTCGGGCTTTCCGACTGATGAATGAGGCGATGCTTCAGCAGCAGCTTCATTATGAACTCGCGTCTACTCCAAAATTGCAACGAAAATGGATCAAGCAGGGCAGCGATTTGGTGCTTGAGAGCCGTTATTCTCCGCCCGAAGCGAGTGGCATTTCATCCACGAAAGGACGTTGGAGACCGTTTCAGCTTGCGTTCATTCTAATGAATCTCAAATCGATAACTAAACGCGATGATCATGAGCGTCAGATTGTAGATTTAATCTGGTTTCCTACCGGCGGTGGCAAAACGGAGGCATATCTGGGGTTGACTGCTTTTGCAATTTTTTGGCGTCGTTTAGAAAACCCCGAGAACGCGGGCACGGCTGCACTGATGCGATACACATTGCGTTTGCTAACGACACAGCAGTATCAGCGTGCGGCATCCCTTATTTGCGCTTGCGAGAAGATAAGGCGGCAGCAGCCTGATGATCTTGGTGACACGCCAATTTCGATTGGCTTGTGGGTGGGTGGTGATGTGACGCCGATAAAGCACGCAGTTGCCGTGCGTAAATTGCAGGACTTGCTGAACGGTGAACCGGAGAACCCGTTCATTATGCTGAGTTGCCCCTGGTGCGGAGCGCAAATGGGACCCGTGGAATTCGGCAGAGTCAACAAAGTGAAAGGATATGTCCAGCGATCCGGACCGCAGCGGGTGGAATTTTGTTGCGACGACCCGGATTGCGATTTCAGCAGCGGTCTACCGTTACATGTCGTGGATGAAGCGATCTATTCAACACGCCCCACCCTGATTATTGGCACTGTCGATAAATTCGCCCTTCTTCCTTGGTATCCAGAGGCACGGCAACTTTTTGGAAGGGATACTAATGGAATCATCTCCCCGCCTGATCTCGTTATTCAGGATGAACTGCACCTAATCTCCGGACCACTCGGATCAATGGTAGGCCATTACGAGACCGTCGTTGATGTCTTGTGCACTTCCGAAAAAGAGGGCAAGTCGCTGCAGCCTAAGATAATTGCTTCGACTGCAACGATCTGTCGCGCTCCCGAGCAGGTCCATAATCTTTATGCGCGCGATGTCTTTCTGTTTCCGCCGCAGGGGCTACGCGCAGGCGATTCTTTTTTCGCTGAGGAGAAGAAAAATGCGGTTGGCCGAACGTTTGTTGGTGTGTTTGCTACTGCGCTTTCATCGCACGTAACTGCCCAGATTCGAGTCATGGCTGCTTTGCTCCAAGCAATTAAGAGCATACCGGAAAAAGACCCATCGAAGCTCGATCCTTATTGGACACTCATGTCCTACTTTAACAGCCTTCGAGAGTTGGGTCATGCCGCTACTCTCATCCGCGCGGATATTACCGATTATCTCAATGCGATGTGGGATCGGCTCGAAATACGCGCTGACGCAACCAATGATCCACGACGGTTCATCAACAGCGACAAAGAGCTTACGAGTCGTGTTCAGAGCAGCGAGATACCTGAAGTTTTGCAGCAATTGTTTGTAAGATACGATGGAACACGGGAGTCATATCCGATTGATGTCTGTCTTGCGACAAACATGATTCAAGTCGGACTCGATGTTCCCCGTCTCGGCTTGATGACAGTAGTTGGGCAGCCGAAGACAACGTCCGAATATATTCAGGCGACGAGTCGTGTAGGCCGCGCACATCCGGGCTTGGTAGTTACCGTTTATAATCCAGCAAAGCCGCGTGATCGGTCCCACTTCGAACATTTTCGGGCCTATCACCAAAGCATTTACCGATGGGTTGAACCAACGAGCGTTACTCCGTTTGCGGTTCCCGTTCGTGATCGTGCGCTCCATGCTCTGGCCATCGCTCTCGTTCGCTGTTTTGGGGATGACTCGACCCGAAATTCACCACAACCGTCACCTAAACCGGCACTGGTTAAGTACGTTACGGATATACTTCTCAATCGCGTAACTGCCGTCGATACGCGCGAGACGAATTCAACCCGAGAGAATGTTCAGGAAATTTTTGAAGATTGGCGACGGAACCCGCCGCCGCGATACGGCGATTTTCGACCAGCAACGCCAACGACACCGCTCATGTATCCAAGCGGGACGCAGAAGTTGGCTGATTGGAGCGAGCCTTGTTATCCGACGCCCAGTTCGTTGCGGAATGTGGATTCAACCTGTGACGCACGCGTCATTGGTCGCTTCCCGCAGCCGGAAGAACAATAATGCCCGCCGACAAACCAATCCGCCGAGGCCAATTGATTTCGCCTTTTGGTGTCGGCGCCATGGTTTCATTCCCGCGCGACGAATCGCTTATGACTGCTGGTCTCGACGCGTGGACGGCCCACGCGAAGAAAAAGTGCCCTTCTGATTGGCTCATTCGGGAAGAACGTTTAGAAGCGCGACTGGGTGTTACTCACTTGCGGCTGCCGCCCGAGCATCGCGATCCCGCCAAAGGTGTCACGTATCCCAACGAAGATGTCCCTTTCGTGCGTTTCCCCCGTTGGCATTATTGCCATTACTGCGGCGGAATGGAGGAGTTACCCCTTTTTGGTGGACGGCAGCAATGCAAGGCATGGCCGTGGCCGAAGCGTAATTGCGTTGAACGCAAAAGGAAACCTTGGCTCATGCCGGTTCGATTCGTTGCAGCGTGCCAGAAAGGTCACATTCAGGATTTTCCATTCATGGAATGGGTTCATTTCCGGAAACCTAAGGCGGATGGTTGTCGCCTGCGTTTGCGAGCAGGCCGTTCATCTGCGGGTCTCACCGGCATCGCTGTTGAATGTAGTTGCGGGGAGCGACGCAGCCTTGGCGGCATCTTTGATTTCAACGACCAGAAAGGTGGAGCCCTTCACAGACTTGGCTGCGATTGTGCTGGTTATCGACCATGGTTTGGAGAGTGGGAGAATCCAAACGGTTGCGGAGAATATTTGCAGGTTGTCCAGCGCGGCGCGTCGAACACCTATTTTCCACATGTCGTTAGCTCAATCTACTTACCACTATGGGCAGAAGACGCGACGACCGGCGTTGTTAAGGCATTGGAAGACCCAAAGGTCTGGGGTCCGCTCTCGTCGGGATTGGTAGACGGCAAAATTTCCATCGCTCGATGTGAGATGGTTGCCTCTATGCGCAACCTTGATGCAGAAGAGTTACGCGCTGTAGCGCAGAAAAAACTCGATGGCGAGGTCGAACCCTCAGTGATCAGCAGCCAAAGCGAGGAGGATTTTCGAAGAAGTGAGTTCGAAGCACTACGCAATGAACGGGGCGGTCCACAGACTGATTTAATGATCGAACGCGCACCTCTTAATAGATACGACCCTTCCGTTACTTCCTTCTTCTCTCATCTTGCCCTTGTTCATAAACTTCGCGAAACACGAGCGTTGGCTGGTTTTACGCGAATTCTTCCGCCCGACGGGAACCTAGGCAGCGATCGGCTACGCGAGATAAAATTGGATCAACGGGTCGACTGGTTGCCTGCGGTCATCGTGCGCGGCGAGGGAATCTTTTTGGAGTTTGATGTCGCGCGGTTGGACGCATGGCTAAACACAACGCCAGCCATCAAACAGCGGATCGATTCTCTTAATACTTATTACAATGACCGGCGAATTAAGCAGGGCCAAGCGCCACGAAGCATTCGTCCCAAGTTTGTTCTGATGCACACCTTTGCACACGTCCTGATTAATCAATTTTCATTTGAATGCGGCTACGGCAGCGCTTCTCTGCGGGAACGGATTTATTGCGATTTCTCCGACACATCACATCCGATGTCCGGTGTATTGATCTATACCGCGTCGGGAGATTCAGAAGGGTCAATGGGGGGCTTGGTTAGACAAGCGCAATCCGGAACTTTCGAGAACATTGTATTACGTGCCATTCAGCAAGCCGCATGGTGCTCGTCCGATCCCGTGTGTATCGAAAGTCCTGGTCAAGGCGCAGATAACACAAATCTTGCCGCATGCCACGGTTGTTGCTTATTGCCTGAAACCTCCTGTGAAGAAGGAAACCGATTATTGGATAGGGCAATGCTGATGGGAACACCACTCGAACCTGAAATCGGATTTTTCTCCGGTCCTGTAATCAAGTAGTGCCAGACGTTTTTACAGCAGAGAAGAGATCGCAGGTTATGTCGCGTATCCGCGCGCGCGGAAATCGCGACACGGAACTGCGTTTGATTTCAATTTTTCGAACAAATCGTATCACCGGGTGGCGGCGAAATCGTCGTGTCTTCGGCAAACCAGATTTTATCTTTCCGTCTGAGAAGCTCGCGGTTTTTGTGGACGGATGTTTCTGGCACCGACATCGAGGATGTAAACTCGCATATACTCCCAAGAGCCGGCTCGCATTCTGGCAGCGCAAGTTCGACAACAATGTGGCCCGAGACAGGATCGTCACGCGCGCCCTTCGAATTAGCGGCTGGAAAGTTCTGCGCATTTGGGAGTGCCAGCTTCATCGCGGGAATTGGCGAAAGGTAGTTCGACGCATCGAGGTTGCGCGAAGGGCGCCAAACGTCAATTATTCGAGGTTGTGATAAGTCGCGTGAAACGCAACGAAATGCAGGGCGCCCGCGTGCTGATTTTAAGTGGTGATTTTCAAGGTCAGCAGGGCGTATGTCTCGGTGAAGCCGCTCGCAGGGGCCTGTGGGCAATCTCACCGGACGATAGCGACGAAATACTATCTCTTGCCTTCGAAAAAGATTTCGGCCTCCTCGTGGACTTGTCCGGAAATCCGGAATTTAATTAGCGTCCGAGTTCCAAGTTTCGCCCACTGATGGGAACCGCACTTCCTAACGGCTGTGCGCGCTAAAGACCCAATTCTCTCCAAAATTAAGGTTGCCAGCCACCACGGGAACCATTTTATTTAGCTACGCATTAGGAATGGCCGCCGCGAAAGCGGTGGTCTGCCAACCGGGTAGGAGATAACCACGGTGGCTTGGTTGAGAACCGATTTCTCAACTGATGCGCGGGAGTGAGTAAACTTCCGAACAAAATCTCCGGGCGAAGGCCGTTGTTCCTGATGTGAGCAGCGGCCTTTTTCGTTCGCTACCAGTGCGCATCTAACTTAAGAAAGCCACCATGAAAAACGATGTTTCGAGAATGAAAGGCGGATCAACACCAACTTCAAAGCGGCGAAAGAAAACATCGAAAGCAGAAAAGTTCCCGCACAACTTGGAAGACTTGATTCTACGCGTGGGGGACCGAGCAATGCAGACTGTAGTCGAAGAGATAAAACGCTCGTCCAGTGGCTCGGAGGCAAATCCACACAGCAATCCTGATGTCTGTCCCTACGACGGACAAAATCTCCCGCCGGTTTACGACATGTTTAGTGAGAACGATAAATCGAGTTGGTCCAAGTTACTGGACCGTCTCCAAGACGGGCAGCCAAAAGAAGAAGAGGACGTAGAGGATTGCGCATTCCTCGAAGCGGCACCCAGTGTCGAACGGCTGATGACGTGGGGAATTCTGAATCCGTTTGGTCCCACCGTGGAATCACTCTGTCTCGCCACTGATCCGAGCGGAAAGGCCAAAGTAATCTTTTTGAAAACATCCAATCCGCTCGAAAATTCAACAGATGCGTTGGGCACCGTTAATGCAGATATGCCTCATGACGACCTGATTCGAGCAGTGATCGACTCAACCACGGGAGGTCCCGGCAGTTCGTCTCGCATTTTTCAGAGTGAACCCACGTTTGTGATTCCTTCGACGGGAGGACTTACCCAACACCTCGACGCGTTCGCGATCGTGTTTCGGAACCTGTCTGCTGCAGAAAACATTGACCTCGCCTCCGAAGCCGATCGGCTTAAACGCTTTTGGCTTAATCCTTGGGCTCGCCTTCCTTCGCCGGAGGAACTATTCGCCACGGCACGCTCCCAAGGCCTAGTCCAGACAAAGATGTCCAAAACATTATTCAGCGAGTGGTGGTCGCTTGTTACGAATCCTGAGCATGTAGAATCTGAATGGCGTGCCATAGTCGAAGCTTGGCAAGGCGCGATTGAATTCCTAGGCAATTCTCCCATGGCCAAGATGGCCATTCCCGCAGCAGAAGCGCTTGCTTTTCAGATGCGGCTTCTTGAGCAGGCACCCCAAAGAAACCTTCGGACTGAAGTGAAGAACTAGAAGCGAACAGGCCGACCGGCGTTACTTCTGCTTCTGCCTTTGGCGGTCTTTCGCCCAGATCGCCCGCAAGTCAGGCTGCTGAGCTCGTGCAATCTTCACGGCTTCTCGGCAGGCTTCTAGTCGAGTGGGCAGATCAGACAAATCGATCTCCAATTCGGGATGGGACGACATCAGATTCTCAAGATGAGCCAGGGAACGTGAATCTGAAGCATTCGCCCGAGTAGCGACGACAAAAAGCTCAGCGGCTTCCTCAAAATTCCCCTTCGCTTCAAATGCAAGTCCGAGATTTTTGTAGGCGTTAGGGCGCCTGGGATCGATTTCGATGGCGCGGCGCAAATAGGGAATGGCACCATTATAATCCGCCAGTTGGTTCAATGAATAGCCCAGGTTGTTGTGGATGAAATACCAAGTCGCATTCCGACACGGCTCCAATGCCAAAGCCTGACGGTAGAATCCGACGGCTCCCTGATAATCGCGAATCTGTTCCATGAAACCACCCAATGCCAGATAATACCCTCCGTGCTCCTCGGGATCATCCGAGAGCGCGATCAACCGTTCGACACAGCGGAAAGCCTTGTCGTGGAGTTTTGCCTGCGAATAAAGTTTCGCGAGGTTGATTAATGATTGAACACACTTTCCCTCCTTCTCCTGAAGCTGCTTCAGGCAGCGCTCTTCGATCTCATCGAAAGTGAGTGCTTCGCCTTGGGGTATTTTCGGCACAGAAAAGTGAAAATCTAGATTTTGATCCATAACGCATATCGCTTGTTTCCAAGGCTAACTTATCCTGAAGCATCGACCTTGTACAGGCTAATTCTGCTGCCTATTCTTGATGAATAGAGGCTTACATTCCAAAAATTCTCGGCCGTCATATTGCACTTCTCGGCGCTGCCGTCGAGCGAGCAATGCCGGGGCGGTGGCGCTGGTCAGTGCTCGCGTATCAAAGCTGTCGATCTCTTCACCGGTAAAGCGCCTCATCAAGCGCCAACGGGAAACTTGCGGTGCGGTGGCAGCCCAAGACCAGGACACGCCCAATTTTTTTTCTACCCAAGGGGGGTAGGCCTCTAAAATATAAGCCTTGCATATAAGGCATTTTCGCGGCTTTGGGCGTGACCACCTTTCGCGGGGGTGTAGGGGGTCAAATTTTAGGCGTATGTCTAGCCCAAAGAAGGCTTATCACGTTAGGACGCTCTACAGT
>Ga0137375_10000633_pt1 | contig 38535 bp, 36 predicted proteins | sample SagtaG_24_FD_104936 | JGI IMG/M metagenome (GOLD analysis project Ga0137375, IMG submission 104936) | Vadose zone soil microbial communities from Sagehorn Ranch, Mendocino, California, USA - Sage1_R_113_16 metaG | ecosystem: Environmental > Terrestrial > Soil > Vadose zone | place: USA... | reverse complement strand
CGTCATCCTGTTCGCACGTGAGCAGGATTTTCTCCGCGCACATATCGAGGTTGACCGGGAGCGATTGCACGCCCTCGCGCCTGACCTCAACATCACGCTGCTCGAACCTCACCTGCGCGCGTTCGAAGCAATCTGCGCGGGCGATCCGAGTGGCGGGCCCGTGGCGGCGCTGCCATCACCTGAGCGGTTCCACTGGCTGGTCGCGCCACGCAGCACGATCATCCAGATCTCGCCGGTGCACGTTGGCCGCTGTGATGACCCAGCACAGGCGCTCGACGAGCTACTCGAAGAGTTGGTCCGTCCAGCGCTCGCGCTGGATCAGGAGGGCGCGTAGCGTTCGACCAGGGCGAGCAGGCCGTCGACGTCGAACGGCTTGGCCAGACAGGTGCGCACGCCGAGCGCGCGGAGCTGATCGGCGGTGCGCGGCAGATCATGCAACGCCGAGGTGACCACAATGGGCACCTCACCACACCACTCTTTGCGACGACACTCCTCGACGAACGTCCAGCCATCCATGACGGGCATCATCAGGTCCAGGACGATCAGATCCGGGCGTGCCTGGCGCAGTGATTCGAGCGCCTCGACGCCGTTGGTGGCCTCCCGCACCTGATATCCGTCGTCGCGGAGGACTTCGCTGACGAGCCCGCGGATGGCGGCGTCGTCCTCGACAACGAGAATATTAGGCATTGCGCGCTGCTCGTGAGGGCAGGAAACATGCCACCGCGGCGTACGCGTTTTCAGGCCGCGCGCGGCAGTGTCGGCGAGCAGCGACGGTCGCGCAGCCGCGGCGCCAGGCACGCCGGCCAACAACACACCGCCGCACAGCACGGCAAGCGCAAGCCTGATCAAACGTCCCGACATCTGTGGCGGGAAAATACGGCCCGCCGGGATTTCCGGCCTCGCCCGAGTCGGGGAACTCAGTCCGCGATAGCGGTCATGAACCGATCGCGCAACCAGACGCAGTTCTTGCTCGGCCGATAGGGCGAGTCACCGGGCGCGACTTTTCCGACGATCAGCCACGCCTTGTCGTCGGTCATGGCTTCCGCGAATGCAGTCCGGAAGCGATCGAGGTCAGCGCAGGTTGCCGTCCGCTCGAAGCCACAGCCGCGGGCGACGACCTCCAGGTCAATCCCGAACGGGGAGCCCGCGGGTTGGCCACCAGTGATTTCCCACCCGCCGTTGTCCCAGATGACGTGCACCAGGTTGGTTACACCCGCGGTGTGCTCGGTGGCCAGCGAGCCGAGGTTCATCAGGATCGAGCCGTCGCCATCGAGGACCACGACGCGCAGGTCAGGCCGCGCCAGCGCCAGCCCGAGCGCGATCGACGACGCCATACCCATCGAGTTCCACATGTAGAAGTTGCTGGGTCGGTCACACGCGACGAGGTCAAACGTGCTATTGCCTACGCCGCCCACGATGGGCGACTGGCCCGCCAGCTCGACGGCGATGCGCGTTGCTGCCAGGCGCTGCATCAGCGTTCAGGCTTCCAGCCGGTCAGCTGTGCCGAGAGCAGAATGCCGAACGGCTCCTCGGCCGTATAACAGGTCTTGAGCGCGCCGTTGAGCAGCGTTTCAAGATCGTCTTGCACGCGCAAGGTCAAATGCTGAATCCCGAGTGCATCGAGGCAGCCGGGCACCGCCCGACCCATATGCAGCTGAGCCGGGTTGAACTCGCCAAGCTCGCCGCGCAAGCTGACCAGGAGCGGGAAGGCGATGTGATAGATCATCGCCAGTGAGCCAAGGGCATTGAGCGTGTTGCCGAAGCCCGAGCTCTGGACGAGCATCGCGCCGCGCTGGCCACCCAGGAACAAGCCGCTCAGAATACCGACGGCCTCTTCCTCACGATGCACGCCGACCAGCCTGAAGAAGGGATCCTGCTCGGCGAGCGCGAGCAGGCGACCCATGACCGTGTCGGGCAGGAAGACCAGGTTGCGAATATCTTCGGCACGGAAGGCCTCGAGCGTGGTGTGCGCCCAGGCGGGCGCGGCCGCGGCCTCATGGCGGCCAGCACGTTTGATGGAAATCGGAGTGGTCACCGGTGCTCCGGAGGGTACCCTCTCGTGCCATGCCGGAGGGCTCAGCGACGTCTGCCGACGCGCTCGTCGAGCGGCTTCGCCTGAGCCTCGCCGCGCGAGCGGGCGACGCAGGCGAAGTGCTCGTCCACGAGCGCGCCGAGGCCGCTTGCGCACCGTCCTTGGGCGTCTTGCGACCGCGTTTGCCGCGCGCGCTAGCCGCGGCGTTGGTGAAACGTGGGGTGACGCAGCTGTACGCCCACCAGGTGGGCGCCGTCGAAGCACTGCGCGCGGGACGGAATGTCGTCCTGGCCAGCCCGACGGCGAGCGGCAAGAGCCTGGCCTTCGCACTGCCGACGCTGGAGCGCCTCCTCAGCTCGTCTGACCGGCGAGCCTTGTACTTGTATCCGACGAAGGCCCTGATCGGGGACCAATTGCGGGCGCTGCGCGAGCTGGTAGATGGGTTGCCGATTGAGGTCCGTGTGCTGAGCGGCGACACACCCCGCCACGAGCGTCAGGAGCTGGCCTCAAGGCCGCCGAGCATCCTGTTGGCCAATCCCGACATCCTGCACCACAGCCTGTTGCCCGACCATCGACGTTGGCGCGCATTTCTGGCCGGCCTCGACGTCGTCGTGCTCGATGAGCTGCACACATATCGTGGCGTGTTTGGGGCGCACGTGGCATTGGTACTGCGCCGCCTGCATCGCCTGTGCCGCATCTATGGCGCGCAACCGCGGTTTGTCGCTGCCTCAGCCACCATCTCGAACCCGGTAGAGCTGGCCGAACACGTCGTCGGTCAGCCGTTCGTCGAGATCCACGGCGACGCCGCCGGCTCGGGACCGCGTCGCTTCCTGTTCTGGCGCCCGCCCCTGCGCGGCGACCCCGAGGCAAACGAGCACGAGAGCATCCTGGGCGAGTCCGCGGCGATCTTTGCCGAAGCGCTGAGCGCGGGCTACAGCGGCATCTTGTTCGGCCGTGCCCGCATGTCAGTGGAGCGCATGCTGCTCGACGTCCGTCGGCTGGTCAGCCCGGAGCTGGCCGGACGCATCAGCGCCTACAAGGCCGGGTATCGCGCCGACGAGCGTGCGCAGATCGAGGCGGGGCTGCGCAGCGGCCACCTGCGCGGCGTCGTATCGACAAACGCGCTCGAGCTGGGCATTGACGTGGGCAGCCTGGATCTGGCAGTTCTGGCGGGCTACCCAGGCAGCAGCATGAGCTTCTGGCAGCAGGCCGGGCGCGTCGGCCGGCGCGCCGAACGCGAGGCAGTGGTCGTGTTCGTGGCGGGCGACGACGCCCTCGACCAGTTCCACATTCAGCACCCTGAGGCGTTTTTCGGTCGGGCGATGGAGCACGCGGCTGTCGATCCGAGCAACGCATCGATTCAGCTTGGGCATGTGCTGTGCGCCGCGGCCGAGGCGCCGCTGCTCGACTCGGAGCTCGAGCTCTGGCCAACTAACGCGCGAGCGCTGGTGCAACGGCTGGTCGAGGCAGGCGAGCTGAGCGATGGGCCGCCGTGGCGCTGCGCGGGCGGCGCACCGCACGCCGAAGTGTCGCTGCGCGGCACCTCGCGCGCGCCGTTTTCACTGCACGCCGGGCGCGACGTGCTGGGCACGATCGAGCCGCCATGGCTGCAGCGAGAGTGCTACCCAGGCGCGATCTACTTGCACAACGGCCGCGGCTATCGCGTGCTGGGCGTAGACACCTCTGCGCATGTCGTGCGCCTCGACCGAGCTGGCACGGACGTACGCACTGATCCGGTGATCGAGGTCGCCGTTGCACCGCGTGGTGAGCCAGCCGCCAGTCGTGCCTGTGAGCCGCTCGGGGTGAGCCTTGGACCGTTGCGCGTGCGCGAAGCGGTGGTCGGCTACCGCGAGCTGCAGCGTGGCCAAGCGGTGTCGTTCGCACTGGAGACACCGCTGACCGCAGCTCTCGACACCATAGGCATGTGGGTGGACATTCCGCCCGAGCTCGAAGCCGACGGATCGGCCGTCCACGCGTTCGAGCACGCCCTGGTCAATGCCGTCCCGTTGCTCCTGTTGTGCGACCGGCGCGACGTCGGTTCGAGCAGCGACGGGCGGCGCGTGTACCTGTTTGACTTTGCCGAGGGTGGTATCGGCCTGGCCGACAAGGCGTACCACCTGCTGGAGCAGCTGCGTGAGCGCGCGGCTACGCTTGTCCGCGATTGTCCGTGCGCGGAGGGCTGCCCGAACTGCCTGCACATTGCCGGCTGTGCCGATAGCAACCGTCGCTTGGACAAGCTGGCTGGCCTGGCTGTGCTCGAAGGTCGGTCGGCGAGTGCCGCTCGTGCGGCGGCGCAGGTGCTGCGCGGCTCGGGTCGGCCACGCGCAGCGGCAACGCGGACAGAACGGCGGCGACGCCTGCGTCAGATCGCCGAGGATGACCTGCGCGGCCGTTACACGGACCGGCCGAGCTGGCTCGAAGTAGGTGGTCTCGCCCATCTCGACCAGATTGGCCTGGTGGTCGTGTGGTCGGTGGGCGAGCACGAGGCCGACGTGCAGCCTCTGAGCGGCGGGATCGTCGAGCGCGTGCCGCTCGGTGCGCTCTCAGCGCCGCGCGCCGACCCTTGAGCGCCTGGCCCGAATCCTGCAGTTTGGTTACGCCATGTTCGCGAAAAGCTATCGGGCCCAGTGGCTCGTCTCGTGTGCCCTCTTCGCGGCGATCGTGTTGGCGCTGATGATCGGCGCACTACTCCAGCAAAACTAGAATCGGCAGAACATTTGTACTATAATTGAACGTGAGGAACCTGACAGCTAGCCTGCCCGGCTACGCGACTGTGGCCCGCGCCGGTGAGGTATTGCATCTGGCGCCGCGCTCAGTGCGCGACTTGATCTACTCGGGGCGGCTGCCGTCACTGCGCATCAGTCGGCTGCACTACATTCGCGCTGCCGATCTCGAAGCCGAGCGGCGGAGGCGAGTTGGGCTGCCCGTGCGGCGTTCTCGTGTGGCGCGGCGTCGTGTTGTCACACCAAGCTTCCGTGCGCACGCACATGTGGATCCAGCGGTTCGCGCCGCACGCGCGGCTGAGCGCCAAGCCGCACGGGAACAGTGGGCACAGACGCATCGACCCGCGGCCGTAGAATTGCCGTTCCGTGTACTGGGAGGTGGTGAGCCGACTGTCTGCGCGAGGTGCCACGCGGCCCTGACCGGGCGCCGCGTCGAACACCGAGACGAAGCGCTGTGCACACGTTGCGCCCGCCGCGCCCTGCACACGTGGGCCGACGATCGCCGCGCCGAGGCCGCCGCCGCCCGCCACCTGGCTGACGAGTTAGCCGGCCACGACGCTGACGCGCCGCGGATGCGCGCCGCCTAAACGCGAGCCATCCTCAACTGGGATTCGATCTGGTCGTACAGGTCCTTGTTGACCACGACATTGCGCTCGGGCAGGCCGCCGTTGACGACCTGGAGCGCAATCTCGGCGATGCGTTCCTGGTGCCGCGCGTCGCCCTCCTCGGAGTAGCTGGCCAGATGCGGCGCCAGCAGCACGTTGCTCATGCCTATGAGCGGACTGTCCGCCGGCAGCGGCTCCTGTTCGAACACATCGAGGCCAGCCCCCGCCAGGTGCCCTGAGCGCAGCGCCTCGATCAGTGCCGGCTCGTCCACGACAGCGCCGCGGGCGGTGTTGACCAGGTAGGCGCCCTTCTTCATCTTGGCCAGGCGCTCTGCATTGAGCAGCCCGCGCGTCTCGGCGTTCAAGAACACGTGCACCGAGACGATGTCGGATTGCGCCAGCACCTCGTCTACCGACAGGAGCTCAACGCCCATGGCCGAGGCAACCTCTGGCTGCACGAACGGGTCAGTGGCGATGATCCGGAAGCCGAACGGCTTGGCCCGCTCGGTGACCAGGCGCGCGATGTTGCCAAACCCGATCAGGCCTAGCGTGAGCTGCGACAAACGCCGAATCGGCGCGGCCACCTGGCGTGGTCGGTCGCCTGCCGCCCAGCGGCCCTGACGCGTGAACGCGTCCATCTCGAGCAGCTTGCGATTGGTGCCCAGGATGAGCGCTAGCGCGTGGTTCGCGACTTCCTCGATGAAGGCGTCGGGCACGTTGGCGAACAGAATGCCTTGATTGCTCGCCGCGTTGACATCGATGTCGTCGTAGCCGACGTACGGGCGAAGGAGAAAGCGCACGCGACGGAACTGACTGCACACGTTGGCGTCAATGCGCACGCCGCCCGAGATGACCACGTCGGCATCGGCGACGACGTCGGCGATCGTGCCGTCCGGCTCGAGCAGTGGCCGCTGAATGAGCTCGATCGGGGCAGCGGTGAGCGCCTTGAGGGTGGTCGGAGCGAGGGTCGACGTGGCGCCGCCAGCCACCGCAATCTTGGTGGCCGGGGCGCGCCAGAGCGCGACGCGCGAAGACAGGTCCGTCATCGCTGCGCAGGATACCCTGTCATCCTGAGCCTGCGGAGGATCCGCCTGCCCAGACGTGTCTGCCCGCGGATCCTTCGCGAGCCATCGGCCCATGGTCGACGGCAGCGACGTGCGTCCCGTATTCGAATTCACCCGCGGCCCGCGGTTGCGCGATGGCGAAGTCAATCGAAGGGGCGTCTTCGGCCGCGGCGCCAGTGATTGGCAAAGTGCTGAGGGAAACGGTGAGGGCAAACGCTGCTGACGCGAGGATCGAGAGATGACGGGACGTGGTGGGGCTCGCCGACATGCTGGGTTCAGGCGCGGTCGGGCAGAGCCAGAAAGACCGGCCCGCGCGGCCGTTGGTGCGGCACACTTGAGACGGACGGCCTATGGCGCTCGGTTCCCCCATTGTCCAAGCCACGGGCCTGACGAAACAGTTCGGCAAGCTCACGGCCGTCCGCGACCTGAGCCTGTTGGTCCCAGCGGGCGAGGTCTTCGGCTTTCTCGGTCCGAATGGCGCGGGCAAGACCACCACGATCCGCATGCTCACCGGCCTGGTGCGGCCGACGAGTGGATCGGCGTACGTCGCCGGATTTGACGTGCTACGCGAGCCGCGCGAAGTGAAACGCCGCGTTGGCTATCTGGCCGAGACGCCGTATCTGTATCCGAAGCTCAGCGGGCGGGAATTCCTGCACTTCATGGGCGGGCTGTATGAGGTCCCTGCTGACCAGGCGCGCCCACGCGCCGAGCGGCTGTTCGGCTTGTTCGAGCTTGTCGATAAGGCCGATCAGCTTGTCGAGAGCTATTCGCACGGGATGCGGCAGAAGCTCGCGTTGGCCGCCGCGATGCTGCATGAGCCGCCGGTGCTGTTCCTCGACGAGCCCACGTCGGGCCTCGATCCGCGTGCCGCGCGGCTGGTCAAGGACCTGCTGGTGGGCCTCGTCGCGCGCGGCCACACGGTCTTTCTGTCGACGCACGTGCTCGAGATCGCCGAGCAGTTGTGCCACCGCGTTGGCATCATCCATCAGGGTCAGATCGTGGCCACGGGTACTCTCGAAGAGCTGCGGCAGCAGGCACAGCGCGAGGCCGGCTCGCTCGAGGACGTGTTCCTACAGTTGACAGGCGGCAGCGAAGAACGCGAGCTAGCTGCCTATTTGCGCGACAGCGACTGATGCTGCGTCTGCTGCTCGGGCTGCGGCTCCGCATCGCGTGGAACCGCATTGCGCGGGCACCCCGCCCGGCGTTGCGTACTCTCGGCCTGCTCCTGGCGCTGGTATTCGGCCTGGGTTTTGTGGGTGTGGCAGGGCTGAATGCAAGTTTGCTGGTGGATCGGCTGGCACGTATCGATACGACGGCGACGCAGGCGATTCTGCCCGCGGTGCTCGTCGCCGCGATCGTGCTCGCGCTCGTGACCAGCCTGGGCATGGCGTTTCACCACCTGTTCATGGCCGCTGACGCCGAGTTGTTGCTCGCGACGCCTGTGCCGCGGCGCGATCTGTTCGTGCTGATGCTGCTCGAGACGTGGCGGGATTGCATCCACGTCGTGTTGTTTCTGCTCGCGGCGCTGATCGGCTTCGGCTTCGCGCTACGCCTGAGCTTGACCTACTACGTTGTCGCCGTGGTTCTCGCCGTGGGGCTGACCTTCGTCGCCACAACCGCGGGCACGACATTGACACTCCTGCTGGCGCGCGTGCGATTCGGCGCCTCGCTGATGGGGCTCGCCCGACTGATCGCGGTGCTGCTGTTCTTGCCCGCCGGCATCCTGGGCGTGCCTGCACTGGGCCTTTCGCGTGGACGGGCCTTGCCAGGTATTGGCCAGGACAATCTCCAGACGCTCGCCAGCACCTTGCGCGACATTGGTCCACCGCCGGCGTGGGCGCCGACGACGTGGGCGACCCAGGTGCTACTGGGTGATTCCAACGCGCTTGTGTCCGCGGTGCTGCTGCTGGCGCTGGCGACGGGCGTGCTGCTGTTGGCCCTGGCCACGTGGGAGCGCGCCTTTCAGCCCGCCTGGGAACGCGTCCGATTCTCAGGACCACGCGCTGCTGGCACGGTGCGCGTTCGCTGGTCGAGCGCGGGGCCGCTGGCGAGCATGCTGCACAAAGATTTCCGGACGCTGGTACGCGATCCGCGTTGGCGAACCAGTCTGCTGGTCGGCGTGGCCGCACTGGGCGTGCCGATGCTGCTGTTCTCAGCGGGCAGCGATCCGGGTGCGCGCCTGTCGCCAGAAGCGCGCTTCTGGATCGGTCTCTTCCCGGTGCCGTACCTGGCCTACGTCGCAGGGAGCCAGCACGGGGCAGCAACGCTGGCGTACGAGGGGCGCAACCTGGCTCTACTGCGCGCGTCGCCAATCGGCTTTGCACGACTGCTGCTCGCCAAGCTCGCCGGCAGCCTGGTCCTGGTCCTGGGCATCACCTGGCTGGCGACGATCGTGCTCGCATTGCGGCACGGTGCAACCACGCTCGAGCTCTTGTCCGCACTCGCGATCGCGGCATGGCTAGCCACGGGTGGTACGGCCGCGGGACTCATCGGGGCGGCGCTGACGGCGGACTTCGAGACTGACAACCCGCAGCGGCGAGTTGGCTGCCTGGGCACAGTGGTCACGTCCGGCCTTTCGGCCATTTTCTTCGCGACGAACACCGGGCTGCTGATCTGGGTACTGATGCGGATGCTCGGCGGCATCCCTCGGCCGTTGATCGGCCTGGCGCCGGTGGTCGATTGGCTGGTGACCGCCTCGGCTGTGTTCGCGCTGGGAGCGCTGGTATTGGCCGGGCAGTTAGGGATGCGCCGGCTCGCGCACTGGGAGGCGAGTTAATCCGCTGACGCCGCTCGCGGCGGTGTCGTTATAGAAGCCAGCCGCGACGGCGGCGCGGTAAATCGCCAGGCGAGCGCGCTCATCGCGGTTGAATGGATACGCAGTCGATTCAGGTGGTTGGGCTGGCCAGACGGGCATGGTCGTGTCCTCCGATTGACGCCCACTCTACGCGCGGCTCATCGCGCGGCGCTGTGAATCGACTCACCGGCGCGGTGTGACCATTCTCACACCGCGCCCGAGGTATGCTCAGCTGACCGGCTCACTTGAACGGTCGGTTGACGACGTTCGCGACCTTGGCGTGCTGGCCGAGCCTGCGATTCCAGTCGGACAGCTCGGTGGACAACTTGTCGAGGATGTTGCGGTCGCGCTGCCAGCGGCCTTTGAACGTTTCGAAGGCGCTGCTGCGCCAATCAGCGTCGGCCTGATTGACAGCGGTCACGCCTGCCCTGGTCACCGAGTCGATGTTTTGCTTCTGCTTCTGGACCTTGCCGGCCAACTCCGTGAGCTCGGTTTCGCTCATGCGAATACGCGCCATTACGTTCCTCCTCCGTGGGTGGTGCTTTGCTTCTTGGGCGGGACTGAGCGGCGTTATTTGAAAAGCTGAACCGGCACCTCGCTGGCCGAGAATACCGGCGACCGCGAAGCAGAGGTATGGCTCCCCTCCTTCGCGCGATCCTGGGCGCGGCGAATAGCATCGCGAATTTGCGCTGCCGCGGTCCGCAAGCGGCTGGCGGTGTCGGTCAGCTGTGTCTGGGCCGAGACGAGCGCCTGACGGCGCTGATCGACCGAGTGTGCCAGCGAGTGGCCGGCTGTTCCGCGTCCACGCAGCGCTGACGGACGAGCCGAGCGTCATCAAGCGTTGAATCGGCGCGTCGAGTTGGCGCACGGCGAACTCACATCAGCGGCCGCCCGATCGCACGCTTCGGGGTCGCCGAGACCGAGGTAATTGGCCATTCGGCCTTAGACGTTCTTGGACTCACTCAGCGTCTGAGCGCGCACGGTCACATCCTCGGCGAGGCTGGTGAACGCTTGTTCGAACTCACTCAGAACTTTGACGTACTGATTGATGTTTTCCTTGAAGCCTGTTGCAGCCTGACTTTGCCAGAACATGGTCGCTAGTGGGCTTTTCAGGAACGTCGCGATCTCGGCGCACTGCGTGGCGTTGGTCTGGTAGTCCTTCGCCAGCTTCTGCATCGCCGGGATCGTCATCTCCTGACGGTCACCGCTCACGCCAACCATAGGGGTCTGTCCTCCGAACGAGTTGTGCGAATGCCTCCTAACGATAGCACCACCCCACGGCGCTGCTGGCGCACTGTCACCACCCTTGGGAGCGTTCCCACGCCCTCGCGCTGCCGCACGCCGCGCGGCAGTTGGGTTCGGATGGGAAGGGGAGCTGCCGTGGCGTGGCGGCCGTGGATGGAGCGGGCGCGGTCGGGCGACGGGGCGTCAGGGGGCGGTTAGCGTGCGCACAACGTCGTCGACGACCGAGTCGGCAAGCTGCCGCATCTCGTCGTCGGTGCGATCCTGGATGGGGTGCGCGACGAAGACGCGTGGCGCGTCGAAGCCGAGCGCGCGACTCTGTGCTTCGGCGGCGTCGATGAAGACGTCCGAGGCGATGAAGACCGACGGGATGCCGCGGCCTTCCAGATCAGTGATGTCGTGCACACTGCACGACGTACACGACCCTCAATCGGCGAGCGCTTCGACAACCGCCTGACAGCGCGCTGCGATCTCCTGGCGCAGCTGATGCGGCGCCGGCTTGGCGAACGTCGGCTTCCGATATCGCTCGACACTCAGGCCACGCTCACGCAATCGGGCCTCCAGCCGGTCCAGAAACACATCGCCGCGCGGCTTCGAAATGTCGAGCAGCCCAACGGTGACACCCGCCAAGCCGTCAAGCCGTGGCGCGCCCAACCGCACGGTCGGTGCACGCTCGTTGGTCGGATCGAGCAGATAGCGCAGTGTCGTCACGGACCCACCTCCCTGGTAACCAGCTGGCTCCCGCCTGGCCCGCCAGACCACCCGCCGATGATGGCCGAGAACATGCCGGCCTGGCCGCCAGCGTGGACCAGCCACAGCCCACCCGGGCTGAACTTGGTGAGCGCGCCGTCGCTGCTCGTCGGCATGCCTTCGGCGATGCCGTCGACGTCGCGGACCAGCTCTTCGGCGGGCACCGTCAGGAGCTCCAGCAATCGCGAGCGCACCTGTGGTTTCGACCAGCCCGCCTGGCGGAAGGTGCGAGCGTGCTCGGGGCTGATCACGACTAGCGCGTCCCAGCGTCCGAACAGTTTCGGATGCGCCACCGTGCGCAGGCACGCGGCGAATGAGCCCGCCAGCGACTCGGGAGTCCGCGACAGCTGATCGACGACGCCGCGGACGCCTTCGCCAGCGAACAGGCTGACCGCGCCGCGCGTCGCCGACTCGATGCCGCGTTCGCTGGCCAGGGATTCCCACGGCGAGCCGACCTCGTCTTCGGCGAAGCAGAAGGTGTACTTGCCCGGGTTGCCGAGGGTCGCGCGGTCGACGCCACCGGGCCGGCCGCCGCCGACGTTGCGAATGACGAGCTGCAGCGCGCGACCGATCGTCGCATTCGCCCGATTGCCCTGACCCAGCGCGTTCACGCCCGAGTTCATGTCGATCTCGCGCGCGATCGGGCCGTTGACGATCACCACCGGGCCGACGAAGTGCGTCGTGGCCAGGACCCCGTGCATATTGAACTCATCCGTACAGGCGGCTTCCACGGCCGCCAGAACGACCGGCAGGTACTCGGGCTTGCAGCCGGCCAGCACCGCGTTGATCGCGACTTTCTCGACGGTGCACGCAGCTAGATCCGGCGGGACGACGGCTACCACTTCGTCCTTGGAGCGAGCCGTGCCCTCGAGCATCCTGAGCACGCGCTCGGCGGTCGGTGGTACGACGGGCAGGCCGTCGGTCCAGCCGCGGTCGAAGCAGGCCTCCAGGTCGTCCTCGAGCTCACCGAGGTCAACCTGGCGCGAGGTGAGGCGTGTGGTGCCAAAGCGGACGGCGAGGCGTTCGGCGATACCTGGCTCGACGCTAAGCGACCCACAGCCCGGCCGCAGGGCAGGCAAGTCGGTGCCCAGCTCGCGCAGACCCGTGAGTGCTTGCCAGTCCTGGCGGACCCAGCCTTCGACTCGCCGTAGGGGCTTGCCGTCGGCCACTTGAATCAACGTGGGCACGATCTCGATGCCGAGATCGAAGGAGACCTCCAATGGCGAGTCGTCCACCACGGTTACGCCGCTGGGAAACGACGGGTCATCCTGGCTGTAGACCACGAGCGGCACGCCCGCCTCATGGATGCTCGCCAGCACGGGTGCCGTCAGCTGGCAGGTTGGACAGTCACGCTTGACGACGGCAATCAGGCCGTCGGGCAGGTGCACGATGCGATTGTAGGCGCGTGACCGTTAATTCCAATGAAGCGCGGCCGCCAGGTCGGCGGCGAGGCGGGAGCGGGTCGAAGGGTTTGGTCAGGATTCCGGCGGCGCCTAGCTGGGCCAGGCGCGTGCGGTCGGCCGATTGGGCTTTGGCGGTCGAAACATGACCGGAATGTCGCGGGTGACGGGATCGGCTTGGAGCTGGCTAAGGGTGGTTGGCCCGTCGATGTCGGGCATCATGACGTCGAGCAGGCTCGGTGCAACACGCTGCGTGCCCGCATTATGTGATGCGTGGCGGTGTGACTGGTGCGCCGGCTGGCACGTCCTCTTCGATCAGCAGCCGCGGCTCGCCGCCGATGAAGTAATAGCCCGTAGGATCGCCCGAAAAGTGCGCCGTCGCCGCGGGCAGCGTGACCAGCCAATCCTGCCCAGCCGCGGTGGCCGCGGTGGCTTGACCGCGGGCATCAAGCACACGACCCGCGCTGCCCAGACGCGCCACGCGCACGCGCAGCGCGCTGCCGTCGCCGTTCCACAACACGGTGACGCGCCTACGCGCGGGCTGGTCGAAGGCAACCAGGTATACCTGCCAGTTCGGCAGAAACGACGTGGGATCGGTCGGCCAGGCGGACCAGCGCGACTGGGCGCGCACCAGCGGTGCATATTGGGCGCGGGTGAAGCCGGCAAGCGACTGAACCGCGGTCTGCAGTGTCTGGGCGACTGGCCGAACGGTGCCGTCATCGCGGGTGATACCCCACACCGCCGATTGGATGCACGGGTTGTCGTCGACCATCTGGTAGAAGCCGATGCGCTGATAGTCAACCGCCGCGGCCAGGGCGAAGGCCTGAATGGCGTAGGCCGCCTGCTCTGCTTGCGTGGTCTGGATCGGGTTGAAGGCGTGGCGGTCGGCGCACGGAATAGCACGATCGTCGGTCGGCATGGCGTTCAACTCGAGCAGCCAGAGCGGCGTGTCCGCGGCGTAGCGGCGCTGAATGTCCTTGAACGTTGCCTGCAGTCGGACCAGGTCATCCGGGGCGCGATACAGGTTGAGCGGCACCGCGTCGTGGTACAGGTTGTGTGCCCGACCGCGGTCGTCCGCGCTCACCAGGCGCAAGAAGCGCTCGTAAAACTGTGGACGCGCCGCGTTCTGGTCGACCCAGTACGAGGTGCCCGGAAACGCGACCACGGCACGCGGATTGGCGTGCTTCGCCGAGACGTACGCGACCTGCATCAGGCGCGCGAACTGCTGGTCCGAGCCGAGCCAGGTGAACGTGCCGCCGCCCGCGGCGTCGTCGGGTTTGAATTCCGGCTCATTCCAGACGATCCACTCGTCGATGCGCCCCGCGTAGTACTTGACCGTCTCGTACACGAAGCGCGCCCAATAGTTGTTTGGGTCATCGTCAGGCAAGTCAAGGTTGCGCGGCACTGACCGACCGGGATCCTTCGTGTCAGTCGCCGCCCAGTCGGGCGTGAACTGGAGCAAGCCCGCCATGCGCACGCCGCGGCGCAGCTCGCCCGACACAGCCTGGGGCGGGATTGTCCGACCGAGCCAGCTGAAATCATCGGGACCGTCGGGCTGGATGTCCGCCCACGACAGGACGACGCGCTCCCAACCCGCGCCGATGTCGGCCATGACCGTCGGATTGCGGAAGCCCTCGGCAATCCCGAATCGCGGATCGAGCGCGAGACCTGTTGGCGTCGGATCGAGCGGCGGCGGTGTGGGCACCCTCAGCGGCGGCGTCACAGTCGGGGTTGGTGGTCGGACGGTGGGCAGCACCGGCAGCGGCCTGACCACGGGCGTGGGTACCGCGGGCGGGGGCGGCGCGGGCGCGGGCGTGGGTTGCGCCTGACAGCCGCTAAGCCACAGCAGTGCCAGCACGAGGTAGCAACGAATCGCCAGCGCGCGCAGGGAAATCATGGGTGGGCGAGACTAAAGGCTAATGACCGTGGGCGGTGTGTCGCTCTTGCCGAGCAAGCTGCGCGCTCCGCGCGCACGTGATGACGCGGTGCCACGGCCGCGCCTCGTCGCGCGATTTCGCGAAAGTCTTGCCGCGCCGTTGATCCTGGTGGCTGCGCCGGCCGGTGCCGGCAAGACGACGCTGCTGATCCAGGCGATGCGTGAGCTCGACATCGGGTGCGGCTGGCTCGCACTCGACGAAGCCGATGACGAGCCCGCGCACTTCGCGCGCTACCTGCTGGCGACGGCGAGCCAGATACTCCCCGCGCTGTCGGAGATCGACCTCGAGGGGGCGTGCTGGTGCGTGCGACCGTGGCCGCTGTCGCGGGGACGCTATTGATTGGGCCACGACTCGTTGCGCAGCCACCGGTGCCCAGCCGAGTATCGTGAGCCGCATGGCTCGACTGGACTACCCGGATCTTGGGACGGCCGACCAGGCCGTCCGTGCGGCGGCCGAACGGATCAAAGATCAGCGCGGCGGGCGTCTGCTCAACCTGTTCAAGATGCAGCTGCACAATCCCGATATCGCCACCGCCTGGCTCGGCCTGGGTTCGGCCGTGCGCTTCAAGAGCGAGCTCGACGCGCCCACGCGCGAGCTGGCCATCTGTCTGGTGTCGCGCATCACGGGCGCTGAGTACGAGTGGCGGGCGCATCGTCGCATCGCTCTGGGCGAAGGCTTTTCGGAAGCGGAGCTCGATGGGATCATGGACTGGCGTCAGTCTCGGGCGTTCGATGACCGACAGCGGGCCGTGCTGGCGCTAGCCGAGGCGCTGACCACAACGGTCCAGGTCGACGATGCAACGTTCAACGCCGTGCGCGAGGCGCTGCCGGCGCGCCAGGTGGTCGAGCTCGTGGCCACGATCGCCTACTACAACATGGTCTCGCGGTTCCTGGTCGGCCTGCAGATCGACCTCGAAGCAAGCTGAGGCGGCTTCGCAGGCGTGCTGGGAGACGTGTAGACTGGCGATCGCTCCCTCGTGGTGGCCTGTCGGACGACGACGGGCAGAATAGGGAAGGCGGTGCAAGTCCGCCGCGGTCGCGCCACTGTAAGCGGGGAGCCCTGACGGCACAAGCGTATTCGTGCCCACTGTTCCCGTAGCGGGGAATGGGAAGGGCGTCGCCAGGGCGCCGATCCGCGAGCCAGGAGACCTGCCCGAGGGATGGGGAAAAGCTCTCCGCGTCAGAGAGGAGCCCCGTCATGCAGACGTCGGCCCGGCCATCGATATCCGCACCGTGCGCACGGAGCGCACCTGAGCGGCGCCAACAGCGCGCCATCCTGTGGACCATCGCACTCGGCGTCGCGCTGTTTGCGGCGGTGCTTGTCTCCGCCGCACTCGGCGCCGCACACATTCCTGTGCAAGTGACGGCGGGCGTCTTGCTAGAAGGCACAGGCATCAGGACGCCGTGGGCGGACGAGGCGCCGGAAAGCCAGCGCCAGATCGTCCGTTCACTGCGCCTGCCGCGGATCCTGGTCGCCGCGATGGTCGGCGCTGGGCTGGCGCTGGCCGGTGCGACGATGCAAGCCGTTTTCCGCAACCCGATGGCCGACCCTGGTCTGGTAGGCGTCTCGGCTGGTGGCGCGTTGGGCGCCGTTGGGGCGATCGCCAGTGGCCTGGCCGCCAGCCACGTTCTGGCGCTACCTGGGGCGGCATTCGTCGGCGCACTGCTGGCGACCGCCAGCGTGTTCGGGTTCTCGATTCGACGCGGCAGGAGCAATGTCGCGGCACTGCTCCTGGCAGGCATCGCCATCACGTACTTGTGCTCGGCCGCGACCAGCGCGCTGATCTCGTTTACGTACGACCGCGACACCTTGCGCGAGATGCTGTTCTGGCTGCTCGGCGGCTTCGACAACCGCGGCTGGGAACACGTCGTGGTGCTCGCGCCGACGCTCGTACTCGGCGGCGGCGTCCTGCTGAGCTACAGCCGCGCGCTGAACCTGCTCGCACTTGGCGAAGAGGAGGCACACAGTCTTGGACTGGCCGTTCAGCGCACCCGCGCGGTCTTGCTGACGGCGAGCGCGCTCGTCACGGGCGCCGCGGTCGCGGTGAGCGGTCTGGTCGGATTCGTCGGCCTGGTCGTGCCGCACGTGGTGCGGCTGCTCATTGGCGCCTCGGACTACCGGCTGGTACTGCCGCTATCGGCCCTGGGTGGTGCGCTGTTCTTGCTTGCGGCCGACACGGCGGCGCGCATGGTCCTGCAGCCAGCGGAGCTGCGCGTGGGCATCGTGACCGCGTTCGTGGGCGCGCCGTTCTTCCTGGTCCGCCTGGCGCAGGCGCAGCGGCTGGTCCTGGTCGCCACACTCGCCCTGGTGGGCGCCGCGTGCAGCACTCCCGCGCCGTCGCCCACACCTGTGGTTGGGGCCGCGCGCTCGCCGCGCAAGGCGGTGATCGTCGAGCCGCGCGTGGGCGCGGGCATCTTTCCCCGCACGGTGCGCGATGTCTACGGCGAGGTGACGATCGCCGCGCGGCCACAACGGATTCACACGCTGTCAGTCGGCTATGACGAGATCACCTTGCGGTTGGTGGACGCGTCACGCGTGATCGCGGTCGGCAGTGTGACTGCCAACCCCGACTTTTCGAATGTGGCCGACGCCGCAGCGAGGGTGCCGAACCGGGTAGGCCGGGACGCCGAGCAGATCATCGCTCTGCAGCCTGACCTCGTGGTCGCGAGCCCGTTTGCGAATGCCGACCTGTTGCGCCAGCTCCAGAACGCACACGTGCCGCTGGTCATTGCCGACCTCGTCTCGTCGGCCGACGCGCACGCCGACAACATTCGCTTCCTGGCGTATCTGTATGGCGAGGAGGAGCGCGGCGACGCGCTCATCCGAGACGTCGAGGAGCGGCTGCGCCGCTTGGCGCAGCTGACGGCGCGCCGTGCACGCGAACAGCGCCCGAGCGCGATCGTCTTGAGTGGCGGGCAAACGGTCAGCGCGGCTGGCAGCGGGACCATCGAGGATGGGGTCCTGGCCCTGGCGGGTGCCCGCAACGCCGCCGCTGAGGCGGGCGTTGTCGGCAACAAGGACTTCGCGCTCGAGGCACTGCCTGAGCTGAATCCGACCTACATCGTCGTCACCGAGGCGAAGCCGGACCAGCCAAACCTGTTGCCGCGGCTGCAGTCCCAGCCTGCGCTGACTGCCATGCGTGCGTTCCGCGAAGGCCGAGTAGTGGTCATCAAGTCGTCGCTGCTGACAACCCTGTCGCATTGGAACGTGGTCGGCGCTGAGCGCCTCAACCAGGCCTTCTTTCCTGGCGAGCTGCCATGACGTGCGTGCTCCGCGTTGAGGCTGTGCACGTGCGGTTTGGGGACGCCGTGGTCCTGGACGATGTCTCCATGCGGGTTGCGGCAGGCGAGCTCGTCGGCCTGGTCGGGCCGAATGGGTCGGGCAAGACGACGCTGTTGCGCGCGGTTGCCGGGCTCGTGCCCGTGCAGGGTCGGGTGTGGTTGGTCGACGCGCCGATCTCCGCGCTCAGCGCCCGCGACATGGCACAGCGCGCGGCGCGGGTGCCGCAGACGACCGCGTTGGACCCCAACCTCGGGCTGTCGGCGCTCGAGGTCGTCCTGGCCGGCCGCGCGCCGTACCTGGGCCGTTGGCGTTGGGAAAGCGCGTCAGACCGCGCCGTCGCTTGTGACGCGATGACGGTTACGTCAACGGCACATCTGGCCGGGCGCCTGGCGGCCGAGCTTTCGGGTGGCGAGCGGCAGCGGGTCTTCACGGCGCGGGCGCTGACGCAGCAGCCACGCCTGCTCTTACTGGACGAGCCGACCGCCAACCTGGACCTGGGTCACCAGCTTCGCGTGCTGGCGCTGGTCCTGGGGCTGACCCGTACCGCTGGCATGGGTGCTCTGGCGGCCATCCATGACCTCGAGCTTGCGGCGCGCTTCTGTGACCGCCTGGTCATGCTGCATCGGGGCCGCGTGGTGGCCGAAGGCCCGCCAGCGTCGGTGCTGACTTCGGACTTGCTTTTGGCGGCGTATGGCGTGCGGGCGATTGTCGAGCCGCACCCGCATGTGCCGGGCGTTCGGCTGACGGTGCTCGAGGCGCTGGCATGACCGCCGTGCGACACGGCTTGACGATCGTCTACACCGGCACTGGCAAGGGCAAGACGACGGCCGCGGTTGGTCTGGCCGTTCGGGCGGCGGGCAACCGCATGCGCGTCTTCTTTGTGCAGTTCGTGAAGGGCCAGTGGAAAAGCGGTGAACGGTCTGTGCTGCGTTCGCTGCCCGGTGTCGAGCTGGCCGTGACGGGACGCGGGTTCACCATTGAGCGCCTGCGCGACCCGCGGATCCCGATGGCCGAGCACCAGGACGCCGCCACGGCTGGCTGGGCTTTTGCCCAGGCGCTTGTTCGTGGTGGCGAATACGACATGGTTGTCCTGGACGAGATCTTTCCTGCGGTGACCGCCGGGCTGGTGGACGCCGCCGAGCTGGCTGCGTTGGTTAGTGCGAAGCCGGCGGCACTGCACCTGGTGCTGACAGGCCGGGCCGCTCCGCCCGAGGTCATCGCGATGGCCGACCTGGTGTCCGAGGTGGTGCCCATCAAGCACCCCTTCCAGCAGGGCATCAAAGCCCAGCGCGGCATCGAGTTTTGACCGGGCGTGGCCGCGTGCTGGTGCTCGCCCTGGTGATTGATGCACTTTTGGGGGAGCCGCCTGGGTGGACGCATCCTGTGGTTTGGATGGGCCGGGTGCTGACCTGGTTGGATGCGCACGCGCCCGCGCGGGTCCGCTCGCGAGTGGCGTATGGGGCGGTTGTTGCTCTTGGGGTGCCGTTCCTGTGGGGCTGGGTGGCGGGAGCGCTGGGGCGTCGGCTGCCTGGGGTCGTGGGGCAGGCGGTGGTGTTGACGCCTACGTTCGCGGGGCGATCGTTGCTATTGGCGGGACGGTTGGTGGAGGCGGACCTGGAGCTTGGGCGGATCGTGGAAGCGCGGAACGCTCTGCGAGCGCTGGTGAGTCGGCCGACGGCCTTGCTGGATGAGGCTCAGATGAGTTCGGCTGCAATCGAGTCCTTGGCCGAGAACTTTGTCGATTCGTGGCTAGCGCCGCTGGCTTTGTATGCGCTGGGTGGGCTGCCCTGGGCGTATGCGTATCGGGCGGCGAACACAGCTGACGCCATGTGGGGGTACCACAACCAGCGCTATGAGTACCTGGGCAAGACGGCGGCGCGGCTGGACGATGCGCTCAACCTTGTGCCCGCCCGCGTCGGGGCGCTGCTGCTGGTCATGCTCGCGCCCGATCGGAACGGGGCGTTCAAAATCTGGCGGGCCGATGCGCGGCGAACGCAGAGTCCGAATGCAGGCCACACCATGGCGGCCGCGGCGGGCGGGCTGGGCGTGCGCCTGGAGAAACCGGGCGAGTACGTGTTGAACGCCAGCGGAGCAGATCCAACGCCCAGGGACATTCAGCGGGCGCGACGCCTGGTGCGGCGGGCGATGGTCGCGGCCGCGGCACTGTGCGTGCTGGCGCGGCGATGAGTCTGATCAGGCCCGACCTGGCCAGCATCGCCGCGGTGCCGCACGGCTCGGCGTCGCAGGCGGAGCTCGCGGCGTACGGCATCGCGCCCGAGGCGGCGCTGGACTTCAGCGTCAACACCAATCCGCTCGGACCAGCACCCTCAGTGCTGGGGGCGATAGCGGGCGCGGACTGGACGCGCTATCCGGGCGATGACGAGCCGACGCTTCGCGCGGCTATCGCAAACCACGTCGGCGTTAGTCCAGACCAGGTCGTGCTGGGTAACGGCTCGGTGGAGCTGATCTGGCTGATCGCGCTGGCGTGCGTGCGCCCGGGCGACTGTGTAGCCATCGCCGAGGCGACGTTTGGCGAATACGCGCGGGCGGCCCGTCTGGCTGCAGCGCGCGTAGTGGACATGCAACAGAGCAACCAGGCACGGCTGACGTTTGTGTGCAATCCGAACAATCCCGACGGGGCCTACCAGCCACGGGCAGCAATGGAGCAGCTGGCACAGCGCACGTCTGGCGTATTGGCGATTGATGAGGCGTATGTCGGTTTCCTGGACCAGCGTTGGGACAGCGCAGCACTGCTCGAGCTGGGCAACGTCGTCGTGCTGCGCTCGATGACCAAGGACCACGCCCTGCCGGGTCTGCGCCTTGGCTACGGCTTTGCGCCGCGCGAGATCGCCCAGGCGCTCGAGTCGGTGCGGCCGCCGTGGAGCGTCAACGCGGGTGCCTTGAGGGCGGGCCTGGCGGCGCTCGAGCCAGCGGCGCAGGCGCACGTGGCCGCGGCACGAGACGTCGTGCAGGCCGCGCGGCGCTTACTCACACAGGGGTTTGAACGCCGAGGATTCAATGTCCGACAGTCAGAAGCGAACTTTGTCCTGGTCGAGGTCGGCGATGCCACGGGATTCCGGCGGGCGTTATTGCGCTATGGCGTGGTGGTGCGTGACTGCACGTCGTTCGGCCTGCCAGGCCACGTACGGGTGGCATGCAAACGGCCCGCGGAGTGCCAGCGCCTGTTGGCGGCCCTAGCTGATGCAATCAGGTAGCGCGCTTGCGCCCGTCCTGATGGTTCAGGGCACTGCCTCTTCTGTTGGCAAGTCGACGCTGACGGCGGGACTGTGCCGACTGTTCAGTCGACGCGGCATCCGCGTTGCGCCGTTCAAGGCGCAGAACATGTCGAACAACGCTGCCGTGTGCTCCGATGGCGGTGAAATCGGCCGAGCGCAATACGCCCAGGCCCAAGCCGCGGGCGTGCTTGCGACCGTCGACATGAACCCGATCCTGCTCAAGCCGCAGGCCGGGGCAGCGCAAGTCGTGGTGCGTGGCAAGGTCATCGGCGCGCAGACGGCGGCCGAGTACTTCGGCCGAAAGCGTCGCGACTACTGGCCGATCGTCGCCGAATCACTGGATCGCTTGCGCAGCACATACGAGCTGGTGATCGCCGAGGGCGCCGGCAGCCCGGCGGAAATCAACTTGCGCGACCGCGACATCGCCAACATGCGCGTGGCGCTGCACGCGGCGCCCGAGTGCGACGTCGTCGTGGTGGCCGACATCGACCGCGGTGGTGCATTCGCGGCGCTGCTGGGCACCCTCGAGTGGCTCACCCCGCCCGAGCGCATACTGGTGCGCGGGTTCGTCCTGAATCGCTTTCGAGGTGACGCGAGCCTGCTCTCGCCCGCGCCCCAGCTGCTCGCTGAGCGGACGGGCGTACCGGTGCTCGGCGTGGTGCCCTATCTCGAACGGCTCGGCGTCCCCGAGGAGGACGCCGCAAGCCTCGAACCGAAGTCGAACGCGGCCGCGCACGTTGAGGTCGCGATTGCGCGCCTGCCGCACCTGTCGAACTTCGACGAATTTGGACCACTCGCCGCCGAGCCGCGCGTCCGCGTGGTCTACGCAACATCGCCGGCTGACCTGCGCGCCCCTGACCTGGTCATCGTGCCTGGCTCCAAGGCAACCATTCCCGATCTACGCTGGCTCCATGAGAGCGGCCTGGCGGAGCGTATCCAGTGGCTTGCCGGGCACGGCACGCCGACCCTGGGCGTGTGCGGCGGCTTGCAGATGCTTGGCCAGACCGTAAGCGATCCCACACACATCGAGTCAGCAGACGCCGAGGCGCGGGCGCTCGGCCTGCTGCCGCTGTCGACGGTGCTGACCGAACGCAAGACATTGCGCCAGGTCCATGGCGCGGCGCGCGCGGATCTCGAAGGCTTCTGGGCGTGCCTGGCTGGCCAGGTGGTGAGCGGCTATGAGATCCATGTCGGCCACACGCCCGCGGATGGTCTGCCGCCACTGCTGCGGCTTACGGATCGCGATGACGGAGTGGTGCGCGGCGACGTGGCGGGAACGTATGTGCATGGAATATTTGAAGGGCCAGGCCCACGCAGGGGACTGGTTTCGGCACTAGCCGAGCGCCGTGGGTTTGCGGCGGAGCATGACGTTGGAGCGACATATGACTCGTTCGACCGCCTGGCGGACGTTCTCGAACAATCGCTCGACCTGGCCGCGCTCACAGTAGTGCCCATTCATCGCTGAGAAAACCCCCCGGCTGGCGATGGTCCGGCCGGGCATTCTCGCGCTGTTCGGTCTGTTCGGCGGTCTGGCGGGCGCTGGGCTCGCCTTCCGACGGATTGGTCGGAAACTTTAGACCCCTGTCAAAGGGGAACTACTCCCAGCGAAAGGTTGCCCACGCCCAGTCGAAGAGCGCACTGCAATCGGCCAGCACATCGTCACTGTGCATCACCACTACGAAGACGCGATGCCCATCGCGCACGACCGACGCGACCATCGCCTTGCCAGCCTGATCGGTCGTGCCCGTCTTCACCCCGTCTGTTCCTGGATATACGCCGAGTAGCGGGTTGTGCCCGCGCAACTCAAAGCCTTCGGCAGCGTACGCCGGGCTGCTGACGATCTCACGGAACGTGGCATCGGTCATGGCGGCACGCGCGAGGTGGGCGAGGTCATACGCGCTGGCATAGTGGCTCGGCGCGTCCAACCCACTAGGGTTCGTGAACCGCGTGTCACGCAACCCGAGCGCGGCAACTTTGTCGTTCATTGCCTGGATGAATTGGGCACGCGATTCGCCCAGACCGCGGGCGAGTTGCTCGGCGGCATCGTTGCCACTTGGCAGCAGCAGCCCAAACAGCAGGGTCCGAATGCTCAGCCCGGTGCCCGGCGACAGGCCCATGATCGACGACCCATCAGCGGCGGCCATCGCCCAACCGTCGACTGTGATCGGCAGGTGTGCGTCGAGCGTCGGCGCCATGTCCAGGGCAACCATCGCGGTGACGATTTTGGTCGTGCTGGCCGGTGCCAGGCGCGCGTGAGCTCCTCGACCGAACAGTAGCGCGCCACTTGTGTCGTCGAGGACCGCCACCTCGGGGGCCGAGACATCTGGTGGGGCGACGTATGCCACGCGGCGTGGGGCGTCCGGCGCGCTGAGATCGGCATCGGCGATCCACGGTGGCGGGCCACTTGGCACGAGGTCCGTATTGGCGACCCAGGCCGCACCGGCGAGCCGCGCCTGCCCGTCACCCGGGTAGTAGACCAGGACGCGCCCACCGCCGCGGCTGTCCTGCGGCAGCACGTGCGAGCCTGGTGGCAGGATCGTGAACTGCTCGGCCGGATCGGTCGGGCCGGACCACAGTGCTGTCTCGCGGACAGTGCGCAGCCAGGTCGGCGCAGCTTGCGCGGCGGCCGTCTGAGCCCCGAGCAGCAAGGCCAGCAGCAGCCCGGCCAGGGCCAACCAAAGACGATCAGGTCTGCGCAACGTGCAGGACGGGAACCTCGAGGGGCGAGAACGGGTTGATACCTGGGTGCAGGTCGTGCGCGAAGCTTCGCGCGTACTGCGCCAACGCGACAGGTGTCCGACTTCGGTCGGTGCCCCACAGACGCGCCGCGAGGCCGGCGACAATGGGCGTCGAGAACGAGGTGCCCGACCAGCGCGCCCAGCCCGTGCCATTGGCCCCACCGCCAGGTAGGGTGCCGCTGAAGATGCCCACGACTGAATCATTGGGCGAGGTACGCGCGGAACGTTGATCGTTCGCAGCCGGGACGACGTTGCCGCCGAATGTAGCGACGTGACCGGAGCCGGTCTGCAGTACCACGTCACCCCGATTGGAGTACACGGCCGGCGTATGCAGGTCGCGCCGAACTGCCGCCACCCCCAGGACCTCGTCGTAACGGGCCGGGAAGCGCGGCGGAGGGGGCTCGCCCGGCACGACATCGCGCCGGAGCGCATCGTTGCCTGCCGCGGCCACGACCAGCACGCCGCGCTCAGTCAACCAGCTGACGACATCGGACACATTGGCGTGCAGTCGATCGAACAGCGCGCACAGTTCGGGCAAACGGCTGGCGGCGTCCGAACCGCGCTTCGATGTCTCGGGCAGCCAGCGCTCGAACAATCGCGCCGGGATTGGGATCTCGGCCCCGAGGCTGAGGTTGACAACCAGGCGTGGCTGACGCGGACCGGGCTGATCCGTGCCCAGCAGCGCGCGTGGCAACGCCGCCAGGGCGTGGCCAATCGACAGCGAATCGCCAATGCCGAAGTCGTTCAGGACGCGAATCAGGAACACCGGCGTGCCGCGCGGCACGATGCCGCGCACGATGCCCGCCGCGAACAGGCCGTGGTCAGCCACATTCAGATGCGGTGCATTTGTCATATCCCACTGCAAACGAGGCTGGCATTGCTCGAGGACGGCGAAGGCGCCATCGGGCACCAACGCTGGCCGATTCATACGCACAGTCTGCTGCACCTCTTGCAGCAACGGATTGCCTGGAAAGCGTGCCGCGGCTTTGTCGACCTGGTCTTGCTGTGGACAGGTGTCCAGGACGGCGACAATGACTTTGCCGCGTTGCGGCGCGTTCAGGGCGGTGGCAAGTGATTGGTCGGGGAAGGAGAAGACCGGCGCGGTTTTGGGGGAAGTAGCGATGGGTAGGCCGGCTGGGGACCCGCACGAGAATGGCAACGCGGCCGTCAGCCAGTTTGGGGTCGTCGCGACGACGGTCCACGGCCGCCTGCGGAAACGGTCCACCTGCACGCCGCGGAGATGCACGTTGAGCAACAGCGTGAGCTCCCGGATGCAGTCCATTCGCTCGCGGCGCTGCGCCAAGAACTTGCTGTCGAGGCTGATTCGATCGGAACCGAGCTGGTAGTACAGATGCCACGACGTGGCGGCTGGTGGTTCGCGGCGCAGAACGAGAAATGGCGGCAGATCGCGCGGGCCCGCGTGATCGCCATACGTTCGCTGCGGCGCGCGGGGTTGGCCGCCCGGCCGCGCCAGCGGCTGGAGCGGAGCTTCATTCTGGGCGAAGCGCTGCGCAAGTCGCCGAGGCGTGAGATCCAGCTCGAACGGGCTGGCGGCGGTCTGCTTGCCGCGCGTAGGCGGCTGGTATTGACGGATGAGCTGGACGATTCGACTGTTCAGCCGCGTTCGAACGTGCTCGTAGAATGCGGCCCCATCCGCGACACCTTCAGCGGCGACTACGACGCACACCTCATCTGGCAAAAAGTTGACGACTTCGCGTTCGTTCGCATCTGGTGTAGGCTGGTCCATAGGCCTGTCCGCCAGTGTCTCACGCGGCCGTAACAATTACGCGGCAATCGTGACATTCGTAACAAAACTGAGTCGTTCAACAGCGCGTTGCCGGCGCGGGGGTTGCCGGGTGCGCGGGGGAAGGTTTGTGGTGGGCGGGCCTTCCATTGGTACCAGGAGGACCGCGTGCTCAACTTGCCGGCTCCACCACAAGTCGTCGCGAACGTGCCACCAATTCCGGCGACCATCATGCTGGTGGAAGATGACGAGGCGACCGAGCGCACGATTTCCAGGGCGCTGGAAACCAGCGGCTACCGCGTCGTGGTCGCTGGCACGGGGGCCGAAGCACGCGCCCTGCTCCAGGAGATCCAACCGGATCTGATCATCCTGGACCTGATGCTGCCCGATACCGACGGGCTCGTCCTGACCACCTCGTTTCGCGCGCTCACGGACTCGGCAATTCTGATTTGCAGCGCGCGCCAGGAACAGGTCGATCGCGTGCTCGGTTTGAAGCTTGGCGCAGCTGATTTTGTCGCCAAGCCATTCGATCTGGACGAGCTCGAAGCGCGCATCGAAGCGATCCTGCGGCGCGTCGCGCGCTCGCGCGAGGCGTCGTCGACGTCGGGCGAGCTGATCGTGGGTGACCTGTTGATCGCCCCGTCGCGCGCGACGGTACGCGTCGGCTCGCGCCCACTGCACTTGACGCCGACCGAGTATCGCTTGCTGGTCGCGCTCGCGTCGCGACCCGAGGCGCTGCTCACGCGTGAAGCGCTCGGTCAGATCGTCTGGGGCTATCAGGATCTTGGTTCGGGCCATCTCATCGACGTGCACATTGGTCGCTTGCGCTTGAAGCTGCGCAATGCCAGCCCGAATGGACCGACGATCGTGACGGTGCGTGGCCGCGGCTACCGGCTCGTGCCCAAGCGCCCCGACTCACGCTACGCTACGACCGAGGAAGACTGAGCCGGCTGCATCTCTTGGCGGGTGACCGACTGTGGGCCGCGCCTCAGGCGGTCGACGCGGATCACCACGGCGAAGCCTTTCTTGTCGGGATCGCGTCCTTGCTCCTCGGGAATCACCCGCTGCCAGACGGCTTCGCGTTCGGCGGGGTCCTCGACGATGCGCGCCTGGCCATAGAAGCGCACAGCCGGTGCGCCCTTGGGGCGCACCAGTACCGCGACATGCGGATTGCCGCGAATGCCGGCCAACGTTTCGTTCAAGCCGCGCTCCCAGTACGCCAGGTGATCTTTGTCCCAGACCATGAAGCTGCCCTTGAAGGCCAGGTCGGGCCGATCCTCGTGGCTCGTAGCGATGAGCATGGGCGTCTGATTAGCCAAGGCGTTGTCGACCACCTCGGCGAACTGCATGAGATCGAGGGTCAAGGGCGCGGGTGCCGGCGGCGCGGCAGTCTGTTCAGCCATACGGACATTAGACTGCGGCCATGGACGGCGCCGCTTTGCTGCTGGTCTTCATGAATCCGCCAGTCGACGACCTGGCTAGCTGGAACGCGTGGTACGACGAAGAGCACGTGCCCAATCGCCTGGCGACGCCCGGCATCCTCACTGGACGCCGTTACAGCGCGGTCTGGGACGCCGGCCCGCGCTATATGGCGCTCTACGACCTGCGCAGCACCGACGTCCTGCAGAGTCCCGAATACAAAGGCCTGGGCGCGGAGCGTTCGGAGCGCGAGAAGGCGCAGATCGCGCGCACGCCGATGGTCGACCGGCGCACCTACCGGCTCGTCCAGGGCACCCAAGAATGGACGGACAGCCCGCCTTTCCAGCTCAGCGTCGCGATGGAGCCAGCCGCCGGAGGCGAACAGGATTACCTGGCGTGGTACGCCGACGAGCACATCCCGCTGCTGCTGGAGGTCCCCGGCTGGCGGCGCATCCGCGTCTTCGAGCAGGTCGACGGCTCAGGGCCGCACTACATGGCGCTGCATGAGCTCGAATCACCGGCGGTGTTCGAGACCGAGCCGTACCGCAAGGCGACCAGCACACCGTGGCGCGAGCGCATAGCTTCGAGTGTTACTCGGCGCGAGCGCTATCTGTTCGAACGGCACGTGCCGTGAGCCGAATGGCGCGCGACGACGAGCCGACGCGGATCTCGAACTCGCCCGACTCCACCCGCCACTGGTGACGTGACACGTCCCAGAAAGCAAACGCCCGGTCATCCAGAGTCAGTTCGACGCGCCGCGTCTCGCCGGGTGTGAGACTAACTTTGGCGAATTGCTTCAGCTCCTGGTCGGGCCGGTCGACCGAGGCGGCCGCGTCGTGGACGTAGACCTGGACCACCTCTGAGCCGGCCCGGTCGCCGGTGTTGGTCACATCGACAGCGACGTCACGCCCCTGCACCGATAGGTTCGCGTACTCGAAGGTGGTGTACGACAAGCCGTGGCCGAAACAGAAGCGTGGCGCGACCTCGGCACGGTCGTAGTGGCGATACCCGACATACAGGCCCTCGGCGTATCGGACCACGCCGTTAGCGCCGGGGTAGTGCGCGAAGGCGGGCGTATCCTCGAGACGGCGAGGAAAGCTCGTCGGCAGCCGGCCCGACGCATCGGCGTCGCCGAAAAGCACGTTGGCGAGTGCGGTACCGCACTCCTGGCCGGGAAACCACAGCTGCAACAACGCGCTAACGCCGTCTGCCCAATCCATGCTTACAGGCGCACCGGCGTTGACAGCCACGATTGTGCGCGGGTTCGCCGCCGCGACGGCCCGGATCAGCTCAGCTTGCTCGCCGGGCAGATCCATGTGCGGCCGGTCGAAGCCTTCACTCTCCCAACGTCCGTCGTAGCCGACCACGACGAGTGCGACCTCCGCCTGAGCTGCCGCGGCGATCGCTCGGTCAAGCGCGTCAGCCGGCAGCACAGGCTCGGCGCCGAGGTGCAGTCCTGCGACTCGACCATCACCGTCGCTCCGAAAGAGCGCTTCCATACGGTAAGCAGTGCGCGCCTGAAGCGTACGTTCCGCGATCACCTGTTGACTGCCACGACCCCAGAACCCATCCCCTGGCAGAGGTTCGTAGTTGTCGACGACGAGGTCGTCGTTCAGCAGCAAGCGGGACAGGCCGGCGCTCGACAGGCCGAATCGCCACACGCCGCCCTGATCGGGCACAAAGGTCGCCGTGAGGCGTGCTGAGAAGGCATCGAGCGACACGCCGGCCGCCGGTGGGCTATTCCACAGAAGCCGAGTGCGCACGAACGCCTCACGTGCCGCTGGCTCGCCGGCGAAGTCGGGGTTGGCGTAGTACGTCACGGTAGCGTTGCGCAGTACGTGTCGATCGAGCACCGGCAGGAGTCCCGGCACGGAGCAGCCGGGCTCATAGGCGATCGCGACGTCGTTGCCCAGCCGCTCGTGCAGCGCGTCCAGTGGGCTGACCACGTAGCTGGGCGTGACCTCGGCCGAGCCGCCACCCTGCGCCGCGGGGTGAATCGCCATCGGGCCGATCACCGCGATGCGTCGCACGGCGTTGGCGTTCAACGGCAGCAGACCGTCGTTCTGGAGGAGCACGATGGACTCGGTCGCGGCCGCGCGGGCAACGTCGCGCGGCAAGGCACCCCGGGCATCGCCATCAGGACTGCTGGCAGTGCGGCCGATCAGTTCGATCACAGCGCTTGCGGCGCGGTCAATCGCGGTTTCGGCAAGCCTCCCGCCAGCGACTGCGGCTTCCAGGTGTGCGCCCAGAAACTGCGGTGGACCGGGCATCTCGAGGTCCAGGCCCGCCTCCACGGAGGCCGAGCTGTGCGTGCCGCGCCAATCGGAGACGACCAGGCCATCGAAGCCCCACTCCGTGCGCAGCAGATCGGTCAGCAGCGCCCGGTGCTCTGAGCAGTAAGTCCCGTCAAGCTTGTTGTATGCCGACATGATGGCCCACACGCCAGCGCGGCGGACCGCCGCCTCGAACGGCGGCAGGTAGATCTCACGCAGCGTGCGCTCGTCGACGTCGACGCTGATCGAGTGGCGTTCGAACTCCTGGTCGTTGCACACGAAGTGCTTGACGACAGCGGAGACGCCGCGTTCCTGGACGCCCGCGATATACGCCACGCCCAACTCGGCGGTCAGGTAGGGGTCTTCAGAGAACGACTCGAAGTGGCGACCGCCCAGCGGGTGGCGGTGGATGTTCACCGTTGGCGCCAGCAGCACCTGCGCGCCTTTGCCCCGCGCCTCATCCGCCAGCAGGCGACCGACGCGCCGGACGAGGTCGCGGTTCCACGTTGCCCCGAGCGCCGACCCACACGGCAGGCACGCCGACGTCCCACTCGACCACCGCTCGCCGCGCGCGCCACTTGGGCCATCGGTGAGCCGCAGCGCCGGTATGCCGAGGCGTTCGATGGCCGCGGTGTGCCACAGGTCAACGCCGCCGGTGAGAGCGGCCTTTTCGGAGAGCGTGAGCTGCGCCGGGTCGTGGATCACAGCGGGCAACGTTACCGCAGTCTGCGTAGCACCTCGTGGCCAAAGCGCGCGCTTGACTCGCGCAGCACGTCGGCCGGCGTGTCGCGACCGTGACCGACGATGACGAAATGGTCCAGGCCCAAGGCGATAAGCTCGCGCAGGCGCTGCACAACGTGGTCGGGGGGGCCGACGATGCCGAACCGATCGACGAAGTCATCGGTGAGCGCGGTTTCATGGCGCGCGCCGCTCGCCGCGTGGCGGCGCATGTCGTAGTTGGCGGCTAACTGCTCGCTCACACCGCGATCTGCCTCCGACAGCGAGCCCAGCACGGCGCGATCCATCGACGAGAAGCGGGCGTAGACGCCCATGCGGCCGCGCACCAGCGCACGGGCCACGGTCACGTCAGGATGCGCAACGGCATTGACGTAGGCGCCCAATGCTAGCGGCGGCAAGCGTGGGTCACGCGGCGCGCCACGCGCGCCGGCGATGGCAGCTTGCAGCCGGCTCGAGTCGGCCCCAACAGAAAAGGTGACGCGCTCGGCGACGCGCGCGGCCAGGTCGATCACGCGCGGTCCGGTGGCCGCCACACTCATCGGGACCTTGGCGTGGCCAACCAGCCAGTGGATGCGGCTGGCATAGCCATCGACGTCTACGTCCTGACCCGATAAGTACGCCTGGATCTGACGCAGCGCCAGGCCGAAGTCGCGCAGCGGCATCGGCGGCTGGCCGAGATAGGCCAGGGCTGAGTCACCGCGGGCGATGCCCAACACTGCGCGGCCACTGGATTCGGCCTGGATCGTCGCGATGGCCGATGCGATCACCGCTGGGTGGCGCGTGGCCGGGTTCGTTGCGCCCGTAGCGAGCTTCAGCGTCCTTGTTGCCTGTGCGGCGATGGCCAGTGCCGCGAAGGTGTCGCCGCTCAGGCTCTGCGAATCGGTGAAGGCCAGCCCGTCCCATCCGTCGCGCTCGGCCATCTCTGCGAGGGCTCGAGTCTGGCCGGCAACTGGAAACGTGCCCAGCCAGAACTCAACCATGCAGTCGCTGGCCAAGCTCGCGCGTCACGGCGCACGTTCGTTCGACGTCGAGTTTGTTGCCCGAGAGGTCCCATACGTAGAACACGTCGAGTGCGCCGTCCGGGTAGGTGGCCACCTTGGCGTGGTGAATGTCCAGCCCGAGATCGTGCAAGGCGCGCGTGATGCGGTACAGCAAGCCGACCCGGTCCGGGGCGCGCACCTCGACGACCGTGAAAACTTGCGAGGCCGCATTGTCCACATTGACGCTGGTTGGACCATCGTCGGGGCCCGCGCTGGGCACACTGGCGAGCAGCGCCTCGAGAGGCAGGCGCCCGTCGAGCGCCGCGTGCAGGTCGTGCTCGAGCCGTGGCCACAGTGCAGCGTCGAGCGGCGCGCCATATGCGCTGCCGACGGTGAAGACGTCAAGCACCAGACCATCCGCCGAGGTCGCGGCATCGGCGGACAGCACCGTAGCGCCGCGCAGAGCGAGCACGCCGGCCATCGTCGCCAGCAAGCCCGGGCGGTCGCGGGCGACGACCAGCAGGTCCCACTCGGGTGCGCGCCGATGCCGCTCGGCGCGCAAGCGCACCTCGCCGTCGCGCACCGGCGCGCCCGTGGCGAGCTTCAGGTGGCGGGCAATGAACGCAGCCGAGTGGGCCAGCAAGTACCGGCGTGGCAGCCGGGCAACCATCGGCAGCATCTCGTGCAGCGAACGGCGCGTCAGCTCGTCGACGAGGCGGTCGCGGTGCTGCTCGACCGAGCGCTGGCGGCGCGCGCCGACTTCGCTAGGCGACCGCGAGGCGGTGTCGAGCAGGCCGAACAGGCGACGCAGCAATGCCAAACGCCACGGACTGATCGCCTCGCCACCGGCCGCCAGAGCATGCGCGATCGACACCAGGAACAGCATGCGCAGGCGTTGCTGGCTGCCGATGCGCGCCGCGATCTCGAACAGCAAGTCCTCGTCGTGCAGGTCGCGCTGCGACGCAACGTCGGCCAGCAGGTGGTGGTCGGCGACCAGCGCCTCGACGGTGGCGATGCCATCCTCGACGAGGCCACAACGGCGAGCGATACGGGCCGCCGATTCCGGCCCGCACTCGTGCAGCAGCACAGCCAGGTACACCCAATCGCGGTGGCGCAGCGTCGTCCACAGCCGCTTGGCGAATGCGTCGCCACTGTCCAGCCAATCATGCAATCGACGCAATGCCAGGAAACTGTGGGTATCGAGCGCGAAATCGCGCGTGCCGCTGCCGCTGCGCCGGCGCGCGATCGTGGCCCACTCGGGCAGGTAGCGGCCGAGCAAGCCGGTCGTATCGAGGAACGTCCACGAGCGCCAATCGGCCGCGCGCAACAGGAGCCAGAACTGGTGGCGGGTAGCCTCGTCCCAGGTCACCGGTGGACCGGGCTGCACCGCCCAGTCGAGAATCCCTGTCGTCGGCGGCGCAAAGCCAATCAGGTGCGCGACGCGCAGGCCGAGGGTCGGCACCCGGTCGAGTGGCGGCAGGCGCTCGCCGACGAGCTGGCCGCGCCGGATGCTCAGGCTGAGGCCAAATGAGCGGTCGGCATGGGGTTGGCTGAGCGCGCCGTCGAGGGCGAAGGCGATCCAGCGTGCATGAGCGTAGACATCGGCCATCAGGTCGTCCGCGCTTGCATAGCCCATCGCTGGCGCCGCGCGATCCTGAACGCGTGTCGTGAGCCTGTGCACCTGGTGTCCCGCGAGCTCTTCCGCGATTGACGTCACCGCGAGGAGGAAGTCCGTCGCAGCCTCGATGCGCTGGTCGTGGCCCGAGTCGAGCCAGCGCAGCACTTGCACATCGTGCAGACCACCGCGGCCGTTCAGCAGATCCGGCACCGCTGCGACGGTGACCGCCGGATGGCCGGCATGGCGGCGCTGGACAATCGGCGCGAGACGGCGTCGTAGGCCGACGCGATCGTGGCGCAGGGGAGCCGTGGTGTTGTGTGTCAGCTCGTCGAGGAGAGACCGGTCGCCGGCGATCAGGCGGGCATCGAGCAGGCTCAGCAGGCCCAACGAGGAGTGCTGGACTTCCCTGGTGTACTCGGCAACGCTGCGCAGGACGGGCTCGAGCTGCAGCTTGCGCTCGAACAACGGGTACCAGACCGTCTCGGTGACGTGCTGGGTGGTCAACGCGCCGTCGTGCAGGACGAGCAGTTCGATCTCCGAGGCTGGTGTGAGCTGCTGCCGGCCGTAGCTGCCCAGCGCGACCGCCGCGGCGCGCCCCTCACTGCCCAACGCCGCCACAAGTGGCGCCACGAGCTCGTCGACGGCAATGCTGCGCGCGCGGGCTGCGCGGATTCCTGATCCGATGACGCTGCTGATGGTAGCGCAGGACTCGGCGCGTTACCCGATTCTGCGCTCCGGCGACGCGGCGCGCGAGTCCTCAGCGGCGCGACGCGCGCTGCCACGCGGCGCGAGGCGACAGGGCTCACGCCAGCCGAGTTCGGTGACAGTCGGCACGCGGCACGGTGCCAAACGAAGCGGCTGAGTGGCGGGCGCGTAAGCGATGCGGCGCGTGGGCGAGAGGTTCATGCCAGCCGCTGTCGGTGGCGGTCGGCACGCCGCGTGGTACGAACCGTAAACGCGTACGTGGCGGCGCATAGGTCGGGCAGGCGTGAGCAGTACGATGGACCGCTGGTGGACTACGGGCAGCTGATCAGCACCGCGTGGCGCATGACCTGGCGCTACCGCGGGTTGTGGGTGGTCGGGCTCTTCGCCGGCAGCGCCAGCGGCTCGGGTGGCACCTTCTTCAACTCGGGCGGCGGCGGCACAACGGGCGCCGAGAGTTTCGGCGACGCCGCGCCGGGCCTGAGCGACGACCAGCTCAGCGAGGTGCTCGCGCAGGTATCACAGGCAGTGCCGGTGCTGATTGCCGTGGGCGTCATCCTGTTGGTGATCTACCTGATCTTCTGGTTGCTGTCGGTCGCCTGCCAGAGCGCGGTCATCGCCGGCGCCGGCGAAGCAGCCACCGGCGCCGATGTCACGCTAGGCGGCGCCTGGTCGAACGGGATGAAGGCATTTGGCCGCCTCGCCGGCCTGGACTTGCTGTGGCTCGTGGTGTGGCTGGTGACCATCAGCGCCGTGGTGGCGTACGCGGTCTCGGCGCTGGGCAGAACGGGTTTAAACGCATCGTTCCTCTTCGGGCTCTTCAGCGTCATCGCCCTGCTCGGCATCATCGCCAGTGTCCTGAGCGTTGTGATTGCGTACGCGCAGCGGGCGATCGTGCTCGACGGTCGCGGGCCGATCGAAGGGCTGGCCAGCGGGTTCAGCCTGGCTCGTACGCACCTGGGCACCAGCGTCATCCTGTGGCTGATCGGGTTGGCGCTGAGCATCGGCGGTGGTATCGCGCTGATCATCGGTTTGATCGTTGCGGCGATTCCCGGTCTCATCGTGGGCGGCGTGCTGGCGCTGATCGTCAATGCCAGTGGCGGACCGGGCGTCGTGCCGCTTATCGCCGCGATTGGTGTGACGGTCCTGGTCGCGGCGCTGGTCGGCGGGGCAGCGCTCAACACGCTGCTGTGGCACTTCTGGACGCTCAGCTACTTGCGGCTGACGCACCCGACCGCGCCGCTGCCACCACCACCCGTCTTGTCATCCTGAGGGGAGCCTGCGACCGAGCTCAGGATGACAAACGAGCCGATAGCCGAGGAAACACCTTGCGCGCGTTGCCCTCGAAGACCTTGGTCTTGTCAGCGTCGCCAAGTCCAGGGACGGCATCCACGTAGCGCTTGGTGTCGTCGAAGTAGTTACCCGTTCGCGGATCCTGGCCGCGCACCGCGCCGATCATCTCCGACGCGAACAGGATGTTGTCGGTCTCGATGACCTTGAACAACAGGTCGATGCCAGGCTGGTGGTACACGCAGGTATCGAAGAACACGTTGGCCATGACCAGCTCGTCGAGCTCAGGCCGGCCCATGTCGAGGTTCATGCCGCGATAACGGCCCCAGTGGAACGGCACGGCGCCCCCGCCGTGGGGAACGATGAACCGAAGTGTCGGGAAATCCTTGAAGAGGCCCGGGTCCTGGACGAACTGCATGAACGCGGTCGTGTCGGCATTCATGTAGTGCGAGCCGGTGACGTGGAAGGCCGGATTGCACGTCGCGCTGACGTGGACCATAGCCGGTACGTCCAGCTCGACCAGCTTCTCGTACAGCGGATACCAGGCCCGATCGGTAAGCGGCGGGTCCTGCCAGTAGCCGCCCGAGGTATCGGGGTTCACGTTGCAGCCGACAAAGCCAAGCTCGTTGACACATCGTTCGAGCTCGGGGATGGACTTCGCCGGCGGCACGCCAGGCGACTGCGGGAGCTGGCACACGCCAACGAAATTCTTCGGGAAGAGCTTGGTGACGCGATAAATCAGGTCGTTCGAGTGCTCGGTCCAGTAGCGACTGATCAGCTCGTTGCCGAAGTGGTGGCCCATCCAGCTCGCCCGTGGCGAGAACAAGGTGACGTCAGTGCCGCGCTCCCGCTGAAACTTGAGCTGGCCGCTCTCGATGCTCTGGCGAATCTCGTCATCGGTGACGTTCATCTTGCCCTTGGTTGGAGCACCTAGCTGCGCGATTTGCGCGCCACGGTACGCCTCCACGCCCGGCGGGTAGGTCGTGTAATGCCCGTGGATGTCGACGATCATGCGTCCATGTTGCCAACCCGCCAGATGGCATGCGTAGCGTGGTTTCGTCTACCGTCCGTAGCGTCGTGCCGTCGTCTGCCGAGCAGATCGCCGTCTTGCGCGAGCTCCGCGCGATCGTCCAGCCACTGATCGCGGCTGAACGGCTGCCCAGCGATTTTGTGCTCAAGCCCGGCACGCGGCTCACGCGGGCATACGGTCGATGCACTTGGCGTGAGATGGCCGAGATCGCGGTGCGCTGCACGGCTGACGGCGATCGAACTGCGTGGCGTCGGAAGGGCGCCATCATGGGAACGCTGCTGCACGAACTGGCGCACCTGCGCTACCGAAGTCACGGGCCACGCTTTTGGGCACTGCATCGACGGCTGGCGGACCTGGCTGTCCAACTCGGTATCTATGAGCCTACCGATCGCGACCCGAGCGAACGTGGGCGGGGTGACGAAAAGCTCGCCACCTCGGCCGCTAGCATCGTTGCGCGCCAAGCGCGCTTAGCGCGCCGAACGCGGACACGCGCGAATCGCGTGGCTATTCAGACATGGCAGGCGGGCGCGCGGGCAGTCGTCGCATCGACGCGCGGCCGGCTGGCTGGCGCTCTGGTCACCGTGTTGGCGCTGCGCCGGACACGGCTGCTGGTTGAGACCCAAAGCGGGCGCCGTTATCTCGTCAGCCCGAACCTGTTGGTCAACCCAAATAGCACGGCGATGAACGCGACAATGCTCGCGGCGGCACCAAGCCAGAAGTAGCGCGGCGCGTACCACAGGCGAATGTCGCCCTCGCCGGCTGGCACGACAACACCGATGAAGGCGTGATCGACAGGTAACGTGGTCAGTTCCTGGCTGTCATGCTCGGCGTGCCAACCTGGGTAGATGGGCAGCGCCATGCGCAGCAGGTTCGGCGTGGGCGAACGGTAGTGCAGCACCAGGACATCCTCAGCGCGCCGCAGCAGTTCGACGCTTGCACCCGAGTCGGGCCCCAGATCGATGGGTTGGCCGATGGCGATGGTCTCGACACGCGGGTCGAAGTGGTCGAGGGCCGCCCGCGAGCTCGCCTGATCGGGCAGCCAGGTCACGCGGCCGGCGAAGAACGCCAGCGGCAACGTGTCTGGGAGCGGTTCCACGATGCCTGTGCCGTCCAGGTAGTGCGTTGCCGCCAGCCCGGCGACGAGCCGTGGATTTTCCTGCGCACTGTCGACGTACTCGGCGTAGCGCGTCAACTCGAGCGGGTTGTAGCCATACGTGGTTTCGACGCGGCTTTGCAGCGCGTGATTGCGGTAGACGATCGAGGCCATCGGCGGGCCGTAGATGCGCCGTGCCGACGGGTCGAGCTGTGCCTGGAAGGCCCTGAGCGGCGCCAGGTACAGGTCTTCGGCGGTGGACCGTGCGTACGTCAGCCGATTCATGAGCGAGTTGAACGTGAGCACGTCGACGAACAGGAGGACGAACAGGATCGTCAGGGCTGGCCACGGGAGCGAGCGCCGCAAGGCAGCCACGCCGGCACCACCTAGCAAGGCCAGGCCGAGCGCCGGCAGGAACCAGCCGTGCATCGGCAGCTCGACGCTGCGGAAGCCTGGCCATTGCGCTACCAGGTCGAACAGGCCAGTGCCGGGACCGAGTGCGTACCACACAAAGGGCAGGCCCAACGCGAGCGCGGTGCGTAGGGCTTTGAGACTCGTCATGCCCAGCAGTGCCAACGGAACGAGCAGGATGCCGGCGTAGAAGTAATGCTGAGTGACGTCGCCCGGCCCGGTGTAGTTGCTATCGAGCAGCACGCCGTAGTGGTCCGGCTGGATCAGCGTGAGCAGGTCTTCGACGTGAAAGTAGCCGAGGCCCACCTGGGTCCCGTCGAGCTGCGTGCGGACCGACTGGCGGACCAGCTCGAGCCCCGGCGCGATCATGATTGCCGCGAGCGCAGCGCCCCACGCGGCCACCGCGGTCAGGCCCAGCGCCAGCCGCCTCGCTCGCGGCCACGACCGCGCCCACAGTGTGTCGAGCGTTGCCCACAAGGTTGTAAAGACCCCTGTGTACAAGGCGGTTTGAAAATGGCCGGGCAGCGCCAACGCCGCGCCGACCACAGCCGCCAGCGCCAGTCGCCTGGGCGTGACGCTGGTGGCAAGCGCGTCCATGAGCAGCACCAGCCAGGGCAGCCACGCCGCGGTCTGGACCATGCCCACGTGCTGGCTGTGGCCCACGAAATAGCCCGATAGACCGTAGAACATGCCGGCGGCTGTTGCGCCGGGGCGGTTGCCCGTGAGTCGGTAGGCGAGGGCATAGGCGCCAGCGCACGCGATCAGGCCGTGCAGCAACAACTCGGCGTTCATCGTGTCGGGCGTGACGCCGAGCAGCATGAATGGCCAGTTGAGCGGGTACCAGGCGCCGACCTGGAGATCGGCCAGGAATGGAAAGCCGCTGAACAAGTACGGCGTCCAGAACGGCAGTCGGCCGGCGCGAATGGCTTCGCCGAAGTAGCGCTGGCCGCTGTAGTGGACCTCGATGGCGTCCCACTGGGCGGTGCCGCTTAGCAGAAACGGCGCGTAGAACGCGCCCACCATCAAAGCCAGGGTCAGCAGCGGCGCACCGTGCCAGCGCAGGTGCGCGACAACGGCACCCTCCGCGACCCGCCGGCGCGCATAGAACCGACCGACGGCCGGGGCCAGGGTCATGGCCGTTCCGAGTGTAGCCTGTGCGCTCGTACACGCCGTGCTGCGCGTGTGGATGCGAAAGGAGTGTCCGAATGTCGCTGGCTACTCGTTACCCGCGAACGGTTGCGGTTGTCCTGGCGCTCGTCCACGGGCTCGACCACGACACTGCTCGAACGCATGCTCAGCTGGGACGAGCGCCAGCAGCTCGTCGGGCTGCCGGGCTATCAAGCGCTGGAACGCCGGCTCGCGCAGCCTGAAGCGTGACCGTCGCCGATCTCAACCTTCAGCCACCGCCGGATCGGCTGCTGGTCGAGGTCGCCG
>Ga0137375_10000619_pt1 | contig 38758 bp, 29 predicted proteins | sample SagtaG_24_FD_104936 | JGI IMG/M metagenome (GOLD analysis project Ga0137375, IMG submission 104936) | Vadose zone soil microbial communities from Sagehorn Ranch, Mendocino, California, USA - Sage1_R_113_16 metaG | ecosystem: Environmental > Terrestrial > Soil > Vadose zone | place: USA... | reverse complement strand
CGTCGGCGTATCGGTCGGCGTGTCAGTTGGCGTCGGCGTATCGGTCGGCGTGTCAGTTGGCGTCGGCGTATCGGTCGGCGTGTCAGTCGGCGTCAGCGTTTCAGTTGGCGTCAGCGTTTCGGTCGGCGTTGGCGACGGAACGGGCGTGCGTGTCGGCCGCGGCGTGCGCGTCGGCACCGGCGTCGGCGGAACCACGACATCGGTTGGCCCTTCAGTGATCGGCAATGTTGTGGCGCTCGGCACCACCGTATTAGGCGGTACCGCCGTACTGGTCGGCACTGGCGTACTGGTCGGCACTGGCGTATCCTGTGCAGGCACAGACGTATCGGTAGCAGGTGGCGTCAATGTATCTGTCGGGCCGGACGTCGGTGGGATCGCGGTTGCAGGATCGAACGTCGGCGTGTTCTCGGGTGTAGCCGTCACCTCACTTGGCGTACTGGTCGGCACGCCGAGCCCTGGTGTTGGCGATAGTGGTATCGCCGGCACAACGCTCGGCACTAGAGCTGGGCCTTGATCCGGATTATCGATCGAGCTGGTTGGAGTCGGCGCGCCTGGCTCAGCCGTGCCATCGGTGTCGGTGGGTTGGTGGGCGCCCACCAGCGTATCCGTGGGGGCCGGCGTACTCGTCGGCGTATCGGCGGCGGCAGCGGCCTGTGGCAACTGCTCAGCCAGCTGGTTGGCTTTGTCAGCCGCATCGTCGAGTACTTTGACGGTATCGGGCGAAGCAACCGGCCCAGCCTTGGCGATCTCATGCTTGGCCTCGGTCAGGAGCTGTGATGCTTCCGGCGCGACATCGAGCGATTGGTTCTTCTTGTCCTCGTCGAGCGCACCCGCCAAGTTGGCAAACATGCTATCCAGGGTCTGCTTCACCAGTGCTGAATCGGTGGATTTACCAGTATCGACCAGCTGATTGAACTCATTCAAACGCCGCCCAGCGTATTCGACCAACAGATGACTGCGCCGATCCGAATCGGTCACCAACGCAAGCGAGATATCTTCTTTCGCGCGCTTCCACTGGTAGAGCGTCTCCCCCGGCAGGCTCTGCGCCGATGCGGTATCGACCGCGCCCATCAAGGCGGCGACGATCGCCACGGCAATCGCGGTGCGCTGCAAGGTCAGCGGGCGCGATGCAGGAGCGCGGCGGCGCGCATAGCGCGGGGCCATCTGCTCGGCTATCGCCGCGAAATCACGCGCGCCGGTCGGCAGCCAGCGCTCAAGATCGGGTGGCAGCGGCTCGGCGGCCTGGACACGCAGTTGCGCGCTGGCACGCAGCAGCGGCACCAGATCGGCGCTGAGATCGGGGTGCTCCGTCAGGCCCGCTTCAATCGACTCACCGGCGCGCATACGCGCGAGTGCTTGGTCGAGCACATTGGCGCGCACGCGCGCACGCGCCGCAGCGGATTGCCGAGTGTACTTCGGCACCATCTGCTCGGCTATCGCCGCGAAATCACGCGCGCCGGTCGGCAGCCAGCGCTCAAGATCGAGTGGCAGCGGCTCAGCCGCACTGGCACGCAGCCGATCGCCCGCGCGCAGTAGCGGCTCTAATGCAGCAGCATACTGCGGGAAGGCGTCGAGGCAACCCTCAACACTTTCGCCAGCATGAAGCCGTGCGAGCGCTTGATCAAGCGCATCGGGCAGGCTTTTTGTTACGCTGCGTTCCTCGAACTGCATGGAAAGCTATCCTAGCTTACTGGCGAGTCGATTCGCTCTAGTCGTCGATACTCAACGAACGAGATTTGATCGGCTCATCCCAAGCACCCCAGCTTTCACTGTCGGTGCCATATTCTTTTGATAGTAATGCCGTATCGCGCGCCTCACGAGCCATGATCTGCTGAAGAGATTGGAGCGCGCGATGCTGAAGCGCCTTAACTGCCCCCTCGCTGCGCCCAATCAGCGTAGCGATCTCGTTATTGGTCATATCGCCAAAAAACTTCAGCGTCAACACCTGCTGCTGATCGAGCGTCAGCTGGCTGATCGCCTGCTGGAGTGCCACGCGATCGTAGATCGAAAGCACCGCCTCCTGGCTGCGCGGGTCAACAATCTCGATACTATCGTCCAGCGGCGTCGAGATCGCTCGCTTGCGCCGCACCTGGCCGATCAGTACATTATTGGCGATCGTGTAGAGCCAGCCCAAAAACGACTTCTCGCCACGATACTCGAACCCGCCGATACCTTTGATGACACGGACAAACACCTCTTGCGTCAGATCCTGCGCGCCTTCCTGGTCGTGCACACGCACATACAAGTAGCGCAGGATCAAACCGGCATAGTTTGCGTAGAGTTCGCCGAAAGCTCCAGAGTCGCCTGTCTGTGCTTGCGCGATGATTCGCGGTAACTCCAGATCAATTTCGCTGACCATATCACTCTCGGACGTGATGCGCGCCACTGGTAGAAACGCCGCCGTAGGATGATAGGTCCCTACCTATACTAACGCTACGACTCGCGCGGAAGTTACGCGCCCACACTGCAATTCGATAAAATTCCGTTAATTCAAACATCAGCTCTTACGGCTTGGGCAAAATCAACTTGCTGGCGAGGTTTGGCAGCGACCGCATCCCGGCCTTTCCTGATCAGCAAGACCAATTTTTCAACAGCGCGGCGATCGTGCTGGATCAAACCACACGACTGTACCATTATAACGTAACGCGCGCAAGTGAGGTAGGGAAAAGTAGGTTAAGATCATGTTACATGAATCTAACGTACTCCTAATGACCCTAGGAGAGACGAGCACTATTATAGCAGGAAGCCCCACTTGTTAGAAAACGAGGATAGAGCGCCGTTTTCGCACAGTTGCGCGAACAGCGACAGCGCGCTATACTGCGGGACAGATCTCATCTCAAGACGTACGCAAGGGGTGTGGGCAAGGTGCTATCTTCCCCACAGATCCATTCTTTCTGCTGGTTGTGGGCGGCCGGGTACCCCCTGGGTGCCGTCCCACAACCAGCAGAAAAGAAGAGTCTTGGAGGGACTGCGTCCCTCCAAACCTCCCGCTTGCGTAAGTCCTACTTAGAGGATGCCCATGAAAATTGCTATTATTGGGCTTGCAAATAGCGGCAAGACTACTGTGTTTAACGCGCTGACACGCGGCACAGCCGAGACTACATCCTATGCCTCTGGCCAGTTGGAGCCGAATATCGCCACAGTAAAAGTGCCCGACCAGCGGCTGAATGTGCTGGCGCAGATGTTCGACCCCAAGAAGAACACGCCCGCCGATGTCCAGTACGTCGATGTCGGCGGGCTGAGCAGCGGCGCCCGCCAGAGCGGTGGGCTGCCTCCGGCGCTCCTCAATTTCATCGGCGGCGCCGACGCACTGCTGCATGTGGCGCGAGCATTCGAGGATGAAACCGTGGCGCACCCCGAGGGCTCGGTGAACCTAGCGCGCGACATCGAGTCGGTCGATCTGGAGCTGGCCTTCTCGGATATGGCGATCATCGAGCGGCGGCTGGTCAAGCTCAACGCCGAGATCGGCAAGACTGCATCCAAAGATCGCGAGCCGCGCGTCGCCGAGCGCGACCTGCTGGTCAAGCTGCTGAAAGAGCTAGAGGATGGCAAGCCCATCCGCGATGTCGAGCTGAACGACGAGCAGGAGCGGCTGCTGCGCGGCTACCAGTTCCTGACCGCCAAGCCAATGCTGCTGGTGATCAACATTAGCGAGGCCCAGATCAAAAACCCGCCCCAGTTCGCCTACCCGCACCGCAGCAGCGATGTTGTCGCGCTTTCCGGCAAGGTCGAGGCCGAGCTGGCCCAGCTCGACGACGAGGATGCCAGCGCATTCATGGAGGATCTCGGCATCAGTACTGCCGCGCGCGACCGCGCGATCAGCCTATCGTATGGCCTGCTGGGGCTGATCAGCTTCCTGACCGCCGGGCCGGATGAGGTGCGCGCCTGGACGATCAACCGCAATACGCCGGCGGTCGAGGCGGCCGGCGCGATTCACTCCGACATCCAGCGCGGCTTCATTCGCGCAGAGATCGTGGCCTACGACGACCTGATCAAGGCTGGCGGCATGACCGAGGCCAAAAAGCAGGGCACGGTGCGGATGGAGGGTAAAACCTATATCGTCAAGGATGGCGATGTGTGTCATTTCCTGTTTAATGTCTAGAGGCTAGAGGCTGGAGGCTGGAGGCTAGTGGTTGAAGCGCTAGCTCCCAGTCCCCGGTCTCCAGTCCCTAGCCTTCAAGGCTTATGCTCCGTTACCCCCGCAACCTGCGCGGCGCCGAAATCCAGCTGCTGATCACTGTGCTGCTATTCTTCGCGGCCGGCTACCTGCTGATCGTGGCCGCCACCGGCGCGCAAGAACTGCGCCTGAACGTGCGCACGGTGGCCGATATCCTCTGGCCTTCAGTGCTGCCGTTCCTGCTTTTTCTGGGCGTCTCGATCGGGATGAGCCTGCGCACGCCGCGCGCCGACCAGTTGATCCTGCCGCTGGTAGCGCTGCTGGCCGGCCTGGGCCTGCTGCTAACCGCACGGCTGGAACCGAGCCTAGCCGCGCAGATTCCCGAGGCATACACCGGCATCGACGCCAAGCAATCGCTGTGGGTCACGATCGGCGTGATCGTGCTGGCGCTGATTCTATTCGTGCCATGGGATCTGCTGTTCCGTCGCTACCTGCGCACCTCGCTGATGGATTGGCTCGACCACCATCGCTACGCCTGGCTCTCAATCGGCATCGGTCTGATTATCGCGACGTTTGTATTCGGGAAAGACCCGAATGGTAGCGGCGTGCGCGCCTGGTTTAACTTCGGCTTCTTCTATTTTCAGCCATCCGAGCTGCTCAAGGTCATTCTGGTGATCTTCCTGGCCTCGTATCTGAACGAGCATCGCGAGGTGGTGGCGCAAGGCTACCAGCTTGGCCCGCTGACGCTGCCGCCATTGCCGTACCTGCTGCCGCTGGTGGGCATGTGGGGCATAGCCATGGGCCTGATCATCTTCCAGCGCGATCTCGGCGCGGCGCTGTTGCTGTTCAGCGTCTTCCTGGCAATGTTGTATGTGGCCACCAGTAGCGGCTGGTATGTGATCGCCGGCCTAAGCGCCTTCGGCATCGGCTCGTATGTGCTCTTCAACGTCGTCGCGATTGTCAAGACGCGCGTGAATATCTGGCTCGACCCCTGGGCGACCGCGCAAGGCACCGGCTACCAGATCGTGCAGGCGATCTACGCGCTGGCATCGGGCGGCGTGTTTGGCGCCGGCCTGGGGCGCGGCTACCCCACCGTGGTGCCGGCCGCACATACCGATTTCATCTTCACCGCGATCGGCGAGGAGCTTGGGCTGGCGGGCACACTGGCGGTACTCATCGCGTATATGCTGCTGATTTTCCGCGGCTTCCATATTGCGCTGCGGGTGCCTGGCCGCTTCCGCGGCTTCGATCAGCTGATGGTGGTCGGGCTGACGACGATCCTGGCGGTGCAGAGCTTTATCATCATCGGCGGAAACCTGCGCCTGATCCCGCTGACCGGCATCACGCTGCCGTTTATTTCGTATGGCGGCTCGTCGGTGCTGATGAACTTCCTGATCGTCGGCCTGCTCCTGCGGATTTCATCCCACCCGGATGGCTGATATGGATGATAAGGTATGTTTCAAACATGGCCAATCCGACTTTACACTTTTGGAGTGCGCAAGCCATGCTTGCGCCTAGGGCACAAGCATGGCTTGCGCACTCCAAATATAGCCAAACTGTAAAGTATTCTTGAACCATGCCTAAGTCCAAGACAGGGGCGAGTCAGCTGCGCGGCAGCACGATCGTAAACGTGCTGCCGGAGCCCGGCGCGCTGCGCACCGTCACCTGGCCACCGTGGGCATACACCACGTGCCTGACAATCGCCAGGCCAAGCCCGGAGCCGGGGTAGGGCCGCGCCAGCGACGAATCAACCTGGTAGAACGGCACGAAGATCTTCTCTTGCGCCTCGGCCGGGATGCCGACGCCGCTATCCTCGACCCGCAGGATAATCCGCGCAGGGTCATCCGCCAGCGTGACACGAATATAGCCGCCGCGCGGGGTGAACTTGATCGCATTGTCGATCAGGTTGCGAAACGCCTGCTCAAGCGCCATAGCATCACCGGCGAAGATCATGGTCGGCTGGAGCGACATCTCAAAATTCAGCCCAGTGGACTCCGCTTGCGGCTGTAGCTCGGCAACCAGGCGCAGCACCATGTCGTAGACCGTCACCGGAACTGGCTTGATCTGCGAGGAGCGCACCTCCTGAAGGTACAGCAGGTTGTTGAGCTGGCGCGTCAGCGTGTGGGCGTTGCGGCCGATCACGTCGATCGCCTGGCCTTGGATTTCGCTGAGCGCGCCAAGTGTTCCACGCTCGAACAGATCAAGGTAGCCTAGGATCGAGGTGAGCGGCGTGCGCAGTTCGTGCGAGAGTGTGGCCAGGAACTGACTCTTGAGCTGATCGAGCTCTTGCAGCTCGGCGTTAGCGGCGGTCAGCTCACGCACCTGCTGCTCCAGCCGCTCGACCAGCTTGTGATTGTACGCACGCAGCAACGGGGCCTCGGACTCATGCGACAATACCTCGCGCTTGCCGCCGATAAACTCGCTCAGCTGCTCCGGCAGGCCACGCGGGTCGATCGGCTTGGTGATATAGCCATCGCAGCCAGCCACCAGCGAGCGCTCGCGCGCCCCAACTCGGCTGTCGGCGGTCATTGCCACGATCGGCGTGCCGCGCAGGTGGCTCATGCCGCGTAGTCGCGTGGTGGTCTCGTAGCCATCCAGCCCAGGGATGTTGATATCGACAAGCACCAGCGCCGGCTGCGACTCGCGCGCCAACGCGATGCCGTCGGGGCCATCCTTGGCCAACAGCACTGTATAGCCACACGCCTCCATAATTCGTCGCACCAGGCGCTGGTTATCGGCATTATCTTCGATGTACAGGATTGTTGGCTGGTCATTCATAGGCTACAGATTCTCGGGTACAGGATATAGGAAACGGGATGCAGTTCAGGCCACGGTCGTTGTCGTAGGAACCTCACTGTTCCCTGTCTCCTGTTGCCTATTCCCGCGTTCGATCGCGCAGGGCAGGGTGAAAGTGAATGTGCTACCCTGGCCCAGCGTGCTTTCGACCCAGATTCGGCCGCCGTGGGCCTCGATCAGCTTGCAGCAGATCGATAGGCCCAGTCCGCTGCCCTGCTTCTCGCCACGGCGGCCCGCGACCTGCCGAAACTCCTCGAAGATCAGCGGCAAGTGTTCCGGCGCGATGCCGATCCCTGTGTCGCGCACGCTAATGGCCAGGTACGGCGTGACGCGGCGGCCATCGCGCGCGACCAGCGCTGTGGCATAGCCATTGTTCGCCGCTTCCACAGCCGCCGCGCCAACCGCCCGCTCGATCACTGCTTCGTCAGACATGATCACACATTGGGCTGCGATCGTAATTGCGCCTTTTTCGGTGAATTTGACCGCATTCGAGAGCAGATTCAGCAGAATCTGGCGAACCTTGCCGGCATCGGCGCGGGCCGGTGGCAAGCTCGCGGGCAGGGTCGCGCGGAGTATGATCGGTTTCTGATACAGCAGCCCGCCGACAGTATCGACAACCTCGCCGATCAGCTGCCCCAAATCGAACTTGTGAATGTCCAGCTCGATCTTGCCGGACTCGATCCGCGCGAGATCGAGCAGCTCGTTGATCAGGTGCAGCAAAAAGCGCCCGTTCTGATTAATCGTCTTCAGATCCTCGTGCTGCATGGCCGAGATCGGGCCGTCCAGCTCATCCAGCATCACGGTCGAAAAGCCGATGATCGCGTTCAGCGGCGTGCGCAGCTCATGCGAGATCGAAGCTAGGAACTCGCCTTTGAGACGATCGGCCTCCTGGGCGCGCGTGAGCGCGGCGCTCAGCTCGGTGGTGCGCTCGGCCACCTGGCGCTCCAGTTCGCTGTACAGCCGCGTGTTCTCGATCGTCAGGCCGACCATGCTGGCGTACATCAGCAGCTGGGCGGCATCACGCGCGTTGACCGCGCGCTTGCTGTAGTGGTAATCGGCCGAGAGCAGACCAATGATCTTCTCCTCGTGCCCGAAGATCGGCACCTGCACATACGATTCACTGCGCGAGACGCGCTGCTTGGATTGGCTGACGCGCGGGTGCTGCCAGGGATTATCGACGATCACCGCCTGGCCGCTGCGCAGAATATCGGCTTCAACCGTATCACTGTCCAGCGTGATTGGCTCGGTGTTGGCGGCGGCGATGAACTCATGCGCTTGCTTCTCGGCGCCACGACCAAACGACGCCGCGACCGCGCGCAGTGCGCCATCTTCCAGCAGGTAGAGCACGGCGCGCTCGAAGCCAAAGCGCTCGCAGACCGCTCGGGCGACCGATTCGAACAGCTGGGGCACTGACATAATCGCCTTAAAGCCATTCGAAACCTCATTCAGCGTGGCCAGTTCGCGCAAATTCTTCTCCAGCTCGACCAGCTTTTGATTGAGCGCGTTGCTCATAACATTGAACGAGCCGACCAGATCGCCAATCTCATCATTACCGGTCTGTGTCATACGATAGCGCAGATCGCCAGCGGCGATGCGCTGCGCGCCGGACTGAAGCTGCCGGAGTGGCCGCGTGAGAAGCACCGAGAAGACTGCGCCAAGCGTCAACACCGCCACCACGCTGAGCGCCAATACCGCCAGCACCTGCGTGCGTAGCTGCCGCTGCGCTTGGGCAATCGCCGCGCCGACCTGCTGCGCGGGGCGGATGACCTCGGACTCGGGAATGACAATACCGACGCTCCAGCCGGCGCTCTCGATCGGCGCGTAGGCCAGATAGACATCCTCACCCTGGTACATCAGTAGCTCGACCCCGGCCTGCTGCTGGGTCATGCGCTCAAACGTGGCGTGCAGCTTCGGATCGCGAGTCGCCAGCAGGTTCTCGGCCGCGAACGGCTCATTCCAGCGCAGCCCATTCGCTTGCATGTCGGGCCGCACCAGCACCTTGCCCTGATTGTTCACCAGAAAGGCATAGCCAGCCTGGCCCATATCGAGCTTGAGGAGATCCTGCTGGATCGTATCGAGCAGCAGATCAAAGCCAACTACACCAACGAAGGTATCACGCGAATCGTACAGCGGCGCGGCGCAGGTGGTCACCAATTTTTTGGTGTTGGCGTCAATATAGGTATCGACCCAAATGGTGCGGCCGGCATCGCGCGCGCCGCTGTACCAGGGTCGCCGGTGTGGATCGAACGGCCGCGCGCTGAGCAGCGTATCAATGATATCGTGATCGAATGCGACCACGCCGCCTTCCTCCAGCGCCACATAGCCCAGGCTGATCAGCGGGTTGCGCTGGGTCGCCGTCGCCAGGATTGGGATGAACTGGCGCGCGCGGGCGACCGACCGATCGTACGCACGCACGTTCGCGGGAGTCGGGCCATCGGGGGAGATCCAGACACGGCCGATGCTGTTCGAGGGCGGCCGGCCGGCGGTCATGAGCGAGCTGACGTTCGTGGCAGTGCTCTGAACCTGGCGTTGGATATCCTCCATTGTCGCGTTGTATAGGCGCGCTTTATCGGCCGCGCGCTTCTCCAGGTTAACCTCGGCCTGCGCGCGCAGCGCGTCGTTGCCGATCTGCATAGCGGTATCGCGCGCGCTATCCAGGCTGGAGAGACCAAGCCAGCTGACGACGATCAACGGCGGCAACGCGAGGCCCAGCGCCAGAAGCAAGACTTTGGCGCGAATACTAAGGCGAATGGCACGAACGAACGGCATGGATGGCCTGCGTCATGTGTGAGATGCGACTGGCGCGACCGATTGCATGGGCCGACGCCATACATCGCCCTCTGCCGATAGTAGCATACGCGGGGTTCGCACTGCAATAGCCCGGGATGAAGATTAGCTTACATTTTCACAAATTAGTAATGAATCTCCTGCTTTCGCGCAAGGCTGCCTGGCCTGCCCTTCGACCCTTCGACAAGCTCAGGGCAGGCAGGCTCCGGATGTACGGCAGCATGGTACTTTGATCTATGGGTGGGTCGTTTTTCGGCCGTAGGCCGAAAAACGACCCACCCGCAGTAAAAACGCGCCGCGAACGCATGCCTTCGCAATGAGCTAGTTTGCGCCGCGTGCCTGTTCCGCATATACTTGCAGATGGCAAACGCGCATAATAGCCTCGACTGAATATACAGTGGTATTTGGGAGCAGCATATGGACTACGCACTTGATCGATCCGAGCAGCAGGTGCGCGACGCAATTATCGCCACCGCCAAAGTGCCGGCGGCGCTGATCGAGCTGACGGAGCCGAAGCCGAATATTCTGGCCGACCTGGCCTTCCCGACTTTTCGTGCGGCGAAGGAGCTCAAGCTGCCGGCGCCGCAGCTGGCCCAGGAGCTGGCCGCAGCGGTGCGCTTCGCCGACGATACGCTGATCGGCGCAGTAGCCGCCGCCGGCCCGTTCTTGAACTTTACGCTCGATACGGCAAGGCTGGCGGCGACGGTGCTGGAGGAGATCGAAGAGCTGGGGCCGCGCTACGGCAGCGACGACCAGGGCGCCGGCAAGACGATAGTGATCGACTACTCAGCGCCAAACATCGCCAAGACGATGCATGTCGGCCATATCCGCTCGACAATCATCGGCCAGTCGCTGTACAACATCTTCGCGTTCCTGGGCTACCGGGTGGTCGGCGACAACCACCTGGGCGATTGGGGCACGCAGTTTGGCAGAAATATAGCCGCGATCGTCAGGTGGGGCAAGCCGGAGGGCCAAAACGAAGACGCGATCGCACAGATCGACAGACTGTACGCGCAGTATAACAAGCTGGCGAAAGAAGCCAAGGAAAAAGGCGATAGTTCGCTCGACGATGATGCGCGCGCTTGGTCGCTCAAGCTCGAGCAAGGTGACCCGACTGCTCGCGAGCTGTGGCAGTGGATGGTCGATATGACGATGGCGGCCAACCAGCCAAACTATGATCGCCTGGGGATTCGTTTCGATCATAGCTACGGCGAAAGCTTCTACGCACTCATGTCTGAAGAGATCATCCAGGAGACGCTGGCCAATGGCGTCGCGTATCGCGACGAGTCCGGCGCGGTGGTGGTCGATCTGGGTGATGGCACGCCCACATTCCTACTCCAGCGGACCGACAGCGGCACGCTGTACCACACCCGCGACGCCGCAGCGATCAAATTCCGCGTGCGCGAGTTTCAGCCGACGCAGATCATCTATGTGGTGGATGCGCGGCAGGAGCTGAACTTCCGACAGCTGTTCGGGCTGGCGCGCACGATGAACTACGCGCCGGGGGTTGAGCTAGTGCATATCAAATTCGGCACTGTGTTCGACCAGCACGGCCAGCCGCTCTCTACTCGCGCCGGCAACATGATCTTCCTGGACGATCTGCTGAACGATGCGCATCGCCGTGCGCGCGCGATCGTCGAGCAATCCAGCCCGGATCTGCCGGAACAGGAGAAGGATGACGTGGCCGAGATCGTCGGAATTGGCGCGGTGATCTACAACGATCTCTACCAGGATCCGCGCCGCAACATCACGCTCGACTGGGAGCGCATGCTGGCGCTAGAGGGCAACAGCGCGCCATATATCCAGTATATGTACGCGCGCTGCCAATCGATCTTGCGCAAGGCGGCCGAAGAAGACCAACGACGAAAGACGAAAGACGAAAGAAACTCGGAGACAAGCGATCAGATATCAGGGCAGAATTCGCAACGTTCGTCCTTCGTCCTTGGTCATTCGTCGGCACTGCTCACGCACCCTTCCGAACGAGCGCTGATCAAGCAGCTTGCCAAGCTGCCGGCGGCGGTGCGCGAGGCCGGCGCACGCTATGCGCCCTTCGTGGTGGCCGAGTGGTGCTACGACACCGCGCGGGCACTCTCGGGCTTCTACCGCGACTGCCCGGTGCTCAAGGCCGAGACGCCGCCGGAGCTGCGCGCGGCGCGGCTGCGCCTGGTGGCCGCGACGGCGCAAGTGCTGCGGAACGGCCTGGGACTGCTGGGGCTGCGGGCGCCGGAGCGGATGTGACCGACAAGTTAGAAGTTTTGAGTTGCGAACCTGAACACTCAAAACTTTTCAGTTTGAACTCTTATCTCGACCTCTTCGAATGGGGTCGTGAGATGGTACACCTGGGGCCGATGACGGAAACCGAGCTTCAAGCCTACTTGGAGCCGGCGATCGCAGAGTACGCGGCAGAGCATGTCAAGGCCGGCCGCTGGAGCCCGGCCGAGGCGCTGGAAGAATCGCGAAAAGAGATTACGCAGCTGCTGCCAGATGGACTGAAAACGGCGAAACAGCATCTGTTTTCGATCAGGGACGATTCGGGAGCAAATCTCGGCATGCTCTGGTTCGCCGTGCGCGAGCGCGGCGCGAGTCGTTCCGCGTTCATCTATGACGTACGTATCGACGAGCCATTCCAACGCCGTGGTTATGCGACACAGGCATTCCAGGCACTGGAGACGCTCGCGCGCGACATGGGCATCACGGCGATCTCACTGCACGTCTTTGGGCACAACATGGCCGCCCGCGCGTTGTATGAGAAGCTAGGATTTGTCACGACCAACCTGTCCATGACCAAGACCATCGCCGAAGGGTGAGTGCGGGGCGGCGTAACCTGTAGCCTGCGACATGTGACCAGCGACCCGCTGGCCGCAGCAACAATATTGGAGCGTATGTGTTTGATCTAAGCTACTTCAACGCTGTGCTGCTGGATATGGACGGCGTGCTCTACCGCGGCCAACTGCCGCTGCCCGGTGTCAACGACATACTGGCGCTGTTCGAGCGACGCGGGATCGCCTACGCCTGCGTGACCAACAACTCGACCCTGACGCCGGCACAGTACGAGGCCAAGCTGGCGGCGATGGGTATTGCCATCCCGGCCGCGCAGGTGATCACCTCATCGGTGGCGACGCGGCGCTACCTGGAGGGTGTCGAGCCGCGCGGCACGCCAGCCTACTACATCGGTATGGAGGGCCTGCGCGAGGCGCTGTTCGGCGACGGCTATTTCATCTACGACGAGCAGCATCCGCGGGTGGTGGTGTCGGGGCTCGATAGTGGAGCAACCTACGCCAAGCTCAAGATCGCCGCGCTGGCGATTCGCGCCGGCGCACGCTTTGTGGGCACCAACCCCGACCTGACGCTGCCGACCGAGGAAGGACTAGTGCCCGGCGCCGGCTCGATCCAGGCGCTGCTGACCGCCGCGACCGACGTGACGCCGCTGGTGATCGGCAAGCCCGAGCCGACTATGCTGCACGCCGCGATCGAGATCCTGCACGCCGACCCGCAGCGCACGCTGGTGATCGGCGATCGGCTCGACACCGATATCGCCGGCGCGGCGGCGGCCGGCCTGGCGTCGGCGCTTGTGCTCACCGGCGTGACGACGACGGCGGACCTGGAGCACAGCGCGCTCCAGCCCGACGCGGTCTACGTCGGGCTGCCGGAAATGGTGGCGGAGTGGGAGAAATAAATATGCCCACTGTACACCTTGCCGGCGGTACTTTCTGTTTTTGCATATCGGGTCATGCAACGCGCCCGCGAGCGCATTGCATGACCCGATATGCACTATGACTTTGAGAAGAATGGCAGATACCCGCGCACCTGGAATGGCGTGCCCGCGATGCATGCGCTGAAGCTACCGGTGTATGCGATGCAGACACGCAGCGCGGTGGCTTTAGGCTGGCCGGCGTTGCGGCTTGTGGTGCCGCCATCACAATAGGTTCCGCCGATCGCGAACAAGCCGGTCCAGAGCGCGAACGACTTGTTTGGGTCGTCGCAGGCCGTCGTCGTGTCCTTCTCGTGCATATCCGCGAGCATCCAGGCGCTGCCGCCGGCATAGCCGCCGACCTGCTGCGCCCGCAGGTTGGTCTCGACGAAAAAGGGCGCGGTGGCCGCGCATTCCGCTTGCAGCGGGCTGGCCGCGCATTGCAGAGGGCCTTCGGTCCAGCTTGGGTCGCGCGGCCGTGGGTCGGTTGGGAAGCCCAACTCCTCCAGTACCACCGCGCCGCGGTAGGCCGCGCCCATGCGTAGATCGTCGATGATCGCGGTGGCGCCGCCGCTGAAGTTATGCGGTGCGAGAAGATCGACCAGCCCGGCCATGGTGCGGCCCTGGCTGTCGGGCCGGAAGAAGTCGAACGCGGCGCGCGTCAGGTCGGCGTCGATCATCTCGCTGGAGATGCCGACCGTCACCAGCAGCTGCGGCGCACGATTCTTGACCACGCCGCGAAACTGGGTCACCCAGCCTACCGCGCCATCGATGTAGGCCTGCGCGTCGAAGCTCTGGCTGGTGTCGAAGCAGTCCTGGCCGCTGTTGGCGCAGTGATTGTTGATCTCATTGTCGGCGCTGAGATAGGCCAGCGTCGGCAGGCTGCCGCGCTCCGCGAAATAATCCAGCAGGCCGGCGATCCAGCTCGCGGGCGGTTCGGTCATGTTCCAATCGGCACTGTTGTGTAGCACCAGACCTAGCCGCATCCCGCGCGCGTTGGCGGCGGTCGCGAAATCGTGCAGCGTGCTGTAGCTGGTGGGCGTAATAACCGTGGTGCTTCCGCTGACGGTACTGGGCAGATCGACAAACACCCGCAGCATGTTTGCGTGCAGGTATGCCTGGGCGCGTTCCAGCCAGAACGCCAGCGTTCCGTCGTCGCGCGCGGCGGCGTAGTTGTCGTCGCGCAGGGTTTTGCCGTTGATGCCGTACTGTGGCAGAAAGAACTGCACGCCGCGCATCGTCCAGCGCCCGCTGTCGTCGGCCAGCATGCCATCACCCAGCGCGCGCACCTGCCCGCAGCTGCTTGGTAGCGCCGGGTTGCACATGGTGGCCGGTACGGCTGCCACGCTTGGGGGCGCATTGAAGCGTAGCCCGCGCGCTTCCCGGCTGATCGCATGCAGCTGTGTGCCCGCCACCGTGATCGCGATCGTCCGATCGCCGGCGATTGCCCGCGCGGCGCTTGCGGACGCGCTTGGCGCCACTACAATCGCGCTTTTGCCGCTAGCCAGATCATACGACCGCACCAACCAGCGCTGGCTTTGGCTGGGCGCGCCGACTGGCTGCTCGGTCCAGAGCACCGTAGCGCCCTGAATGTGTGGATCGCTGCCGGTGGGTGCGATCGTCGTACGCGTGCCAGTATCCAGCCGTAAGAGCTGCACGCCGCTTAATTGTGCGCCGCCTGCGAAGGCCCAGACGACAGTGCCGCCGGAGACAGCGTAGCCGCTGAAGCCGCCGTAGCCGGCCGCCCCGGCCGCTATCAGTGTGTCGCCATGGCGACCGTCACGCGTTTGCAGGTGCAGGCTCCATGTCGCCGTTCGGCCTATGCCCGATGATGTTTCTTCGCTCCAGAGCAGCGCGCCATCGGCCGCGACCGGTCGCCAGCCGACCGGGCTGACCAATCGCTCGCGGCCGCTCGCGATCGCGCGCGCAAATAGCCCGCGATGGGCCAGCGCGGAGTCGGTATAGTACAGCCAGCCCCGGTCGATTGCGATCTCGCCCGCGCCGCTAATACCTGTGGCGATCGTGAACACAGCGTGGGTGCGCAGATCGTAGCCCTGGATCGCCAGCGCGCGCTCAGCAGGATCTCGGCTAGTCCACGCTACAATCGCGCCATCACTCCCGATCGTCGCCGTGGGATCGGCCGGCTGGGCCAGCAGGAAACGTGTGCTGGTCGCCAGATCGTAGCCATAGAGCGCCACCTGCTCCGCGCCGCGTTCCTTCCAGAAGATGTACTGGCCAGCCGCCACCGGCGCCCCCACCAGCGCGCCCGTCAGCAGCCGGTCGGGCGCGGGCGTGGGTTGGGCGCTGGCCGGCAGGCCGGCTGCTCCCGTAAGCGCGAGCAGAGCGATCAGGATCGGTATGAACGATCGATGTGTTGGCATGCTGGTGAGGCGCTAGAACGCCCCCGCGACAACCTGAAGCATTTTGATCGCCGTGAGCAGACACAGCGTGGCGATCAGCAGAATTGGCCCCCAGACGCCCAGCAGCGTCAGGGCGCGCTCGGCCGTGCTGGGGTGGTCGGGCCGGAAGCCAGGCACGATCTGCTGCTGGGTTGCGTTCGCGCCGCCGAACAGCGTGAGCGCCCCAACTGCCAGGAAGGCGATCGCCGCGCCGATGGTGATCAGTGCGCCGATGATCAACATGCGAGCCTCCAAGTTTCTTTTACAGGACTTACGCGGTCGCGCGTTCAACCGCCGCTTTGCCTGCCCTTCGGCCCTTCGACCGGCCCTTCGACTGGCTCAGGGGGCACCTCAGGGGAGCCTCAGGACGGGCAGGCTCAGGATGGACGGCCGCATGGGACTTCCCAGTGCAGCTGTGGTTCGTTTTTTTCGCTCGCAGAGTGAAAAAACGAACCACAAAAAGAAGCTAAAGACCGCTGTGCATGCCCACATCTGGGCACCGCGTAAGTCCTGTCATTGAGATACAGCCGCCACCGACTGCCGGATCACCAGCTCGGTTGGCAACAGGTGGTGGTTGATGTCGCCGCTTTTGGCCAGCGCGGCCACCAGCATATCGGCCGCCAGGCGACCCTTCTCCTCGACAGGTTGGCGCACAGTCGTCAGGCCTGGGCGCATATGCCGCGCATCGGGCAGATCATCGAAGCCGACCACCGATAGATCGCGCGGCAGATCTAGCCGGCGCGCCTTGGCCGCGTCCATCACGCCGATCGCCATAATGTCGCTCATCGCCACGATCGCGGTCGGGTGCCGGTCGGCGCTCCATAGCTGCTCGAAGGCGGTTTGGCCGCCCTCCCAGCTGGTAGCGGCCTCGATCATCTGAACATCGGGCGCATCGAGCGCCAGGCCGTGCATCTCCAGCGCCTCGCGGTAGCCGGCCAGCCGCGCCGCCAGTGTGCCGGTGTACTCCTCGATCTGGCCAGCCTTGCCGGACTCGATGCAGATCATAGCGATTCGCCGGTGGCCCTGATCCAGCACATGGCTCATCACCGCCCGCGCGCCGGAGCGATCATCCACATTCACGCTTGGCACATCATCGGGCGCGTCGCTGTCCACCATCACGAACGGCACATCGCGGCGGCGCATCAGCTGGATCTCGCCGCGGTCGACCTCCAGGCCGACCACCACAAAGCCATCCACTGTCGCATCTGGAATGGCCTTCAGCATCGAGCCCCACAGCGGCGGCACCAGCATCAGCGTCAGACCGACCCGACCGCAGACTGTGCCAATGCCACGGATGAACTGGGCGTAGAACGGGTTTGCCAGTGCGCTTGCGATATCTTGTGGCAGCAGCAAGCCGAGCGCATTGGTGCGTCGGGTCGTCATGCTACGAGCGATCGGATCGGGCGTATAGCCAAGCTGCTCGGCGATCTCGCGGATATGGCGCAGGGTATTCGAAGAGAGCTGTGATGGATCGTTGAACGCGAACGAGACTGCGGTTTTTGAGACGCCTGCTTCTTTAGCGATCTGGGAAATTGTAACTTTTGCCATAGCTGCTCCTGCGCAGACATTATAGCATGGCACAGAAGGACGAGTGACGAGTGACGAGTGACGAGTGGCGGTGCCGCCGGTCACTGATCACTCGTCACTCGTCACTTTTTACTCGGCCGGAGCGCTGCGCATAATCGCGCGGTAGCACAGTGCGCCAAGCGGCAGGAGCAGCCAGAAGCTGAAGAGCCGAAAGAGGATTGTCGCGCCGAGGGCGGCTTCGAGCGGCACGCCTTGGATGGTCAGGCCGACTGTAAGTGCGGCCTCGACGGTGCCGCCGCCGGCCGGAAGCACGGTGTAAGTGCTGACGATCAGCGCCAGACCGTAAGCGGCCAGTGTGGCCAGCGGCCCGACTACTACGCCCAGGCCATGGAGAATTGCCAGTAGCGCTAGGCTGTGCAGTGTAAAGATAGTAAGCTGGAGCATGATCAGTGAGAGCACCCGCCATGGCCGCTCGGCCATGAGCTGGCGATTGTGGGTGATTTCGTCGATCATGCGCTGAACTTGTGAGTCATGCCAGATAGGCCCAACGAGTCGCTCGATCGCGCGCTTGACCTTCAATGCCCAGGCGTGCAGTGTGTCGCGCGGGCGTGTGCCGAGGTACAGGTAGCTGCTGATCAGGACAGCCACAGTGGCGAAGCCGCTTAGCGAGGCGTGCGCGAGCGTGCCGTTGCTGGTGGTTACGAGCACATAGATCAGGCCGTAAATGAACAGGATCAGCATGGCCCCGCCCCAGCTGAGCAGTTCCAGGCTAGCGATCACCGCCACGCTGGAGGTCGGCACGGCGCGCTTACGCAGGCTAGTAGTGAGAAAGGCGTAGCTGGCGACTGTGCCGAACGGCAGGGCCTGGCTCAGCAGCATCGTGACCATCGCGGCGGCAGAAAGCCAGAGCGACGGCGCTTTGTATCCAAGCGTGGCCAGCACGCGCCCGTAGATCTGGCCGGCGCAAAGGAATCCAACCAAAATCGCCAGCGCCGCCAGCGCCAGCCAGCCTGGTCGCGCCTCGTGAATCAGCGTCAGCGCCTCATACGTTTTTACTTGGATCCGCGCCCAGTTCCGAATGACGATCGCTAGAAGCGCTGCCAGGAGCATGCCACTCATGAGTAAAGCCCACGGAATCCGACGTCGGGTTGCAGTCATGATACGATCCGGTTTTCCCTGCCAGGCCAAGCCTGCGCGCATTATCTCCGCTTCTTCACTTGAGATACAGACGTTCGATCATTATATCTGGTTGCAAAGTAAGCAACATGGCAGCTTCATGACCTAGCTGAAAAGCGTTTTGTCGCAGCAACTGCGTACCCCTCAGCATTTTCACCCGCGGGGATGAAAAAATACGATCCGAAAAGGAAAGATCCGATTTGCGAGATTAGCTGACCCAATCCAAAAACTTATACCATGCGCCCACAATGGGCAGAAACCACGGCCGCCCATCGTACAGCCCCAGCGGCGCGCCGGGGAACGGCAGCTCGGCGAAGGGGTTATCCACCTGCTCGCCGGCCAGGCAGGCGCCGAGCAGCCCGCCCAGGTAGGTTGCCATCGCCACGCCATGGCCGGCGTAGCCGATCGCATAGTGCAGCCCGCCGAGCTGGCCGGCGTGCGGCATCATGTCGAATGTGACATCCAGCGTGCCGCCCCAGGCATACTCGACTTGCGCATCGCGCAGCTGCGGGTACACCTGGATCATCCCGCGGCGCAGAATCGCCGCGCTCTCGCGCACGGTCGCGGGCGTCTCGGGGAAGAAGCCGGCCCGTCCGCCGAATAGCATGCGCCGGTCGGGCGTGAGCCGGAAATAGTACAGGAAGCGTTTTGAGTCGAAAATCATGCGGTTGCGCGGGCTGACCTCGCGCGCCAGCGCCTCAGGCAGCGGCTCAGTGGCGATGATGTACGATCCGAGCGGCACGATCTTGCGGCGCAGTGCCGGTGTGGCCGCCCCGCTATAGCCGCCGCTGGCCAGCAGCACCGCGCCGGTGCGCAGCGTGCCGCGCGGCGTGGTCAGCTGCCAATCCGATCCCGCGCGCGCGATCCGCTCAACCGGCGCATGCTGGTAGAGCTGCGCGCCGGCGCGCTGGGCCGCATGCGCGAGCCCAGCCACATAGCGCGCCGGGTTGATGCGGGCGCTGGCCTCGTCCACCAGGCCGCCGACATAGGTATCCGAGCCGATCTCGCCGCGCAGCCGGCTGGGCTGTATCACGCGGGTCGCGTGGCCGAAGTCGCGATCGAGCAGCTCGGCCTCGCGGGCTAGTGCCTGGAAATGTGCCGGCTTACACGCCAGCAGCAGGTGGCCCGATCGCGCGAAGTCGCATGCGATCTGCTCCTCGGCCACGATCCGCTCCACGCAGTCGAGCGCTTTGAGCGAGGCCGCGAACAGCCGCCGCGCTGTCTCCAGGCCGTATTTCGCCACCAGCTGCTCGGCCTCCAGCTTGAGCCCGGTCAGCACCATCCCGCCATTGCGCGAGCTCGCGCCCCATCCGAGCGTGCGCGCCTCGAGCAGCGCGACGGAAGCGCCCCGCCGCGCCAGCTCGCGCGCGGCTGCCAGCCCGGTGTACCCGCCACCGACAATCGCCACATCGGCGCGCGCGGTCAGCGGTCGTGTCGGATCTGTTGCTGGGAATGTGACGCCATCCAGCCAGACGGGGGTTTCTTGTAACATCATGGAATCAGCCCGGCCGTAACCTTCAGCACCGCCTCGAACGTTTGATCGTGGCCGAGCAGCCGCAGCTCCTCGCCGATCAGCTCAGCCTCGTCGAGGCGCTCTAGGCGCACCTTGCGCTGAATCGGCTGCATGCCCGCGATCTCCGAGCGCGCCACCGCGCAGTCTGGCGTGTCGTCGCGGGCGATGGTGAAGCGCGCGCGCCGGCACTCGATCGCCAGCGCCGAGAGGCTATCCAGCGCGTCGTCGGCCGGCTCGGCCGGGCGCAGCTCGACGGCGATTGGCTCGCCGGTGGCGGAGGCCAGGCGCAGCGTCGTGCTGTCCGTCTGCTCGCTGGGCGGGCCGGCCTTGCGCCAGCCGAGCCGCGCCGCCAGCCAGCCCACCAGCAGCAGCGTCTGGCTGCGATCGGCCGCCTCACCGGCACGCGCCTCGTAATCCACCGCGACGCGGGTGATCTCGGCCAGGTGCGACACCAGCGCGGGCGCGTCGAAGAACTGCGCAATCAGCTCGCGCCAGGGCGTCAGCCGGCTCCACGAGAGGTCGCTGATCGTCGTGCCCGCGCCGCTCTGCCCGCCGTCGTGATCCAGCAGCGCGGCCATGCGCGCCAGCCCGGCCTCGGGCGCGGCAAATGTCGCGCTGTCGACAATCACGCGGTCGACGATATCGGCAAATTTGAGGAAGCGCGGGTCGCCGGCCGGCTCGCCGCGTGGCCACCACAGCATCACCGGCACATCCGGCACCAGCAGCGGAAGCAGCGTGCCTGCTACCCGATCGACCGCCGTGCCGCGCGCTTCGATCGTGATCTGCTCGCCACAGACCTGCGGCCGGCCGGGGCTGGGCATCTGGCAGTGCGTCTGCACCCAGGCGTCCAGCACGTCCTTGCGCGCGTTTGGCGCGGCGCTGATCACAAAGGCGCGGTTGGGATGCCGCGCGGTCAGCCGCGCCACCGTCTCGGTGGCATGCTCGGCCGCCCGCCCGCCGCCGGTGACGATGATCAGATTCAGCACGCAGGTGCGCGTGACCGCCTGCTGCTTCTGGCCGTTCGCGTCCTCGGCCAGCTGCTTCCAGAGGTCGTTCAGCTCGCGCTCGATCGCGCGAATGTCGATATGGATGCGCTCGCCAAGCGGGGCGGATGTGCTGGTAGTGGTCATAGGGTGCCTTCCTTGCCATAGAGAGCAAAGAGGCGGCTCACCAGTAAGACCTCTATGTTCTCTGTGGCTAAAATCTCGCTGTAGCTCTAATCGCCAGTCAGGCTCTGCCAAAACGTCAGGGCGTGCTCGATCTGCGTCGGTTGGAATGCCGGATCGGTGTGAATCTGAACGCCGGTCGCCTCCGGCGGCCACAGCCCGCCCACCGGCGTCAGCGCCAGTGCAGCTGCCCACTCGTACAGAGCGACCTTGCGGGCGCGATCAGTTTCGGTGATACATCCGCGGAAGAGATCCAGAAACGTCTGGTCTTGCTGCTGCAAGTAGCGGATCAGCTCCTTCTCGCCGCGCCAGACCATCCTGCGGGCGCGCGCGTAGCCCACGAACACCTCGGGCAGACTGTACAACAGCCGAATGTCGACCGCCATCAGGTACACCGGGTCATCCGACGCGAGCATACGCCTTGTCTGCCGCAGATTGTAATTGATCTTCCACCAGTACGCGTAGATATCGGCCGCCATGGTTTCATTTGCTCGCGCCATGTCGGGCCACGGATCGGCCTGAACTTTGCGCCGCAGCCGATCCAACCGCCCGGAGCGATCGAACGCAATCTGGCCCGTTTGAAGCCACAGAATCGCCACAGTCTCGTCGGCGTCGCCGTAGGTTGGGCGATCGAGCGCCTGGATCTGGTCGATCTCGACCGTGGTGGTGAAGTACACCTCCGCGAGCCGGCCCTCGATCGTGGTCAGCACCATATACAGCGGCTCGGGCATGACCGACATGATCACGAACAGATCGTAGTCGCTGGTCGGGGTCAGCGCGCCTGTGCTGGCCGAGCCCATGACCACGACGCCGTCGACCGCCGCGTGCCTGGCCAGCCGGCCGATCACCTCGTCGAGCGTCAGGTTTTCGGTTGGTGTAGGTATGGTTGGGAACATCTTTTCACACATGGGTAAATCAGGTCGCCACATTCGCAAAAACGTTTCTTACCTCTTTGCTCCTCTGCGTCTTTGCATGTGCGAATAAGCTGATGTTGTCACTGTGATGTCCAATCATATGGGCAATCTAGCTCCTTCCAAGTGAACATCCCGCGTGCCAGTGCTTCCGCGATGGCTCAAGATCGTATCGTGATGCCTCAACGTGCTTCCATCATCCAGCACGATGGCACAACGATGGTTGTCAATGTGAGTGGCGTTGAATGTTCATCGACGACGGCGCGGGCCGCCGCAACGTTCGACAATGGCGATGCATCACGTTGCACATTCGCCCGTGATGCATGACATCGATTGTCATCGCCAATCAGCCCGGGCGGGCACAAGACCCACCCTTACGGTCGATGATTGGCGCGGATTCCGTTGGATGCCATCGCGGGCGCGAGAACCACGCCCCTCCAATCGATGATTCGCAATGACAGGTTCGTTGGTCCTTCGTCCTTCGTCTTTCGTCGTTCGTCTTCCGTCCTCGGTCGTCGGTCGTTCGTCGTTCGTCGTTCGTCTTCGGTCCTCGGTCGTCGGTCGTTCGTCGTTCGTCGTTCGTCTTCCGTCCTCGGTCGTCGGTCGTTCGTCGTTCGTCTTTCGTCCTCGGTCTTTCGTCTTCCGTCCTCGGTCGTCGGTCGTTCGTCGTTCGTCTTTCGTCTTCCGTCCTCGGTCGTCGGTCTTCCGTCCTTCGTCTTTCGTCTTCGGTCCTCGGTCCTCGGTCCTCGGTGGTCCGTCGTCACAGCCGCCGCCACGCCCGCCACTCGCGCTCCAGCAGCTTGTCGGACTCCTTTGGCCCCCAGGTGCCGGCCTCATAGTTCGGGAACTCGGGCGGCGCGGCGACCTCCCATCCCTGGTGGATCGGCGTGATCAGCGACCACGATGCTTCGACCTCGTCGCTGCGGGTGAACAGCGTCGAGTCGCCCAGCATGGCATCCAGCAGCAGCCGCTCGTAGGCCTCGGGCGATTCGACGCCGAACGAGGCGTTGTAGCGAAAGTCCATCGTCACCGGCCTGATCTGGTTGGCCTGGCCGGGCACCTTCGAGTCGAAGCGCAGCGTGATGCCCTCATCGGGCTGAACTTTGATCGCCAGCACATTCGGCTCGATATCGCTCATCGGCCCGCCGTCGAACAACATCAGCGGCGCCTGGCGAAACTGGATCGCGATCTCGCTGGCGCGCTTGGGCAGCCGCTTGCCGGTGCGTAGCAGGAATGGCACGCCCGCCCAGCGCCAGCTGTCGATGAAGAAACGCAGCGCCACATACGTCTCGGTGCATGAGTCGGGCGCCACGCCCTGCTCCTGGCGGTAGCCCGGCGCCGGCTGGCCATTCACCACGCCGGGGCCGTACTGGCCGCGCACCGTATGTTCGCCCACCTGCTCCGGCGCGATCGCGCGGATGGCGCGTAATACCTTGACCTTCTCGTCGCGCACGGCGTCGGCGCGGTAGCCCACCGGCGGCTCCATCGCGGTTAGCGTCAGCAGCTGCATCAGGTGATTCTGCACCATGTCGCGCATCGCGCCGGCGTGCTCGTAGTAGCCGCCACGGCCTTCTACCCCTACCGTCTCGGCCACTGTGATCTGCACATGATCGACATAACGACGATTCCACACCGGCTCGAAGATACCATTCGCGAAGCGGAACACCAGGATGTTCTGCACCGTCTCCTTGCCCAGATAGTGGTCGATGCGATAGACTTGCGCCTCATCGAACACCTGGTGTACCTCGGTGTTGAGCGCGCGCGCGCTGGGCAGATCGCGCCCGAATGGCTTCTCGATAATGATCCGCACCCAGCCGCCGCTCGGCGATTTCGCCAGCCCGGCCGCGCCAAGCTGCTGGATGATCGTCGCGTAGTTTTCGGGCGGGGTTGCCAGGTAGAACAGCCGGTTGCCCGATGCGCCGCGCTGCTGATCGAGCTCGTTGAGCTTCTGGGACAGCGCCGTGTAGCCGGCCGGGTCGTCGAACGATGCCTGGACGTAGGAGATGCCCTCGGCGAAGCTCTGCCAGAGCGTATCCTCCACGCCGCTGCGCGAGTGCTGGCGCGCATCCTTCAGCAGTGAATTGCGGAAGAAATCGTCGTTCCAGTCGCGCCGCGCGAAGCCGATCACATTGAAGCCGGGTGGCAGCAGCCGCTCGCGCTGGAGGTTGTAGAGCGCTGGCACCAGCTTGCGATGCGTTAGGTCGCCGGTTGCGCCGAAGATCACCATTGTGGCCGGCTCAGGCGTGCGTTGCATGCGCAGCCCGGCGCGCAGGGGGTTGGTGATGGTTGGAGTATCGCTCATCGCAGAAATGCTCCCGCCACTATGAAAGAAGATACCAATCGTCTAGTTCTTTCAGCAATCTCTGCCGCCGTGTGGAGGTGGTGAAGGCTGCATGAACAGCGTTGCGCGTCAATCCGAGCAGTTCAGCCGGTGCGAGCCCCAGCATATGCGCGATCGCATACTCTCGCCCGATTGTGGTGCAGATCTGGACAGGGTCGTCGGTGCAGAGAGCTACGGGAATGCCGTATTCCACGAAGCGCCGGATGGGGTGATCGCCGTACGAAGGGGCGGCCCCGATCAAAACGTTACAGGTCAGCGAACACTCGACGGTAGCGCCGCTCTGCGCCAGCAGCTCTAGCAGGCGCGGGTCGGCGGCGGCGTGGGTTGCGTGGCCGATGCGGGTCAGGCCAGGCGCGCGCAGCGCCGCGGCGATATTGGCGGTGGAGATTTCGCCGGCGTGCGCTGTGATGCCAAGCCCAGCCGCCGCGGCGCGTTCGGTGATTCGGTACGCGCTCGTCCAGTCTGCATCAGTGTCGTATGGTTGGTACAGCAGGTCAATGCCGCGCAACCCCTCGTTCGCAGCGCGTAGGCAGCCGGCGACGATGCGCTCGATCCGTTCAGGGTCGAGCCACAAGAGCAGCGTGGCGATCGCTTCGGCGCGCAGTTGAGGATAGCGCAGCTGGACGCGCTGCTCGGCTTCGCGGAACAGCTCCATGAAAGCGGGGCGTAGTATTGTGTCGTTGCCAAAGCGCACCTCCACCAGCACAGCTCCATCGGCAGCCGCCTCTTCTAGCAGATCCGCCACCCGCGCGATGAAGGTGGCATCTGCGGCGTCAGCCTCCAGGGTATCGGGCAGGACGACGCCGATGTGCTGAAGGCGCGCTACGCCTGGCGCGTTCTCCGCCATCAATCGCTCGGCCCAGCCACGCCAATCGTAGGGTGGTCGTCCTTGCTCGCGCGCCAGCACACGGTCGAGGCGCGGCGACTGTTCCTGGTGAACGTGCAGGTCGGCCTTTGGCAGCGCGGCGATCCAGGGATCGATTTCGATTTCGTCGAGTGGCGCAAGCGTTACGTTTTCCAAGGTCTAATCTCCGATCTCGTCGCTCTTCCCGCCTTCGTCCCCGCACCCGCTCACGCGCGTCAGCAGCGCTCGCTCGACCGGCGGTAGCTCCTCCCAGCGGCGCCCGAGCCAGCTCACGCCGGCCAGGAACGCGTCGGCGCGATCGGTGTCGGGGTAGACGCTGCGCAGCAGCTTCCAGAAGCCTGGTCCGTGATCGTGGTGTGTGACATGCGCCAGCTCGTGCGCGACGACCGCCTCCAGCACCCAGCGCGGCATCTCGCGCAGCGCGGCGTTCAGGCGGATGGTGCGCGTGGCCGAGCTATAGCTGCCCCAGCGTGCCTGCTGTGTGGTCACGAACTCGACATGCGCAACGCCCGGCCGGTTCGGGAAGCGCGCCGCGATCTTGTTCGCCAGCGTCAACGCATCTTCTTCGGCGTTGACCTGCCGCGCACGCACGCGCCGCACCAGCCGGCGCGCCAGGTCGGGGATCACCTGGTCGAGTGTGGCCTGTGGTGTATGCAGCGGCACGCTGACCGATAGTGTTGATTCGCGCAGCCGTGCGTTGATGTTCTTGACACGTTTGCGCTCGATCAGCAGTGTCAGTGTGACGCCGTCGACGCTGATAGTTTGAGGATTGGTGCTTGACATGCGGGCATTATACCCCATCCTGGGGCTGATACGTGATATGTGATGCGTGATGGCTGATACGTGATATGTGATGCGTGATGCCTGATGCGTGATCAAGTATCAAGTATCAAGTATCTCGTTTTCTCTTCGCGCCCACACCCATCGTCACAAACAGCACCGCCCCGATCAGCCGCAGCCCGGCCGAGACAAACAGCGCCGGCGCGTAGCCGAGCGTGCCGGCCAGGTAGGTGCCCAGCGTTGGCGCGAGGAAGGTCGCCACGTAGGAGGTGGTTTGGAACAGTGCGATATAGGAGGCGGCGTGGCGCGGCGGGCAGGTATCGAGAAGAATGTCGAACATCACCAGGTCGATCCCGGCGGCGAAAATGCCCGCAAAGCCGGCGTAGATGGGCAGCGGCGCCAGGCTTTTGGTCAGCCCTGTCAGCAGTGGATAGAACACCAGGCCGAAAGCGCAGGAGCGCAGCACCATACTGTTGCCGCGCCGCTCCGAGACCTTCGACCACAGGAAGTAGGCCACCATCAGCACGGCGCTGTTGACGGTGTTGATCACGCCGATCCACGAGTCCGGCGCGTTCAGCTCGCGCACCCAGTAGAGTGGGAACAGCGGGATAGACAGCGTCAGGCCGCAGCGGAACACAAACTGGCTGATCAGAAAACGGTTGTAATCGGCGTTCTCGCGCATCGCCGCCAGGCCATCGCGCAGCCGATCGCGCAGGGGTGCGCGCCCGCGATCCACGACCTCGGGCGGTGTGCTCGCCGGCAGCTCGATCCGGTTGGAGAAGGCGAAGCTCAGCATTCCGCCCGCGAAAGAGGCGATGAAGACCAGCTGGTAGTTGAGCGGAAAGCTGATCATGTCGAGGATCACGCCGACCAGCGCCACCGTGATCGCCGTGGTGATACCCATGATCGACCAGCGCCGGCTCATCAGGTAGTAGCGCTGGTTTGGGCCAGCCACCGCGCTCATCACCATGGTGAAGGCCACATTGACGACCGCCTGCGGCACCGTGGCGATCGCCCAGATCGCGATAATCGCGATGATCGTGACACCGGGCGGAAAGAAGAACGGCACCAGGCCGGTGAGCGCGTAGGAGCCGAGCACGAGCACCCGCACGCGCGAGTACCACGGCAGAATGTCGCGCTGGCGCTCCAGCAGCCGCCCGACCGGTATCGCTAAAATCATACCAGTCAGCGCCGGCATTGAGGTCAGCAGGCCAACCATAAACGGCGTAGCGCCCAGGCGCACGAGGAAGACCGAGAGAAAGGTGGCGACGCCCTGCACCAGCGCCACCCCAATCCCATCGATCAGCACATTGCGCACATTGCGCTGCTGAACGTTTGCCGGCCGTGTCAGCCAGCGCGCCAGAGCCACGCTGCGCAGCCCCAGATCATTGAATACATGCATTGAACAACGACGATCATTGGGGCGCGCACCCGCCGCGCGCCGCACGTACCGGCCCCATTATACAGCCTCCTTGGGCATACGCTGCTGCGGCACATCCGCCGCTCGCGCGGGCGAAATCCGCTGTCCTATGCAGTAGCGTTGCTCGTGGTCGCGCGGGCTGAAGACCCCGCGCTATGCAACAACGCCCGCTGAAGCAGGCTGGATATGTGTAGCATACAGGGGCCATGCTTCCGCACAGGGCGCAAGCAGGGCTTGCTCACTCCAATGGGTCACATCCGCATGGCCCATTTCGACCCACGCCTTGCACAGGGCGCAAGCAGGGCTTGCTCACTCCAATGGGTCACATCCGCATGGCCCATTTCGACCCACGCCTTGCAAAGCGTATTTCACCGCAGGTGTGTCGGTGTTTCGCCCACAGGGCGAAACACCGACACACAATAAAAAAGAAAAGTACCATGCTGCCGCAGGCTATAACTGCTTTTGCCTGAAATCTTATCGTGTCGAGCACTTGACTCAACGCCTAATCAATGATATATTTCCTAACAACGTTAGATTTTTAGAGAAACGTAAGATGGGCACCAAGGAACGACGCGATCGTGAGCGCCAGGAGCTGCGCCAGGCCATCCTCATGGCCTCGCGCGACATCGCGGCGCGCGAAGGCTGGCAATCGGTCTCGATTCGCAAAGTCGCCGAGCGGATCGAGTACAGCCCGCCGACGATCTACGAGCACTTCACCAGCAAAGAGGCGCTGCTACGAGAGCTGATGCGCGAGGGTTTTCGGTTGCTGATGGAGCGGGTTCGGGCCGGCAATAGCACCGCCGCTTCGCCCGAGGCGCGGATCATGGCCATTGCTCTGGCCTACTGGGATTTTGCCTGGGATTATCCAGAGCTGTACCAGGTCATGCACGGTCTGGGCGGCGTACCGTTCTGTTTCGATGCAGCGATCGAGGAGGCCGAAAGCGCGCCCAATCTGCCAAGCTCAGACCAGTTTCCACCCGAGGCTAAAGTTGTGTTCCAGTTCACCATGGATGCGATCAAAGAGCTGGCCGATGGCGGCGAGCGGGATTGCGATGAGCGCGAAGCGTTGGTTCATATTCTCTGGGCTACCCTGCACGGTCTGGTGGCGTTGACGATGGCCGGTCGGATCGATGGCGGGCGTGTGCAGGCCGCCGGCCTGGTCCAACGCGCCGTGCGCGCTTTCCTGGCCGCCCAGCGGGTGACAAACTGACGAGTGGCGAATGACAAGGAGACAAGGAGACCAGGAGAGTAATCGATAACTTTATCTCCTTGTCTCCTTGTCTCCTTGTCTCCTGTGTCCTACACCTTACAATTGAGGAGGAAGCTATGCAACAGCTCAGCACGCTCGAAGATATCCCCTGTGTCACGCTGCCGGAGGATTACCAGAGCAACCCCGGCCCTTTTCTTGCACGCATGTACCAGGAGCATGGGCCGATTTTTCGCGCTAGAACGGATTGGTGGCAGGATATCGTCTACCTGGTCGGGCCGGAGGCCAACCGCTTTGTGCTCGCGAGCAACCGGCTGAAGTTTTCGCACCGCCAGGGTTGGGGCCAATTCTTCGGTGTGATCGAGACCTACGGCGATGGCCTGCTGACCATGGACGGTCCCGAGCACGACCAGCATCGTCGCATGATGAACCCAGCCTTCACGATCAGCTACATGGATCGCTACCTGCCGCTGATGAACCGGATCATCCGCGAGCGCACGGCGACATGGCTCGATCGCGGCGAGGTTGATGTGTTCGAGGAGGCCCGTAAGATCACCTTTGATGTGGCCGCCGAGGCGCTGGTTGGCCTCCAAACCGGCCCCGAGGTCGATCGCTTCCGCGAAATCTTCTTCAGCCTGATTATGCTCGGCCAGAATGCCGATGATGATGGGAAAGACTACGGTACGCGGCTGGCCGAGCTTCAGGGCGAGCTCTACGATCTGCTGCTGCCAAAGATCCGCCGGCGCCGCCAGCAGCCGACCGACGATGTGCTGGGCATGCTCGTGCGGGCGCGCGATGATCATGGCAACGCGCTGAGCGACGAGCAGCTGATCGCTCACACTAACATTCTGTTGGTGGCCGGCCACGAGACATCGACTAGTCTGAGCGCCTGGTTGCTGTATCTGCTCTCGCAGCACCCCAGCTACGCGCAGCGCGTGCTGGAAGAGCAGGATGCGCTGCTGGCGCGCGCTGCCGAGCCGAGTCTGGAAGCGATCAAGCGCATGAAGCTGCTTGAGCACGCGCTGAGTGAGGCCGAGCGGCTCTACCCACCGGTGTCGAATGGGCCGCGCGGCGTGCTGGAGGATTTCGAGTTTGGCGGCTACCATGTCCCGGCCGGCACGCATGTGTTCTACTCAATCTCGGGCGCGCACCGCATCCCGACTATCTTCGCGGACCCGGCTCGGTTCGACCCGGATCGCTTCGCGCCGCCGCGCGAGGAGCACAAGACCCCCTATGCGCTGGTTGGCTTCGGCGGCGGGCCGCGCATCTGTATCGGCATCAACTTCGCCCAGGTTGAGATCAAGGCGCTGATCTCGCATCTGCTACGGAACTACCAGCTCGAGCTCGTGCCCGATCAGCAGATTGTGCAGATGTACATGCCCACCAGCATGCCGTTGAATGGTATCAGGATGCGGGTTTCGAAGCGAGCTGCTTTGTAGCTTCTTTTTCCATCTAGCAGGGCGAAGTGGGGGTTTGCGGGCGCCGGGTTCCCACACCCAGAGGGTACCCGGCGTCGCCCCCGAGAATCTTCTTTTCGCCGGGGTGGGGCGACAGCGTCGCCCCACCCCGGCGAAAAAAGCGTTTCTTGGAGGGCTTGCAGCCCTCCAAACCTCCCGGCCGGGAGTGACAGCGAAAAAAGCGTTTCTTGGAGGGCTTGCAGCCCTCCAAACCTCCCGGCGGGGGGCGACAGCGTACATCGTGTCTATGAGTCTATTGACGGAGATCGAGCTAGACTGTTCGGCCAATGTCGCATGCGCCGGCGCAAGGTATACTTGCGATACGAACTATCAGGTGTAAAGGAGCGAGCGTAGAGTTGGCTACCACAGAAGAGACATTTATCGAGCTGGGAAATAACCTGCCTGAGCTCCCTGCCGCCGAGGTGCTGCCGGTACCTGCCAAGCCGATCGACCAGCGTGCGATGCGACGGCGCGTGCTGGGCTTGGCTGGCCCGATCATTGGCGAGAACTTTCTAGAAACGCTGCTGGGCATCATCGACACCTGGCTGGTTGCGGGCTTGGGCGCGGTGGCGCTGGCAGGTGTGGGCAGCGCCTTGCAGGTAATGTTCTTGCTGATTGCGGCGCTCAGTGCGCTGGCGGTGGGCAATGCAGTGCTGGTGGCGCAGGCGGTCGGCGCGCGCGATCTGGTGCGGGCTGGCCAGCTTGGCCGCCAGTCGCTCATGTGGAGCGTGATCTTCTCGATCCCGCTAGCGCTGGGCGGCCTGGCGCTGTCGAGCCCGCTGATCAGCATATTCGGGCTGGAGCCGGATGTCGCGCTGGTTGCCACGCAATACCTGCATGTCACAATGGGCACGGTGGTGGTACTGGTCGGGCTGTTCATCGGCGGCGGCGTGCTGCGTGGCGCAGGCGACTCGCGCACGCCTATGCTGGTCACGGCCTTCGCGAATGTGATCAACGTGGTACTGGCCTATGCGATGATCTACGGCCACTTTGGCCTGCCGGCGCTTGGTGCGGTCGGCAGCGCCTGGGCTACGTTCATCGCGCGTGGGCTGGCGCTGGCGCTGCTGATCGGCGCGCTGTGGCGTGGGCGCAACGGCGTGACGATTCGCGGCAAGGGTGGCTGGCGGCCCGATATCCAGGTTGCGCGCCAGGTGCTGCGGATAGGAATACCGGCGGCGCTGGAGCAGATCCTGGTCTCGACCGCCTTTTTGGCGCTGGGAATCGTGGTGGCGCACCTGGGCACCGATGTGCTGGCGGCCCATCGGGTGGCGTTCTCCGCGCTCTCGCTTTCGTTCCTGCCGGGGATCGGCTTCGGTATCGCAGCGACGGCGCTGGTGGGCCAGAGTGTTGGCGCGCGGCGGATCGAGGAGGGCGCGGCGGCCGCACGTGTGGCGACGATCTGGGCGGCGATCTGGATGAGCGTGATCGCCGTGCTGCTGTTCATCTTTGCGCCGCAGGCACTGGGTTTATTCAGCGACGACCCAGCAGTGATCGCGGCGGGCGCCGGTGGCCTGCGCGTGGTAGCGCTGCTCCAGCCGTTCTGGGCGGTGCTGTTCGTTCAATCGGGCGCGCTACGCGGCGCGGGCAACACATCGTTTCCGCTCAAGGTCTCGGGCAGTGGTATTTGGGCCTCGGTCGGGCTGGCCTGGCTGCTGATCACGCTGTTTGGAGGCGGGCTGGTATCGGTGTGGGCGGCGTTTCTGATCGTCGCGCCTGTGACAGCCGGGCTTATGTGGCGCCGCTTCCAGCGCACGGTGCGCGAGTTCCCTGCGGCGTGACAAGATGACAAGATGACAAGATGCGGTGATACGTCATCTTGTCATCTTGTCATCTTGTCATTTAGTGTTGGGTTTTGCTCTCTGCCCCATCCCCCTCGCCCTCGCCCGGCTGGCGGTTGATGCCATCCCAGCTCCACTCGATCGGCGCAACCGGCGCGCGCGGCGCCGGGGCGGTTTCCAGCTCCGGCTCGACCGTGATCCGCGAGGCGATCACGAGCGTCAAGAAGAACACCGCGATGATCACTGTGACGACGATCGACGTGAAGGCCGATTCGCTCTGCGCCAGGCTGGCGATCACGGCGGCGAAGGGGAAGATCGCCGCGACGATGGCGACAACTGTTCCGAGCTTGCTGTACACCTGAACCTCCACGAAGCTTCATTCATCTTTTGCTACACTATAATACCACCGATCGGCGCTGAGGCAAGGAGGCAAGGCGGCTATTCCCACGCGCCCAAACTTCGGCGTATAATATGCCCATGAATTTTGTATCGAACGGAACATAATGCTACACACACGTACCCTTCCCAGCGGCCTGCGCGTTTTGGTGGACGAGCTGCCGCACACGCACTCGATCTCGCTGGGGGCCTTCGTCGGCGTCGGCTCGGGCCACGAGGATCGCCCGATCTGCGGGATCTCGCATTTCATCGAGCATATGCTCTTCAAAGGCAGCCGGCGGCGGCCCAACCCGCGCCTGATCGCCGATGCGATCGAGGGTGTCGGCGGCATCCTGGACGCTTATACCAGCTTTGAGTCGACCGTCTACTACGCGAAAGTTGCCGATATTCACTTCGACCGCGCGCTGGATGTGCTGGCCGACATGCTACTGGAGCCCTGCTTCGACGCCAAGGATATCGAGAAGGAGCGCCGCGTGATCGCCGAGGAGCTACGCGCGACCGAGGATGCCCCTTCGGAATTGATCCACCTGATTCTCGATGACGCGATGTGGGGCGATCAGCCGCTGGGCCGTGATATCGCCGGCGATGAGGCGTCGGTAGTTGGGCTGACGCACGAGCAGGTGCTGGCGCACTGGCGCACACACTACAACTCAGCCAATATGGTGATATCGATCGCCGGCAATATCACGGCCGACCGCGCAGTGGCGGCGATCGAGCAGGCGTTGGGCGCGCTGCCGGCCGGCGTCCCGGCCGAGTTTCTGCCCAGCTCGCCGCCGCGCCCCGGCCCAGCCCTGACGCTGCGCGCCGATAACAGCGAGCAAGGCAACTTCTGCCTGGCCTTCCCCGGCATCCCACAGGGAGACCCCGATCGCCGTGCAATGCAGGTGTTCGACACCGTGCTGGGCGGCGGTATGTCGTCGCGGTTGTTCCAGGAGATCCGCGAGGAGCGCGGGCTGGCCTACAGTGTTGGCTCCTACAGCCGCGAGCACCACGACGCCGGTAAATGGGTGGTCTACGGCAGTGTCGACCCCGGCAACCTGCACGAGTGCCTCGCCACCACCATGCGCGAGCTGCGCAGCGCGCTGGCCGATGGCATCACCGACGACGAGCTGCAGCGTATCAAGGAGCAGGTCAAAGGCGGCATCCTGCTCTCGCTGGAGGATACCTGGTCGGTCGCCTCGCGCAACGGATCGCACCAGCTGCGCTACGGCCGGGTCATCCCGGTCGAACAGGTCGTCGCCGAGATCGAGGCGGTGACGCGCGTCGATGTGCTGCGGGTGGCCCAGCGCGTGCTGCGCGATGCGGCGATGCATCTGGCAGTGATCGGCCCGTACGACGATGCGGATGGCGAAGAGCTGAAGAAGCTGCTGAGATTAAGTTAAAAGTTCAAAGTTAAGAGTTAAGAGTAAGACCTGAGCGCAATTTTGAACTCTTAACTCTTAATTCTTAACTACACAATGGATATATTCATCCGCCAGGCCCGCCTCGACGAAATCGAGTCGCTCATCCCGCTGCTGCTCCAGGCCGAGGAGTCTGAATGGGCATTGCGTTGGAGCCTTGCGAACCTGAGCGATGTGGTATATCGCATGGACAATGAGGGCGAGCTGGTCGGCGCAGCAACCATGCAGTGGCGTGGTGACCCGTGCGAGATTATGGAGCTGGCGATTGTACCGGAGCGCCACGGGCAGGGCTTAGGGAAACAGTTTGTCGCGTGGCTTGTTGACGAGGCACGCCGGCGAGGAAAGCACCGGCTCATAGTCGGCACCGCCAACAGTAGCATTTCAAATATTGCATTCTATCAGCGATGTGGCCTGCGTATGGACCACATCCGGCATGACTATTTCTGGTACTACCGCGAACCCCACTACGAAAACGGCATCCAGATGCGCGACATGCTCGTATTTCGGTACGATCTGACTGATGATCAGGACGAGACGCCAGCACCACGACCGCCAAGCCTGAGCCAAAGCGGACGACAGTATTAGCGAATTGTGAAAGGTTGATTGTTGAAGGAATAGGTCTCATCCCGGCAGGATCTTAAGCTCATTTTAATCTACAGGCACTACAATCTTTTCTGCCTACGGAATCCTGTCGGGAGTACTGCGTATGTCACCCATGCGCCTGAATTGGGCACAGATCCTGCGCCTGCTATCGATTATTCTTCCTTTAGTTCTGATCGGCGTGCTGTCGGCGACCATTGAACCTCGCACGTATCTTCCCATCATTAGAGTCTTGAATATCACGGCCACGAGCCCAACCAAACCATCAGCTACCCCGCTATTGTCCATTAGCATTCCGGCATTCAGCCACGTATTCATTATCATGATGGAGAATGAGGCGATCGATCAGATCCTGGGCAATACCAACGCGCCATATATCAATAGCCTGGCCCAGCAGCATGCTGTCGCCGCAAATTATTATGGCATCATCCACCCCAGCTTGCCGAATTATATTGCTGCGATCAGCGGCGACACACAGGGTATCACCAGTAACTGCACCGACTGTTTTGTCGCCGCGCCGAACATAAGTGACCAGATCGAGGCCGCTGGTAAAACCTGGAAGGCATACATGGAGTCGATGCCCAGCCCGTGTTTCGTTGGCGATTCAGGCCGCCTGTATCGGCAGAAGCACAATCCGTTCATCTACTTCGACAATATTCGCAACAATCCCGCTCGCTGTGCCAATATCGTGCCGTTCAGCCAGTTCGACGCTGATCTCCAGGCCAACACGCTGCCCGACTATGTCTGGATCACACCGAATATGTGCAATAGCTTGCACGACTGCTCTCTGGAGACCGGCGATACGTGGCTGCAGGCATGGGTGTCCAAGATTCTGGCCGCGCCGGCGTGGCAGCAGAACGGTGTGCTGTTCCTGACCTTCGACGAGAGCAATGGCGGCGACAATAACGGCTGTTGCGTGTATGCGGCCGGCGGGCATATTCTGACGCTGGTGATCTCGCCGCTGGCCAAGCCAGCCTATCAGTCGCAAATCGCGTACGATCATTACTCGCTCCTGCGAACGATCGAGCAGGCTTGGGGCATGCCGCTGCTTGGCAAAGCGAACTGTGACTGTTCGCAGCCAATGGCCGATTTCTTCCCCGCCATTATGGCGAAATAACCCCAAGTCCTCTATAATTGACAGGACTTACGCGGTGCCTAGATGTGGTCATTCGCAGCGGTACTTTATCTTCTTTTTGTTGTTCGTTTTTTTCGCTCTGCGAGCGAAAAAACGAACAACAGCTGAAATGGGAAGTACCATGCTGCCGCAGGCAAAGCGGCGTTTGAAAGTGCGACCGCGTAATTCCTGTAATTGACACGAGTTACGCGGTCCTCTCCCGCAGGGAGGTTTGGAGGGCGTAAGCCCTCCGAAAAAACCTCATGCGGGGGCGGCGAAGCCGCCCCCGCCACGTAAGCGGTGATGGGGCTTCCGTGAGTTCTATTGGCGACAGCAAACATATGAAACTTGCAATCATCGGCGCCGGCGTGGCCGGCTTGGCGGCCGCGCGCGCGCTGCGCCAGCGGCGGCCCGACCTCGCGATTACAATCTACGAGAAAAGCCGCAGCCTGGGCGGGCGCGCGGCCACACGCCGGCGCGATGGCTGCACCTTCGACCACGGCGCGCAGTATATGAAGGCCCCCACGCCTGAGCTAGAGCGGTTGCTGACCGCCGAGCTGCCGGCAGACGATCTGCTCGACATCGGCCGGCCGGTCTGGACGTTCGATGGCGCTGGCGTGATCGCCGAGGGCGACCCGGCCCAGAACGCCGACCCGAAATGGATCTATCGCGATGGGCTGAGCCGGCTCGGCACACTGCTGGGCGCGGGGCTGGACATCCAGCGCGAGACGCGGATCGGTAGAATTGGACGAAGGACGAAGGACGAAGGACGAATCGCTGGTGCAAGCGATAATCTTTCGTCCTTGGTCTTTGGTCTTTCGTCCTCTGGCTACGAGCTCTTCGATATTCAGCAGCAAAAAATCGCCGACACCGATCTCATTCTGCTCACGCCGCCCGCCCCGCAGACCGCTGACATCCTGGCCGCGAGCGACCTTGATGCTGACGCCAAAGCCGCGCTGTTGGCCGAGCTGGCCCGCGCCACCTATCGGCGCTGCATTTCGTTGGCATTGGCCTACGGCCGGCCGATCGCGCGCCCGTTCTACGCGCTGGTCAACATCGATCGCGCGCACCCAATATCGTGGCTGGCACTGGAGCATGCCAAAGCGCCGGATCGCTGCCCGCCCGGCCACAGCCTGCTGATTGCCCAGATGGCATCGGGCTGGAGCTTCGCTCACTGGGATGCGCCGGCCGATGAACTTGAGCGCCTGGTGGCGGATCAGGTCGGCGCGCTGCTGAGCGAAGACACGCGCGCGCCGCTGTGGTCCGATGTTCAGCGCTGGCGCTACGCTCTACCCGACGGCGGCGCCGACTTCGATGCGCTAAACGCTTCTGGCAGCGGGCTGTTCTTCGCCGGAGACTACACGAGCGGCCAAGGACGGCTGCATCTAGCCATCGAGAGCGGCTGGCGCGCAGCCACTGTGATCGAGCGCGCGCTGGCTTAGACAAGGTTTCGCCAATGCTTCCTCAGATCACCACTCCTCGTCAGTAGTTTTTCGCACCGCAGTGCGAAAAACTACTGACGAAAATGCTTATCAAGTCTTAAGCACACTGTAATAACTCCCGGTGTATAATGCAGCGAACGACAAGATCGGTGCGGGTCGCGCCCGCTCGTTGGAGGCCTCGTATGTCTACGCCCGATATCAATGCCGCCCCGCAGCCGCTGCCCGAGGCTGCGCCCGCGCGCGCTTTCCCTATTCGCGCCCTGCTGATCGGCCTTGGCCTGGCGCTGCTGGTTGGTGCGGTGGCCGTGCTGAGCTTGCGCGATGCCGGCGCGGATGCCGCGATCCCGAATGGCCAGGGCCATCTGCTTATTCTGGCGCCGGCGGCATTTCTGGCGGGCATTTTTAGCTTTCTCTCGCCCTGCACGCTGCCGATCCTGCCGGCCTACTTCGCCTTCACCTTCCAGGCCCGCCGCGATCGTGTGGTGTTGATGACGGTCGCGTTCTTCTTGGGCCTGGCGACTACGCTGGTGGCGGTCGGTGCTAGCGCCACAGCGCTGAGCCAGGTGTTGTTCCGCAACTTGACCGCGCTGACCACGATCGGCGGGCTGATCATCATTGCCTTCGGCATTATGAGCATCCTGGGCAAGGGCTTCACCGGCGCAAAATTGCTCGACCGCCCGACCGCCAGCGTGGCTGGTTCGTATTTCTACGGCGCCACGTTCGCGCTCGGCTGGACTGCCTGTGTCGGCCCGATCCTGGGCGCGCTGCTGACTCTGCTGGCCACCCAAGGCATCGCGGTGCTCCAGGGCGCGGTGCTGGCCTTTATCTATGCGCTTGGCCTGGGCATGCCGCTGATCCTGATGGCCACCTTTTTTAGCCGGCTCGGCAGCGGCTCGCGTTTCTGGAAGCTTATGCGTGGGCGCGGCTTCGAGCTCAACCTGGGTGTCACGACACTGTACTTGCACACAACCAGTGTGCTCAGCGGCTTGCTGCTGGTGTGTGTTGGCGTGCTACTCGCCAGCGGCCAGCTGACGTTGCTCAGCCAGTGGTCGCAGCAGACGCGCCTGGGCGAGTGGGCGGTCAGCCTGGAGCAAGGCGTTGAGGCGCTGTTCTTTGGGCGCTGATCTTTTTCAACAGGAATAGCTGAGTCGCCAATGAGTCAAGCGCCAAGTGTGCCAACCAAGCTCGCCGCCGGCGGTGTTGTCTATCGCCATGATCCCACTGGCGCGCTCCTGCTGCTGCTGATCCACGATCAGTATGGCCGCTGGACACTCCCAAAAGGACACCTTGAGGTCGGTGAGAGTGAGCAGGCGGCGGCTGTTCGCGAGGTCCTTGAGGAGACCGGCCTTTTCGGTGAGCTTGGCGCGCTGGTCGGGCGTATCACCTATACGGTGCGTTCGAAGCGCGGCCTGGAGCGCCCCAAGCAGGTGACCTTTTTTCTGCTGCGCGCGAAAAGCTCCGAAGCGCGCCCGCAGGCTGAGGAAGGTATCAGTGCGGCCGAATGGTTCGCGCCGGAGGAGGCGCTCGCGCGGATCGGCTACCCGCAAGTGCGCGAGGTGCTGGCACGGGCGGTTACAATGCTGCTGTGATGTCCGCCCGCTCCGCCAAAGGGTGTAGTCGCGATCACACTTGTGATGGATGTGCTGGCACGCGGCTTGCTCTATACTGATGGCATAGTGATACATCGTGCGGTGGATCAGACAGAGCAATGCATATACGCGCCCTCGCTGGCGTGAACGTCGTCCATCTATTCATCTTCTGCCGCGCACTACTTCTCTTCCAGGTCGCCCACGTGGGCGGCCTTTTTTATTTCTTAGTGCATCGAATCGTAAAAGCGTTCCGGCTTTTGACGATAGACGGCGGCGCATCGTCCAT
>Ga0137375_10000614_pt1 | contig 38976 bp, 42 predicted proteins | sample SagtaG_24_FD_104936 | JGI IMG/M metagenome (GOLD analysis project Ga0137375, IMG submission 104936) | Vadose zone soil microbial communities from Sagehorn Ranch, Mendocino, California, USA - Sage1_R_113_16 metaG | ecosystem: Environmental > Terrestrial > Soil > Vadose zone | place: USA... | reverse complement strand
TGGTCTCTGGTTTGGCCCTCGGGTGCCGCAAAGATACGGCAGCGGGAGCTGCGCTTCGCGAAGCCACGCCGCCCGAGACGCAATCGGACAGCCAGGAGGCCGCTTCCCGAGAAGGTCCGCACCCATCGCAGCGGCTCGCCGGCGCCTCGCCCGTACCGATCAAGCTGGTAGCGAGGCAGATTTCAGCTGTCGCGATGGGCGGGGACTCGCAGCGCGCGCTCCACGGCGATCCCTGGTCGTTGTTCGATGGAGACGCGACCAAGGCGTTTGGAACAGAAGGACAGCCTGTTCGCGTCACCGTGAAGCTCGCCGAGAAGGGGGCACTCGATGGAATGACCGTCTACGGCAGAGCAGAGGGAAGCCTGTCCATACTTACCGAGGTAGGAAGCGAGCTCGCGCCGGTCGCGGGGCTCTCCGAGCTCAACCTTCGTGACGTTTCGGCCGATCGCTCGAACCGGTTCTCGGCCGCCTCGCCCAAGGACGCGGAGGCAGTCGTCCTCGAATGGCATCCTGATCATCCGGGCGCGAGCCTCGCTGAGCTCGAGCTATGGGGAACCGGCGAATCCTCAGCGGCTCGCCCGGATCAATTTCGAGCCGATCAGCTCTTGACCGGGATTCCGCGCGGCGCGATCGAGGCGGCGGGCCTCCCACGCGACGTGTCGGTCTCGCGTCCCGAGGCGGCCGCCGATCCGCGATCGGGAACCGTGCGCGTCGAGCTCGAGAACGATCCCCGCACGTTGGTGCGTGCGTTTCTGGTGTACGAGCTCGTTGGCCTCACCCATTGGTCCGCGGCCGTGCGCGAGATCAACGGGCAGCCCGCTCGCGGGGGCGCGCGTTTGGCGACTGCGGCAGCGAGCGAAAAGCCCGTCGCTGGCGTGCAAGTCGAGGAGATCGCAGCTGCGTGGCTGCGCCGCGGAACGAACGAGTTTCATTTTCGTCCGGTCAATGACGACGACCCGGTGGGTTATCGGGTGATAGATCTTCGCGTGATTGGATTGCCCGACACCGGAGACGCCGTGGCCGAGCTCGAAACGTCCGCCGCGCAACGCACGGATCTTGGCGCGCTGTTCGACGGCAAGCTGGACACGGGCCTCAACGTGGGTATCGAGCGTAGCCGGCGTCCCTTCGAGCTCACGCTCGCTGCCCATCTCGGTCGTCTGCGTTCTGGTCAGGTTCGCTCAGCCACCGAAGCCGAATTTAACGCGTTGAAAGCGCTCGTGGGGATTTCGCCATGAAAGAATACGTTGAAGTCGACTTTGCTAACGAAGACAGCCTGAACAGCTTCTGCGCCGACATGATGTCGGAGAGGGAATACGATACTGTTCGGACCGCCATTGTCCGGCATCCCAGGGCTACATGGTTGGAACTGACCAAGCTTTTGGACGAACAGCGGATCGCTACGCCCCGACCAGAGCTAATAGACATGATCCGCGTATTGTGGATAGAAGCGCCCACATTGCCTAATCTTGTCATATTCTTCTTCTGTATCGACACCGTTCTGTGGAGTTATGCGGCGTCTTACAATCGCGATTTTCTTCGTTGAACAAAGCCGCTACGCGGCAGGGTGAGGTGGCTCCTCTGCCCGGTAATACCATGTTCACCGGGCCAACGATCGGCGGATTCATCGCCGCCGTTGCGTATGCGGTCAGCAAAGACGATTTCGCCCAAAAGGTGACAAGCTTTTTGACAGAGTACAACGTCGCGGTAAGAACTGTCGAGGGTGTGCGATGGTGGGTGCCAAGTTACCCTCTTTCCGGCAGCTATTCATTCAACAGGCAAACGCTTTCGTCAGGCGCCAACTCCAGGACGCGCAAAGACATGCCGCGATGGAAACGAGCAATGGGCTTACGAGGCGTTGGGGAACGCCATCCACGTGCTCGGGACGCAACCTCTCCATCGCGCCGTGGTTTCCAAGAATACAACGAGGGATTCCTCTATTCGGGAGCCCTGAAGCACGTGCTAAAAGAGAACTTCTATCCGAGCGTGGGAACCAGGGAGCGGGCCGAGCTCGAAGGAGCGACTCGCTGGACATACGATATTTTCTCAGGCAAGGCAGAACGTCCTGCGCAGTTCTTTGATCCCAAGTCGGCCGTCTGCTGTTGCCGGAGAGCTATCTCCATAAGGACGAAAAGTGCACCTGGTTTCGCCAAAGGGCCGTACTGAGTGCACCGTTGGTCACACACTATCGCGGGAAGTCGCTGGAGAGGTTGTTCCAGACATCGTAACACGTGGACTCGGTGACGGTTATCAGGGCACGGCGGCGGAGGCATCAACCCGGACATGGCCTATCGTACGTGGTGAGCGCATCATCATTCTGAATCGATATTTGGCAAGAACCGTCGGCAGCAAGGAAGTAGCCACAGTCTCGACGCGCATGCCTATTGATGATTTGGCATCAGAACTTGCAAACGCGTACCCAGTTGAGCCGAGCGCGCCGTATGTGGCGATTATCGCATTCGAGTCGTCGTAGTGGTTGCATTCAACTCTTCGGCCGGAGGGACGCCCCAAGAGAAGGCGCTCTTTTCCACCATCCAGACCACTTGGGCAGCACAGGGTACGCCGCCGGCACGATGGCTATCGCGCTACGGAGGTGCCCGGGATGGCAGTCGGCTGCGAAGTGCTTCTGCAAACTTTTTGAAGTCAGCCGCCGCAAGGTCGGTCCGTGCGCCGATGGCCGCCATCGCCTCGTCCAGCAACGTGCGTGACCGCATGACGTCTCCCGCTAGAAGCGCCGCAACGGGACGTCGGTAGACGACTTGGTGTTCGTATCCCGAACGGCCTTCGAGCCGCCGGCGCAGTTCCGTAAGATCCACGACCGATCGCATGAAGGGAATCCCGTGCGTGGCGATCGCAGTCGCCATGTCGGCTGCGACGTTCTCCGAGCGCCCCGGCGCAAACACCCATGGCTTGTATTTCTTCTCCGGCATCAGATATCCGAGGGGGCTGCTGATGGTCGGTGGCTGATAGGCATGGAACTTCTCGCCGCGACACTCGGCGACCACTCGCTCCACCTCCTGAAACCGGACGCCAACGACGGGATTGATCTCCACTTCGCCTGGGGCACGGTGTTGCGTCGCTCGATTGAGACCAAGCCACCCGAGAACGCCAGGCGCGACCTTGATCGTGAACACGTCGCCCGTGCGCTTCTTGAACCCGAGATCGGCGAGGAGTGGCAAGACTGCGTCGAGGTTCATGCGCTCCCCTTCATGGCAGCGGCCATACGTCCGGCTGTCGCTCGATCAGTACGCGGAGCTCCGGCACCTAGCGCCAGCGCGCCTTCGGAACGCGTGATGATCGCGTTCACGACTTCCACCGTGAGTCGTCGGGTTGGACGGAGCTGCTGGCGCGGCAGCTGGCAGGGAGCAGCATTTGGCTATGGAGAACTTGACCGGTCAAAGGGGCGACACCGGGCTTGAAGGGCCAACGCTGGTAGCGCAGGAGCCGCGGCGTCGGTTCGAGCGGGCTCTCGCGGATGATATGCGTCGGCCCAAGGGACGCTGTCCAAGGGCGTCGGGCGAGCGAGTAAGATGGACGTGGGCATGACCGCTCAGATTGAGACCGCTGGTCGCGCATCGGATGATCCTTGCTGACCACGCAGGTGAACCGCTCCTCGAACAGATCCTGACTCCGAAGACCCGAAGGCGGCTTGTACTTGCGACCCAACTTGAGATCTACGCCCCCGTTGAGCAGCGCCGGTATCCAGTCCTGTGAGAGATGGTGAACACGTACCAAGACTCTCGGCGCTTCTCTCGCCAGGAGCGCGAGTGACCCTGGGGAGGACGTAGAATTCCAGGTTGTCCGGAGCCGCCACCTTGAAGACACGCGCGCTGGTCCTGGGATCGAAGCGTTCAGATTGGATGAAGACCTTTTCGAGGTTCTCGACAGCTTGCTCGACGGCGCCGAGAAGTCCCTTGGCCCGCTCGGTGAGAACCATGTTGCGGCCGACCTGCACGAGCAGCGGATCGCCGAAGTGCACACGGAGTCGTGCCAAGGCGTGGCTCATCGAGGACTGGCCGAGCCCGACTGCCTTCGCCGCGCGGGTTACGTTGCGCTCTTGCAGAAGAGCGCGGAGCGCGACGATCAGGTTGGTGTCGATGGCATGCAAGCGCATGACCCTCAAACGGCATCGGAACGAGGTTCTCTGTCAAGATGCAATCGGCCCCGCCGCCAATCGGTTGTATCGATGAGAGCTATCTCAATTTGCCATGCCTGCGGGTACAGTCGATCGTCTAGGATCAGCCATCGACGATCGCTGGAGATTGGCTCATGTCGCGTTCAAGTCAGATCATGCTCGGAATAGCCCTGGGAGCGGGGACTCGATCTCGGGCCAATCAACTTCTGCAAAAGTGGACCTTGCCGTTAGGCTACCCACCCGTTCGTCCGTTTTCATGCCTGGCCCACCAGAGAGGACTCCGGCAAGCGATGAGTTGCGAGTCCAAGCGAAGAAACAAAGCTTCGCAAAGTCCACGCTACTGCCTATCCCACACCCCGGCGCTCGTCGTGCTGTGTGTGCGTGAGCTCTAGACACTCGGCATGCGGCCCTTCGTAACGATGCTCACGATGCTCGGGGCTCTTGCTTGCTTGACGGTCGGATGCGGTGAGTCGTTCACTAGTGCGTCCGACGGCGACGCGGGGAGTGAGCGTGGCTCGCCCGGAGGTGCCGTGGCGCCGACGTTCGGGGCCATCTCGACGATCGGGCCTGCGTCGGGGGATGCGAGTGCCGCAGACTCGTCTGGCAGTGGAGGGCTGATGCTCACGGATGATGGATTCGAAATGGGTGAGGCCAAATGCAGCGGCAACGTATGCGTGCAAGGCAACGTCCGGCCGTGAAGATGGGAAGACCCGTAGCGGCCACAATGTTGATGACGCTCGGCACCGCGGTCGTTGTGAGGGATGCGCATGCCGACAATCCAAATAGCGCCGCGGCGCAGGGCCTTTTCGAAGAAGCTAGGCGGCTGATGGGAGATGCCCAGTACAAGGACGCCTGCCCGAAACTCGAGGAGAGTCAACGACTCGATCCGGGCAGCGGAACCCTGCTGAACCTGGCCGACTGTTACGAACATGTCGGGAAACTAGCGACGGCCTGGAGCAAGTTCCTCGAAGCTGCAGCTCTCGCGAGGAATGCGGGCAATCGCGATCGCGAACAAGCAGCGCGAAGTCGAGCGGCGGCACTCAAGCCTCGCCTGTCCAACGTGGTGATCACTGTATCGACTCCCGCAACGCGGGGGCTCGAAATCAGCCGAGATGGCGAGTTGGTGGGCCAACCTCAGTGGGGCGTCGCGATCCCGACCGACGAAGGTACACACTCGATTGCGGCGAAAGCGCCGGGGCGAAAACCCTGGCAGGGCCAGGCCGTTGTTCAGGGTGAGGGGACGACGGCTACCGTCACCGTGCCCCAACTCGAGGTAGGGCCACCAGAGCCGGAGGCCGGCGCTGGTCCAAAGCCCGGCCGCTCAGCGGTCACCGGCCAGCGGACCATTGCGCTCGTATGCGGAGGAATCGGGATCGTCGGACTCGGTCTAGGGAGCGCGTTCGGCCTGATATCGAAGTCAAAGCACAACGAGTCGGACAAGTATTGCGGCGCAGAAGGGTGCTGGGACTCGCGAGGAGTCGAAGCGATGACCTCGGCACGGTCCGCCGGCAACGTGTCGACGGCCGCCTTCGTTGTCGGCGGCGTGGGGCTTGCCGTCGGCGCAGCGCTGTGGCTGACGGTGAAATCAAATGCGCAGACATTATCGCTGGGACTCAGGCCCGGAGACTTGCAAGTGCGGGGGACGTGGTGAGGCTGCACCCGCTGATCGCCAGCTTCCTTGTGCGCAGGTCGCTGCCCCATCCGCGACGACCGACGCTCATCGCGACTGCGATTGCCCTCGCGCCCCTCGGTTGCAACGCAATTCTGGGCAACGACGAGCGACACCCTCTATCGGCCGATGGTGGCACTGTGGAGGATGGGACGAACGGCCTGCTGCCGGACAGCGCCATCGACGGGGACATGGCGAACGGTGGCCAAGCTGCGCCCGACGCAACGCAGAACGAAGGGGGCGCTGTGCCACCGACGACGGGAGGCATCTTTACGGTAAGCCGAGTACCGTCAGACGCTGATGCGACTCCCGACGCTGGCACTGTCACAGTGACAGACGACGGATTCGAGTTCGGCGAAAGGCTGTGCGGTGGAGCAATCTGTGTCACGGGGGCAATGACACCATGAAGATGCGACACGTCGTGATCGCTGGCTGCCTCATAGGGGGCATCGGCTTCCGCGCGAATCCGCTCATCGCTAAGGGGCATCCAGGATGCCGACGCCCTCTACCATTCGGGGACGCTGACGGAGGACGGGCAGGTCGTCAGCGAGCCGAGGCATCTGAAAGTCGGTCTTTGACTCTACGACAAGCCTTCCGTTGGGCGACATGGACCTTGCGAGACTGCCGCTCCGGTCGTCCGGCTCGTGAAGGGCAGATGCCGCATCGCCTTCGCGAACGATTGAAACGGCCATCAAGGCAAACAGGAACACGTCTGCGTCGAGTTCACCAATATCGACAAGAGTATGCATCTGGCGCGCAAGGGTCTCACAACCACTCGATGAGCAATCGCTAGGCGGCGTGTAGGTCATGCGGCCGTCCTTGCGGACGCACACATTGAAGATCATGGAGGTACTACGCAAATGGCGCTTTCAACAATACGAACCTTCGGCGCTGGCGTCGGGATTCTCGCTTTGGGGATCGCCGTGGGCTTCCAGCTCAAACGCGCTTACGCCGAAGGGATTCCCACTCCGAACCCCCTCTACTACTCCGGCTATCTCACCGACAACGGCGTACCCGTCGCCGGCGCGACGGCCATGACGATCAAGCTCTGGGCCGCTGAAACGGGAGGGGCGACGGCGCTCTGCACGACGGACGCAACGCCAGACGTGAAGCAAGGCCGTTTTCGGATCGCGCTGGCAAGCGATTGCAAGAAGGCCGTCAATGACAATCCGAATACGTGGGTCGAGGTCATCGTCGGGCAGCAATCGCTGGGGATGCGTTCACCCATCGGTGCGGTGCCCTACGCGGTGGAGGCCGATCATGCGGTCAATGGTGTGCCTTCCGGGGCCGTAATGGCCTTCGACTTGGATGCGTGTCCCCCTGGCTGGTCACCGTTTACCGCGGCAATGGGGCGAACGGTGATAGGAACGAACCCTGGAGGCAACGGTCTAGCGGCACGCACTCGTGGAGACAAGCTTGGGGAAGAGTCTCACGTGCTCAGCGCGGCTGAAATGGCTCCCCACACGCATACGTTCGCCGTTTTTGGTAACGCAGGAGCCTTCACCAACAGCACAACCGGGCTCCGGATCACTGGCGGCAGCGCCGTTGCAACAACCTTTGGTGAATCGCAACCTTCGACCAGTACGGGCAATGGAACACCCTTTACGAACTTCCAGCCTTCCCTGGCGTTACTTTACTGCAAGAAGGGGTGAGATGCCCAACGACGAAGCGTACGTAAGGCACTGGCGCATTCGATCGAGTCGCGCCGAAATTGTCAATTAGACAGAGTCTTTGTAGAAGGAGGCGTGCAGGCGCCGTCGCGATTGGGGTTGCGAGCGATCGTCGATGACTGCCGCGGCGGTGGTGAGTTGGAAACCCGCGGACACTCATCCCAGTACCTACTCCAGCATCCCCGACTCCATCCAGCGGCGGAAGGTCTCGATCTTCTCCTTGGGCCAAGCGCCGTCGCATGGCATCGTGCCCAGCTGAAGACGCTGGAGGATGCTTTGAGCGTGTCGAGTGACATCACTGTACGACCAAAGGTCGAAGGCGAAGGTCATCGATTGGCGATCCATTTTCCGGAACAACGGTTTGATGTGCCTCGCGAAGCTCACCTGGTCATTCGCCGAGGGTTGCTCGACTGGCTGCTCCTCCTCAGGTTGGGCGAGCGCCGAAACGCGGGACCCCGGCGTGGCGTTGCAGGCCCACCACCACCGAGGCATGGGCATCTGCGGAAGTGGCTTGGCGCCAGGCTGAGAATTCTCCAGCGCCAAACGAGATCCCCACTCGATGTAGGCGACAAACGAGGCTCGGAACTCAGCGTCTGCGGGAAGACCCGCTTCGTCCACCGATTTGCAGAGCAGACTAACCCACCGCGCTCGCTGCTCCTCGGTTAGCCCTTTGCCGATATGTTGGGAGAGCATTCGAACGTAGCCGCCGTACTGTTCGCTATAGGTCTTCGGCCCCCCGAACACCTCGCCCAGCCAGACCGCAACGCGCTCGGGGTGGTCGGGAGACATGTTGGCGAAGAGCGGTCCGATCAGCGGGTCTTCGGGCACGTACTTCGAGTAGAAGATGCGTGTCATTCTGGTGAGCGCGGGAAGGCCACCCGCCCATTCGAACAGGGTGGGTTCATGGTCAGCAGACGGCCGCGGGTCCCTGAAGTTCACATACCAATGCATCCCGCTGCAAAAGGGCTTGTTCTGCGAGTGACCACAGCGACAGAGGCTGTAGTGTTCGCGCGAAGCGCCCTCGTTGCGCGGCTCGATGTTACCCTGGCCATCAGTGAGCGGGATTGCACCCGTAATCCGATAGGGCCCGTCTTTGGCTATATCGATGGCGGGCTGGCGCTCTTGGTCGATGGCTTGGTGGCCGTCTAGGGCATAGCTGAGCGCGCCAGAGGGGCAGGCGCGCACCGCCCGGATGATGTCGTCCAACCTTGCGCCGCTCGGCGACACGAACGGCTCCTTGCCGAGATGAAAGACGGAGGACAAGCGATCGGTGCAGAAGCCCGAGTGGGCGCATGTGCCGCGATTGTCGAGCACGGTGAGCTGTTGGCCGACGTACGTGTCTTGCTGGTCGCGCACACGCTTCGGATCCTTGTGATCGGTAAAGTTGATCTGGATATGGGTACCGTCGCAGAACGGCTTGATCTTGGAGCCACCGCACCGGCACAACGCCATCTGCGGCCATGACGGGATCCGCTCGCCCAGCCAGTTGCGGATGGTGTCCGCGTTGGTCACCAGATAGGGCCCGTTGACTTGCGCTTGGATGCCGCGCGGCAGTTGATGCTGAAGCGCCTTCAGTTCCGCCAACTTGGCCGCGGCGCTGCTCGTCCCCTCAGCGGGCGCGAACAGGCAGGCGAGATCCTGTAGGGCCGCAGTCGCCTCCTGAACCTCGGCGGGCATGCCCGGCTGCACGCGCAGCGTCGTCGCCCTCTTTGCCAGCTGCCAGAGACGCTCCCCCAGTGGGGCGGCGGAGCTTTGATCGACTGGTCGCGACGAGGCTCCGATGGGCGCGGCGCCGGCTTCAGCGCCGCCGTTCGGCTGCGCGGAGCTGCTCACGGGCATGCGCAGGAGCGCATCGCCGAGGGGCCGGATGACCGAGTTCGTCAGTCGCTGCGCGGCTTGCGTGAAACGCTGGCCTTCGAGGTTGGACAGATCTGCGCGCATCAGCGACAGATCATGTTCGAGCTCACGGGCGCGCGATAGAAGGCCTAGCAGATCATCGCGGCCGGTAACGGTTGTGTCATTCTTGTCGGCCATTCCTCTACCGCTCCCACCGATTGGTCGCCGAAGCAACGTTGAAGTCGCCTTCAGCCAGTGGGGACGTTGTGTCCTGCTCGATCGAAGAGCACGTAATGTGCAGCACTGCTTCCGTCATCGGCATGCGGATCCTTTCATCGACGTCGTGAATGGAAGGTATGCCCCAAATACATGGGGCCACCGCGAGCTGTGGCTATAGAGTCCCTGCGCCACTTCATGGTGACGGGGGTACCCGTGATCAACGAATTCATCCGGTATCGAATCACACCCAAATGCTCGCGGGGCTGGGCAGGTCAAGGCGGTTCTTTACAGCGTCGACATGGTACCAAGGCAGGAGTGCAAGATGTTTGCTGGTCCGGTGATTCGAGTACACCATGATCCCGTTTGTCCTCCTCGTTCTCGCCACGGCGGGGTTCCGCGTCCTCGGGCTTCTCGGCGTTGCCTTCTTCCATCGTTGGGTTCTCGACCTACGCTGGGCGCTCGCCGTGATGTTTCTTCTGACCGCCTCGGCGCATTGGGGGAGAAAGCGACAAGATCTGATCCGGATGGTGCCACCATGGCTGGCCCGACCAGGCCTCTTCGTGACCTTGACCGGTGTGGCCGAAGCTGCAGGCGCGCTCGGCTTGCTGCTACCCGCGACGGCACCCTTGGCGGCGGGTGGGCTGATCCTGTTACTGCTCGCAGTGTTTCCGGCCAACGTGCATGCCGCCCGTGCCGCAGTGGGCATCGGGGGCCGGTCAGCGACACCACTGGCACTTCGCGGCCTTCTACAGCTCGCGTTCATTGCCGCGGTTCTTGCAGCGGGCTTCGCCTCGTGAGCAGACCGGGGCAGAGCTTCGGCATTGTGCCCGCGCTACCGTGCAGCGGACGTGTGATCGCCACCAGATTCGACATCACTGGAGCCGCGCGAACCCCACGCGCCCATCAAACGTGCGCCAATTTGTACAACCTCATCTTGTCGAGGACAGCTCCGCCGTGAACAGCTTGCGCATCTGGATCATTCTCTCATGGATCGCGCTACCCACCGTGATGTTCGGTGGCTACTCCTTGCTTCGACTTCTCAATCGTGGCGACGTGCTCACGCCCTTTCAGGTGACTTGTTTTCGTGCCGGTCACGCGCACGCCGGGGTTCTGCTGGTGATGTCGCTCCTCTACTATTCGTTTCTCGATCAGACGCACCTCTCTTCGGCCATGCAGCTGGCCGGGTGCGTCACCCTATTCGCGGGTATCCTCGCTCAGTCGGGTGGATTCTTTCTGCATATGTTGCTCGGCAAGCCGAATCAGGCCTCGATGGGAACCACCCTCACGAAGGCTGGGGCAGCTCTCTTGGCGATTGCCGTGGGCACATTGATTTACGGCTTGATTGCGACGATCTGAAACGGTTCGCCAGGACGGGAAAGTTTCGCGGCGGCCAAATCCCTGGGAACAAGGCACACTGGCCTTCCGCGTTCTGCGAAATTGAGCGGGAGGTCTGTGCAGGGATTAGTGCTCTGCGCAAAAATGGGGACACGCGAACAGTCGTTCGTCGGACAATCGATCCTGCCAATGAGTGTGACATTGCCGAGGAAAAGCTATGTTGCGGATTTAGGCACGCTGGGGTATCGGCCGCTCGGAGCTAGGCACCCAACCCGAAATGGCTGAGCCGAAGCCTTCTCACGCAAAGATCGTCTAATCTCGCGAAACTGCAGCGTGACTGGATGCCCAATGCTCCCCATTCGAAGCGCGGGCGCTCGCCGGAGACGGTCGGCGTTTGCAACATCGCTGGCCTTGCTCTTCGCATCCCCAGCACGGGCCGAAGAGCCGTTTCGCGTTCACTACGAGGCGTCCCCGTCCTGTCCCGATCGAGAGGCATTTGCTGCCGAGGTTCTTTCCCGAGCGGTGGGTAGTCGCCCGGCTCGAAACGATGAGGCTGCGACTGAGCTCGCGGTTCGAATCGAAGCCACCGCCGAACACGCGGAAGGAATCCTCGTCTTCGGCATACGGGGCGGCCAAGCATGGACCCGACGCGTGCCGGCGAGAACGTGCGGGGAGGTCGTGAGTGCGCTGGCCCTGATCGCCGCGCTTTCGCTCGACCGCTTGGTAGTGGCAGAGCGGCAGACAGGCTCGACCGAACGCGCAGGCTGGACCGCAGGCGCGGGGATTGGTGCGCTGGTGTCGACCGCCGTGTCTCCGAAGGCGACTCTCGTCGTGGCACCGTCCGTCGAAACGACTGCACGGCGCGGTAATCTCTGGGCCCCCGCGATTCGTTTGAACGTGCTTCGTTCATTGTCGCAGGAAGTGGGTACGGCGCTTGGTACAGCGCGCTTCGTTTGGACGAGTGCGAGGCTCGAATTCTGTCCGTCTCGGTGGGCGCCCGGGGGCACGGTGTCTCTGCGGCCATGCGCCCTGTTCGAGCTGGGATCGCTCGCGGGCGACGGCTCGGAAGCGCGGGAACCCCAGTCTCGGGTCGCACTCTGGTCTGCCGGCGGCATTGTGGCGCGCTTCGACTGGCTCCCCTTCGAAAGCGTGATATTCGAAGCGTTCGCAGGCGCTTTCGCGCCGTTCAATCGGGCGCGATTCTTCTTCGCATCCCCCGACACCACCGCCTTCCAGGTCCCCGCAGTTGGCGCGTTCGGTGGCGCCGCTCTGGGCATGCGCCTGCCTTGAAGGGGACGCAAAGCCGGAACAGACTGGGGAAGTGATCGTGGGAGCGTTGGAGACACATCAACCCATCGTGGACTTGACCGTGCTGAGCCAAAGTGCTTCGGTTCAGCCTACCGAAGCGCACGAGTTGTCGCAGCTCGTGGCCCGGGCGGATGTCCGCCTGAGGGCGATGCTTGAGCAGTACTTTCGCCTGGTTTGGCGAACCTTGCGCCGCCTCGGGATCGCCGAAGCGAACGCGGAAGATGCGGCCCAACAGGTGTTCATCATCGCCTCCAACCGGCTTGAAAGGATCGCCCCGGGTAAGGAGCGAGCATTTCTGCTCGGAACTGCGAGCCGCGTGGCCTCGAATCTGCGACGGTCCGCCGCAATTCGCCATGAAGTTCGCGAGGAGGCAATATCGGACGAACCTGAGGATCCCGCTCCCGATCTGGAGTCCCTCGTCGACCTTCGGACGGCCCGGCGCATGCTGGACCGCATCCTCGAGCGCATGCCTTTCGATCTTCGCGTGGTTTTTGTGTTTTTCGAGATCGACGGTCTGTCGACTCCGGAAATCGCGCAATTGATGGGCGTGGCCGTGGGAACCGTAGCGTCCCGACTCCGCCGCGCGCGAGAGCAGTTTGCAGCCGACGTTGCGGAGCTCCGTCTCGACCTCGAACAGACGGAAGGGCGCCATGGCTGATCCTCGGCGACTCATCGACGATTCGGACAGGCTGACGCGCCGCCTCTTGTATTCCGGAATCGAAGAATCCCCGGACAAAGGGGCCCTAAAGCGTACGACCGCCAAGCTCGGAGTGGGGATTGGAGTGGCGACGGCCGTCGGTTTGGGAGCCGGGACCCTTTCGAGAGCGGCGAATTCTGCATTGGTTCATGCTGGCCCGCTAGCGTTCGTGAAATGGCTTGCGATTGGAATGATCGTGGGAGGCCTCTCGAGCGCCGCGTTGGCGATCCGGGGAGCGCACGAACAAACAGGCCAGAGTTCGATCACGGCCAGCCCCGCCGTGCCAACGCGTCCGGCAAACAGCGAGAAGCATCCTGTCGCGAGCGACCCGAAGCCGGCCGCGCTCGAGACGACCGACCTAAGTGTGAACGTGAGGGACGCTCCGCGCACAGCCGCGATGCAACTGCCCGCGCCGGACATCGATGTAGCCGCGCGTGCCGGTGCTTCGCGGGTCACGATCGTATCCGTGCAAGCCCCAATCGTCCCTGAACCGACGGCGTCGGACCGCATCGCTGCTCCCGCGTCCGATCCCGGCCCGACGGGTTCGATCATTGCCGTAGCGCCAGCCTCCGAGTCGCCCACCATGCCTTTACAGCTCGCCAAGGAGCTTGCACAGGTCGACGCAGCAAGAGCCGCGCTGGAAGCCAAGAACCCCTCGGGCGCGCTCTGGGCTCTTGATACGTACGCTTCGACGCGGCGGACCGGGATCCTCGATCCAGAGGCCGCGGTACTCCGCGTCGAGGCCTTGCACTGGCTCGGACGGCACGCCGAAGCCGCACAACTGGCGCGGGCGCTAATTGCACGAGATCCGAACACGTCGTACGCGGCGAAGCTCCGGGCCATCGCCGAAGCTGCGCACTGATGAATTCCCGGCGGTCGCACGGGCGGTCCTCCGGAAGCAATACGATGATTGGGTGGAAGCCCATCGACCGGGCTGCAATCACGGTTGTAGCTGCCCTCGGGTATCTGGTCCTATCTTGCAGGTCCGAGTACCAACTGGGCAGCGGTCCGCTGCCTGCTGAAGCGGGAGACGACTCGTCGAACGTCGAACGAGGAAGCAGCGGTTCGAGCAGCAGCGAGATCGGCGGCGGCGGGAGTGCCACTGCCGGAATGGGGGGCTCGGCAGGCGGAGATGGCAGCACAGGTGGGATTCTTGCCGGCGGAACGGGCGGTGCAGCGCGTGGAAACGGCGATGCAGCCGGCAATGAGGCTGGCGGAACGGGCGGCGCGGTGGGCGAGGATGGAGGACTGTCCTGCACGGGCGGGACCGTCACGTTCAACCTCGCCGCAGCGGATGGTGCCGACTACTGCACTGGAGTAGTCCAGTGTAGCTCTTGGATTGCCTTTACGACCGACGCCCGGCAACCGATCACCCCCTTATTGGTGGACGAGACGCAGACAGCCTCGAACCTGTGCAAGCCCGATTGCGCTGAGTGCCAGCCCGTATTCTGCGGGGTATTCTGTCCATCTCCCAGGCTCATTCGTGCGGCACAGATGACCTGGGACGGCACCTATTTGAGTAACGAGACTTGCGGCAGCATGAACCTTTCGTGTGGTCAGCTACGGTGCGCGACCGTCGGCTCCCATTTCATCGCTACCATGTGCGCCTACGCCAACGCCACGGGACCGGACAGCGGTGCGTACTGTACTGGCGCAGCGCCCCTGATATGCACCGAGGTGGCTTTCGATTACGTGGCGGGAACCACCGTGACTGGCACTCTCAGCCCGAAATGATCCTCTAGGGGGGGCCGCGAAGCCCTATGGGGCTCGCTAGCTCTGGGAGCCTTTTCTCCGCGTTGCTTTCGATGCGTGGGCGGGTTCGGATTGGGACGACGTCTGCCCCCCGTCTCGCTCGACGGAGATCGATTGATCGATTCGTGCCGGTGCGCACATGACTCGCATGAAAGTGTTGTCTTCGAGCCCCCTCGAATCAGGGAGCATCTCTATGAACGCTCAAAGGTGACGTGGCCCAAAAGCTTGGTGCGAGCGACTTCGGCTCGTGTTCGGCGAGCGGACGCGCTGAAGGATCTTCTTCTCGTTTGCCGGCACCTCCTGAACGCACCTTTGCGCTCCAGATGCAACTCCGCCAAATCGACGCCAATCTGATCCTGGCACTGCATGCCCTTCTCTGCGAAGGGAATGTTACGCGTGCGGCACGCAGTATCGGTCTCGGACAGTCGTCGATGAGCCATGCCTTGGCACGACTGCGAGCGCACTTCGGCGATCGGCTCCTCGTGCAAGTGGGGCGCAACATGGCGCTGACGGACCGGGCAAGAGCGCTCATGGAGCCGGTGGACCAGGCGGTCCTTCAGCTTGAGCGCGTTTTCGCACGGACCGAGAAGTTCGACCCGATGACGAGCCAGCGGATTTTCCGTGTTGCCGCGACGGACAATGTCGAGTTCTATCTGCTGCCGCAGCTCGTTGCGTCGCTCGAGAAGGAGGCCCCTCACGTTGAACTGCGGCTGCATCACCCCACGGCAGACTGGATCGCTGCGCTTCAGAGCGGACACCTCGATCTGCAGCTCGGGTCGATCTCCAATCTGGCAACCGGGCTGTCGAGGGAAGACCTCACCGAGGAGCGCTTCACCTGCGTTGTCAGGAAGGACCACCCGACGGCTCCCCGCGACGTTAGCCTGGGCCAGTATGCCGAACTTCGACACCTCGTCGTTTCCCCGACGCCCGCGCACGGAACCGCCGTTGAAAGCCACATTGATGAAATCCTTGCACAACATGACGCGCAGCGCCGCATTGCCCTGACGGTGCCGCACTTCCTTGTTGCGCCTTACGTGATCGCTTCATCGGACCTGGCGTGGACCGCGCCGGAACGCCTCGTCGCGCCCTTCATTTCGTCGCTGTCTCTGCGCGTGGTGGACCTTCCAATTCAGCTTGGCACCTCCAGGATCGCGCAAGTCTGGGCTGAGCGGTCCCACGCGGACGAAGGGCACAAGTGGTTAAGAAGCGTGATCGCCCGGAGCGCTTGCGCGGGATCGTCGTCGACACGATTGTCACCACCGGTTGAGCTGAGTCCCTCTTTCAGCGAGATCGCCGGTGACCCGGTGACCCGGCAGGCATCGGCCGAGAAGTTCTCACCTCCGGCAGACCGTCGTAGAAGGCGGCGGCCGAGCGGACGAGAGACAAAAAAGTGAAGGCCCGGTTGCACCCGGACCTTCGTGTTGCGAGCGGCGGGATCTTGTCTTAGAGATCCCCCGCACGAAACATGACGAGCGCAAGCGCTGTTGGATAGGCACTGGAGTCCGGCTAACAGTATCACCGGACAAACGACGGTTCACGCCGCGCGGCTTTGATATATGCACTCGCTGCTTCATGCGAGCCTCCATACTTTGTGACCTTTACCGCGCGACCGTCGTCGGCAGTGACCTCACTTGATGACGGTGAACCGAAGGTGCGTCGCGCTCGGTGTCTGGATCGTCCGAGTTCTCTTCAGCTGAATCCGCTCGGGGCCCCGGTCCTCGAAGAGGCGCACACCTCCACCGAGCAGCACCGGCACAAGGTGAATTTGCATCTCGTCCAGCAGACCCGCTTTCAAGTACTGCCGCATGATGTTCGCGCCTCCCCAGATGCCGACATTCTTGTCGCCGGCGGCGGCCCTGGCCCGCTCGAGGGCCTCCTGGATTCCACCCGTCGCAAACGTGTAGGTCGTACCGCCCTGCTTGGGTATCGGTTCTCGCGCTTCGTGAGTGAGAATGAACACCGGCATGTGGAAGGGGGGAGGGTCTCCCCAGGGCTCCTCTCCGACGTCGAACATTCGCCTCCCCATCAGAATCGCTCCGGTGGTGGCGTAGACCTCGTCCAAGACCTCACCGTCAGCGTCCGTCTTGTCGGCGAACATCCAGTCGTGAAGCCGCCCCTCGTCGTCGCCGAGCGGGTTCCCAACTCCCTCGTTGGGCCCGGTGATGAACCCATCCAGTGACATCGATATGTCGAAGGTAACTTTGGTCCTTGTTTTGGTCTTCATGAGAGAGCCCCATTCTTTTCGAGAATTGCGACAACGCGGTGCTGCCCTTCGGGCTCCGCACTGGCGCGCGTGCGACGAAGTGTGACCAACGCCACGACGGCGGTGGTTGCCGCGACCACGGCGCAGATGCCAGCGGTCTGCTCCAGAGCGTGCACAAAAGCCTCGCGAGCGGTCGCGAGCAGCTGGGCTCCGATCTCGTCCGGCAGTCGCGCGGCCGCTGCGGCGGCCCCGCCCAGCGTCTCTTGGGCGGCTCTCCTGGCCTCGGGAGGGACGCCATCCAGGAGGGCGTGGCCCATGGCACCCCGATAGATGGCCGTTCCGATGCTGCCGAGCACCGCGATCCCCAGCGCGCCGCCGAGCTCGGAGCTGGTTTCCGAAATAGCTGCCGCCGCCCCGGCCCTCTCCGGTGGGGCGGCCCCGACGATCAACTCGGTCCCAAGCGTGAACACCGGACCAAGTCCCAAGTAAACCATGCCCGACCCGGTCACGAGGCCAAGAAGCCCTGCTTCGCCGACGTGCGTGAGTACCCCGAAACCGATGGCTGCCAGTCCAACGCCGCCGCCGATCACGTGCGCCGGATGCACCCGACGCACGATCGCCGGGGCCAACATGGAACCGAGAATGACACCGCAGGATCCGGGCAAGAGCCACAGGCCCGCGGAAAGCGGTGAGAGGCCGAGCACCAACTGCAGATACTGCGCGATGAAGACATAGGATCCGAACACGACCAAGGTGGTCAAGGTGAACGTGGCGAGGGACACGCGGAACGCCGGCACGCCGAAGAGCCGCAAGTCGATCAAGGGGTCGGCCAGCTTCCTTTGCCTCTGCACGAACACAATGCCGACACCGAGGCCTGCCAGGATGGATAACATCGGCACCCAGCCCATGCCGTCTTTGGCCCAAGCCTTCATCCCGTAGATCGCCGCCAGTACGGCGATCAGCGACAGGGCCGCGCTCTTGAGATCCATGCGGCCTGCCCCTGGATCGCGGTACTCCGGCAACAGCAGCGGTCCGACGACGAGCAAGAGCAGCATCACGGGCACCGACAGCAGGAACACCGCACCCCACCAGAAATGCTGCAGGAGCGCGCCGCCGAGCAACGGACCGACCGCGCCGCCGACCGAAAAGCTGGTGGCCCACACGCCAATGGCGACCGTGCGCTGCTTCGGATCGAGGAACATGTTGCGGATCAACGACAAGGTCGACGGCGCAAGCGTCGCTCCAGCAATGCCGAGAACCGCGCGGGCGGCGATAAGCATCCCGGCGCTTGTCGAGAAGGCGGCGAACACCGAAGCGACGCCGAACGCTGCGGCGCCCATCAGGAGCAAGCGGCGGCGGCCGATCCGGTCGCCCAGGGTGCCCATGGTGATGAGCATCCCGGCGACCAGAAAGCCGTAGATGTCCACGATCCAGAGAAGCTGGGAGCTGCTCGGCGCGAGGTCGGCGCTGAGGCGCGGCAGCGCGAGGTTCAGCACAGTCAGATCCATCGAATACAGCAGGCAGGGAAGGGCGATCACCGCAAGCCCAATCCATTCCCTTCGGCCGGCTCCGGACACTGCCACATCGGTGTTCATCACGGTTCTCCTCGGTTTCCTATGAGCGTCGAACGAGCCGGCGCCGAATCGACACAGCCGGCTGAACTATTTTTTCGGCCGTGCGGCCTCCCCGTCAGGCCCGCGCCGGCTGCAGCCGGGGCGCGATCGAACGACCGTCGCCGCCCGCGCTCCGATACCGCCACGCACGGAAGCTGAACTGGACCAACGCCAGGCCAATGAGCGGGGTCACGACATGGCCGATCGGATCGCCGACGGTAGCGTGCGAGAACGCCGCAGCGAGGAGATCGAACGTGAATCCAGCGTAAGCCCACTCGCGAAGCGTACGCGGCACGGGTGCGAGCAGCGCGACCCCACCGAGCACCTTCGCGACGCCGATCAGCGTCAGGAAGTAGTCGGGATAGCCAAGGTGGCGGATGACCGCCAGCGCCGATTCGACGTGCAGGGCATCGGCGATGCCACCCCCGGCCATGAAAAGTGCGACGGGGATGGTGGGGATCCAGTAGAGCAGCTTGGTTTTCATGAGAGCGCCGTTCCTTTCTCGAACCCTGATGAGTGCAGGAGCGTCCGAGAATGTTACGGGCCGCTTCGCGAAAACCTTGGGGGGCGCGAAAGCCGGACCGGCGGAGCGCTGATTAGGCGCCGATCACGACGCGCGCGATCCAGTCGGCCTGCCAGACGCGTTCGCAGCGGTAGGCCTTCTCTTCATCCGACGGGTCGCCCAACTTGGCGACCGCGAACGCGGCCGCGAACGCGGTGAAAGCAGGAAAACCGCTCTGCGCGGAGAAGGCCGCGTCGTCGAGGTACTCACGCACCGCGGCCCGCGCGCTGTCGGGCGCGCGCTCGGCGAGCTCTGCGGCGTGATCCAGGCAAATCTCGGCGAAACGCGTGGCGCCGCCCTGGTGCCATGCATCGATACGTCGCACCAGCCGCGCCCGCCGGGCCACGAGGCAGTCGATCCCCTCGATCTGATCACCGTCGACCTCGATCTCCCACAGCTCCTCATGCAACCAGTGGGAGAGATCGAACGAGCGGCACACGTGCGCCCCACGCACGCAGAGCGCAAGCGGTCCTTCAACCTCAACCCATGCACCGGGCGCCGCGCCCTCCGGCTCCGGCCACTTGAACCCCGACATCGGCCCCCTCGCGCCCTTCGCCAGGAACTTGTAAGTCTTCATGTGCTCACTTCTGGTGCCAGCGGCGGAATAGGCTGATGAGCTCTTGTTCCACGTTCTTCGTTGGCGCGGCCTTGCCTCGCTCGCCCGCTAACTCGAGGGTGGTCCTCATTTGAGCGAGGTAGGCCGTGCAGGGCGGACACGTGAGGAGGTGCTTCTCGAACCGAACCCGGTCTTCGGCCGCCAAGGCGTCGCTCAAGAACTCGGTCACGAGCTCCACCAACTCTTGGCACACCAGATCGATCGGGTTCGGGTCCATCACTTCTCACCTGCTTCCGCGAAGTGCCGCTCCAGCTTCGCCCGCATTTTGGAACGCGCCCGATGCAGAAGCACACGCTGATGAGTGCCTGTCATTCCCAGAATGTTACAGGCTTCTTCGCCGGTCAGGCCCTCGACGTCGCACAAAACGATGACCTGTTGCTGAACGGCGGGAAGCTCCTCGATCGCCGATTCGAGCACCTCACCCAGCTCGCGCCGCTCCAGGGCGCTGTCGGGCGCAGGAAATGGCGCCGGAGCGACGGCCCAGTGGCCCGCCCACCGATGGCCGTCCGGCTGGAAGCGCTCCGGCTCAACGGAGGGGCCTGCCTCGCCCATCTCTTCCGCGACCAAAGAGGACATTGGCACCATGCGGCGGTCGGCACGAGCGTGCGTGCGCGCCACGTTGACCACGATGCCGTAGAGCCAAGTGCGAAGGGAGGAGCGCCCCTCGAAACGGTCGAGGGACTCGAGCGCGGCCAGCCAGGCGTCCTGCACCACTTCAGCCGCGGACGCGGCGTCGCGCACCCACGTGCGCGCAAGACGCAGGAAGGTCTGCTGATGCTGCATCACCAACCCCGTGAAGGCCGCCTCCTCGCCCCGGCGAAGGGCGGCGATAGTGGCACTGTCGGCGGCGCGGGTGTCCATCTCGGAAAGTCTGAAGGGTAATCGAGCGTGGACGCCTTGGCGAGCCCAGCTAGCCGTTCACGTCGCACAAGCTCAGATGCGTGGAACCTCGCGCGACGAGGTCGCCGAGAAACCCGTGCGCGAAGTGAACAAGACCCATCGAAAGCCGCCATGTGAGCCATGTGGACGATCGATTCGACATGTCATAACACCCGTGGTTTCCTTTCTGCACGACGACGATGCGATGGCATCAGACCTTCCTCCTCCGCCACACTTCCGTATGCGGGTGGCTCCGCACAGACCGTAGCCTCTCTCCGGTCAACTCATTTGCCAGAGACGGACGTGGTCCCTAGCCGCGAGGGCTTCGCGCTCGGGTCGCATACCCGAGGTGCAGCTGCGAGAGCCCCTAAGGGCTGCGCGTCCTGGCCGCGTAACGATGGGTCCGCGAGAACGCCTGTAACAACGCGCGAGGTTCGAGCACCCATCCTCAGGCAAGGAGAACGGCGATGCGCGGCTTCGTTACCACAAGCGATGTATTGCTTCACCTCGGCACGATCGTCCGCGCCTTCGGGCTCCGCACCTACGTACGCTGCCTCGCTCGCATGGTTGCGACGCGCGGCCGCGCCACGTTCCTCGAGTGCATCTGACCGAAAGGATCTCGACCATGCGTTCCAACAAGCTCAAGACTATCGGATACTGGGTTGCCACCTGTCTCATCGCTGCGGCGTTCGTGCTCGGCGGTGCGACCGATGCAGCGACCCCTCCCTCCGTCGTCGCCTTCATGGCGCACCTCGGTTACCCGGCATACTTTGCCACCATCATCGGCGTCTGGAAGGTGCTCGGAGGCGTCGCGTTGCTCGTCCCGCGCTTCCCGCGACTCAAGGAGTGGGCCTACGCAGGCATCTTCTTCGACCTAACGGGCGCTGCCATCTCGCACGCTGTGACGGGCGATGCTGCCGCTAACGTGATCGTCCCGCTCGTGTTGGCGGGCATCGCGTTCGCGTCGTGGAACCTGCGCCCGCGGAGCCGCAAGCTCAGCGCGCCCGTGGCGGAGCCGACGGAGACCGTGCCCTTCGCTGTCGTTGCCAAGGCCGCGGCTTGAAGGAGAGTCCGCGCGCACCGCAAGACCGAGCGGTGCGCGCGGACAAACTGTGACTCGCTACCGCATCGTGAAGGGAGACGGCAAATGACAAAGGTGATCTTCGACATGAGCATGTCGCTCGATGGCTTCATGACTGCGTCGGGTGCCCGGCCGGATGAACCGATGGGGGACGGCGGACAGCAGCTGCACAGGTGGGCGCTGGGAGAAGGTGACAAGCGCAGTGCACGAGTCCTCGATGAGATGACCCGGAGCGTGGGGGCGGGGATCGCCGGAAGGCGCACCTACGACTGGTCGGTGCGGTGGTGGGGCCCCGACGGGCCAAGCGGTGCGAGCCGCACCCCGCTGTTCGTCGTCTCGCACAGCGAGCCCAAGCAGGTCCCCAAGGGAGGCGTGTACACGTTCGTCCGCAGCCCCGAGGAGGCTCTCGAGCGCGCGAAAGCCGCCGCGGGCGACAAGGACGTCGACATCATGGGCGCCGACGTGGCCCAGCAGCTCCTCCGTGCGGGACTCGTCGACGAAATTCATGTGCACGTCGTGCCGGTGCTCTTCGGCGGGGGTGCCCGACTCTTCGAGAATCTCGGTGACGACCACATCGAGTTGGAGGCGCCCCGAGTAGTAGAGGGATCAACGGCCACGCACCTCCGCTACCGCGTCGTGAAGCGTAAGGCGCGTCGATGAGCGTCTACCCGTCGCTCACGTACCGAGACGTCGAGGCCGCGCTCGCGTTCCTGCAGAGGGCCTTCGGCTTCGCGCCGGAGGTCCTCGGCACCGACGAAAACGGGGCAATTCGTTTCGCTGCTCTGAAGCACGGCGCGGGGACAATTCTCGTGCAGCCCGACCTACCCGACGAACTGCACGGAACTCATCTTGGGCAAGGGTGGGTGTACGTCGACGTGGCCGACCCCGACGCTCACTTTGAGCGCGCGAAGGCTGCCGGGGCGGAGGTGCTGGGAGAGCCTCACGACGCCATGGGAGGCACGATGCGCGGCTATAGCGCGCGCGACCCCGAAGGAAACCTTTGGAGCTTCGGTACCGATCGCCCCAGTCGATAGACCTGGGGAGCGAGCGCCGCCTCCGGAGCCGCGGCCAACCGCGCCGGTAGCGCGCGACCGCCGCGCGAGCGCTAACCTCGGCACCCTTCTGAGTGGCCTTGCTCCAGCGGCGGTCCGCAACCGACGTCGGACGCGAACGCGCAGCTACGACGATCGCGGACAGAGCCGCGCGGCGCGCGCAGCTCGTCGGGTTCCCCGGAACTCTTCTTGACCGGTTGCGATCTGCTCGCGGAGACGCCGGCGGTGCCTGGCCCGAAACGGCGCCGCGCACCTCGAACGGCCGGCGCGCGCGCCACGAGGGCGAACAGCGATCCCCCTTTCGAGCTCCTTGGGCGTCCCCGTGCAGGCGCCATGTAACAGCACGCGAGCTTCGGGCACCCATCGAGAGAGGGTCGAGAGGCCTTCTTCGACTGGGCCGCGAGCGGCAAGGAGGGAACGTCATGCGAGGGAGCGTTCGAGGAGCAGTGGGTGCCCTGAGCGCGTTTGTGTGCTCCACCGGAATGTTGTTCGCCTCGACAGCTGCCAGAGCGGCTCCGAGTGCGGTGGTCTCCGCGCCTACCGGGACGGTCTACAAGGAGGGGGATCTCGTTGCGTACACGTCGCAGACGGCGACCGGAGCGCAAGCGGGTCTGTGGAGCGGCCTCACCACCGGGGCGGGCAGGTTCTTCGCAATCGAAGTCGGCGCCGATGTCTGGCTGCCTACCGACGAGCGTGGCGCGCGAGCGACACCTCTGGCCAACGCGAAGATTGCGCTGGCGGATGAACGAGGCTGGCGCCCGGCAACTGCGCTCGGCGTGTACCAGCTGTCTTCGAACGCCGAGTCGAGCGCAGACCTCGTCTACATCTCCTTTACAAAGGCGTTCGCGTCGAGACGGACCGAGTTCGGAAGCTTAACGCTCGGCACGTTCGCCAGCCTCGCCCCCGCCGAGCGGACAACTCGGTGCGCCGACGCCTGCGCGTTTCGCGGCAGCTTTCCGATGGCCGACGACCGATGGGGGCTCCTGGCGGGATGGAGTAGTCCGCCGGTCGGGCCGTTTCACCTTGCGATGGACGTCATCACCGGTACTTCGTTGGCGAGTGGCGCCAATGCACTCGTGACGCTTGATGCGGAGCCGTACCTTCATCCCTTCGTCGGTATGAACTTCGCGGTCGACCGTCGACAGGAACTCCACCCGAGCGACGTCCTCTTCGTCGGTGTCGTCTTCAGCCCAAAGGTCGGTTCGAGGGCAGATCCCCGCCCATGTGCAGGCGATAACTGCGCGAGACGATGAATGGATGGATTGCCATCTCTGGCCCGTCTCTTCATTTGATGCGATGAAGATTCCACATGTTGAGCTGCAGAATCAAGAAGTGCGCGCGCCGAAGGACTCGTGCAGCGACAGCTGGAGTCGTCCACCCGGATGGTAGTCGTACTTCGGCACGCCGTATCGATCGCCTTGCTTCGGACGTCGCTCCTCATCTGCCGTCAGCATGTGGTCCTCACATCGAGGCGCTCGACGACGGAAGTCTCAATGGCTTCTCCCTCGATTGGGTCACCGAACCAGCGCCGGAACGAGCGATCCAATTCGCCGATCGAGCTACCCGCCCATGCGACATAACCGTCCGGCCGGATCAAGAGCGCGTCCGCGGGCGCTCCCGAAGGACATTTCGCAGCGACCACCTCGATCCTGTCGCGCCACTTCGCCGCCTGCTCTCGCAGCTGGACCTGATCGCCCAGCTCGAGCAGCACGCCGCGTGCGCTATGCATCAATTCGGGGAGCCGCAGCACGCCGCGGTCGGTGACCAGGGTCAACTCCGGGGCCCATCTTCCGACCAGAGGATGCGCTTCCTGGCCATCCTCCATCGAGTATTGCACGTCGTTCCCCTGCAAGAGATCGACGAGCCGACGCATCGTCTGATCATCCTGCATCAGCTCCCCGAACAGCTCGCGCAGCGCCGGCGTGTGCTCTCCAGGGCTCAGCAACAAGCCCTGTGCCCGCGTGTGCATCAGCACACGGGCTCCCGCGGGGTGACGCTCCTGGTGGTAGGTGTCGAGAAGACCCGGCGGGGCCCAACCCTGGATCTGCGCGGCCAGCTTCCACCCGAGATTCGCGGCGTCGCTGAGCCCGGTGCTCAACCCCGGCCCGCCAGCGGGGAGTTGAATGTGCGCCGCATCGCCAGCCAGGAGCACTCTCCCCACCCGATAGCGCTCGGCTTGACGGCTAGCGTCGGTGAACCGAGACAGCCACCTGGCTTCTGTCATGGGGACGTCTCGGCCAGTGGTCCGCCGTACGCTTTCGCCCAACTCCTGGAGCGTCATCGGTACTTCGCGATCGAAGCCGGTTGGGTAGGGCTCGGCGGTGATGACACGAAAGTATCCGCCATCCAGCGGGGGAAACGGGGGCCTGCCGTCGCGCCATGTGGCTCGATCCTCGGTCAATCCTGAAATCTTCACGTCGCCCAGCCGGAGCAACCGGGTGGGGGCGGTGCCGGGAAATCCGATTCCCGCTAGCTCGCGGACCGAGCTGCGGCCACCATCGCATCCGACCACGAAGCGTGCTTGGAGCCGCCGCTCGCCATCCGCCGTGCGAACGCCGAGGTGCACACTGTCTGCGTCCTGCTCGAGGCCGATGAGCTCCTGGCCGCGGTGGATTTCGACGCCGAGCTCGTTGGCTCGCTCGGCGAGCAGACTTTCGGTCACCGCTTGCAGAACGAAGAGGAACTTCGGCGGCTCGCCCTTCAGCCGACGGACGTCGATCGGAATACCGCCGAAATGGATGAAGCCCGCGATCGACGCGGCACTCGCCTGACCCCGTCGAAAGCGTTCGATTAGCCCGCGATGATCGAGCAGGTCGACCCCCCTTCCGGATAAACCGAGCGCTTTCGACAATCCGGTCGGTTCGGACAATCGTTCGAGCACCACCGCTCGCGCTCCCGCCAAATGGAGCTCGCAGGCGAGCATCAGTCCGGTCGGTCCTCCACCTATGATGACGACGTCTTCTATCATTTGCGGCTCCTTGTCTTGCTCTTTTGGCTGTTCGCGCGGCTGGCGCCGTCGAGGACGAGATCGATCATCCGCTCGGCTATTCGGCCCAGGTACGCCGGATCCTTTCGACCTTGCTCGCGCATGTCAGAGAAGCGCGGCGCGACGACCGTGAGCGAGGTCAGCGCACCCATCAGCGTCAGATAGAGTGTTTCGAAGTCGCAGTGGCTCCGGAACACTCCTTCCCGCTGACCGCGCGCATAGAGCTTCCGGATCTCGGCCGGCACCTGCGCCAGGGTTGCCTCCGGTAGGGCCTTCCAGCCGCTCATTGACTCGTGAATCGCCAGCGGCACCATTAGAGGGCGCGCGGCGAAGCGCTCGAACATGGCACAGAATGCGACCGCCAATCCCCGGCGGGGTTCGAGCTGGCTCGCGCGTGTGAGGGCGTGCTCCCAGACGCTCCCCATTTCCATCCATTGGTCGGCGAGCACCGCTCGGTAGAGACCGTCTTTGCTGCCGAAGTGATGGTAAATCATCCGCTCGTTCACGCCCGACCGTTTGACGATCGCCTCTACCCGCGTGCCTTGCAGGCCGTGTTTGGCAAACTCCTCCGCAGCTGCATCCAGCAGCACTCTGCGTGTGTCACGAGGCTTGAATTCGGTCATGCAGTAAACGTTTACTGCATGACCGCCGGGAAGTCAATCCACCGCGTCATGCTGGTGACCGTCATCCCGCAAGGCTCGAGTGCATCCCTTCGGGGATGACAACGAGCGGCTCGAAACTGGCATGGATGAGTCCGAAGCGGCCTCACATAGGGTATGCAGACAACTGCCAATCGCTGTCGCTTCGCGTTTACTTTCCCGGCGCGACGTTCGCGGGAAGTGCGGGGAATCCGTCGGCGCCGCTCACCTCTTCGCGACGCGCCGTCGCGGCGGGCTGCGCCGCCCGCTCGCGCGAGTGATCCTTCGCGATGAGAAGGTAGAGAGCGGGCACGAAGAACAGCGTGAAAAGCGTGCCGATGCTCATGCCGCCAACGAGCACGACGCCGATGGAATTGCGTGCGACGGCGCCGGGCCCCGTTACCAGCGTGAGCGGAAAGTGACCGGCCACCGTTGCGACGGTGGTCATCAGAACGGGCCGCAGCCTCGTCGCCGCCGCAGCCTTGACCGCTTCGAGCTTGCTCAAGCCCTTCAGCTGTTGAACGTTGGCGAACTCGACGATCAGAATCCCGTTCTTCGATATGAGACCGACGAGGGTGACGAGGCCCACCTGCGAGTAGATGTTGAGTGTTGTCGTCCACCCTTCGGTCAGCCTGAAATGCAGCCCCGGCGGCCCCGAAAACTTGAGGAACATGAAAATCGTCGCGCCGAAGAGGGCGAGGGGGACCGAGCCGGCCAGGATGACGAACGGGTCGCGGAAAGAGTTGAACTGCGCGGCGAGCACCAAGAAGATGAGCACGAGGGCGAGCCCCATGGCCGGGAGAAACTTGCCCGATTCCTGCCGAAGCTGGCGCGACTCGCCGGTGTAGTCGACGCGGTAGCCCTGAGGAAGGATCCTGGCGGCGGCGTCCTCGAGTACCCGAAGCCCCGCGTCGAGACCCCGCGGAGCCATCCCCGAAATCTTCACGGCATTGAGCTGCTGGAACCGGTTCAGCGTGCGCGGCTCGACGCCCTCCCGCATGCTGGCGATCGCGCTGAGCGGCATCAGCTGCCCGTTCGGCCCGGTGATGTGGATGTCGTTCAGCTGATCGACCGTGAGCCTGCCGGCGCGCTCGATCTGCGGAATGACCTTGTAGCTGCGGCCCTCGATGTTGAAGCGATTGACGAAGTTGCCGCCGAGCATCGAGGAAAGGTCGGCTCCGACCTGCTGCAAGCTCAACCCCATCGACGCGACCTTGTCGCGGTCGATGACGATCTCGGACTTGGCTTGATCGATACGGACGTCGGTGATCGGCGGGAACGCGAACTGGCCGCTCTTCAGCGCTTCCTGCGCGAGCTGCTGGGCGAAACGGAGCAGCTCCTCGTGGCTGGCCGTCGACGCGATCACGAACTCGACCGGCAGGAGGCCGGCGCTCGGCAGCGCGGGAGGTAAGAACGCAGGAGCCCGTATCCCGGCGATGGTGGACAGCTTTCGCTGCATTTCTTCCTGGATGGGGAAGATGTTCCTCTTGCGCTCTTCCCAGGGCTTGACGAGCATGCCCCCGAAGCCGCCGGTAGGGAACGTGATCTGAAAGCTGTGGTCGAACTCCGGCGTGGACATGAAATGCCGGTTGATTTCTTCGGTGTAAGGCACGACCTGCTCGAGCGTCGCGTTGGGCGGCACCTCGATCGCGCCGAAGACCACCCCCTGATCTTCGATCGGAGCAAGCTCGGCCGGCGAGAACATGTACATCGGCACGATGAGCAGCGTCAGGACGACCCACGCCGCGTAGAAGGCGCCTCTCGTCCGGAGCGTCCATTCGAGGGCCCGTCCATAGGTGCGCTTGATGAAATCGAAGCCGCGATCGATGTTCCTGACCAAAAAACCGCTGTGCGGTTCGGCGCGCAGCAGCCGCGATGACATCATCGGCGAAAGCGTGAGCGCCACGACTCCGGAGATGAACACCGCGCCGGCCAGCGTGAACGCGAACTCGCGAAAGAGCGCACCGGTGAGCCCCCCCTGGAAACCGATGGGGAGGTAGACGGCCGCCAGCGTGATCGTCATGGCGATGATCGGACCCACGAGCTCGCGTGCGCCGACGAGCGCAGCCTCGAGTGGCGGCTGGCCGAGCCGGATGTGCCGCTCGACATTTTCGACGACGACGATCGCATCGTCGACCACGAGCCCCACCGAGAGAACGACGGCCAGCAGTGTGAGCAGGTTCAGCGTGAACCCGAACGCCTGCATCAGGAAAACCGCGCCGATGAGGGACAGAGGGATCGCCACGATGGGCACGAGCACCGTGCGAAACGAGCCGAGAAACAGGAAGATGACCACCATGACGATGAGCACCGTCTCGAGCAGCGTCTGCACGACTTCGTGGATCGCGTTGTCGATGTACTTGGTGGCGTCGAAGGCGATGTTCGCCTCCATCCCGCTCGGCAGATCTCGCCGAATCGCCTCCAGCTCGTTTCTCACGCGAGCAATCACGTCGAGGGAGTTGGCGTTGGGCAATACCCAGACGCCCATGAACACCGCCTTCTTTCCCGAGAATCGCACCTCCTGGTCGTAGTTCTCGGAGCCGAGCACGACATCGGCGACGTCCTCGAGCCGCACGAGCGACCCTTTTTGCTGGCGAATGACCAGCTTTCGGAATTCCTGGACGGAATGCAGATCGGTCGACGCCGTCAGGTTCTGCTGCACGAAGAGGCCCTTGGTCTGCCCGACAGCGGACAGGTAATTATTGGCCGAAAGCGCCTGCCGCACCTGAGCCGGGCTCACGTTCAGCGCCGCCATGCGTTCCGGCTTCAGCCAGGCGCGGATGGCGAATGTGCGCCCGCCGAGAATGTCGGCGCGCTGCACGCCCGCGATCGCCGATAGACGGGGCTGGACGATCCGAAGCAGATAATCGGTGACCTGGTTGTCCTCGAGAATGGACGAGGAGAAGCTCAAGTACATCGACGCGAAGAGCGAATCCGAGGACTCGAGATTGATGGCCGGAATCTCCGCTTCCGGCGGCAGGTCGGCGCGCACCTGGTTCACGCGCGAAGTGATGTCGGCGAGGGCACTCGAGGCGTTGAAGTTGAGCTTGAGCCGGACGCTGATCGTCGATAGCCCCTGGACGCTCTGCGACTCGATGTAGTCGACGCCGTCAGCCGCCGCGATGACCCGCTCGAGTGGAGTCGTGATGAAGCCTCGAACGAGATCGGAACTGGCACCGATATAAGCGGTGCGGACGACCACCGACGCGCTCTCGATTCTCGGATATTGCCGGACATTGAGAGAACGGATCGCCTGAAGACCGGCGATGATGATGACGAGGTTGACGACGATCGCCAGTACCGGTCTCTTGACGAAAAGATCGGTAAATTTCACGGGTGCCTCAACGATTCTCCGGGCGCGGGGCGAGCTGGGGGTCGAGCTTGATTTCGTTGTTCACGATCACGCCGGCGCCATTGCGCAGCTTGAATGCGCCGGCGGTAACGACCTCCTGTCCCGACTTGACGCCGTCGGCAATGGCCACGAAATCGCCCCGCGGCTGACCGACCCGCACGAACTGCTGGCGTGCGACCTTGGCCGGTTTGCCATCGGGGCTGGCCACGGGGCTGCCCGATGCATCCTTTTTGTCCTCGACGACGAAGACCGAATCGCCGTACGAAGCGCGCACGATCGCGGAAGCAGGAATGGCGACCACCGTCCCCTGGTCGGGCAGGACGACGGCGACCTTGGCGAACATCCCCGGACGCAGCTTTTCGTCCTTGTTGGGAACGCTGGCACGGAGCTTCAGCGTGCGCGTCGTAGCATCGACGGTGGGGTTGATCGCGGCGACGGTACCTTGCGCCGATACGCCGGCCAGACCCTCGATGGTCACCTCGACACTCATACCGACCGAGACCGTCTCGAGCTGCTGCTGTGGAACGGTGAAATCGACGAATACCGTGTCGGTCGCTTCGAGCTCCGTCAATGTCGTGCCCGGGTTCAGGTATTGTCCAACGTTGACCTGGCGAATGCCGAGCCTGCCGCTGAAAGGAGCGCGCACCACCTTCTTGTCGATTTGAGCCCGCAGTGCTTTGAGCTCGGCGCTGGACGTCTTGAGGGCGGATTCATCGGTATCGAGCTGCGCCTGGGCAATGGCTTTTTCGGCCACCAGGGCCCGCGTGCGACCGACGTTCGAGGTGGCGAGCTCTTTGCGGGCCTCGATCGACGCGAGCTGTGCTCGCTCGGCCTTGCTGTCGAGCTCGACGAGGATTTGCCCTTGCTTCACGACGGCGCCCGATTCGAAACGGATGGCCGAAACGATGCCGGGCACTTCGGTGCTGATCGCCACTCCCTTGACGGACGTGATCGTGCCGACGGCCGCGACCGACCCTCCCCAGGTCTGGTCATGGGCGACGGCCGTGCCCACCGCCTCGGGCGGGGGCCCCATCTTCTGCATCTGCTTGCCAGTGCTGATCAGCGACGAGATCTGCGTGAATTTGACAGCCGCGAGCCCCCCCACGAGGACGAGGAGCGCCAGACCCGCAACGACATAGCGCATAGGCCCCGAAACATGGATCCAACGTCGTGGAGGTCAAGGGTCCTCCCGAAAGAATCTCGGTAGTTTCCTCGGCCGAAGTTCCGAGGACGACCCGTGCTTGGCGGCGCGGTTGTCTATTTTCTCTTCCCCACCACCACCAGGCTACACCCGCATCCGAGCGCTTCGCGCCACCCTGCCCATCGCTCCGTCCCGAAAAGCGCATTGCCGAAGCGATTGGCGTACCGGTTCGTGAGCCAACGCCGCGCTCCGCGATCGGCGATGGGTCCCGGTACGCACGTTCGAATCGGCTCGAGCTCGAAGAACGGCTGGAAAAATTCGCGTAGCCGCTCGCGTGACGGCCAGTTGCGCAGCTGCCCCGGTCCAGGGGGGCCCACCCAGCTCGCGTTGCCCCAGATGTGCGGGTTCTGCGACGTGAGAATCACGAGGCCGCCGCGCGCGGTGAGCTCGGCGATCCGGCGCGCGAATGCTTGCTGGTCGGGAACGTGGCTGATCGTCTCCATGCAGACGACGACGTCGTAAGGTGCCTTGGGAAAATCGAGGGTCATGAAATCGCCAGCGATCCACTCCACACCCGGAGCCGTTTCGCGCATGCGAGCCATGGCGTCGCCGGCAAGATCGGTGCCTGTCACCTCACCCATGCCGGGAAGAGCCGCGAGCTTCAGCGTCGCCCAACCCGAACCGCACCCGACGTCGAGCAGCTTCGCGCCTGAACGCGCCCCCTTCTTCACCGCGTCGAAGACGCAGTGAAGTCGCCGCTCGTTGTCGGCGTCCTGCTCCCAGGCTTGCGAGTCGAGGACCCATTTGTCCCAAAAGCTCGCTTGCTTGGTCATCTCTTCCATGTTTGTCGTCCTTCGGGTCAGTGACGGAGCGCAGTATGCCTCGCCTAGCTGGCGAATGGCCGTCGATTCGTCCCTACGCTGAATGGGCCACGTCGTGAGACCATTGAAGACACCGAGCCCGAAAAACGAGAGCGAGAAGAGTAGAAGCAGCCGCCGATCCCTTACGAGGGGGCCGAAGCCCGCGGAACCCGATGAGGGCGCGGCGGCGGCTCGCTGGAGCAGGTTTTCGCGAACGACGAGCGCGAAGACGACCGCCACACCGGCCGTGAGCACAGCGAAGACGACCATCGCCGTTCCACCAGCGCCGCGGCTGATGGAAAGGGTCGAGCGCATTCGCGCTCACACCCAGTCGGCCTCCAGCTCCATCGAAGTGTCGCCGCTGCGACCACCGCTCTTGATTTGCAACCGCACGTCCTTCGCGCCGGCGATCTCCAGGAACGAAATGCAGGAACCGAACACTTCGGTCCACATGTTGAGGTCCCATCCGATGCAGCCCCAGGCGCGCACCGAGACGTGGCCACGTCGCGACTCGAGAACGTCGAAGGTGCCGGTATCGTAATAGTGATTGAAGAGCCGCCCCGAGAGGCCGAGCAGCGTTTGCGGTGACACGATCTTCGCGAAGATGAACTTGTACACACTCATCATGTCGCGCTTGACGGCTTGGTAACCGATCTGGCGCGCGAGCTCGGGCCCGTCGTTCGTCGCAGTGAGGAACGCGTGGAGCGCCCCGCGGTACCAGGTGATCGGATACCAGGTCGCGGCGAGGACGAGCCCGTTGCGGTAGAGATCGCGCAGCTCCGGGTGCATGAGCTCGCGGGCGCGATCGCGTGCTTCCGTCCCGCGTAGCTCGGCGTAGCACAACTCGATGGTGCGGAAGGCGACTCCCTTCACCTGCGGTTGCCTGGCCCTTTCGCCCGTTCCCACACCGATAGTTTAGGGGACTCTCGATCCGGGCGCTACTTGGGCAACCCTCTCACACGGTAGTTTTGCGGCGGCCAAACGGAGCGGACAGGAACGGATGTCCATCCAGATTCATCGGTAGAGCCCGTTTGGTAAGTCGCCAGTTTCCCAGTTCGCTTAGTCGCAATTCTGGTCCTGGGCAGCGCTTTCCTCATAAAAGAAATAGGTGGCCGCGTAATCGATGCTCGCGATCGTGCCAATGTGATCGGCGTCGCACCCGGTGATTGGTGCGGTTCCTCCCGACGTGTCGAGTCGCTGGATGAAGCTGACCTTCACCATCCGGCCGTCATCACCTTGGTGAGAAACCGCCCGGAGCAGGAGCCAAGGGATGGCCCTGGGGTCGGCGAGGAAACCAGCCACTCGCGAGCCGACGACTTTGGTGCCGTCGTTGGCTTCCCACGTCGGCCCGGCGTAATGCGTTCCGGCGAGCTGCCCTCCGGCATTGAGCAGCTTGGCTTCGGGCGCCTTGAACGTCCAACTGTATCCGCTGGCGTTCGACGTGCAGACGTAAATCTGCACTCCGATGGCGTCGAGATAGAAGGCGAGCTTGTTGCCGTCGGGAACGGCTAGGTCGCTCGGTACCGATGGCGGACACTTCGAGGAAAGCGAGGTGCTCTGCGATGCGGTCGGCTCTTGCGAGGTGATGGTGCAGCCTGCGAGAGCTACGAGGCTGCTTAGAGCGAAGGCGGTGCGGACGAGGGTCGGAAGCTTCGAGGTGATCATGATTCCTCCATCGGTGTGTTCGAGGACACACGATTTCGTTGACGGCAATTGGGTGGGGATGCGACGTTGATGCACGCCTTGCGGCGCGGAGCATCGGGATCGATGCACCAAGTCTTCAGAGGTGGAGCCGTTGTCGCAGGCTCAGCCAATACGCAGTGGACGCTGGTTGGTTTCGAAGAATGTTGCGCAAGGCTGGGCAAGCGCTCGCGGCGAGATCGCGGTATAGTGCCGCCTCCGCAACCGAACCGCGGCGGAAAGCGAGTGCCATGCTTCGAGATTGTCGTTCGCAATTCTTGCTTGGGTTGGCCTTGGCCTCGGTCGCATGCGGGTCGGAACCTTCCGGTGGAGCACCCGCCGGCGCGGGTGGGGAGGGTGGACGGGAGGTCGACGCGCAGGGGTCTACGATGGTGGGGGCTGGTGGCGGCTCCGGCGGCGCGATGGCCGAAGCGGGCCCCGATTTCGGCGCGGGCGGCTCGAACGGTGGAGATTTGGATGCCGCGCTGGAAGGCTCGGCACCCCCGCCCGATGGGACCATGACGGGGATGGATCAAACGCCGCCACGCCCGCTGATGGTCGACCGAGCGAACCCACAACTTTACACGATCAAGTTCAAACCGAGCGAAGCCGATCCGGCTACGGTGAGCAACGACGTGACCCAAACCGCCCAGATCGATACGCGGGTCACGCCGCGAGGCAAGCTGGTCGTCACGCTCTCGGGCGTGAGCAATCCTCCCGGCCCGCTCGGAGTAGCCGCCTACGCTGCCGCGCTCGGCTTCCACGCGTTCGCGATCGCCTATACGAATGCGTACAATCCGAGTGGCCAAAACGATGCGAACATCTTCGGCAACGTGCGGCTCGAGGAGTTCGACGGGATGGACCACACCAGTGCCATTACCGTCGCGCGGCCCGACTGCGTCGAGGTCCGGGTGACCAAGGCGCTCAGCTACTTGCAAACGAAAAATGCCGCCGGCGATTGGGCCTACTACTTGAATGCGGATGGGCAAGTCCGGTGGTCGGACGTCATCTTCATCGGCCACTCGCACGGCGCGACGAGCGCTGCTTATTTCGCCAAGATTCGCAGAATCTGGCGAGCGATTTCCCTCTCGGGGCCGCGCGACACCAACCCGATCGTGGCCACCTGGCTCACGATGGCGTCGCTCACGCCGATCGATCGCTACTACGGATTTACCGGAACGATGGATCCCCAGTATCCGGATCACCTGAAAGCGATGGAGGTGATGCACTACGTTGGAGCGGTGGTCGACGTCGGGCGTGCGTCATCCCCGTACGGCAACTCGCACCGTCTCCAATACGCGGGCGATCACGGCGACAGCGCCAACTGTCAGCAGTTCGACGCCGCCTGCAAATACATGTTCGGCGCGCAGTAGCTACCCGGCGTCGTTGAATCCGGGGATGCTCGAGCGGTCGGTTCGGAAATAATCCGATCGAACTTGGCTGCGAATCGCGAATGCACCCAGTGCGGCACCGAGCGCGACGAGAATCACCGTCGGTCCGATGTGACCGATCAAACGATGGGTCACCTCGGGTGACGGGCAATGGAGCACCATCAGGAAATCCGCCCACGAGCCCGCAGCGGCACCGAGCGCTGCGCCGGTCGCAATCGGGAACGAGACACCGCTTCGGTGGTGGACGAGCGCGAACGCGACGAGCGGCGGGAGGCCGAGCAGGACGGCTGTCGTGAAGCAGCTCCAATCTGCGACTGGCACGCCGGTGGGAGCCCCGCGTGCGGCGAGCAGCATCCACCCTGCGATGGCGAGCGGCGTGGCGATCGTCGTCGCCGTGAGCCAAATACGAGACCGCCCGAGCATCGACCCACCTCTCGCGCAAGCGGCCCATGTCGCAGTGAGCGCAATCGTCCCCCGGCCGAGCGCCGTGCTGATCACGAGCTCCAAGGGCCTAGGTCCCAGGTTGACGCCTCCGACGGCGAGAAAGACATTGGCGGCCACGAGCCCCGCGGTGAGCAAGAGCAGGGCTTTGTCCAGCGTAACTGCCGTCCGGGTGGGAGAGCTCTCCTTCTGAGCTGCGGCGAGAATCCGATCCTTCATGGCGGGCGGTATGGCGTTTCGCTTCTTCACTGGGAGCTCCTTTCGAACATCGGCCCCAAGGCCTCTCGCAGGGCTTGATACGTTCGGTGGGCGCGCAACTTGACCGCCGCCACCGTGGTGCCCAACACTTGCGCTGCCTCGGCGAGCGTTAGCCCCTCGGTCTTGATGAGCTCGAAGGCCTCGCGATGGGCATCGGGCAGCCGCGAAAGCTCGCGCTCGATCGACAGCGCCAATTGCTTGGAATGCACGACCTCGTCTTGTGCCATCGCGGTGGAAACCGGCGGCGGCGCTCCCGCCTCTTCTCGCAGCTCGAGCGAGACTTCACGCCCCGATCGTCGCACGTTGTCGATGAGAAGCCGGCGCGCGATGGCGAATGCCCAGGGAACGACATTGGCGCCAGGAATGAATCTTCCGCGAGCACAGTGCATCTGCAAAAACGTTTGCTGCACGAGGTCCTCGGCCCGCGCGTTGTTCTTCGTCTGCCGAAGGAGATACCCGAAGAGCCGGGGCGCGAGTGAATCGTACAGTTCCGAGAATGCACGGTCGTCTCCCTGCGCGTAGCGATCCATGGCTCTGTTGGCCGGGGCATCGGTACACGCTTCGGGTTCCGAGAGAGGACGAGCGAGCGAAGCGACGTGGGCTTTGCGAATCATGGCACCTTGGGTGGATGGGTCGATACCGGCTAAAGGCGCGCGGCGGCGACGCGGTTCGCTCGCCCGGAAGACGAGCATTCAATCGGCGTTGCGGCTATGGCGAAGCCGCTGCTGGTCGGCACCAGGTAAACGACCGCGCCACGCCCGTCCGCGGTGATCGCGGGGCGCGCCCATCCGGACTCGGCACCCGCAGACACACGCAAAGCCGGTCCGACCGCGCGGCCGTGCGATTCGATCGTGACCGCCCGCACCTGGCGGCCCCACACCGGGCCCTCGGTCCAAACGAGTAGAAAATGATTGGCATCGACCGCGGCGAGAGCCGGCTGAATGGCGTCCGCATCGGCGTTCTCCATGGGGATCGCGAGATCCATGGGTGTGGCGTGGCCGCATTGCGCGACCGATGCTCCGCCGAGCGACCAACGATCGCTGCCATTGCGTTGCTCGCTCCAGACGACGAGAACGTCTTCGCCGCTCTCCGCCAGCACGGGCGCGCGAAGCTCTGCGCGCGTTGCGATCCGATGCAGGGGGCCCAGCGGATTCTTGTCGGCATCGACTCGTCCCAGCCAGATCGACTCGCCTTCACGGAAAGCGATCGCGTACCCGCCGCCGCGGAGAGCAATCCCGCGCAATTCGCGAACGGCCCCCTGCGAGAAATGCCACAGCGTGTGCGGCAGCTCCGATGCGCACGCCGCCCATGCGATCTCTCCATCCGTGGTTCCAACGACGAAAGACTCTCTTGCCGATATCGTGACTGCGCCTTTCAGAGTATTGGCTTTGCACTCGGCATCAATCGCTGCATCGATCGCATCTCCTTCTCGATGGATCGGGGTGATGTGGCGGATGGGATCAGCGGTGTGGCGGGAAAAGCGCTCCGTCGCCACTCCCGACGACGGATCCATGGTCATCGCTACGGCGTCGAAAGGCGTCCGGCTGAAACCGAGCGCGATCCCGGTCGCCGTGGTGACCACCTCGATGCCCGGTCGCACTTGAGCTTTCGGCGCGATCGTGCGCATTTCTCCGCTGACGAAGCACGCGGGCGCACCCCCTGGAACGGCAGCCTCGTTGCGCGCTTCCGCGTTCGGGCGCAACGCGCCACCTTGATCGAGGGTCGTTGCGCAGCCCGTAGTCAAGGCCAACATTGCAGGAAACATGAAACGTACAATCTTCATCGCGGCGCTCCGAAATCCGGGTAGACGAGGTCCATCGCGCGTTCGTTCGCGCGGTGACGCAGGTTGACGGTTGGACCCGATGGCTATCGAGTCCATCTTCTCCGGCGCCGCCCACCCGCGGCGTAACGTCCGGGTTTAACCTTCGTATCCGGGCATACGCGGCAGGCGCAATTTAGTTTCGCACCTCTTTTGCAATGTCGTCAGAACGAGATGTCGTCAATGACGGCATCGATCCCACACCGACCGTGCCTATTTTCTCGGAGGCAAAAGCACCTTGCCGAACCAGAGACCTGCCAGCGCGAGCAGAGCGATTGGCAAGATATGCCCAATCAAGAAATGCGGCACGTAGCCGACGGGACACCACATGTCGACGAACAACGCCACACAGAGGCCCACACTCGCGCCGGCGCTCAAGCCCGCCAGACGCGGGTGGGTCGGGTCGGTACCTCGGCGCGCAAAGAGAAGCGCGACGAGCGGCAACACACCCATGAGCAAGCTGAGATTCAGGCATCGAAAACCGATGCGACCTGGCCACGGATCGAGTCCCCCCGGATATTGAGAGCTCCACACGACCTTCCAAAACAGGAGCGCCAGCGGCGTAACCAGCGCGGTGACGCAGAGCGCCAGGCTCGAGCGACCGAGCATCGATCGGCGCCGGCCGAGCGCCATCCATGTTCCGACGCCGGCGATGAGGGCGGTGCCGAGCGACGTTCCGACGATGAGCGAGGTCGGGCGGCCGGTCATCCGAATGCCCCCGCGCACCAGGAAAATGACGAGGCCAATCGCAATCGACCCTGCGACGAGAAGCGAAGCCCGAAACATCTCCGTGCGTCGGGTCGGCGCCGGTTTCTGCTCGATCTGCTTGAGCAGTCGCGCCTTGAGGTCGCTCGGAAGCTCCACTTCCTTCATACATCCTCCATTTCGAAGACATGCCCGAGCGCGGCTCGCAGGGCGGTGTAGGTGCGGTGGGCGCGAAGCTTGATCGCGGTTACGGTCGTTCCGAGCACGTCGGCCGCTTCGGCGTGGGTGAGCCCTTCGTGCTTGACGAGCTCGAATGCGGCGCGCTGCCCTTCCGGCAAGCGATCGAGCTCGCGACGAATCATCGCTGCGAGTTGCCTCGAATGGACTTGTTCGTCCGCGGGCCGACCGGGGGCGACTGCGTTCTCGAAGCCATCGCCGTCTCGACCGTCTTCGGACTGCAGCCCCTCGAGTCGGTTTCTGCGCATCTCGTCGATGAGCAGGCGGCGCGCTATCGCAAATGCCCACGGCGTTACCGCCGCGCCGCGGACGAATCGGCCTCGGGCGCAGTGGATCCGAAGCATGGTTTGCTGCACGATATCCTCGGTCCGAGAAGGATTGCGCGTCTGTCGCAGCAGAAATCCGTAGAGCCTCGGCGCGAGCAAGTCGTAAAGAGCGGAGAAAGCCTGAGCATCGCCCGACGCGTAACGATCCATCGCGGCGTCTGCCACGGCATCCGAAGATCGATCGCCCATCACGAGCTCTGCACCCATCATCGAAGTTATCATGGACATGCACGAGTCGGACACCCACTCGCACGGCATCCAACCCACCCCCCGTGCGTCAGCGACCGCATCGCACCCGAAATCCGGGAAGTTCACGGGCTTACCTTTCCGCACGCGACGACAGGGCGCGACACCGCTCGTCGCATCCAAGCGAATACGCACGAGTCGGGATTTGGTTTGGGTGCAGTTCCCGATTTGACGGCAAAGAACAAAGCAAAATCGATCACTTGCGAGGTGTAGGTTGAACTTCGGGGCTCTCTCACGGCAAATATCCAATTGCGAGTTGAGATATTTGAAGG
>Ga0137375_10000603_pt1 | contig 39133 bp, 29 predicted proteins | sample SagtaG_24_FD_104936 | JGI IMG/M metagenome (GOLD analysis project Ga0137375, IMG submission 104936) | Vadose zone soil microbial communities from Sagehorn Ranch, Mendocino, California, USA - Sage1_R_113_16 metaG | ecosystem: Environmental > Terrestrial > Soil > Vadose zone | place: USA... | reverse complement strand
GTCCAGGGTCTGGCGCAGGGACTCCGCGGCGGCGTGCCGCTGCTCGGCCTCGGATCGGGCGCGCTCCGCGTCCGCCGGCGGGATCAGGCCGCTGGCCAGGAGGCGCGCCTGGCGGTCGGCCTGCTGATCGGCCAGGCGCGCCGCGGCCTCGGCTTCGCGAAGCTTCGAGCGCGTCTCCTCGACGCCCGCCCGGGAGGCGTGACCGCGGTCCGTGAGCTCCTGCTGCCCCGCGGCGATCTGTTGGCGCAGGGCGGCCGCCTGGTGCCCGAGCCCCGTCCAGCGGGCCCGTTCCTCTTCCAGCCGGGAGCGCTGCTCCTCCCCTTCCAGCACGGCCAGCACCTCACCGGCCGCCACCTGCTGTCCGAGCGCGATGCGCAAGGACGCGATGCGGCCCGGCACCGGCGCCGCGATCGGATGCGCCTCGCGGTCGACCGCCAGCCAGGCGCGGTCGGAGACCTCATAGACCGAGACGCGCGCCGCCAGAAACCAGACGGTCCAGGTCGCGAGCAGCAGGAGGGCGGGAATCAGCCCCGCGGCCCACCGGCGGTGCCCGTCGGCTTCCAGGGAACGCAGGGTGCGGGAGAAGGGGCTCGGCATGAGCTTTGAGGGCAGACTAGCACAGGGGCCAGCCCTGGCGCGGGTCCTGCAAAGGCTGAGACTGGAGGGTACGAGGAGCGACGATGCGATTCCCCTGGAGCAGCAACGGCAAGAAGCCCGAGGTGGTGGTGATCACCGGCGCCTCGGCGGGCGTGGGCCGGGCGACCGTCCGTGAATTCGCGCGGCGTGGCGCCTGGATCGGTCTCCTGGCGCGCGGGCGCGACGGCCTGGAGGCGGCACGGCACGAGGTCGAGGAGCTCGGCGGCAAGGCCCTGGTCCTCCCCACCGATGTGGCCGACGCGCGCCAGGTCGAGCTGGCGGCCACCGCCGTGGAATCCGAGCTCGGCCCGATCGACGTCTGGATCAACAACGCCATGGCGTCGGTCTTCTCTCCGGTCAAGGAGATGCAGCCCGACGAGTACAAGCGTGTGACCGAGGTCACCTACCTCGGAGTTGTCTACGGCACGCTCGCCGCGCTGAAACGGATGCTGCCGCGCGACCGCGGGATGATCCTCCAGGTGGGATCGGCCCTGGCCTACCGCGGGATTCCCCTGCAGTCGGCCTACTGCGCGGCCAAGCACGCGATCCAGGGCTTCCAGGAGTCGCTGCGCTCGGAGCTGATCCACGACGGCAGCCGGGTGCGCACGACCATGGTGCAGCTGCCGGCGGTCAATACACCGCAATTCGGCTGGGTGAAGAGCCGCCTGAAGCGCAAGCCGCAGCCGGTGCCGCCGATCTATCAGCCGGAGGTGATCGCAAAAGGGATCTGTTGGGCGGCGCACCACGACGAGCGCGAGGTCTGGCTCGGCTACCCGACGTTCAAAGCGATTCTGGGCAACGCGATCGCTCCAGGGTACGGCGACCGCTATCTCGCGAGCCACGGCTACGACTCGCAGCAATATGACGGGCTCGACGACCCGCACCGGGCCAACAACCTGTGGGAGCCGGTCCCCGGCGATCACGGAGCCCACGGCGCTTTCGACGAGCGGGCGATGGATCACAGCGCCCAGGTCTGGGCCACCCGGCACCGGAAGACGATCGCGGCGGCCGGCGCGGGGCTCGCGGGTCTCGCAGCGGCCGCCTTCGCGTGGCGTCACTCCCCCGCTTCAGACTGAGCAAAAAGCCTCGGTTCCAGGCAGGCAGCCGGGGTCCTCGCGATCGGTGCTTCGATTCTGTGCCACTGTGGAGAGTGTCCACCGCATAGAATCCCCCCATGACCGATCCGGAGAACACCACGATGCGCACCCTGCAGCACGTGTTTCTCGTTGTTCTCCTCCTCGCCCCTGCCGCGTGCGGCAAGGACAAGGAGGATCCCAACCGTCTGGCCGCTTCGGGCCACGTCGAGGCCACCGACGTCCGCATCTCCACCAAGATCGGCGGACGCCTGGAGAGCCTTCCGATCCAGGAGGGCGACGCGGTGGCGGCCGGCCAGCTCCTGGGCAAGGTCGAGACGGTCGACATCGAGCTCGCCATCGCCCAGGGGCGCGCCGAGCGGGCAGCGGCCCAGGCCGAGCTGAACCTGCGCGTGGCCGGCCCCAGCCGCGAGGACATCGCGCAAGCGCAAGCCGGCGTGGACCGCGCGCAGGCCGATCTCACCGGTGCCCAGAAGGACCTGGAGCGTATGCAGGGGCTCCTCGACCGCGGCTCGGGCACCACCAAGGCGCGCGACGACGCCCGCACCCGCCGCGATGTCGCCGCCGCGACGTTACAGGGGCAGCGCGAGGCCTTGCGCCGCCTGAAAGTCGGCACCCGCCGCGAGGAGGTCGACGCCTCCCGCGCCCGGGTGACGGCCGGTGATGCCGGCATCGCCCAGCTCGAGCAGAAGCTGCGCGACGCCACGATCACCAGCCCGCTGGCCGGCGTGGTCACCGAGAAGCTGGCCGAGCCGGGCGAGCTCCTCCAGGCCGGCTCTCCGCTCTGCGTGGTGACCGATCTGGCCCACGCCTGGGTCACCGCCTACGTGCCCGGGCCGGACCTCGCGCGGCTGCGCATGGGCCAACCCGCCACGGTCGTCACCGACGACGGCCAGACCCGCCAGGGGCGGATCACCTTCATCGCCTCGGAAGCCGAGTTCACGCCGAAGAACGTGCAGACGCGCGACGAGCGCGTGAAGCTCGTCTACGAGATCAAGATCTCGCTCGACAACCGCGACGGCCTGTTCAAGCCCGGCATGCCCGCCGAGGCCCGGCTGGACCTGGCGCCACGGCAGTCTGGCGAACGGAGGACCGGCAAATGACCGCCCAGGCAGAGGACGCCATGGTCCAGGTGGACGGCCTGACCCGCCGCTTCGACAAGCTGATGGCGGTCGACAACATCTCGTTCACCGTAACGCGCGGCGAGATGTTCGGTCTGATCGGTCCGGACGGCGCCGGCAAGACCACCACCCTGCGGGTCCTCCTCGGCCTGCTCGCTCCGCACGGCGGCACGGTCCGCACCTGCGGATTGGAGCCGCTCAAGGAGAGCGCGCGCCTCTCCGAGAAGATCGGCTATCTGTCGCAGCGCTTCAGCCTGTACGGCGACCTGAGCATGGATGAAAACATTTCTTTCTTCGCCTCGATCCACGGCGTCAAAGGGTGGAAGGAGCGGCGCGACGAGCTCCTCGATCTGCTCCGCATGAGCCCGTTCCGCAAGCGCCTGGCCGATCGCCTGTCCGGCGGCATGAAGCAGAAGCTCGCGCTCGCCTGCACCTTGATCCACACGCCCGAGCTGCTCATCCTCGACGAGCCGACGACCGGCGTCGATCCCGTGTCGCGCCGCGATTTCTGGAAGATCCTGGCCCACCTGCAGCGCGAGGGGCTGACCCTCCTGGTCACCACCCCCTATCTCGACGAGGCCGAGCGCTGCCAGCGAATTGGTTTGATGGATCACGGACGCCTGCTCAACGTCGACGCGCCTGCCGCCATCAAGCAAAAGGCCGGCGGTGCGCTCGTCGAGGTGATCGCCCGCCCCAAGCGGGCCGCGGTCGATCTCCTGAAGCGCCGGCCCGAGGTGTCCGCCGTCGAATCCTTCGGCGAACGGCTGCACGCCACCTTGACCGGCGACGCCGCCGCCCGGGCGGACGAGACCGCCAAGGCGCTCGGCGCAGCGCTGCGGGAGGGGGGAGTGGAGGTGGAGAACATCCGCCCGGTGCCCCCGACCTTGGAAGATCTGTTCATTGCCCGGATTCAGGCGGAGGAGGTGAGAGCATGAGGGGCATCCTGCTATGGCTCGGGCTACTCATCGTGGCGGCTCCGGCCGCGCAGACCCTCACCCCCGGCCCCTCTCCCGCAAGCGGGAGAGGGGAGCAGGTTACCCAAGAGGTCCCGGTGGTCGTCGAACCGGCTAACCCACACCCCTCTCCCACTCGTGGGAGAGGGGCCGGGGGTGAGGGCTTGTCCCTCGCCGAAGCCCTCGAACGCGCCCGCACCACCTCTCCCCGTCTGGGCGAGCTCCAGGCGGAGCGCCGGGCCGCCGAGGCCGGGCTTGCGGGTGCTCGTGCGGAGCGCATGCCGCGGGCCGATGTCTCGGGCAACTACACGCGCAATTCCGACGTTCCGGAGCTCACGTTGAGCATCCCCGGGATGGGGACGCGCACGCTCTTCCCCAATATCCCGGACAACTGGCGGGCCCACGCCGGCGTCTCCCTTCCGCTCTGGACCGCCGGCCGGATCGAGAGCGGCATCACGGCGGCCGACCGGCAGCTCCAGGCGGCGGGGCTCGATCTCACGACCGCCGAGAGCGAGCTCACCCTGGAGACGCGCGAGGCCTACTGGTCTCTGGTCACGGCGCGGGAGAGCGCTCGCGTGCTCGCCGAGGCGGTCGCGTCCTATCAAGGGCATCTGAAGAGCGCGCAGGACCGGTTCGACTTCGGCGTCGCGGCCCGCAACGAGGTCCTCGCGGTTCAGGTCGAGCTCGACCGGGCGGAGCTCGCGCGCCTCTCGGCCGAAAACGCCGCCGAGGTCGTGAACGCCAACCTGGTCCGCCTGACCGGACTGCCGCCGGGGAGCCATATCGAGCCCACCGAGCCGCTCGCCGCGCCCGCGGGGCCGCAGGAAGACACAGAGGCGCTCGTCTCCGCCGCTCTCGATGCGCGGCCCGAGCTCGCGGCGCTCCAACAGCGCATCGCGGCGGCTCGCGCCGCGGCGGAGATCCAGCGCGCCAATGCCCGTCCCCAGGCCGGCTTCTCCTTCGGCTACGACTACGCCCGGCCCAATCCGCGCATCCTCCCCCTGCGCGATGAATTCGAGGGGACCTGGAGCGCCGGGGTGACGGTCTCGCTCAACGCCTTCGACGGCGGGCGGACGGCCGCAGCCGTCGCCCAGGCCGAGGCGCGGGCCGACGCTCTGGAGCAGCAGCTCGAATCGATCCGCCAGGGATTGCGTTTGGAGGTCACCTCGCGCCTCCTCGATCTCGAGAACGCCCGCGCCTCGCTCGCGGTCACCGAGCGCAGCCTGGAATCCGCGCGGGAGAACCTGCGGGTGGCCAACGACCGCTACCGCGAGGGGGTCATTCCCTCCTCCGAGCTGCTCGACGCCGAGACCGCCCTGCTGCGCGCCGGCCTCGACCAGACCGAGGCGACGACCCGCATCCAGATGGCCCTCGCCCGCCTCGAACGGGCGGTCGGGAGGTGAGCCGTGAGCACGACATCTGACGGCCCATCGCTCGAATCGATCCATCTGGTCAAGCGCTTCGGCGCCTTCACCGCGGTGGACGACGTCTCCTTCGAGGTCGGCGCCGGCGAGGTCTTCGGCCTCCTGGGGAGCAACGGAGCCGGCAAGTCGACCCTGATCCGCCTTTTCTGCGGCCTGCTCCGCCCCACCTCGGGAACCGCGCGGGTCCTCGGAGTCGACACGGCCAAAGACCCCGAGGCGGTGCGCCGCCGCATCGGCTACATGACGCAGCGGTTCAGCCTCTACGACGACCTGAGCGTCGAGCAGAACCTGGAGTTCTACGGCGGCATCTACGGCCTGCGCGGGCGCGAGAAAGCCGGCCGGATCGCCTGGGCCAAGGAGATCGGCAATCTCGGCGGCATGGAGGACAAGGTCGTGCGCTCGCTGCCCGGCGGCTGGAAGCAGCGGTTGGCTCTCGCCTGCGCCGTCCTCCACCGGCCGCGCGTCCTGTTCCTCGACGAGCCGACGGGTGGCGTCGATCCGCTGTCGCGCCGCCGCTTCTGGGGGCAGATCGACGAGATGTCCGCCGAGGGGGTCACCCTGATCGTCACCACCCATTACCTCGACGAGGCCGAGCGCTGCGACCGCATCGCGCTCCTCCACCTCGGCCGGCTGGTCGCTCTGGGCACCGTGGGCGACTTGAAGGAGGTCTTCGCCGGCCGCGCCGTGCTGGAGGTCGCCGCGCCGCGCTTCCTGGAGGCCCACCAGCGGATCGAGGCGCAGGACTGGGCGCTGGAGACCTCGCTCTTCGGCGACCGGCTCCACGTTGTGGTCGCCGATCCCGAGGAGGGGAAGCGCCGCATCCTGGCCCTGCTGGAAGAGGACGGCAACGCACCGGTTTCGGTCGAGCGCATTGTGCCCTCGCTCGAAGACGTGTTCATCCATTCGATCGAGAGCGCGGATGCCGCGCAAGGGAAACCGTCATGAGCCCGCGGAAGATCTGGGCCGTGGCCTGGAAGGAGCTGATCCAGGCCGCGCGGGACCCCCTGAGCCTGGCCATGCTCCTGGGCGTCCCGACCATGATGCTCCTCCTCTACGGCTACGCGTTGAGCTTCGACGTGCGCCACATCCGCCTGGCCGTGCAGGACCTCGACAAGAGCGCCGCGAGCCGGGAGCTGGTGACCGCGTTCATCAACAACGAATATTTCACCGAGGTGGCCGACCTGCCGGCCGGCGCCGACCTGGAGCGGCTGACCGAGCGCCGGCAGGCCAAAGCGATCCTGGTGATCCCCGAGGGGACCGGCGACCGCCTGGCCGAGGGGCGTCCGGCACAGATCCAGCTCCTGGTGGACGGAGCGGACGCCAACACCGCCTCGTCCGTGATGGGGTACGCGGCGGCGATCGTGGCCGCGGCGAATTCGGAACGGATCGCGGAGGCCGGAGGGCACGTCGAGATCGCGCCGCTCGCCTACGAGCCGCGGGTCTGGTACAACCCGGAGCTCGATTCGACCCATTTCCTAGTGCCCGGGCTGATCGGTTTCATCCTGATGCTCACCGCGGTGCTCTCGACCGCGCTCTCGGTGGTCCGCGAAAAAGAGCGCGGCACCATGGAGCAGCTGCGGGTGACCTCGCTCAAACCGGGCGAGTTGATCGTGGGCAAGATCCTCCCCTACCTCGGCATCTCGCTCACGGCGACCGGCCTGATCCTCCTCGCCGCGCGGTACCTCTTCGGTGTCGCGGTGCGCGGGCCGTATCTCGATCTCTTCGTGGCCACGCTGATCTATCTGATCGGTGCCCTGGCGTTCGGTCTCCTCATCTCCTCGCTCGTGGACAGCCAGGCGATCGCTTTCCAGGTGGGAAGCCTGGGCTCCATGCTGCCGGCGATCTTCCTCTCGGGCTTCATCTTCCCGATCCGCTCCATGCCCGCCGTCCTGCAGGCGATCACCTACGTGGTGCCGGCGCGCTATTTCAACGTCGTGCTGCGCGGTGTGATTTTGAAAGGCGCTGGGCTCGGTGTCTATCCGAAAGACGTGCTGTTCCTCTCGATCTATGCCACGGTGATGATGACCCTCGCCTGGATCCGTCTGTCGCGCAAGGAGGTATGACGTGCACGAGCTCCTGGCGGTGATCAAAAAAGAGCTCCAGCAGCTCCGGCGCGACAAGAAGGTGATCCCGGCGATGGTGCTCGGACCGATCATCCAGCTCCTGGCCCTGGGCTACGCGGCCAATCTCGACGTGCTGAACGTCCCCCTGGTGCTGGTCGATCAGGACCGGAGCGAGGCCAGCCGCGACCTGGTGGACCGCTTCCTCGCCTCCGGATATTTCGAGCTGGTGGGCACCGAGGACAGCCCGGAGGGGATCGATCCCTGGCTCCTCGACAGCCGCGCCCAGCTCGCCCTGGTGATCGGTCCCGAATACGGCGAAAAACTGGCCACGGGCCGCCGGCCGGAGGTCCAGGTGATCGCCGACGGGACCGACTCGAACTCCGCGGGCTTAGGGCTGGGCTACGCCTCCCGCATCCTGGCGAGCGTCGGAATGGAGATCCGCCAAGCCTCTCTGGGAGCGGGCCGTCCCGCTTTGAGGGCGGTTCCGGCGACCGGCACCTACGACCTGGTGCCGCGCATCTGGTACAACCCCGACCTTAAGACCCGCTGGTTCTACGTCCCGGCGATCCTCGCCATGGTCCTGCTGCTGGTGACCATGATCCTGCCCTCCGTGGCCGTGGTGCGAGAGAAGGAGATCGGCACTCTGGAGCAGCTCATCGTCACGCCGCTGCGCCCCTGGCAGCTCATCCTGGGGAAGCTCATGCCGTTCGTCGCGGTCGGCATGGTCGATCTCCTGGTGGTGACCGGCCTGGCGGTCCACCTCTTCAAAGTGCCCTTGCGCGGCTCGCTCCTCCTTTTGATCGCGCTGAGCTTCCTGTTCATCCTGGTGACTCTGGGTCTGGGCCTCCTGGTCTCGACCCTGGTGCGCACCCAGCAGCAGGCCATGGGCTTCTGCGTCTACCTCCTGATGGTCCCGATGATCTACCTCTCGGGCCTGATCTTCCCCATCGAGAACATGCCGAGAGGCTTCCAGATCGCCACCTACATCATCCCGGTCCGCTACTACGCGAACATCCTCCGCGGCATCTTCCTGAGGGGGTCCGGACTGGACGTGCTGTGGCCCGATGCGCTGGTGCTCCTGGGGATGGGGGTGGGGGTGCTGGGAATGGCGGTGTTGCGGTTCAGGAAGACGTTGGAATAGAGACGCCCCTTGTATCGAGACAAACCCTCGCGAAGATCCTCTGCGAGGCGGTCGACGACTCGTCGTGGTGAGCCGCATCATCATTCAATCTCCTCGCGGCTGAGCTCCGCCTCGATCTCTTCAATGCTGGGCAGATTGGAGTCCAGAGGTTCGGGCAGTGCGCGCACCAGTTGATATTCTGCCACCCCGATGGGCTTGTTGATCCCGGAGAGGGCATATTCGGCGACGAGGCGGTTCTTGGTTTTGCAGAGCAAGAGGCCGATGGTTGGTTTGTCGTCCGGAGCCTTGACTTGGGCATCCACCGCGGCGAGATAAAAGTTCAGTTGACCGGCGTGTTCGGGCTTGAAGGCTGCTCCCTTGAGCTCCACCACAACATAACATTTCAGGCGAGTGTGATAGAAGAGCAGGTCGATAAAAAACTCGTCGCCAGCCACTTCCAGCCGAAATTGCCGCCCGATAAAAGCAAAACCTGCCCCGAGCTCCAGGAGAAACCGAGTGATGTGCCGAATGAGGGCGTTCTCGATGTCGCGCTCGAGGGCGTCGTCACCGAGGCCGAGAAAGTCGAAGAGGTAGGGGTCCTTCAAGGCTTCGATGGCAAGCTGGGCGTGTGGCGTGGGTAAGTGGCGGTCGAAGTTGGTGATAGCGAGGCCCTGGCGCAGGTGGAGCTGGCTCTTGATGTGAGCATCCAGCGTGGGCCGCGACCAGCCATGCTGGATGACTTGGGCCGCATACCATTCGCGCTCGGTGGCTGTAGAGACCTTGGTGAGGAGGGTGACGAGGTGGAACCAGGGTAATTGGTCAGCAGGCTGCTGACCAATCAGGCAGGCGGGACACATCTGGGCGAAAAACCGCATGTACTTCAGGTTCGAGGTGGAGAAGCCCTTCATCTCCGGGAAGGCGGCCCGGAGATCGGCGGCCAGACGGTCGATCACCTTGGCGCCCCAGCCCTGCCGGGTCTGCCGCTCCAGAATCTCGGTGCCAATGTGGTGGTAGAGCCGCACCAGCTCCTGATTGACGGCAAGGGTGGCCCGCTGCCGGACACCGGAGATGTGGGACTTCAGGCTCGTCAGCCAGTCCGCGTAGTCACGAGGGATGATGGATTCGCTACCGGGCATGGCTAAGCCCTTTGTGGTCTTCTTCCGACCCGCCATGCCCAAGCTCCTCGCTCCAGAGCTGCGCCCACATCCTCTGAAAGGGCTACCTTGGTTTCCGCCTTCACGAACAAAATCTATCCCCTTGGGACCCGGGGAGTCAACAACCGTCCGCGGCTCGCTCCTCCTGCTGATCCTCGGGGCTGGAGGTGCTGTGGCCCGCTGCGCTGGTGCTCCTGGGGATGGGGTGGGGGTATTGGGGATGGCGGTGTTGCGGTTCAGGAAGACGTTGGAATAGGTACCGGTGTTTGGTAAACTCTAAGGGATGCCTCCATCTTGGGCCTGGTCCGTGCTGCGCTGGGGCGGTGTCATCGCTCTCGTTGGCGGGTTGCTCGTCGCCTGGCGCTCGTTCCCTACACGTCCGTCTCAGGACTGGTCCACGATCCATTCGTTCGAGCTCGACAGCGAAGAGTGCGCGACACTCCGCGATGCGCGCGGGACAACACAGTGGCTCGCGCCTGGCTCCCTCGCCGCATCGGTCGGCGTCACCGAGGTCGCGCGCAAGTTCCGGCTCGAGGAGGCTCTCGTCTGCCAGGCCAACGATTTCACCGACACGACCTGCGGCACCCAAACCTTGGCTCCAGGTGAGGGCCGCCTGAGGCTGCCGCTCTATCGCGAGCCTCGGCCGCGCCCCTCCCGTCCCAAACCCTGATGGAAATCCTCCTGGCGGCGCTCCTGGTCGGTGGGTGTCTGGCAGTCCTCGGGTGGATGCCCAAGTCCTCCGTGGACCCGGACCGGCAGCAGCAGATCCGCCGAGCCGTCGCCCTTCTGCTGATCCTCCTGCCACTCGGTTTCGGAGCCTTGGTCCTCCTCAGAGCCCGGGAACGCACCCGTGTGCTGCGATTCGATTATGTCGGCAAGCTGCTGGCTTTCGGCGCGACCACTCCGCTGACAGCCGGCTCCTCGCCCAGTGACAGCCTGGATATCGAAGACCTCCAGGCGCCTCTCCTGGGCCTCCGTTCGGTCGTCCTGAAGCCCGCCAAACCCGGTCCTGCGACCGCCGCCGCGCCGGCCGGCACACGCCCTTCCTCCGCCGCCATCCTGGCGCTGAGCTCTCCCTCTCCCGCTGTGCGGATTGATGATGAGTACTGCAACAGCTACCCCCTCGAAGAGGGCGACACGATCGTCATCGGTGGCCAGAAGGCCGGTACCTTGCGCATCCGCTATGAGGGCAATCACCTCTCCTGGAGCTCCGGCGAGAAAGACCTTCCGTCCGCATTCGTCCAACTCGTCTCCGGGAGCCGCCGGGTCTACGAGCTGGCGAGCCTCGACAACCGGTCGGCCGGTGTGCACTCGTTCCTCTATCGGCCCGACCGCTTTGGTCCCTGGCATCTGCTGATCCGCAGCAAGGAGGTCCGGCTCGAGCGCGCGGGCACGACTGCAGCGGCATTCGTCGAGGAGTGGCCGGTCCCTGCCGCATTCGATCTCAGCCTCGCGGTCGTGTACGCCGACGGCTCTCTGCGCAACCAGCGGCGCGACCGGATCCTGGTGCGGAAGGACGAGCTCGAAATCCATTTCGGTCAGCCGGAACGGTGGGCCCGGGCCGTCTCTCCCGAGAGCCCGGAGCCGACCCTCGCTCTCGGGGTGCCATCCGCTTTCGCCCACGAGGAGATGATCGAGCTGCCTGAGCCCTCGTCGCGCTTCCGCGGCCTGACCACCCTCTATCGCTACGACCGCGCCAAGGACCGCGCCACGGTCACGTTCCTCGCCGACGAGCAGGAGGTCCGCTTCGGCGACATCTATGCCCTCGGCACGGGGAAAGACCGCCTGCTGCTGCTCCTTGATCGGCGGGACTTCCCCCACCAGATCCTTCTGGACCTCGCCTTGTTGAGTCTTTTCCTCGCCGTCTTCCTGTTGCGCGGAATGGCGTCGCACGCGGGGTTGGCCGCCATCGTCGGCCCGGTCGGATTGCTCCTCGCGCACCGCCTGCTCTTCAGTCACAAGGCGGCCAATCAGCCTCCCGACTTCACGCTCGACACTTTTGCCGAGGCGCGGCTTGCCCTCTGGCTGGTGCCGGCCCTCCTCGTCTTCGCCTGGGCCTTGGCGTGGCTCCTGCGCCAACCGCCGCGCCCGGCCGCCGGCACACTCCCTGGGCGTTCGCCGGCCGGTCCCTTGTCCGATCTCGGTTGGCCGCTGGCCGGCCTCGCCGTCGCATCCGCAGGCGCCTTCTTCGTCACCGGCGGGGATACCGGCGGCAGGCGAGCCCTGGCCCTCCTTCCCCTGCTGCTGGGAGCGATCCTCGCTCTCGCTCACCTTCTGGCGAGGCGTCCGCGGCTCGCCTCCGCCCTGGGGCGTCTCCAACGGGAAGGATTACCCTGGCGGCCCGGCTGGATCGCCGTCGTGGGAGTGGCGGTCCTCTTGCTGCGCTGGGTGGCTCGCCTGGCCGGCATGCCCGAGACCCTCCGCCTCCCCTTTTCCGATTTCCGCCTCCTCTGGACCGTGCTCCAGCTGCCCGTCTGCGCCGCGGCCGTGGGCCTCACGATCGAGAGCTTGCGGAGGCGAGAGCCCGCCAGCCCAGTGGGCGCTCCGCAGAGCTCCGAGCCGGGGCGTTGGCGGCGAGCCCTCCAGCGCCTGCCTCCCTGGCTCACCGGCATCGCCGCCTTCTACGTCTTCCTGGTCCTCGCGTTCCTCGTCGTTGCCGTCGTGGTCGGCGACACGGGGCTGGTCCTGGTGCACGTCCTGGCGCCGATGGTGTCGCTGCTCGTCCTCGCCGTCGCGCCTCCCATCCTCAGCCGGCGCCTCGGCCCTCGCATCGCCGTCTGTGCTCTTGCTCTGCTCCCGCTGCTCGCCGTGATCGGGGTCAACGCGTTTCCCAGTGCGCTTGTGCGTGTCGTGGGATGGGGGTCGGAAACCCCTCGAGAGCAGGTGGCACAGCTGAGCTCGACCCGCTCCCAGCAGATGTTTCGCCTGTACATGCTGGCGAATCCGGATCTCCTGTCTGAGGTGGGGCTCGATCCTGCAGAACGTGTGGCAATCCAGTTCTCGACGTTGCAGAGCTATGCAAAGTTGGGCGGCTGGTTCGGACGAGGCTATCTCGGAGCGGAGCTGCCCCGCCACCTCGGGATCACCTACCTCTCAGACCTGGTACCGATGGTCTTCGTCCTCACTGAATTCGGAAAGTTGGGGCTCTTCGGCCTCGCTCTGCTCTACCTGCTCTCGCTGGTTGCCGTTCCGCTCACTGCCCGCGCCCATGACGACCGTGACCGTCTCGCCCAGCAGGGTCTCTTCATCGGCCTGGCTGCGCTCCTCGCCTTCGCGCTCCCCAGCCTCTACATGCTTCTCGCCAACCTCAACCTGGTGCTGTTCACGGGCAAGAACATGAACCTGCTGTCCCTCAACTCCCTCTCCGACGTGCTCGAGTCGGGAACCCTGTTAGGGGTGGCCGTCGTGGGGCTCGGTCTCCGGAGGAGCGCCGCATGAGCCTGCAGCGGCTGGCGATCGTGTTCGGGGTCCTCCTGCTGCCGCTGGCCCTCATTCTTTCCTTCGGGGCAGAGAAAGGCCTTTATCAGGTCTATGTGCCCACCGGCTACATCAAGGAGGTCGACCGCCTCATCGACGAGAGCAAGCTCGTCTACGACTGCCGGAGCGAGCAAATCGAGCCCCGCGGCCTGACGGATGCCGAGACTTTCTTCCTCAGCCACAGCTATCTGGACGACGATTTGAGGTTGTGGAACGCCGGGGACCGGCGGCCGTTCGAGGTCGAACGTCGCGATCTCGGCCGTGGCCGCTGCGAGGGGAGAGTCGTACGGATCAACGAGAGCTTCCACAACCAACGCCTCCCCGCATACGCCGCCAGCACGTGGAAGGGTCGGCTCTATTTACGCCAGGGACAGCCCACGCTCAGCCTGTCCTCGCCGGACCGGCGGCTGGAAGTGACCCGCGCCCCCTGGGAGCGACTGCCGTTGCCCGCATCGTCGTTCTCGGACGTCTGGATCAAGCCCGGCCAGGGCGACGAACGAGCCGAGAAGATGGCTTTGAAATGGCGCGAGGCTGGGCGGATGTTCGCCTCCCTCGAGCACGTCGGCGACGACGTGGCGGTCGAGGTCTACCAGGAGCGCCCGGGGCTCCTGCTCAACGGCTGCCCGGTGCGGACCGGCGCACGGCTGCGGCTCGACAGCGGAGACTGGGTCTGGCTCCAAGAGGAAGGGTCGACCAACGAGCAATATCACGTGGACAGCGGAGACGAAGCGGGCCTGGTATCGTTCGTCACGACGGTCAACGGCGAGCTGCGGCGGAGGACCCTCGGTAACCGCCTGGAGATGGCTGACGAGCTGACGCGGGCCGTGGACACAGCCGTCGTCGCGGGTGATGGGAAGGGGAGGAACGACTTCGACGTCCACCTAACCCTCGACGCTTTTTTCCAGGACTTTCTCACCCGCCGCCTGTCGAGCTTCTGCCGCCAGCGCTATGGACGGCGGCCGCTGCGCGCGGCCGTGACTCTGCTCGAGCCGGAGAGCGGGCGGGTCCTGGCGCTGGCCAGCTATCCCACGGCCGGAGACCTGGAGGATCTGCGCCTGAAGAGCGATGTCCACCGGGTGCTCCTTGGAGAGAACCACAATTTCCTCGTCCATCCCATCGGCTCGACCACCAAGCCCTTCCTGGCCGCGGCAGCCCTGGCCACACAGCCTCGACTGGCTCAGCTCACCGTTCCCTGCCATCCCGGAGGGAATCCGCCGCCGCTTCTCCTCGGCTATGACTTCGGGAGGTACAGCCTCCCGGGCGACTGCCGCGAAAGCGAGGCACCCATCGACTTCCGCCGCTTCCTCGAAGTTTCATCGAACCGCTACATGCTCGAGCTGGGCTTGCTTTCCCTGGCGGAATGGAGGGACGGGATGCCGGTCCCGGACCGCAGCCGGCCGCCGATGGTTGCCCCGGACGGCTACAGCCTGGGCGGTACCCCCGCGACCTACCGTCCTTTCCTGACCGTGGTCAAGGCCGAGGACCGCGCCGGGGCCACCGAGATGGCCGGAGTCCAGGACACGCCCTTCTACCAACACTTCCGCGACCTCTTCGGCCACTCCATTCATTACGAGTCGTTGCCTCCAGACCGCACCCTGGCGATGCAGTATTGGAATCCGATCACCGATGCCGCGGGCGGCTCCGGACGGGACGTGGCCCTGGCCTTCTCGCCGGTGACTCCGGAACGGGTCAACCTGCGGGCCAATCTCATCCAGCAGGCGCGGCAAGACCTCTACACCGGCCTCTTGGGGTTGGGCAACAACCGCTGGTCGAACCTCCAACTCGCCGAGTCCACGGCCCGGCTCCTCACCGGCCGCAAAGTCGACGCCCATCTGATCGAGCGGGTGGTCGTCCCACCGCCACCCCAGGAGAAGGGCCACGAAAAAAAACCCGAACAGGTGCTGTGGGACCTGGAGAAGGAGCTCAAGCAGGAGCAAAGACCGCCCCTGCCGCTCGCCGCGGAGAGCCGGCAGCTCATCTTGGAAGGGATGTCACAGGTCGTCGAGGGATCTCGCGGTACCGCCCATGCGCTCATGAGGCCACTCAGCGCCCTCAACAGCCGCGCCCCGGAGGGTGTGAGCTACAGCGCGCTCGGGAAGACCGGCACCCCCTCAACCGAATTCCAGGTCGTGCGCCGGAGCCCCGCCGAGCCCGCGCCGGGCGCGATCCATGTCGACTCCCATCACAACCGATACGTCGACCACGGACTTCTTCTTCTCGCGCTCACCCGCACCGCGGGTGGCAAGAGCGAGTCTCTCGTCCTCACGTTCTACATCGAAGCGCAGGGTACGTCTGCAGAGGCCGTGGCGCTCGCCGGCGATCTTCTCCAGCCTCTTGCCGAAGCTTATTGGCCCGAGGATTGGATGACACCGGCGAGCCTGCGGACACAAACTGTCGGCGAGTGAGGTTCCGGCCATTCACTCAATCAGCCTGATTTCGATCCCTCCTTCCGACGGAGATTGCGGTCCAACCCGTATCATCTCTTCAACCGTCAACTCCTTCTCTTCAACCTCCTTCTCTTCAACTGTCAACCCCTTCTCGCCCGACGCCTTCACTTCGTTCCTGAGATAGCTACCGATCGCTATAGCGGCATCTCTCGTCCTCTGGCGTGCCGGACTCACCCAACGAGACGACGGTTCATACGAAGTGACAGTAACCTCCATTTTCCCCGCTGCCAATTCCCGGGCAATTCGAATCTCTTGCACGACTGCGTCGAGATACCTCAATGCGCTACATCTAACGTGAGCTTCTTGTGGCCATTGACGGCCTTCGGAGACTTCATCGAACAACTCTCGACAATCGCGTCGATCAAGGCCCTCGACGATTTCATGAGGGACCATGTAGGACCTAAAGTCATCATGGATCCCCTTCTCATCAAACAGCTTAGCAACGTTGACCGGCGTTTGTCTGGTACCTTTGACGTCGTCACTCAACCAGCCGTCGATCGGAACTTTACCAACCCGCCTTCGAGACTTTGTATCGACGAACATGAATCGATCGGACAGCAGGGAAATCGATAGCGACCCTTCGCGCAAGATCTCCCTTGGAACCTGAGCAAGAAAAGTCACCTGCCCCGTCTTGTTATCCAATTGAGGTTTCTGATCCAACCTCGTCGTCTTTTCGTCTCTTTCCGAATTCAAAGACAGACGCATGTAGATTGCTTCAAGTTCCTCAGGCTTTAGCGAGTCCGGAACACCCTTGAGGTTAATGCGCACATAGATTGGAATAGAGCCGTTACGGAGTTCCTCAATAAGCTCGCGAACGACCTCTTGCTTATCAGGGCCCACCTCAATAGCAGGCATCGGCCCAACAGTGTTCCGGAAACAATGAATGATTGTCATTCCATGACTACCGCGCCTCAGACCCGTAACCAACGTGAGCTGCGTTGAGTGTATTGAGGTCAAGAGAAATGTCTTCTGTTCCCAATCCTTCGAATTGAAGGGCGAATCTCGGTTGATGCTAACAATTCTACGTAAATCCTCAAGATCGCCCGAATCCAGGACCATCAAATCTCCATCGAAGAGCTCTGGCGGCGGATTTTGCACTATACGGTTCAAGGCTGCCATGAGTTGAGTGTCACCAGATTTATTTTGAACAAAAATGGCAGTTGCATCTGGTATCGAGGAATCCCATTTCCCTTGGTATATAGACAATACCTGGGGCACCTCATGAGTGCTTCCCGAGGATCCCGCAACGGAAGGTTTTTCATTTCCGTCCGTTCCTGCACCTTCGTTCTGCTGCGGAGGAACTACTATAAGGTACAGCGGCGGCTTTTTCTGGCTCGCGAGCTCGTTGAGAACGCTAAAATCAGGTCTTCCCTTAGTATAGGAGAGCAACTTTCTAAAATCTAGAGCGGAGACGGATTGCGCCAACAATCCGTCCCAGGGCAGAAAAAGCAGGACGAGCCCGATCAGGGCGATCCTTATCTGGTAACCCTTACTGTGAGCCAACCACTTCCGTCGCATTCGGTTATCTCTCCTGACCTCAAACAGTCATCTAGTTCGACCGGCAAATCGCTATCTGCGCCCGGCTCAATGTGACTTGGCAAAGGCTTCACGGGGCACGAGAAGGGGCTCCCTTCCATTCCTCCCTCAACCTTGAGATTGCCTCCTCTAGAAGGACCGCGCAGTTTGACCATTAGTAGAGGACAACCCGCGAAGGAGCTCACTTCGTAACTACCATTTGTGAGGGAAAGTGGTAACCCTCCGAGGGTTACGCTTTCCACCGTAGCTATTGTTGGCAAGTTGCCCTGATAGGCACCCGCCAGCTTTGTAACTTGCGCGGCTGTTTGATCCAATGAGGTCGCCGAGCTCCTTTGCAGCAAGACCGATTCCTGCTGGAGCTTCTGGGATTCATTGAAGTTCTTCTGCACTTCCCCATGAACAGCGTCTAGTTTGCTGAATTCTTCACTCTTCCACTTTTCACCCTGACGCGCCGAGCTCCACATAGAGGACGCCATGTAAATAGTCGCAATCGCGGTTGCGGTGGCAGCAACAGCCGCCACAAGCGCGCCTATCGCTACAATTTTGTCATAATGGTGTTTCCCGCCGCCGTCTGCTTCGCGAGCCTTAGGTGAGAGAGCGGTTTTCTGCTCGGCATCGCTCGACTCAGGGCCAGCTCCGTTTGCTTTCGATGTGTCGGCAGCAAGGGCCTGCTGCAAGTCGGCAAGGGCCTGCTGCAAGTCGAATGGCTTCGCACCTGTTTCGAGAGTCTTGGTTGGCCCCGCTGCGGCTTGGGATTCACCGGCCAAACCCTGGGTCTCGGGCACGGCAGGTGATGGCGGCGAATCGGGCAGGCTGGAAGATTCGTTCATGGCGTTCTCCATTTAAACCTGGCCATATCCCATTTGCGGCAGGTCAGGGAAATTGGTATTGTTTAAGGTTACCACTACCTGTGCTGTTAGTCAAGATGATTCAGTACAGGAATTCAGATGTCCTCGATCTCCTCCCGCGTGAACGGCTTGCCCTGACCCTTCCGCTCCGCGGACCGGCGCTGGTGCTCGACGCGGTAGAAGTCGGCGGTATAGACGAGGTAGGGGAAAACCACGAGCCGATGGAAAAGCCACACCACTGCTGTGACGAGCAACCAGCCAAGAAGCAGGCCCACCCAGCGGAGCCAGACTTTCCAGCTCAGCCAGGCGCGGAACGACTGTGTAGACCAGCCCGGGCCGAGCCAGGGCGCCTCGAACTTTCGGATGGCCAATGCAGCGGCGAAGTTCCCGTTGCCACGCTCCGTCAACATCGCGGTCGTCAGGGTCTCCCGAAGCTTCTCCTGTACCGTGTCCTTCCAACTCTGCAAGGAGCTGCCATGCGGCCCGGCACGGCCGATTTGCGCATCGATCTCCTCCATCATGAGCTTGGGATCGCCGTTGCGGAGGTGCCCCATCCAGCGCTCCTGAAGCGCCCATGCGGCTCCCTTGAGATCCTTCGGCTTCATGTCCGCGTCGAGGGTAAGCGTGGTGAGATCGTGTCGCCGCCAGGGCTCGGCGAGCAGAGAGTAATCCTTTGTGATCGGGGCGATATAGCTACCCAGCTCGGCGATCTGGTCGGCAAGGCCGTGAGCTGGCGCTTTCCGGTCAATTCGCTGTGCATAGACGAGATAGGGGCCGGCTTGCTGGCGGTCCTTCTCCGTGCTCGCCGCGTGCCATGCGATGTCGTAAGCCAATCGCGCCAAACTAGGCAGAAGAGCTTTTTCAAGCCCCTTGCCGACATCGGCATCGTCGGTCTGCGGGAAGTAGCTGCGGGCTCCCCAGGCGGCCTTGTTCAGGTTGGAGTAGGCCCAGCAGCGGGAGGAGATCGTCTCCTTTGCTGCCGCGACGCAGTCGGCGAGAGATCCCGCGAAGGGCCCTTCTCGGACCTCCGGGATGTCAGCCCGCTTGTACTCTGCGGCGAAATCCTGCTGCCGCCCATACCGGCTCTCGAAATCGCGTGGGAACTTCCCCTCGCAACCGTCGTAGGCCCTGGCGAGTGTGGCCCAGGCAGTGGGGCTGTCGATCCCTGCCTCACGGACCCGGAACGGCAACTGCCGGTTGTAGACCGGCGCGCCCGCGGCGGCCGCGTAGACCTGCAGCGGCCGTACCGCGCGACGCAAGCGGAAGATGGAGTCGACACAGTCGAAGTCGAGATAAGCAATGCCTGCGGCGTAGGGGGTCGCCACCTGTGCGGCGCGGAAGGCGGGTCCAGCGGCGTCTGGATTGGCGAGCACGGAGAGCCTCTCCTCAGCCTCCACGAGCTTTTGCGCAGCAAGCTGGGAATCACCGGCTCGCAGCAGGCTCAAGCCGCCATCATAGAGGATCTCCCAGTTCGGCTGGAGCCGGGAAGCGTCCAGCAGACGGGTGGCCGCAGCCTGAAAATTTCCGTTCGCGAAATCCTCGCGCCCCTGCGTGGCCAGCTCGAGCGCACGGCCCTCGAGCGGCGCATCGCCGATCGGTCCGGCCTGCCAGAGAGGCGGCGGCGGGAACGGCTCCCGGGCCGGGAGGTCGGCCTTGGGCAGGCTCGGGCCCGGATCCCACTGAGGCAACGGGGCTTTGGCCAGATGCTGGCTCACCAGTTGCTCGGCTTCGGACTCACCCAGGGGCTCGACTTCAGGCGACATCGCCGCACGGCCATCCTGGAACGCCCACCAGCCGACCAGGAGGGTGATGGCACCGGCCAACGCCCGCGAGATCCAGAGCCCTCGGTGAATGGGAAGGCTCCGCCCTAGCCGCTGTGGCGACCAGGAAAGGCCCGCACCTCGGCTCATGGATTCACCTTCACACCCCACCACTGCTTGGGATGCAGCAGGCGATTGAGGAGGAGCGTGGAGCGGGTCTCGAGCTCCCAGCGCTGTAGGAACCGCCGCAACCCGCCTTCAGCAGGGAGGTTTCGCTGCAGGAACTCGAGGGCTGGCAGCACCCCGACCGAAAGGAGCTCTCCGTCGAGATCCCATTTCGGGAGAGTGTCCCCACTCTCGGCGGAGTGGCCGGGCAGCTGGATTTCCTCGTAGGATTGGACGAAATCGAACTTGAAGCGTCGGGCATGCCGGACGAGAGATCCGAAGAGCCCGGGAAGGTGACGGGCAGCGAAGGCGGTGACGTTCACTATTCCCTTGCGGGGAGATAAGAAGTCTCCAGTCGCAAGCTCCATCGGACTGTCAGCGAAGGTATCCGCCTGGCTGAAAAGCACCATGACCGGGATGTCGAGCTGCGGCGCCTGGTCGCGGTACGAGCGGAGCGCTTTGTCCAGGTCGGGCTCGGTGGCGCAATGCCGGACCAGCTCCACGACGTTTCCTTTCTCCGCCTTGAGCGCGCGGAGGAAAAGCAGAACATTGTCGAAGAACTCAAGCTCTTCCTGCGCAAACTGCGCATCGGAATCGGCGACGCGCTCGTCGTCCGACATCCCGCGGTAGGCCCCCACTCCCCCTCCCCGGAAGTGGCCGGGTTGCAAGTGAACGAGCAGGAACAGCCCACGGCAGTGGTAGAGGGAGTGAAGGAGGGCAGCGCTCTCCTCCGGCAGCTTCCAATCGTTAGCCTGCAGACGGGCGTAGAGCTCGCCTCCCGCGTCCACGAAGACCCACTTCTCGTCCCTCGGGCCGGTACAAGGAAAATCGAAAACGACCGCCTCTGAACGACCCGGTACCCGTGCTTTTCTAAACGTTTCCCAGGCGGCTACCTCGAAGCCCTGTTGGCGCAGTTGCAGGCTCAACGCTCTCAGAAAATGAGTCTTGCCAGAGCCGGAGTAACCCACCAGGCCGAGCAGTGAATAGCCATTGGCCAGATGTCGTTGGACTGCCTTGACAACTCCACTGTAGTCGCGGCGGTCTTCCACCCGGCTCGCTCGCGTCTGGGCTTCAGCCGCCGCACGGCGGAGCGCGTCAGCCTCCGCTCCCGCCTCCTCGGTCGCTCGGCTGTGAGGCTCATTGACGGGTTCGGACCGGGACCGCTCCCGAGGTGGAGGCTCGGCCCGGGCGGTTCCTCCGGGCCGGGGTCTCGAGGCTGAAGGAGGTTGTCGCGATTCGGCACTGCGTGTCTCCTCCGGTGGCCTCTCACGCTGGGGCTCCGGCGGCGTCTTCCGCTCGGGTTCGCGCCCCCGTGGGGGCTCCCATGGCAGCACCTTCGCCGGCATCTCCGGAGCCGGGCCCGTGGCTTTTGCAGGGTCGATATCCCCGGGCTCGACCGGCCGCTCCGCCCCCGATGTCGGGGGAATCATCAACCACGACAGATCCTGATCCGGTGGCGCATCAGCCGAGGGCTTGGAGCTCTCAGGACCGCTTTCTTCGTCCGTGCCCTTCGCCTTATCCAGAGAGTCGTCTCGGCTCTCGCTCATCGTCTACCTCCAAACAGCTTTCAATTTTCCCAAAAGCCACGGCTCGGTCTGCGGTAACAGGCGAAGCGCCTCATCCCAGAGCTGCCTGGGAACCCGTTCCTCTATCTGCTGGCGGAGCCACTTTGCAGAGGCTGGGATCTGGCCCCGGGCCGTCGCCACCCGGAGCTTTGCGCACACTGCCAACTTCCCGATGCTGTCCCCGCCCACGACCCATCGCCACCAGGCGAGGCGGATGAAGAGCTTGAAGCGGGGATCCTCCTCGGCATCGCGCGGCAGGTCGGCGGCGATCTCGTCCTGCAGCAGGTTCAACCATTCCTCGACGCGCGTCAGGTTTTCGGCCGACGAGCTTGCTCCCGGAGCAAGGAGAAACTCCAGGACCCGAGTTTCGCGGAGAAAAGCAAGCCATGGTTGCCGAAGCGGCTCCGTCTCATCTTTGTCCAGCTTACGTGCCCGGGCCTCCTCGGCCAGGATGCGGCCACGGACTGCCAGATGAAGGACCTCGGCGTCAGCCGCCGCCGTCGCGGGCTGGCCGTTGCGGGCTTCCAGCAGTGAAGCCACCGCGCGAATGTAGAGCACCAGATCGCGGACACGGCAGGGGGCTTCGAGCACGGGGATCAGGGACGTCGCCGCATGACCGAGAGCCGCCCCGACGAACTCCCCGCGACGGTTCTCTTCCCGGTCGGAAAGAGCCTTCAGACATCTGTGCAGAACCGTCGGCACGCGATCGCCAAACCGTGTGAGGGCCAGCCTCTCCAGAAGCTGGCCACACGCGGGCCCGGCTTTGAACGACAGATCTTCGAGTCCGTCGAGGATCCTGATCAACCGGCTGTAGGTCTGCTCGCCACGGTCTTCCTCGACGAGCCAGTCACCGAGGATCGGCAGCGCATGCCTCGCCACTTCGAGCCGGCCGAGCAACGGCGCGACGGCCGCATCGTGCTCAGTGCCTTTCGCCAACCACCAGCGGATCGCCGCTTTCGTTTTTTCGGCAGCGTCGGCGGGGGAAAGAGTGGGGAGGATGCGGGAAAAGAGGAGCCTCAGGGCCTCGCCCGCCAAGCCCGCTTGGAAGGCCAGGACCTGCAAGCGTGGCCACGCCTCCTGGGCAACAGTCCCCCCGAGTTGCGCCACCTTGGTCTCGAAGTGCTCGAGGAGCTTGCTCTCCAGCCGGCCACGGCGGACGAGCCAGGCGCAGAAAGTCTCCCAATACGGAGGTCGCGGCAGTTTGCCGGCGGCAGGCTGGAGACTCTCGAGAACATACTCCCGAAGGATCGCCTCTCCCGCGGCGGTCTGGACCGAATTCAGCGCATCGAGGAACGCCGGGAGCTCCTCAGGCTGCATCAGGGTCCGCCACGCCTTCTTCCTCTCCAACCTCCAATCCACTCCCCGGAGCAGACCCGCATCGCGCGTGAGTAGCGCGAGCAGACACCAGCGCTCATCCAGGGAAGTTGGCGGCGCGTCGAGGATCTCGGCGAGCTTCGGCTGGGTGATCGGATCCTTGATGTCTCCGAGCTCATCGAGTTGCTGCGTAAAGCGCTCGGGCTCATCACGCCAGACCCCGGCCAGTGTCGTGATCCGGTAGCGCAGCCCGTGCTGCCCGCGGCCTGCGAGCTTCTGAAGTCGCTGCCTTTCCTTCGCGGTCATTGCCTCACCCAGACCGGCCCGCAGGATGAGAGACGCATCCTCGCCAGTCAGGGGATTCTCGAAGCGGTGCGACCAGAACGTCAGCCGATATCCCGAGAGAGTCTCCTGGAACGTCTTGACCGAGCGCTGTCGCAGACGGACAGCGCGGTAGCCCAGGCTCTCGGCAGGCAGCTCAGGAGGACGCTCATCCAGCTCGAGCAGACGCAGGTCGCGAAACTGTCCACGCACCACCTGAGCGTCCTCGGAGGCGACGGCGAGCAAACGGTAGTCCACCGCTCGGCTATGGGAATAGAACGTGTGGAACGACAGCTCCAGACGGTCGTCTGGATGGAAGTGAAGGAGAACAGCTTCCAACAGCGCCGGCTCGGGCGAAGGCATGGCGAAACCGGCCCGCCGGCCCTGCGCGAGGACGTCGTACGCGGCGGCGAGCCAGGGCTCCTCCTGTAGTTCGGCGATCCTTTCGAGGCGTTCCTGGTTGAGACGATGGCAAAGGTCCGCGACACCTCCGTCGAAGGAGAGCGGCGGCAGATCGCGCTCGGAACCGGGGTGCTCTTCTCGAAAGATGAGCCCGCTCCCCTCCTGCACGGCTGGGAGGTCCAGGAGCAGCGGATTGCCTTCCAGCGCCTCCAAGTGCTCTTCCGCCAGGACGACGCCGTGCACCAGGAGCTGGTTGCTCCCCTTGCGGTAGAGGCCGAGGCTCACGGCGCGGCAGAGCAGCCAAGCGTCGGCGGCCACAGGGCAGAACATGTACACCGCATGCCTGAGCTCGTGCTGGAGGATCGAGCCGGCGATGTCGGCCCGGCGCGCGAACTCGGCTCGCACCTCGTCGGCGATGCCCAGACTTTCAGCCACCACCTCGCAGACGAAGTCGGGCCCGCTCTTGGGGCTCGGGCTCCGCGTGGAGAAGACGAGTTGTGGAATCCGCGATCTCACGTCATCGTGCTCCACTGGTGGCTCTTGGTGCGCCTCCGCCCTGAAGCTGGGTCTTCTTCTCGGGAGGAGCAACCTGATCGACGATTCGGCCAAGCTCTTCGAGCTGATTGGCCGAGAGCTTCCCTAGACGATCCTCCCAACCGGACCACGCAGCCCAGGCGAGCTCCAGGACGCGCTTCGCCTCATCGCGTGTGAGGGTTTCGCCAGCAAGGTTTTCGCGCAGGCTCGGGCTCTGCGACGGGTCAAGTCTGCGCAGAGATTTGTCTAATTCGGAGCCTCGGTCGCCCTCGAATGCTCTGGAGGCCCTTTGGAAGAGGGCCAAGGCATGCGAAGATTCCTCCTCGGTCCAGCTCCGCCCCTTGCGCCAGGGGGACTCGCCGCCGCAAGCCTCGACCTGCTTCCCCGGCCCTGGCAGTGCCAGTTGAAGCTGATCGGTGACGAAGCAGTTCCGGAGCTTTTTCTCATCGATCGGCGTGGTCTGGAATTTTTGACAGCATTCAGCTTTGGGTGCGGCGACGAGAGCGTCGATCGTTTTCTGACCGCAAATACCCAGCACAGGGACCGCCGTCCCCTCCCGCAGAGCGGCTTGGAGAAGGGCACAATCCAACTCATCGCCTATCTGGAGACCATGGCTCAGGGCGATCGCCAGAGTCACGGCGTGAGCCCGCGGGGCTACGTCCTCCCGCAGGGTCGCGCTCTCGAGGAGACGTGCGGCGGTCTTACCTTCTTGGGCGCGCTTGAGAAGAGCTTCCGTGCTCGCCTTCCGAGCCTGCAGCTCGGTCGGGGCAACCAACTCCGGCGTAACCTTGTCTGCCCCCCAGCGCAGTGCCAAGGTCAAGAGCACCGCCATCACGATGGCGATCGCGGCCCCCCATGCGATCCATAGGCGTTCACGCAGCCAATCGCGCGACAACACCAGCATTTCCCGGAGAGAACGTCGCCTCCGGACTCCACCCGCCTCCTCCAGACCAACCAGACGCTCCGCGACTTCGGCAAGATCGCGCTCCATCTCCGCGAGCCTCGCTTCGACAGAGCTCGAATCACGACCACGACCGACGGAAGCGCTCTGTTGCGGTGAGCGTTTGCCGGCTTTCTTTTCGACCTTCTTGAGCTCCTTGTCAAACTCCTTGAGCTTTGTGTCCAGACCTTCCCGCAGGCCGGCGATCTCCTTCACCAACCGGGCGTTGGCTTTGTCGACGTCAGCGGCGAAATCCTTGCCGATCTTCCCAACGAGCTCCTCGATCTGGCTTCTGTGGTTCTCCCTCAACTTCCAAAGCGCCCCTTCCAGTTCGTCCCGGGCCGCAGAATCCCGCTGCCAGTCCTGGACCGGCGTGATGGTCAGCTCCTCGAGGGCGGCAGCAGCCGGCGCAACCGCGGTCGCAGGCGCTTCGACGACGCCCGGTCCGCTTTCGGCTGCGCGCTTAGGTGCCGCAGCGGGCGGCTCCGGCACCTCGGCAGCGGTCGCGACCCGAGAGCGGCTCGGGGCATCGACGAGTGACCTGTATTGCGCGAAGAAGACTCCCCCTGGGAAATTGACCGCCTGCTGGTAGAGGCGCGCAAGCCGGTCCCAATCTCCTTGCTGGATCATGCCCCATAGCCAGTGAGCATAGTCGCGCCCGAACCGGTCATCGGTTGAGGTCGGGCGCAAGCGGCCGGCCAGGTCAATCACAAAGCCGTCTGAGAGCTCCAATCCATCAGCGGCGGCCGCAGGGTAGCCGGTGACATCGGTGCGGAATACCATGCCCCCAACGGGGCAGCGGGTGCGGAGAGTCAAGCAGCGGTACTGGTCGTCGTCGCGGTACCTCCGTGAAGTCGGCGGCACCGTTAGCGGGAGGAGCATCACAACCTCTTCGAGGTGGCTCGCAGGCTTTCCCTGGGCTTCGAGCAGCCGTAGTGGCCGAAGGCCACGCGATTGCTGGGCCACCGCATGAAGGAGCGTCTCAAGGCAGTCAGAGGGGACCAGCTCGCCGAGACGGGCGAGGCGCTCGACAGGCCCGGGCTCCAAAGGAGCCAACGGCTCTGGTTCAAGATTCCGGGGAAGGCGGCCAAGGTCCCGGGGACCCAACCATGAGAGGGCATCGAAAGCCGCCGCCGCGTCCCATCCCGCCTGTTCGAGCCAATCGATGGGGACGACCTGCGTCTCGGCCCAGAAGTTGCCGGTCCGACCATCCGGACTATCGTCAAGCGATGTGAACACGGTGAGCGCGTAGGCCTTTGCTCCCCGCGCAAGCGGCACGAACTGGCGGCAGGAGGCGCCGCCGCCTTCCTGGTTTTTATAGCTCTCAACGAGGAATTCCAGCGTCACCTGCGGCACCATGTCACGAAGAGCGGCGGCACAGGCCACGGTCCTGAAACCACCTCCCCCCGGAAAATCAGCCGGCGCCGAGGTGAAGACGTGTCGAAAGACCGACCACTTGCCAGCGGGCGCACTCATTGCCGGAGCACCTCAGAGCACATCCTCGTTCTCCGGTGACCGGCCTCTGCGGCGCATCTCCTGTCCGCGCCGGGGCGCCTCGGGTGCTCCAGCCTCCGCCGTAAATCGATCGAGAAGGGCGAAGATCGGCTCGTGCACCCGCAGCGGCTGCGGAGGTTTGCGCAGCTTCCTGTCGGGGCGGGGTGTGTACTTGTACCCGAAGCTCGAGACGAAGAAGTAGGAGGCATCCGCAAATTCCTCGACGTTCTGGGTGAAGGCGTCCGGGGCAGCCAACCGCTTGTGGAGCCAAGTCCGCACCTCCAGGCTCTCCGCATCTCGCGCGCGCCAGAATCCCGGCTCGAGATGAGCCTGACCGTCCACAGACCAGAAGGATTTGTTCGACCGCAACACCAGATCCGCCTTGGTGACGGTCACCGCCAGGAACTTCCGCTCGGGCAGGACGGCCAGCTCCTCCTCCTCGCGACGGCAGGGATGGGTTTCCAGGACAGCTCGATAGTTTTCGAGGATCTGAGCGCAGGTCACGACACCTTGTCCCGTCGGCTGGCCGCGATCGTCGAGAGCCTGAGGATCCGCGAGCAGCACCACCCCTTCGGCATAGCGCAGGAAGTGCACCCTCTCGAGAAGGTTGCGGTCTGCCATCTCCTCTCCCGAGAGATCGCGGAAGACCAGGAGCACGCGGCGGCCGTCTCCCTTGTGGGTGAGGACCAACCTCAGCTCGGGTCCGAGGCCGCGCGAGGTGGCTGGTAGCTCCTCGAGCTCATCGAAGAGAGGGTGCAGGAAGAACTTCTCGGCGGCCTGACGGGCTTCCCTATCCATGCCCACCTTCCAGACCTCGCCACCGATTTCCTTTCGCAGAAGGAGATGCAGAAGAGCCGACAGGTAGTGGGACTTGCCCGAGGACCTGGCCCCCAGGACTCCGATGATCCGGTCTTCGACCAGGCCGATATCAGCGTCCAGCGGATGGCGGCAACGCGGGCAGGCCGGAACCAGACGTTCCCTCTCCTGGCAATAGGGACAGCTCCGGTCCAGCGCCAGTTGCTGGCCATGCCGTGCCCAAAGCCGCTCCTTGTCGGGCAGCATGAAGCGCGGTCCCCGCCGGCCTTCGGTATTGAGGACGTTGCTGCAACGCCGCGACCTGCAGAGCACCCCCACGCGACGGAAGTCGAAGAGGTGAAAACAGTGGCGACAAAGGACGTTCATCGCGCTCGGCGAAATTCTCCGGGGTCGGACTGGAGAGGAAGAAGAGTTCCCAAGGCCATGAGCAGGATGGTCGAAAGGATATACCGCATTTGCTGTCGAACAGTTCTCGTAGAACCTAGCACAGGCTGGCAGGTGGGTCAATCGGCCCCAGGTCGATCCTCCACCCCCATCCTCTTGGACACGGCCAGTTGCAGATTGGTTATGCGCGGTCAGCTATTCGGCGGCCGCCCACCCGATTGACGGCCGGTGTGGTGAAGGTGTGAACGGATAGAATCCGGCCATGGAAACCGACAACGACATCCAGCGCCAATTCCTCCGCCACACCGTGGCGACCCTGGCGTACCGCGGGGGCAAGGCGCTCCGTGGGGCGCCCGACGGATTCGGCAGCTTCCGCCTCCAGGAGGGCTCGCGGACTCCGCTGGAGATCCTCTCCCATATCGGCGACCTGTTCGATTGGGCGGTGTCGCTCTTCCAGGGCCAGCACGTCTGGCGTCCCGCGGAGCTCGGGACGTGGGAGGGCCAGGTCGAGCGGTTCTTCTCGGTGCTGCGACGCTTCGACGAAGCCCTCGCGTCTCCGGAGCCGCTCGGCTTCCCGGCCGAGAAGCTGTTCCAGGGACCGATCGCCGACGCCTTCACCCATGTCGGCCAGATCGCCATGCTCCGCCGCCTGGCCGGCGCGCCGGTGCGCGGCGAGAACTATTTCAAGGCCGACATCGAGGCCGGGCGGGTCGGACCCGAGCAGACGGCACCCCGGGTCGAGCTCGACTGAACCCGAAGGACAGGAGCCCTGCTTCCGGGAAACCCGTCCGGTCCAACCAGGCTCCAATCGTCCTTTGCCCGGCCAGAGTCGGAACGCATCCGACTCCTCTCCTGTTCGACGGAAGCGCAGTCGGGTCCGACCCGACACCTTTCCTCGTCAACGGGAACGCAGTCGGGTTCGACCCGACTCCTTTCCTCGTCAACAGGAGCGCAGTAGGGTTCGACCCGACACTTTTCCTCGTCAATGGGAATGTAGTCGGGTTCGACCCGACTCCTTTCCCGCTCAATGGGAACGCGGTCGGGTTCGAGTCGACTCCTTTCCCGCTCAACGAGAGCGCGGTCGGGTCCGACCCGACTCCTTTCCCGGACCACGGGAACGCGGTCGGGTTCAACCCGGCTGCCTTCCCGCTCAACAAGTGCGCAGTCGGGTTCGATCTGACTGGCTTCTGGTTCAGGCCGGCACGTATGCCATCAGGCGTTGCCCGGCGCGGAGGATCTCCGAGCGCAGGCCGCTGACGGTCATCAGGTGCTCGATGGTGACGCCGATCCGGCTGGCGATGCGGGTGTGCAGGAGCTGCAGCAGCACGCCGCGGTGGCATGGGCCGACCACGACGGGCCGGGCCTCAGGGATGCGCCATCTCGACGGGTGCGATCGGCGCGATCGAGGGCGGCCTCTCGTTCGGTGCCGCAGCGAGGGCGGCGGTGAGCGTGGCGCCGCGGCCAATGGGGACGTACAGCGGGAAATTGCGGCCCGGGGTGACCGCGGCTGTGGCGGCGAGCTCGGTGTTGGCTCGGCGCAGGCTGGCGGGATCCACCCCGGCGAGCTCCGCCAGGCGATCCAGGGACGTGATCTCCGGCACCTGGACCACGTCGTAGTGCCGCCGTACCTCCTCTTCGTTGGGCAAGTCGAACCCGAAGCGTTTCGGATCGGTTCCGATCACCGCTGCGGCCAGGACCTTCGGCACGTACTCCCGCGTCTCGTTCTTGAGACAGCCGCGGATCTCCCAGAAGCTGCGTTTCTCGGAAACGTCGAGCCTCCGCAGGCAGCCGATCACCTTTCCTTCGCCGGCGTTGTACGCGGCCAGGGCGAGTAGGGACGAGCCGAAGATGCTCCTCAATTCGAGCAGATAGGTCGCCGCCGCACTCGTCGATTTGCGCACGTCGTGGAAATCTTCCAGGCTCCGCAGGCCATACCGCTGCCCGGTAGGAGGAATGAACTGCCAGAGCCCGATGGCATTGGCGGGGCTCACCGCCTGCGGTTTGAATCCGCTCTCGACAAAGGCCAGATACCCGAAATCGAGCGGGACGTTCTTCGCCGTGAAGACCTCCTGGATCGTCGGCCAGTACTTGTACTTGCGCAGGAGGGCACTCGCGAAGAACTGCCGCAAACGGCCACGGAAGAACTGGACGTACTGGTAGGTCTCGTCGATCAGGACGCCCGAATACCGCTCCTCCGAGGAGGGTCCGCCGAATTGCAGGAGGCTCCGCACCTCCCACTCGATCAGGGCCCGCTCCGCCAGCTCGGCGGTGCTCAGACGATCCTTCCGGCTGAGAGTCCTGGCGACCGCTTCGACGTCGAACCGCTGCAGCTCCTCCGGCAGGACCGTCTTGAAGAAGTTCAGCCCTTGCGCCTCCAGGGGGTCGGGAAGGTCCGCTTCGAGGAAGATCAGATGGGCGTCGTTGAGGCTCTTGTGCGCCGCCTCGATTTCGCCGCGCTCGTACTGGCGCAGCCCGTCGATCGTCCAGGCCAGAGCCTTTGCCAGGGCCTCTTTCGGGGAGATCTGCGCGCCCAGGACCGGCAGCGGCCCATCAGCACGCTCCTCCGGTGTGACGCTTTCGAGCAGATTCTCCTCCTCGAGCTCGCCGGTGGCGGAAACTGCGGGAGGCGCTGTGTCTCTCGGGGGAGCAGGAGGCCCTTCCGGCTCGATATCGGTGTAGGTGATGCTCTTCACGTAGGAGCTGTTGCTGTAGGTGATCTTGGTGATCCGGGAGCCGGTGGCACACCCGGCCAGGAGAGTCGCACAGAGGCCGAAGCCCCAGAGAGCTCGTGATCTCATGTCCTGTGGTTGGTTGTAAACCCGGCTCCGCCCGGGCGATCATCCACCTCCATTCTCTTGGACACGGCCAGATGCAGATTGGTTAGCCATGAATCCTCACCCCGACTCGCGCAATGTGCTCGAGCAGAGGGCGATACCGGATGGCGGCCAGCGCCTTGACATCGAATCGATACGGCAACGGCAGCTCTTCCAATTCGCTCGCAATGGCTTCGGCCCGCAGGGGGTCTTCGATGCCTTCCAAGGCCAGATCGATGTCCGACTCCGGCTGGGCAGTTCCCTTGGCGCGGGAACCGAACAGGATGGCTCCAGTGATTGCCGGGTGGCGGGCCAAAACAGTTCGGATCAGGTCCAATTCGCGGGACGTAAGGCCCGCCGGCTGCGTCATGGACTCCGCCGTTCGAGGAGCCAGAGGTGCAGCTCTTCAATGGCTGCCAGATAGCGATCACGGATGGCCAGGACGGCTGTATCGAACGTCGCCTCGTCGTAGGTGTGCGACAACAGGTTGCGGTGGTCGAGCATGTCGATCCAGACCTGGCCGTCGCTGAGGATGCGGGCGGCAAAGGCCGCCTTGATGACATTGCGCGGAGTCACCGGATCGATGACCTGCCCTTCGTGCTCCAGGTAGTCCTTGAGGGTCTTCCAGGCGAGCTCCACGGTAAATTCAAAACGCTGGACCGTACCCTCCTTTTCAAGGTTCGAGAGGGTCGGGACACCGCGCTCGAAGGGCTCGCGCAGGAGCACCACCGCCCGGTCAAAGTTCTGGAAACGCTGTTTCCAGCGGGTGTCTTGCTGCATGGGCCGCCGATCAGGCCGGCACGTACGCGACCAGCCGCTGCCCGGCGCGGAGGAGCTCCGAGCGGAGGCCGTTGGCGGTCATCAGGTGCTCGATGGTGACGCCGATCCGGCTGGCGATGCGGGCGAGGCTGTCGCCCTGGCGGACTTTGCAGGTGCGCAGCTCCAGGTGCGTCAGGGGGTGGATGGTGAGCTTCTGGCCCGCCTTGAGCTTGCTGCTCTTCAGCCGGTTCCAGCCCTTGATGTCGCTGCCGGTGACTCCGAAGAGGACCGCGACGTCGTCCAGGCTGTTGCCGGTCTGGACGGTGTAGACGATGCGCGTCGCTGCCGCGGAGGCTCCCCGGCCGCCGGGGACTTCCAGGCGCTGCCCCACCGTCAGGGTGTAGGGCTTGCGCAGGCCGTTCCAGCTTGCGAGGGTCTTCATGTCGACCCCCTGCTTCTGCGCGACGGCGGCCAGCGTGTCGCCGCGGCGGACCACGTAGGTGCGGGTCGCGGGCCGGATCTCCTCGACCGGGTCCATCACGGCGATCGCGGGCTTGTACTCCGGCTCGGCGGCGAGCGCGGCGGCGATCCGGTCGCGGGTGCCCACCGGGACATAGAGCGGATAGTTGGCTCCCGGCGTGAACATGGCCGAGGCGTCGAGCTCGGTGTTGGCGAGCCGCAGATCGGTGATCCCGGTTCCGGAGAGCTCGGCCAGATGAGCGAGCGAGGTGACGCGCGGCACGAGGACCACGTCGTAGCGCTGCGCCATCTCCTCGTCGGTCGGCAGGTCGAAGCCGAAGCGCTTCGGATCGGCTCCGATCACCGCAGCGGCCATGAGCTTCGGCACGTATTCCTGGGTCTCCAGGGCCAGGCAGCCGCGGATCTCCCAGAAGGTGCGCTTCTGGAGGGGATCGTCGATCTGGCGCAGGCAGCCGATGATCCGCCCTTCGCCGGCGTTGTAGGCCGCCGCGGCGAGGAGGAAGGAGCGCGAGCCGAAGATGCTGATCAGGTCGTGCAGGTAGTCGGCAGCCGCGATGGTCGATTTGCGGACGTCGCGGAAGTCGTCGGCGTTCGTGAGGCCGTAGCGCCGGCCGGTGTCGGCAATGAACTGCCAGACGCCGAACGCGTCGGCCCGGCTCGTCGCGCGCGGGTTGAAGCCGCTCTCGATGAAGGCGATGTAGCCGAGGTCGGGCGGGAGCTTCTGGGCCGTGAAGACGTCCTGGATCGTCGGCCAGTACTTGTGCCGGCGCAGGAAGGCGCGCTCGAAGAACTCGCGGTAGCGGCCGCGGAAGAAGTCGATGTACTCGTGGGTCTCGGCGATCAGGAGGTCCAGGTCCTTCGCTTCCGGCGAGGTGTCGCCGAATTGCCAGAGGATGCGCCGGACCTCCCGGTCGATGAACGCCCGCTCGGCCCGTGCAGCCGGATCTTTGAGATCGGTGCGCTCGAGGTCCCGCAGGATCGCCTCCAAGTCGTAGCGCTTGAAGTTCTCGGGCAGGCCGGGGCGCAGGGCGCTCAGCCCCTGCTCCTTGAGGAAGGCCGGCAGATCGGCTTCGAGCAGGAGGATGCGGGCGTCGTTGAGGCTCTTGTGCGCCGCCTCGTAGTCGCTGCGCTCGTAGGCGATCAGCCCTTCCATGGCCCAGGCCAGAGCCTTCTCCATGGCCTCCCGGGGGGAGATCGGCGCCGCCCCGAGAGCCGGCAGAGAGCCGTCCGGTGGCGCAGTTGCAGCCGCGGGAACCGGCCCGGCCGGGACGATGTCGCTGTAGGTGATCTTGACCGGGGGACGGGGGGAGGGCGAGCCGGAGCAGCCCGCCGCGGCGATGAGGAGGAGCCCAAGGCACCAGAGTGTCAGAGCGTTCGGCCGTCTCATTGGAGCAATCCCGTTGAACAACGGGCAGGAGTATAGCAGCGCGATCAGGCGAGTGTCCAGTCGGTGAGCTCGGCCTCGATCTCCCGCAGCCAGCCCACGGGCTCTCCCCGCTTCTCCCGCGCGGCGCGGATCAGCCGGAGGTTGCGGGCGGTCGATTCCGGCTCCCAGATCTCGCGGACGACGGCGAGGGCCTGCTTCAGGGCCGCGGTGGCCGTCTCTTCGTCGTTGCGCAGGACGGCCAGCTCGAGGCGGGTGGCGTAATCCCAATAGTCGGGATTTCCCGCGGTGATCCTCCGCTCGTTGGTATAGTCGACGACCGGGAGGAGCCGCTTGCGCCGCGGGTCCGGCGGCTCTCTGAGCTCCATGAGGGTGACCGTGTTGATCCCCGGGAGGGTATCGCGCCAATCCTTTTCGAAACCTTTCAAGTAGGCTTCGATCGCCTGGTCGAGGAAGCGGCGGGCCTGAGCCGGCCGGTCTTCCTTCAGAGCGTTTTCCCAGCAATCCTTGTAGACGCGGCCGAGGAGGCTGCAGGTTTCGCTGCTCGGGCCGCGTTCTTCGATCAGCGCGAGCAGGATCTCCTCCGCCTCCTCCGGCCTGCCGGCCCGGTTCAGGGCCAGGGCGAGCTGCTCGCGGACCATGAGGGTGACGGCGAGCGGCCTCGGCAGGCGTCCGGCGAGATCGATCATCTCCTGCCACGCTCGCACCGCCCGGTAGGAGAGGTAGAGATCGATCAGCGTGCCGCACTCGACCGCGGAGAAATCTCCCAGCTCGCGCTCGACCCGGCGCAGGGCCTCGGCTCCCGACCGGCGCGCGGCGGCGAGCTTCTCCTTCTGCTCCGGGGAATAGACGACGCGGTCGCGGAAGACGTCGGTCCGCTCGCGGTCGATGTCCGGGTAGCCGTCGACGAGCTGGAAGAGCGGGTTGTCCGTCGAGGGGTCTCTCGGGCTCACGGCGCGGGCGCGCCGCAGGCGCTCCCGGAGCGCGATGCGGGTCCGCTCCAGATCGTCCAGCCGATACACGAGGGGAGCCTCGGCATTGGGGGTCCGCGGGCCTGGCTGCGCGGTCAGGTAGACCGTGCTCGACGGCCGGATCGCTTCGCGAATCCCCAGCTCGTAGAAGAGGCTGGCGTCCGCCATCGTCACGTCGACGACCGCGAACCGGCAGAAGACCAGCCGCTCGAAGCCAGGCTTGCCGAGGGGCTCTCCGCTCCTCTCCATCTCCATCCGGAACGGCTCGAGATCCGCCTCGCGGAGCGCCGGCTCGACGAGATGGCGGAAGACGGCGTCGTCGCTCGTCGTGCCGGACGGCAGGAGGACGCAACAGAGGTCTTTCATCGGCGGCATAGTTTACTACGGTAGGATTCGGCGCAGAGAGGAGCCCAGGATGACCTCGACCTTCCTGACGGCGGAGTGGAGAGACCTCGTGATGCTCAACTACGAGGTCCCTCCGCGGGTGCTGGCCAGCCTCGTGCCGGCCGGGACCGAGCTCGATGTATGGCAGGGGCGGACCCTGGCCAGCCTCGTCGGCTTCCGTTTCCTACGTACCCGAGTGCTCGGCGTCCCCATTCCATTTCATCGCGACTTCGAGGAGGTCAACCTCCGGTTCTACGTGCGGCGGCGCGGCCCCGAGGGGTGGCGGCGAGGAGTGGTGTTCGTCAAGGAGATCGTTCCGAAATGGGCCATCGCCTGGGTGGCGCGGACAGTCTACAACGAGAGATACGTGTCGCTTCCCATGCGCCACCGGGTCGTTCCCCCGGGAGCGGGGACGGACGGGCTGGCCGAGTACGGCTGGCAGCTCGGTGGGCGCTGGTACCGGCTCGCGGCGCGGATGCGGGGCGCGCCGGCCATTCCACCGCCGGGCTCGGAGGAGGAGTTCATCACCGAGCACTACTGGGGCTATGCGCTCCAGAAGAACGGCTCCGCCTTCGAATACAGGGTCGAGCACCCGCAGTGGGAAGTCTGGGCGGCCACGGAGGCGGCGTTCGAAGGGGACGCCGGGGCTCTCTACGGCCCGGACTTCTCGCCGTTCTTCACCGGACCTCCCGTCTCGGCCTTCGTCGCCGCCGGCTCGCCGGTCTCTGTGCGGTACGGCGTCCTGGCTCCCGGAGTTTGAGACGATGCACCTTTGTAGGTGAGGCCAGGGTCCACGGTCTCTCCGCATACTCACGAAAGGAGCGTCTATGAAGCGTATCTCCCCCGTGCTCGTCGCGGGCCTCTGTCTCACGGCGCCAGGGTTGGCTCTTGCCGGCACCCCCACGATCGGCTCTCCCGATACCGTCACGGCCGATCCGACGGTGCCGCGGCCGGCGACGACGCCTTGTGCCGTGCAGCTCTTCTCGCATGTCGCGTTCGCGGACTTCACGCCGAAGCCGTTCACCTATACCCCGCCCGCGGCGTGCCCCGGCCCCTGGGCGAAGGTCGTGCTGGAGGGGGACTTCTCGGTCACCGCGGGCCGGCAGTTCGACCGCACGGCGCAGATCGCCGTCGGCCACGTGAACATCTACTACGGCACGACGCAGGAGCCGTCGCGGACGGTCAGCCCGACGTGGCACGTCGAACGGGACCTCACCGACTACACCTCTCTGTTCCAGGCCGCGCAGTCCGGCGAGGTGAACCTCGGGAACCTGGTCAATTCGACCTTCACCGGCATCATCGACGGCAGCGCCCGGCTGCTGTTCTATCCGCCCTCGGCGAGCGCGCCGGCGCCGTGGAGCGCCGATCTCGTCCTTTCGCTGTCCACCGCTCCGGGAGGCGCGGCCCTCCTCGACACCGGCGCGAGCCTCCTGGCTCCGACGCTCTCTCTGCCCACGAACATCGAAGGCGCGTATCTCGACGTGATCGCGCAGAGCCAGTCGAGCGACGAGTTCTGGTACGCCTGCGTGCCGGACGACGTCGCGGACGAGCTGTTCAGCTGTCCCGGGACCTCGTTCCGGGAGGCGGAGATCACCGTCGACGGACAGCCGGCCGGGGTCTCTCCGGTCTATCCCTGGCTCTATACGGGTGCGATCGATCCCCTCCTGTGGCGGCCGATCCCCGGCGTGCAGACGCTCAACTTCGTTCCCTACCGAGTCGACCTGACGCCGTTCGCAGGAGTGCTGAGCAATGGGCAGCCGCACCAGGTGGGCGTCCGTGTGTTCAACGCGAGCCACTACTTCCTGGTGGCGGCGTCGCTCCTTCTCGACCTCGATCCGGGAACGGTCCAGGTGACGGGCGAGGTCACCGGGAACACCCTGGCCGCCGAGCCTCCCGTGTCGATCGCGGAGAACCTCTCCACGGCGCCGGACGGCTCCGTCACCGGCACGGTGACCACCGGGTCGCGGCGGGGCTTCTCCATCTCGGGCTATGTCGAGACGTCGCACGGGCGGGTCGAGACCACGGTGCGGCAGGAGCTGAGCTTCACGAACGAGCAGGATTTCGTCGTCGCGGATACGCAGTACGTGCAGAACATCCGGCAGACGACACGGATCACCTCGGGCACGGAGACGAAGGCGGGACCCGCGGTCATCCATACGGAGCGGCACTTCGTCTACCCGCTGACCCTGGACATCTCACTCCTCGCCAACGCGGACGGCTCGCTCGCGCAGACGACGTCGGTCGATCAGAGCTTCGAGAGCGAGACGGCGCGCGGCAGCTCGGGGAGCCCCCACATGAGCAGGGTCTCGAACTCCGTCGTCTCCGCGGACACCCTGCTGTTCGACGCATCGGGAGCCGTCGTGGGCTTCCAGGACCGCGCCAGCTCCCAGACGTATGAGTCGCGCAGCAACGAGGGAGACTGCTACAGCCGCTCGATCGCCGCGGTCGACGGTCTCCTGACCAGCCTCACCGACGGCGCGGGCTGCGGAAACGGTCACTGACCCCGCGTCAGTGCTCCTTCGTGCGGCCTTCCTTCTTGCGGTTCTTGTTCACCGTGCGGGCGGCGATCTCCTTCGCCCGCTCGGTGGACCTGCCTTCCTTCTTCTCGCTGGCCTTGACGTGCTCGTATTGGCGTTCGTCTTTGTTGCTCCAGGATTGCGGCATGACGTCACCTCCTGAGCCAGGAAAAAGCAAGGATCGGGCCAGCCCGGGCGGCCCGCGCCGTCTCAGCCACGCGAGGCCTCGGAGAGGAGGGCCTGGGCCTCCACGTCCGCGGAGCGTTCGAGCGGCAACGTCACGGTGAAGGCCGCTCCCCCTTCCGGCGCCCTGGTCTCGACGCGCACCTCGCCGCCATGGGCGATCACCATGTTGCGCACGGTGACCAGGCCGAGGCCTGTCCCCTGTTTCTTGTCGGTGACGAAGGGCTGGAAGAGGCGCCGCTCCGACTCTTCGGGGATGCCGGGACCGCTGTCGGCCACGCGGAGAGCCAGGAGCTTTCCTTCGATCCAGGCGGCGATCCAGATCCGCTTCTCCTCTCTTCCCTTGCCGGAGAGCACGGCATCGCGGGCGTTGCGGACCAGGTTCTCCAGCACGCGCTGCACGCGGTCGGGGTCGAAGGTCGCCTGGACGTCGTCCGCCACGTCGAGGCGGGTGTCGACCTGGATGCCCCGCTCCTGCAGGTCGGTGGTCAGGGGGCCCAGGGCCGCGTCCAGATAGAGACGGACGGCGACCTTCTCCAGGCGCAGGGCGGGCGTGCCGCCGCGCGCGTAGTCGAGGATCTCCTCGATCATCCGGCGCAGGCGGTCCGAGCCGGAGCGGACCACCGTGAGCTCTTCCGCGATCGTGGCCAGCTCTCCCCCTTGCAGGGAGAGGAAGTAGGCGAGGTCGGCCGAGCCCTTGAGGAGGGTCAGTGGGTTCCTCAGGTCGTGGACGAGGCCGCTCGTCATCTGCCCGATGGCGGCCAGGCGCCCTTCGCGCTCACGCAGGCGCCGCTCGATCTCCTTGGCCCGCAGATGCGCGGCGACCCGCGCCTCCAGCTCGCGCAGGGCGAAGGGCTTGACGAGATAGTCGTCCGCTCCGACCTCCAGCCCTTCGACCACGGCGTCGGCTCCGGCCCTGGCGGTGATCAGAATGATCGGCAGGCCGGCCAGGGTGGAGTCGGCGCGCACCTGCCGGCAGAGCTCCAATCCGCTGATGCCGGGCAGCATGACGTCGGCCAGGATCAGGTCCGGAGCGTCGCGCCGCGCCGCCGCGAGGCCGCTCTCGGCGTCGGCGACGGCTTCGACGCGATAGCGGCGCGCCAGGTGGCGGGCCACGAAGGCGCGCAGGTCGGCGTTGTCCTCCACCAGGAGGATGCGCGGCGCGCCGGCCGGGGGCTCGGGCTCCGGCAGCGCCGAGAGGCTCGGCGGCTCGAGGTCCGCGATGAGCGCCTCGCGGCGGGCGTAGGTGCGGGAGGCCTGGGCCTCGGTGCGGGTCAGGGTGCGGTGATCCTCCTTGCTCCGCGCACGGCGGCGGCGCTCCGGCCGCACCTGCGCAACCAGCGGCAGCTCGACGCGGAAGATCGATCCCTTGCCGGGAGGGCTGCGCACGGAGACGTCGCCGCCGTGCAGGCGGGCCAGCTCGCGGGCCAGGGCCAGTCCGAGCCCGGTCCCTCCTTCGGCGCGGGTGTGCGGGGCATCCACCTGATGGAACCGCTCGAAGATCTTCTCGAGCTGGTCCTCCGGAATGCCGGGGCCGTCGTCCTCGACCTCGAAGGCGATCCGCTCGCCGACCGCGGCGGCGCGGACGGTCACGTGGCCTCCGGAGGGGGTGAACTTCACCGCGTTGGACAGGAGGTTGGCGGCGATCGTCTCGACTTTCTCCACGTCGAAGACCGATTCGGGCAGGGCGTCCAACGCTTCGGTGCGGAGAGTCAGGCCGCGCCGTTCCGCATGCGGCGCGGTCGCCGCGGCCAGCTCGGCCAGGAGCCGCCCCAGATGGCCCGGCTGCGGGTGCAGGCGCAGCCGGCCCGACTCGAGCCTCGCCCCTTCGAGCAGGGCCTCCACCTGGCGCAGCAGGCGGCGCGCATTGGTGCCCATGGTGGCGAGGAGCTGGCTGCGCGCCGGGTCGTCCTCCTCCGCCCGCAGGGAGTCGAGAGGACCGAGGAGCAGGGTGAGCGGCGTGCGCAGCTCGTGGGTGACGTTGGCGAAGAACCGGCTCTTCGCCAACGTCACCCACGAGCTGCGCACGCCGCTCACCCTGCTCCTCGGTCCTCCCGACTACCTGCGGGCGGAGG
>Ga0137375_10000600_pt1 | contig 39168 bp, 34 predicted proteins | sample SagtaG_24_FD_104936 | JGI IMG/M metagenome (GOLD analysis project Ga0137375, IMG submission 104936) | Vadose zone soil microbial communities from Sagehorn Ranch, Mendocino, California, USA - Sage1_R_113_16 metaG | ecosystem: Environmental > Terrestrial > Soil > Vadose zone | place: USA... | reverse complement strand
TGGCGGAAACCCCCGCGCGAATTCCGCGAGCACCACGTCGCAGACGACGAGCGGGCCTTCGGATGCGCACGCTTCGAGAGCCTGAGCGGCCTCCCTGGCTCTCGCCGCGTCTTCGACCCCCACGTCGATAAGCACGCTCGTGTCCACCGCCGTGATCATTTCTTCCTTCGGAGCGGCTTGCGGCCGGTTAGTTCCTCGTAAGACCCGCCACGAACGTAGTCGATGTAAGCGTCCACCGTACGGGGAATCCCCTTCGGCCAGCGAAACTTCCCCCGAAGCGATCCCACCGCATCCCAGATGGGATGGCGAGTCGCCCGCTTCTTTCGCAGCAGAGCCCCGTCCTCGCGAAGTTCGAATTCCACTTCGGTTCCGGGATCGAGCGAGTAGCGGGTGCGGACGCTCTTGGGAACGGTGATTTGGCCCTTGGAGGAGACCGTACTTTTCATGATCGCATTGTAAAGAAGTAAAGCGTCGGAGTAAAGAAGTTACGGGTAGATCCGCTTGAGGGTCCGTGGATACGGGATCGCCTCGCGCAGGTGGTGGATCCCGCACACCCAGGTGACGAACCGCTCGAGGCCCATCCCGAAGCCGGAGTGCGGGAACGTCCCGTAACGCCGCACGTCGAGATACCACTCGTAGGATTCCTTCGACAGCTTGTGCTCCTTCAGGCGCCGCTCGAGGAGCGCCAGGTCGTGGATGCGTTGCGATCCGCCGATGATCTCGCCGTAGCCTTCCGGCGCGAGCATGTCGAGTCCCAGGACGACCTCGGGGTCCTCAGCGTCCGGCTGCATGTAGAAAGACTTGATCGCCGCCGGGAACCTCGTTACGATGAGCGGCTGATCGCTCTCCGAGGCGAGCACCGTCTCCTCGTCGGCGCCCAGGTCGTCCCCGAACTTGACCTCGAACCCCTTCTTGCGGAGCTTGTCGATCGCCTGCCGGTACGTGATCCGCGGGAAAGGCCTCCCGACGGCCGCGAGCTTCGACGTGTCCCTCTCCAGACGCTTCAAGTCTTCCTTGCAGCGGTCGAGAGCGCGGGAGAGAAGCGACACGACCATCTCCTCGGCCAGCTCGCAGAGCCCCTCGAACTCGAGGAAGGCCACTTCAGGCTCGATCATCCAGAACTCGGTCAAGTGGCGCCGTGTCTTGGACTTCTCCGCGCGGAAGGTCGGACCGAAGCAGTAGACCTTGCCGAAGGCGGCGGCCGCGGGCTCCAGGTACAACTGGCCCGACTGGGAGAGGTACGCCTTCTCTCCGAAGTAGTCTGTCTCGAAAAGGGTTGACGTCCCTTCGACCGAGGACCCGGTCAGGATCGGAGAGTCGATCAGGACGAAGTCCCTCTCGTAGAAGAAGTCACGGATCGCCTGTTCGATCTCCGACCGCACGCGCAGGACCGCGTGTTGCTGCGAGGACCGCATCCAGAGATGGCGCAGCCCCATCAGGAAGTCCACGCCGTGGTCCTTCGGCGTGATCGGGTAGTTCTCGGAAGGGCCCAGGACCTCCACACTCGACGCCGCCATCTCGTAGCCGCCGGGAGCACGCTTCTCTTCGCGCACCGTCCCCGTGACGGTGAGCGAGCATTCCTGAGTCGCTCTCTCCGCCGTGTCCCAGACGGAGGGCGCGACGTCGGCCATCGCGACGACCGCCTGGAGATAGCCCGTTCCGTCCCGCACGATCAGGAACTGGATCCGCCCCGACGAGCGCCGGTTGTACAGCCACCCGCGCACCGTGGCGGTCTGGCCGTTCTTCTCACCGATCCGGGAAATCGGGATCGTCTCCATAAAGGGCGTGGATTATAAAGGGGAACGAATTCTGGACGTTCGGTGCCGGAACCGACGACGCCTGAGCTGGTGCTGGAGCTGTCGCACGCCCACCCGGACTTTGCGCTCGCGCTGCGGCCAAGGGGACTACTCGGTCGCAGATCTCGAGGAGTGGAGCCGATCAGCGGTTGAAGGATGCGAAGTCTTCAATAGCGGTAAATTGCCGCCCGGATAGCGTCATCTTTAGGCCGTGTCCTAGCTGATGCGTTCCACCCATAGGCTGGCCACAAGATCAGCCTTACCATTCGTGAGATCTCCCGGTGGCCTGAGGCGGCGCAACAATCGGGTCACGGGAAACGTAAGAGACCGATGGGCTGCACGGCGGTTTTGGAGAGGTAGCTTTGAGGGTTCGGCGTAGCTTCACAGCAGGCGCAGGGACGCTCTTCCTGGCTTGGGCTGCAGCCTTGGCGGCTGGCAAGGACTCAGTCCAGCCTCAGGGCGCTCCTTGTTCACCCCCCCGGGCGTCGGCCCGCTGGATACCGCTGGAGCTCGTGGCGCCGGACCTTCCACCCGGGTATATACCACCTGCTCGCTTTATCGTTACCCGCCTGGTTCTCGATCCCATCCGGACGGGCAGAATCTGGGCGGCAACGTCTTATGGTCTCCTGAGAAGCGAGGACGGCGGAATCTCCTGGAGATCGATCCTGATGGGCGCGGACGGGGTCTTGACCGTAGCGGTCGATCCACGATCTCCCTCGACTATCTTGGCCTCCGACTACCAGACGGTTTCCAGGAGTGCCGACGGAGGCGACACCTGGACGATTACCCTCTATGAGCACTTGGTACGGGCGCTCGTGTTCGATGCTGCGAATCCGGGGGTGGTATACGCCGGCGCGAGCTCGGCATATCTTGGATTTGGCGTGACTGATCCTGGGGCGATCTATCAAAGCACCGACAGTGGAACCACCTGGACGGAGCCAGACCCGAGTTTTCAGCCGTCCTACGTTTGGGGTCTGGACATCGACCCCACCGACGCCGGAGCCTTGCTTGCTGCCACAATCGTCGGTATCTACCGATCTGCCGACCATGGCCGAAGTTGGAAGCAGGTGTACGGACCGGGAGTCAGCGCAACCGATGTCGCGGTAGGCGCGGGCGACAACGGCATCTTTGCATCGACAGCATCGAACGGCTATTTCGACGAGACAACTGTTGGAACCGTTCTTCGGAGTTCCGACGGCGGATCGCATTTTGAGCCGAGCTTCACCGGTTTCGGCCTTAAGTCGATCGCCATCGACCCGCTGGCGCCGTTCAACGTGTATGCTGGCGGCTCCGACGGCGTTGTGCACAGCCAAGACGGTGGAATCACTTGGACCCTGCTAAACGAGGGGCTGAGCGGCAAGCTTGTGACAACGCTTGCGATCGAGCCGCGGACCGGTTCCGTGCTTGCCGGCACGTATCAGGCCGGCGTCTTCAAACTGCCGCTTCAGCGAGGGCGGGTGTCGGAATGCCGGTCGCCGCGCGCTGTCGCCCCGAGACCCTAGGACGTTATGGCCGACTTGAGAATATGCGCCCCGCCCGACAAGCGCTTCAGTGGACTCGCTCCGCTCGCCGCTGAGCTCTAAGGACGTTGGCCAACTGAGCAAGGGACGACACGCCATGCACCCGAGTCTCAAGTCGCGACGGCAATCGCCGAGCCGCGTCTATGCCTTGCTCTTTCCCTTCGAAGTTGAGGAGCTCGCGAGGCGGCTGCCTGGCCGTTGGAGGAAGCTGGGAGTCTTACGCGACATCACCCTCTGGGAGCTGGAAGACTAAGTGTCCCTCTGCCGGCTTCATCTCACGACGAACCTTCTCGGCAGGTCGGTCTTGCCGCCGTCTTTGGCGACGATGGTCACGGTGAGTGTGTGTGGCCCGGGCGGAAGCGCCGGGAGCGCGAAGCCGAAGCCCGGCTTGTCCACGCCCTCGTAGTCCGGATACGCCTCGACGACGCCCGGATGCGCCTGGCCGATCGCCACCGGATGCGGCGGACGTCCGTCGGCAGACACGAGGACCTCGGCGATACCGGAATCGTCCAGCGCCCAGCCGAAGGCCAATACCCCCGACGCCACGGTCTCGCCCTCCCCGGGACTATCGAGGAAGCCGAAGGGAGGGTTCAGGAGGGACTCAATCCGCCGCAGCTCCAGCCGGGGCGCCTCGGGGCCGGGGTTCGATGGAAGAGCCGCGGGTCCTGCCGGAAACCGAAAGACGAGGTCTTGATGATCTCCGTGCGGAAAGGAGCGCACCGGTTGCAGGCGCCCACGCGCTAGGCCGCGGCGAACCGCTTCGGCATAGGCTTTCGACGTATCGGCCTCCCCTTGCCACGGATGAAATAGGAGGAGCGCTGCCTTCCGTTCGGAAAGCATGTCCCAGACAGCGTCCGGAATCGGTCTTTTCTCCAGCGCGGCCGTGAGCTCCTCATAGCTTCGAGGCATGAACCCCGACGACCCGTTGACGAGTGGTTTCCAATGAGCTGCCGAACGGAACTCGTATTCCTGGTCGAACCAGTTGCCGAGTGGCCATTCGACCACGCCGCCGGAGAACGACGACGACGCGAGCCAGCGGTCCACCGGCCGCCCCTTAGCCTCCACCGGATGCGTCTCCACGGGGAAGGCGCGATACTCGACGCCGACGACGACGAGAGCGGCGAGCACGAGGCCGAGCCTCGCCGCCCAAGCCTTTGAGCGCGTCCAATCCGACAGCCCGAGAGCCGCGAGCACACCAAGAGCCAGATCGAAGAGCACGACCCCGCGCGCCGGTGCGCGGATCGCCCGGAAGAGCGCGCCGAAGGACTGGACGAGGAATCGGTAGTACGGGGTATGAGTGCCGAGAGCCACGACAATGCCGAGGACGGCAATCGCCAGGAAAAGCCCGGGTGCCGTTCCGACACGCGAGCGCCGCAGGAAGTCTCCCAGATCGGCCCGGCCGGAGCGCCGGGGAAAGGCCGCCGCAAGACGCGCGAGGAGGAGCAATGTCAGAAGGACGGCGATCCGTCCGGAGTCTTCGATCCTGATTCCGCCGAGCGTCGCCCTGCCGGAAAGCGACGCGATCCAGACCACCACGCCGGCCGCGAGCAGGACATCCAGGACGACGGCCAGCCTGTGGCGCCGCGCCGAGAAGAACCGGGACCCCGAGTCGTCTGCCGCCCTCCGCCGCTGCGCGAGGGCCATGGCAGCGAGCAATATTGCCGCGATTCCGGGAAAGAGCTCCCCCTCCGGCTTGCCAAACTTCTGCGCGAGCGGCGCGTAGAGCTTGTTCAGATCTCCGGGATTCAAAAAAGCCGTCCAGGCCGCCGAATAGAATTCGATCTCTCCGTATCCGCGCTCCATGCCGTAGAGCTTCGACGCGATCGCGTAGGGCAGGAAGAACGGGATGACCACGATGCCGGCGGCGGCGGCCGCCGCCGCTGCGCCCCCCAGGCGCCGGCGGAAAGCGCTCCACCCCGCGACGAGCCCGCGGTACGCAAGAACGAGCGCCACGAGAAGCCCGGAGAAGAGAGCGTAGTGCACGTTGCAGAGGGCGTTCCAGGCGAAGCAGACCGAGAAGAGGACGAGATCGCGTCTCCGGCCTCGGTCGAGGTAACGCAGCAGGAAGAGGAGCGATAGCGCCAGGAAGGCTCCCCACTGAAACTGAATGTGGGGGATTTGCGCGATGCGCCACGGGCAGAACGCGTACACGATGCCGGCCGCCGCCGAGGCGAGCGGGTCTCCCGTGACCTCGCGGGCGAGCGCCCACGCGGCCATCGCCGAGAGAAACATGCCGAGCAGGAAGACGACGTTGTACGCCGCGAGCGTCGAAACCCCAACGGCGTAGAGGGGGAATGCAAAGAGGGCGGCGCCGAAGAGGTTCTCGGAGAACGCGAGCGCGTAGCGCGCCGGGTAGAAGATGTTGGCGTCGTAGAGGTCGAGGGGATCGCGAAACGTCTGGTGAAAATCCCAGTGCAGGATCCACGCATTCAGCTTCGCGTCCCAGATGTCTCCCAGCCCGTCGGTGACGTGCGCGGCGATCGGCCAGGTGAAGACGACGGTCGCCAGAAGAAAGAAAAGAGACGCGAGGGCCGTGTCCCGGAGAAGACCTCCACGCATCATCAGCCGGCTTCCGGGGGGCGCAGGCGGTCTTCAAGCTCCGAAGAGGAGAGCAGGCAGTCAACGGTGCTGGAGGGAGGGATCCCGCTCGCGATCTCTTTCGAATAGAAGGCGAGACCGTCTTCATCCGCCTCGCGCCCGAGGAAGACCTCGTAGGCCCGCCGCACGAACGCCTGGGGCTCCAGTCGGCCGTTCTCTTCGAGAAAGCGGTCCGCCATCTGCCGCAGGGACCGCCGTCCGGAGAGAATCTCCTCGACGCCGGCGTCCGGGTCGAGATTCATGCGCGCGAGCAGCGCCTCCAGCGCCTCACGCCGCCAGGCCCTGCGCCGCAGCCTGACCGCGCGCGAGTCCGGCCGGCCGGGATGACTTTCGCGGATTGCCGTCACCCAGAGGTAGTGCGTCCCCTCTCCCCAGAGATCCGCGATCGAGAAGCCGCTGCGGGCGAGCTCGCGTCTCAGCTCCTGCGGCTCGTACCAGACGCCCAGCCAAGTATCGGCGGCCGAGGTCTTGGGGCGAGGGCGTCCGTCCACCTGGAACCGGAAGACGCCCTTCCCCTTGAGGACCCGCGCCGCCTCGAGCAGATACCGCGTCACGGACTTCTTGGTTGGAATGTGCTGGAAGACAATGAAGGAATAGACGAAGTCGAGCGAAGCGTCGTCGAAATCGCCCAATCGCCCGCGCGTCACGGAGACCTCGACGTTTCCACGGCCGGCCAGTCCCTGCCTGGCGCGGGCGATCATCTCGGCCGAGATGTCCACGCCGAAGGCCTTCTCGACGCGCTCCGAGAGCGGCCTCAGGATCCGCCCCATACCGCAGCCGATCTCCAGGGCCCGCGCGGTCGAGGCGAGCTCCACGTCGTGAAGGATCAACTGGTCCAGGTCCCGACGGCCGGACGCCCAGAAGACCTCGTCTGACTCGGAATGGCCGCAGGCGATGAAGTGCTGCGCGTTTTCCCGGGCGCGCCGATCCCAGTCGGAACGCATCCAGAGCCGCGGCGCGAAGCCCCGGAGCGACGTCACGATTTTCTTGACCAGGGCCCGGACCGTCATCGCTACCGCCGTCTCTGCAGGACGGCAGCGGCAATCGTCAGCGCCTGCTGCAGGCGACGCATCCGGCGCTGTCTTCGCTGAATCGCTTCGGTCTCCGTGAGCGCCGGTTGGCTGGAGCGGACCTCTGTCAGGAAGCGGTTCGCCTCGTGGGAAAACTCCGCGAACTCGCCCGGCCCGTAGTTGCGGAACGTGCGCTCGCTGACGATGATGAAGCCGTCGGCGACGTCCCGCACCATGTTGAAGGCCGAACCGCCGATGAACACGCTCATTTTCCCGGCGAAGTCTAATTCACGCCGCTCCAGCTCAGGTGGCAGGTGATAGACCTGCGGCCCGCCCCGCGTCGCAACCTGCGGTACGATCGTCTCTCCGTGGCGACAACCGGCGTGGATTTTCTGGACTTCGAGTCGCTTCTCACCGAGGACCAGCGGCTCGTTCGCGACACCGTGAGGGACTGGGTTGAGAACAAGGTCTTGCCGATCATCGAGGACGCCGCGTGGCGGGGGCGCTTCCCCACGGAGCTCATTCCCGAAATGGCGGCGCTGGCGCTCTTCGGCTCCACCCTTTCCGATTACGGCCTGCCGGGACTCGACAACGTCTCCTACGGCCTCATCATGCAGGAGCTGGAAAGGGGCGACTCGGGCCTGCGTTCCTTCGTCTCGGTTCAATCCGCGCTCGTGATGTACCCGATCTTCACCTTTGGATCGAAAGCGCAGAAGGACCATTGGATCCCGAAACTCGCCGGAGCTTCGGCCATCGGTTGCTTTGGTCTGACGGAGCCCGACTTCGGGTCCAACCCCGGCGGGATGCGCACTACGGCGCGCAAGGACGGCGATTCCTTCGTCTTAAACGGCGCCAAGGCCTGGATCACCAACGGCTCGATCGCCGACGTGGCGGTCGTCTGGGCCAAGCTCGACGGAGTCGTCCGCGGCTTTCTCGTCGAGAAGGGTACGAAAGGTTTCTCGACTTTCGAGCATAAGGGGAAGATGTCGCTGCGCGCCTCGGTCACTTCCCAGCTCGCCTTCGAGGACTGCCGCGTTCCGGCGCAGAACATGCTGCCCGGCGTCGAAGGGTTGAAGGGTCCGCTCTCCTGTTTGACCCAGGCCCGCTACGGCATCGCCTGGGGGGCGCTCGGCAGCGCCATGGCCACCTACCAGGCAGCGCTCGACTATGCGAAGACTCGCAAGCAGTGGATGGACCGCCCGATCGCCGCCCACCAGCTCGTGCAGGAGCGCCTGGCATGGATGATCACCGAAATCACGAAGGGGCAGCTTCTGGCATGGCGTCTCGGCCGGATGAAGGACGCGGGGACGATGCGGCCGCACCATGTCTCGATGGCCAAGCGCAACAACGTCTGGGTGGCGCGCGAGTGCGCAAAGCTCGCGCGCGAAACCCTGGGCGCCAACGGCGTGGTCAACGAGTATCCGGTCTTCCGCCATCTCGCCAACATCGAGAGCGTCTATACCTATGAGGGCACGCACGACATCCACACGCTCATCATCGGCGAGGCGGTGACGGGCCTGCCCGCCTACAACCCTCCCATGGAGTAAGACGGTCCAGGGTCCAAGGTCCAACGTCCAGGGTAGCCGGGAGCCGCGTAAACTGCTGACCCACTGCGATCTCGGCTAAAATAGACCGAAAAGGTGGGGATCTCCGGCAATCTGAAGACGATGCAGCTCTCGGAGCTGCTGCAGTGGCTGGCCCTGAACCAGAAGACGGGCACCCTCGTCCTCAAAGGCCGCGGTACCCAGAAACGCCTCTTCTTTCAGAGCGGCCGCATCAACTTCACTTCCTCTTCGGACCAGCGTGAGTACCTGGGCCAGTTTCTGGTCTCGCACGGCTACATCACCGAGAGTGAGCTGAAGAAGGCGATGGAGGTCCAGGAGGAGTCCAAGATCCTTCTGGGCAGGATTCTCCTCATGATCAACGCCATCTCCGAGACGGACCTGCTGCGCCTGATGAAACGAAAGGCCGAGGAGTCCATCTACGACGTCTTCCTTTGGGATGAAGGCACGTTCGAGTTTGTCGAAGGCGCGCAGCCGGACCTGAAGATGGTCCCGCTGTCACTCGACGTGACGAGCATCATCCTCGAAGGGCTCCACCGCTACGACGAATGGAAGCGGATCCGCGAGCGAGTGCCCGACGCCTCGGTCATTCCGGTGATCACGCGGCCTCTCAACCTCGACACGCTCCTGGAGCGCGAGAGACTGATGGTTCCCCATATCGACGGCCAGCGCTCGATCGAGGAGATCGCGTTGCAGACGCACAACGCCGAGTTCGCCGTCTCCCGCTTCATCTACGAATCTCTCTGCGAAGGTTCCATGGTTCTCGCGGAGGCCGTGCCGCGGCGAAAGGAAGTCGTCGCGGCTTCGGGCGGATCCGTCGAGACGGATGTCGAGCACTTCCTTCAGCGGGGGCAGGCTTCGCTGAAGGAAAATCCGCAGGCCGCCTATAGGATGTTCAAGGTGGCCTCGGATCTCGATCCGGCAGACGGCCGCGCCACGGAGGCGGTGCGCGACGCGGAGCGCGAGATCCGCGCCGCCCTCGAACGCGACGGCGTGACCGGCGAGAAGATCCCCGAGCTCTCGATCTCGATCCCGGAGCTGACGGAGCGTATCTTCTCTCCCCACGAGGGATTCGTGCTTTCGCGTATCAACGGGCAGTGGGACGTCAAATCCATCACGAAGATCTCGCCGATCAAGGAACTGGATGTTCTGATGATCTTCCAGCGCCTCTGGAAGGACGGCGTCGTCCGCTGGAAGGAGAAAGCCTAGACTTCCTGCCCGAGACCGCCGCGGAACAGCGGTCGAAGAATCTGAGCGGCCAGGCGGCGGCTTCTCCGGCGTAATCCACGCCGACCCGTGGCGAGACTCCGATCGACGGGCGTCTCCCGCGGGGCAGGAGAATCCGGAACCGACCGCCGGCTACCAGATCCAAGCCGCTCGCCGATCGCGTCACACCCAGAGCGTCGCAGAGCTTCGCCGGCCCCGACAGCAGGCGCACGGGTGCTCCTTCCGGCCCTTCCGCCGCGCGCAGGAGAACGGCCTGAGGGTCGCCCGGAAGGCGCGTGACGACGTTGGCGCAGTAGTGCATCCCGTAGATGAAGAAGACATACAGGATGCCGCCGTCGCCGTACATGGGCTCGACACGGGATGTCCTTCTCCCCTTCCAGGAATGCGCCGCTGCGTCTCCCGTGCCCAGGTACGCCTCCGTCTCGACGATGCGGCCTCCATACCAGGCTCCTCTGTAATGCCGGGCGAACCATGCTCCGATCAGGTCCCTCGCGACGAGAAGTGTGTCTCGACGAAAGAACGACCGCGGCGCCTCCTCGAGGTGAAGCGCCCGCGGATCAAATCGCAGGCGTTTGTCGGGAGCGGGTATCATGCGTATCAGAATTATGAACATTCTCGTGACCGGGGGAGCGGGATTCATCGGGTCACACATGGCGAAGCGGCATCTGGAAGACGGCCATCGCGTGGTCGTCGTTGACGACCTGTCCGCCGGACGCCGGGAGAAGGTCCCGGAGAAGGCCCGGTTCGTTCAAGCCGACATCGCGGAGACGGACCTCGAGCCTCTTCTTCGCGAAGAGAAGATCGAGTTGGTCTCGCACCACGCCGCGCAGATCGATCTGCGCCACAGTGTCTCCGATCCCCTGTACGACGCGCGCGCCAACATCCTCGGATCGTTGAAGCTCCTCGAGGCGTGCCGGCGAGCGGGTGTCCACCGGGTTCTCTTCTCCTCGACCGGCGGCGCGCTCTATGGGGAGCCCGAGGGAGGGCGTCCGGCGCGCGAGGACCATCCGACCAACCCAGTCTCTCCCTACGGTTGCGCCAAGCTCTCGATTGAGAAGTACCTGCACTACTACAGCGTCATTCACGGCTTTCAGACCCAGGTCTTCCGCTACGCCAACGTCTACGGGCCGGGACAGAACGGCAGCGGCGAGGCGGGCGTCGTCGCGATCTTCGCGGAAGCCATCCTGCAAGGCCGGAGACCAAAGATCCGAGGCGACGGCGAGCAGACGCGCGACTACATCTACGTCGGCGATCTCGTTGAGGCCGCGGCCCGCGCGGCGGCCAGCGGAAAGAGCGGCACCTGGAACCTCGGCACGGGTGTAGAGACTTCCGTCAATCGGCTCTTCGGATTGATCGCGAGCCAGCTCGAATACCGCGACCAACCCGAGCACGTTGCTCTTCCGCCCGGCGAACAGCGTCGCAGTGTCCTCGACGGCTCCGCCGCCTTACGCGCGTTTGATCTCCCCCCCTACACCGCACTCGAAGACGGGCTCAAGATCACCGCGGGTTTTTTCCGAAGAGCGTCCACAAATTAGGACGTTCGCGGCGGCCCTCAGGGTTGCAATTCGGCCTCCGGGGAGTTAAGAAGAAACCATGCGGTCCGCGGTGGGGCCCTGGCCACGCCGCTTCTCCACGGGAGGTGGGAGGATCTTACAGATCGCCTTCCGCCAGCAGGCCGGTTCCGGACATCGTCCGGAGAAGGCGTTGCGGCGCTATCGGCAGTTGTTCGATTGGGCGCCCGACGGTCTCGTCGCGACCGACTTTCGCGGCAACATCCGGGACGCGAACCGCGCGGCGGCGCATCTCCTGGGCTTGCCCCAGGTTGATCTGGTGGGCCAGTCGCTGGCCGCCTTCGTCAGCCGCGGCCAGCGCCGGCCATTTCGCTCGCGCCTGGCGAGATTGCGCGCCCACGGGGCCGGCGCGATCCAGGAGTGGGAGATCCGGTTACAGCCTCGCGGAGGCGAGCCGATTGAGACGGCGCTGGCGATCGTGCCCGTCATGGGGGGGGCCGCCGCTCCCAACCGCCAACGATTCCTCTGCGCCATCCGCGACATCACGCGCCGCAAGCGCATCGAGCGGCGCCTGAAAGAGAGCGAGCGGCAGTACCGTTCTCTCTACCGGGAAATGCTCGCTCATCGCGACACACTGCGCACTCTTTCGGACCGGTATCTCCACGCCAGAGAGGAGGAGGCGAAACGCATCGCCCACCAGCTCCACGACGAGGCCGGCCAGATCACGGCGTCGATTCACCTGGCGCTGGCGGATATCGGTCGGGACCTGCCGGCCTCCGGCCGTGAGCGGCTCCAACAGGTGACGGCCTATCTCGACGAAATCGAGGAGCGTTTGAGGCGTCTCTCGCACGAGTTGCGGCCGACAATCCTGGACGACCTGGGTCTGCGGCCGGCGCTCGAGTTCCTGGCCGAGGGATTCTCGGCGCGCACCGGAATCCCCATCCGCGTCGAGGGCACGGCGAAGGGGCGCATGAACCCTCTGGTCGAGACGACAATCTACCGGGTCGTCCAGGAGGCTCTGACGAACATCGCCCGGCATTCCTCCGCCGGCGACGCCTCCATCGAGCTCACCCGCGAACGAGAGTTCCTGCGCTGCACGATCCGCGATGACGGAATCGGGTTCGACGCGAACCTCCTCCACCGCGGCCACGCCCGCCGTCAGGGCCTCGGCCTCCTCGGCGTCCGGGAGAGGCTCGACGCTCTGCGCGGACGAATCCAGATCCGATCGGCACCGGGCACGGGCACGGAGCTCTCCGTGGCCGTTCCCCTTCAGAGGCGCTCATAGCCTGCCGGATCCTGCTCGCGGACGACCACGTGGTCGTGCGGCAGGGCTTGAAGGCCCTGCTGGAGCGCGAGGGCTTCGACATCGTCGGCGAGGCTTCGGACGGACACGAGGCGAGCCGGCTGGCGCACGATCTCTCTCCGGACGTGGCGATCCTCGACGTCGCCATGCCGCTCTTGAACGGAATCGAGGCCGGACGCGTGATCTCCCGCGGCTGCCCGACCGTGCGCACGATCGCGCTGACCGTACACACCGAGAACCACTATGTCCTGGCGGCTCTGGAAGCCGGCTTCAGCGGCTACGTCTTGAAGTCGCAGGCGGCGGCACAGCTTGTGCGCGCGATCAGGGAGGTTTCGCGCGGATCCATCTACCTGAGCCCGGGCGTCTCCCGGGCCGTCGTCGACGCGTCACTCAACAAGGAGAAGCTCCCGGCGGATCCGCTGACCGGCCGAGAGCGCGAGGTCCTGCAGCTCGTGGCCGAGGGGAAGACGACCAAGCAGATCGGGAAGCTCCTCGGCGTCGCCGCCAAAACCGCCGAGTCCCACCGGACGCGCATCATGACGAAGCTCAAGATCCACGAGACCGCGGGACTCGTCCGCTACGCGATCCGCCAGGGCCTCATCCAGCCGTAGGTTTGAACGACCCGTGCCCTCCCCACTCCTGTCATTCTGAGGAGCCCCTCCGCCTCTTATGTCATTCCGAGCAAAGCGAGGAATCTGCCTTCGTCATCGTGACCGAGGCGCCATTCAAAGCCGGGACAGGCTCCGCGACGAAGAATCTGCCCGGTCGAAGGCAACGGGAGCAGATCCCTCGCTGCGCTCGGGATGACAGGGAGAGCGCTCGGAAATTACAGGAAGAATGCCGGCTCGCCAGGCAAGGGCGGCAAGAATCGCGCCGGATGTTGCAGGGATTTCCCTGCACGCAATGCCGGGATTCACCGGATTGCCCAACCGCCGATCGAGCGCTACGGTCGAACTTCAATGACACGCGTGTCCGGTAACCCTCAACCCAAGGAGGTAGACTCGATGGAAACCGCCAAGGTAGACATTCGGAAGCTTCAACTCTTGAATGATCGGATCAATCAGTGCATCGACGCGCTGAATCAGGTTCGCCTGTCCGTGCACGGACTCTCGCAGGGGCTGAGCCACACGAACCCGCAAGCCGGCATCAACGCGGGCTCGCCGTACGGGTTCGGCTTTTCGGGCTTCGGAGCCAGCCCGCTGCAGAACCCCTTCGCGCAGGCCGGCGTGATTCCTCTGGGTCTCGGGCAGACAGGCTTCGGCCAGGTGCCGGCCGGTCAGGTCCCCGTGACCCCGGGTTTCACTCCGGGTCTCTCGCACTCGAGCGGCCTGTCGCCCTTCGCACAGGGCGTGAATCCGTATTTCTCGGCGCAGGGCCCCGAAGCTCTGGAGGCGTCCATGCGCCCGATCTGGGCTGATCCCATCCTGACGGCTCGAATCACCCAGACCTTTCCCTATGCACAGTTCCCCGTCCCGCCTGTGGTAACGATCTACTAGCAGGAAGCTGGCAGACGGCTATCGGGAGACGAGGGAGCAGCGTGACTGAGGGCGGGGCTCGTCAGGAGCCTCGCCCTCTTCTCTCTCATCGCGGCGGGACCACCGCGGTGAGAAGAACGAGAAGAAACCAAAGGAGGAATTCGCCGATGACAGAAGCCGAACAGAGCCCCGGGACTACGGATATTGAGGAAACGATCGGACGGGTGGAGCAGCTCTATCAGGCACTGACCGGACAAACACTTGCGCGGACTGAGGCACCTTACGCCCCGATCCCCGCGGAGAAGGACCCGGCCGAGCACGTCGAGAAGCAGCTCAACCATCTTCTGACACTGCTGGGCGAGCTCGGCGGAGGAGTTCGTCCTGTCCCGCAAACTTCCTGGACTCCGGCGATGTCCGTCTGGGAGAGCCACACGGAAATACGCATCACAGTGGATCTGCCGGGCGTTGCCCGCGACCAGGTCCAGGTGGTGGCGCAGGGCAAGTTACTCACGATCAGCGGAACACGTTCCGCCCCGAAGAGCGACGACTTCCGGCTGCATTCGAGTGAGGCGCCGATCGGGCCGTTCCGCCGCACCGTCTTCATTCCCGGAGGCATGCGCGACACGGAGCCGCGAGCCGAAATGAAAGACGGCGTCCTCGAGATCCGCATCCACAAGGAGTCGAGCCAGGTCACGACGCCAAGGACAGTCCGGATCAACTAACCAGGAATCTTCGCGGGAGACCGCGAAGATTCCTAGCTGATCCAAACGTCGGAGCCGAACGTCAGCACGACCGCTTCATCGAGGTTGGAGGCGTAGCGAACGATCTCCTCGCAGATCACTCGTGGCACGCTGGCGTTTCCTTCCAGGTCGCGCCGGTTAGCTTCCGGCAGGATCACTTTCTGCAGATTGCGGTTGTACGCCCCGCGCACCTTGTACTCGGGCTCGCCCACCGCACGCAGGACCTGCACGTCGTGCGAGTCCGCGATCAGGATTCCGGTCGAGGCCATGTCCTGCGGCACCGGACGGTCCAGGAAAACGGAAAGAAAGGCGAGCGCCGTGGGGAGGCCGGCCGAGAGGCCGCCGGAGGTCTCGTCTTCCTTGGTCACCTTGTAGGTGTAGGTGTAGTCGAGGATCTCGCGCGTCTCCTGCGGCCACTTGGCGCGCGCATACTCGCGCACCGAAAGAAAGGTATTGCGGACGGCCTGCGAGAACTCCGGCGTCAGGTTTCCCAGGATCTCTTCCAGGAAGCCTCCTCTCCCGGCAGCCGCGGGACGTCGCGCCGCCCAGACCTCGTGGATCAGCCCCTTGGCCCTTCCGACGAAGTGATACACGGAATCCGCGAGCACGCGGCCGACGGTACTCTGCCGGCGGTCGGACGCCTCTTCCAGCGATTCCGCTCTCTGGGCACTCCTGCCCGCCTCTTGGCCGTGTCCCAGGATCTGGTGCAAGGACGCCACCTGCCTCCAGAGACTCGGACGGAGCGGGCTTGCTCGGAGCGAGGCATCCAAGCGCTCGAGGGCACGCTCCGATACCCCCGGCCGCTTGAAATACTCTTCGATCCGGGCCGAGCGGGAGCTCTCGTAATCGTTCAACAACCATTCCAGAACCCGGACGTCGTCGGGGTCGGATTCGAGACTCTGAAGGTACAGGCTGACGCCTTCCGCGGGCGAGCCGGCAAGCACGGCGAGGTCCGCCCTGTATTTCAGATCCAGGACCTCGTTCCAGCCGTTCAGGAGCTCCCGGGCGCCGCTGGAATCTCCCGCCAGAAAGAGCTCGATGGCTCTTTCCCTCGGCGTCGGCTCGGACAGGCCGTCCATTTCTGCAAACCGGACCCGGGACAGCTTTGAAAGCGGTACGTATCGGCGTGTCGCGGCGTGCACCGCGTCGGAGAAAGTGGGCCGGTGCATTCGCAGACAGAAGAGACGGAGGAATCGCTTCTCGTGGCGGGCGGCTTCTTCCGGGTCTCCGAGCCTGGCATAGAGCGAGGCAAGGTGGCCGAGGACTGAGACCCGCTCAAAACTGCGGTCCAGATGCTTATAGATGTGAACAGCTTTTTCCAGGAGCTCGTGCTCGCCGATCCGCTCGTAAATGCGCGCCAGCGCCAGGACCCGATCGCCATCTGTCTCGAAGCCCCGTTCGTTGCCCAGGTTCTCCAGAATTGAACGTGCCTGGTCGAAGTCCCCCGTCAGCTCCGCGATCCACGCCTCGCCCAGAACCGCGAGCTTGTAGAGGTCCGCGTCCTTGCCGCGGTACTTCCGGGCGAGCTGCTCGCAGCGTTCCTTCGCCTCGTCGGGGCGGCGCGCCAGAAACAGCCTGAAGACCTCCTCTAGCTCGAGGTGCGCCGCCGGCTTGCGCCAGAGCTGGAAGGGGCCGAGCACGAGAAACTGGCCAGGGCCCCGCTCGGACTCCTGCCCGAGCTGCATCATCGAGTTCAGGCGTACGTGCGCCGTTAGAGTGGCCGGAGACTTGGCGTGGACCTGCGCCCAGCACGCGATCGCCGCGGAGAGCTCGCCGCGCATATGCTTGATCTTGGCCAGCAGGTCGAGGGCGGTCAGGTCCTCCGGCCGCTGCTCGAGAACGTGCGCGACCTCGATCTCGGCGTCATAGAGTTCCCCGATCTCGACAAGGACGCGCGCGTACCGAATCCGGTCCTCCGCCGAGACGAGGTCGTCCTCCCGCGCCGCCGCGACCGGCTCGTTCGTAGACATCGCTTCTATTCTAAGACGTTCAACCCCTCTCTCGCGGCGGAAGAGGTAAGGGGCGATGGCGCAATTTCGAAGGACAAATCGGTTTACGAGACCGGTGTCACCTTCGGTGCTCGGTCTGTCGCACGCTGCGTCGGAGGCGTCGGTGCCCCCTCCGTCAAGTACTTAACCACTACAACGGTCCGGTCATCCTCCGGCGGCCGTCCTTGCGTGAACTCGCTCAACCGATCGATGAGCGCCCGCGTGATCTCCGCAGCCGGCCGGTCACGAATCGCGAGGAACGCCTTCTTCAACCGCTCGATGCCGAACTCCTTCCCCTTGCCGTCGGTGGCTTCGATCATCCCGTCGGTGTAGAGGAGCAGCGCGTCCCCCTTCTCGAAGGAGAGGAATCCGCGGCTGTAGGCCGCACTTCCGGAAGGGCCGAGCACCATGCCCGTCTGCTTGAGCGGCGTTGTGCCCTTCGCGTGAAAATGAAGCGGGAACGGATGCCCCGCGTTGACGTAGATGAAATTCCCCGCCTCCTCGATCTCTCCGTAGAAGAGTGAGACGAACTTCGTCGTCATGCGCGATTGGTGGATGATCCGGTTCAACCTCTCGACGGTGCGCACGATCTTGAAGTCCCGCGCGACTCCCATCCGCAGCCCTGTGTAGACGTCTCGCACCTGAAGCGCGGCGGTCAACCCGTGCCCCGAGGCGTCGGCGATCGCCACGCCCCAGATCCTCTCGGATACCTCTATGAAATCGAAGAAGTCCCCTCCCACGATCTCCGCCGGAGCCGTGAATCCCGACATGTCAAACGGCCCCGCGCGCGGCGCGCGTCTGGGGAGGATGGACATCTGGATCTGCCGCGCCTCGTTCAAGGCCGAGACGAACCTCTCCTGTCGCAGCTTCTGGTCCACGGCGTGCCGGAGTATCCCGAGCGAGGCCATCAGATCCTCGTCCGGAGACCCCGGATCCACCGAGAACGACAGGATGTACCGATCCTCACCGACGGCGATGGCCGCGAACCGGTCCGCGTCCAGCCGCTTCTCCAGATCCGGATCCACTCCCGGCGCAGTCAGGTCCATGACGACGACGCCTTCATCCACCACCCTCTGCACCGGCGGATACTGGTCTGAAACAAAGAGCCCTATCGGCGCGGAGCTCACGGCCCCGAAGGTGCGCGTAACCTCGTACCCGCCGTCCCGCCTCTCGTACAGCCGCCCCCCGCGCACCCCCATGTCCTCCCGGAAGTTCTCGACGATCGCATTCGCTGTCTGGGCAATCGTCGATCCCACGTCGGCCGACCTCTCGATCGCCTCGATCGTCCTCTCCACCTTCCGGAACAAAGACTTCCGCGGATTGGTTGCCATAAAGAGCCGGTCATTTTACCTGTTCCCCTTCTCCCCGGGAGAGGGCAGGGTGAACAAATGCCGGCCCTGTCAATTCTCAAACGGAGAGCCTGAAGCCTGCGATCCCTGCCGCTAAATAGCGAAGGGAAGAATCTCGACCCTTGGCCTCTCCGCCTGCGCTCGCATTCGCAACAGCCGCTCTTCCTCGACCATTTGACGACGTACCCGCTCCGCCCGGTCCCTACGCCGATCCTCGGACCCAAATCGCTTCCCGGCCAACCAGGCACGCAGAGTCCTCACCGCCAGCCTTCCTTGAAATGCTCACGAACCTGTCTTAATACCTCTCCGTCGAGACACGACTTGCGGATTGACTCCCGAAGCAGGGAGATCGCAACCATCCCCTCAGCTGACATCCTCTGCTCTCTTATGGTGGGCAGTGCAGCCAGGATTTCGATCTCAGCCTCGCGAGGGCGATCTGCAAGCAGCAATGTTTCTGCTAAGACCATTCGCATGTACGCCGCTCTCGTTCTAATCCCAAGGACGGAATACTCAGCTACGGCCTCGCGAAACGCAGCAACAGCCGAAGTAAGGTCTCCCGTGTCTCTTAGCGTACCGCCGAGGTGGCCCTTAAAAGCCGCTCTGGCCCAGCTAGGCTTGTCGCCCAACCATACTAATGCCTGCCTATAATACTTGAAGGCATCATCGAACCTACCACTCAGGGCAAGTACATCAGCTAGCTTTGACGTTGTGTGTCCAAGAAGCCAATGATCAGGTTGCTCCAGGAGCGACGAGCGCAACGTCAACAGTACTTCGGTTGCTTCGTTCAGTTTGCCCAGGGCTTCCAATGACGTACCCTCTACAAAAGAGCAGATCGCAGCCTCCTCCTCCATTCCCAGAGCGGCGAACTTCGAATGGAGATCGGTGATCTTTCGAAGAACCTCCTCATGTCTATGCGTGTCGCAAGCAAGGGCGAGCCGTGCATATTCGACGCGCGCTAGTCCTGCTTCCGGCCTCGCCGTCTTCTGGAAAAAGCCTTCCGCTCTAGAGAGCCATGCCTTTGCAGCATGCCAGTCTCCTTTAAATCGGCAGCTCGACCCCACCAGAAGGCTCAGGTCGGCTAGGAGCCATACTTGCCCGACCTGGGAGCTGTGACCGCCCGATGACTGAACCCAATCGAAGAGTTCTACGCCAAGTTCTGCCACTAGGTGAGGACTGGCATTCCTTTGGAGGCGAAGCAAGGCCAGCGCTGCAAACAGGATGCGGGCGTCCGAAAAGAAGCTCTGCCTCAGTTCGTCGGTGCGGTCGCCGGCGTTCAGCGTGAAGTAGTGTTCAAGACAGGCTTTCAGCCCGATCGAGTTCGAAACCGCTTTCTGATGTCTTGTTTCCCACTCCTGAGCGACCCTTGCGGAGTGCATCTGACGGGCGCTTCGCCAGGCGACCAGAGCCAAGTCTGACAGGATTTCGTCTCGCTCGCCAAATTCGTCTGAGGTCCAGGACATTCGGGAGACGATGGTGTACGCCGTCGAGGCCTCGCGGAATAGGATTCCGCTGCATTCGTCCAACTCGTTCGAGAGATCGAAACAAAGACGGCTCAGGATAGCCAGGCCTTCATCGCCGGCGTCGATATCTATTGCTTCAGCCTTCCCTTCGCGCAACAGCGCGCGCGCCTCGCGAACCCTGCGGTCCAATTCTTCGGGTGGAGGTGGTGTGGGGAGCTTGATGTCTTTCGTCGCGGCAACCCAGATGGGAATGCCCTTTACCAGGCTGGCGGTCCCGCTATTCATGCGTCGCCTCTTCATCCGGCGGGTTTGAGTGCTTGCGCTGATCAGGCGTCGTGGGCTCCCAGCGGGCCAGGAGATCGGCGTGGCGCTTGTCTTTCCGCCGCCAGTTTCGGGCGAGGTGATCCACTACCTGGTACAGCCAGGCCTTGGGGTTCTTGGAGGGATCGAGCTTTCCGAGGGCAATGATGAAGGCATCCTGGACGATGTCTCCGGCATCTTCCATGGAGAGGCCCTGCTTGCGGACCGCCCGCCGGACAAGGGGCAGGAAGAACTGGCGGTAGAAGGCCTCGAGCTCCGGGGCGTACTCTTCCCGGGAGACAGACGCCGGCCGGGAGCCAGATTTCCTCGCAGCCTGCGTCAAGGGCGCTCTTCGCTCTGTCTCAAGGTAGAGTCTCTAGCTCTATATTGTCACGACCAGGAAGTCCCTTCAGCTCAGCGGGAAAGCCTGGAGATCGCAGCTAGGCGTCGGCGAATCGCTATTCCCCCGCGGGGCGCCAGGCCAACAATCCTCTTGCGGAGGATAGGCCAGACACGAAAAAAGCGACAGAGCCCTGTCGCTATCAGCGGTGACCGTCTAGGACTTGGCCTGGAGGTGCTCGCGCAGCTCGCGGAGGGCGTTCGGATCTGTCTTGCGGCGTCGGACGGACTCGCGGAGAAGCGCCACGGCGGCAAAGCCCTCCGGTACCATCTTCTCTTCTTCGATCGCAGGCAGGGCCGAAAGGATCTCCCACTCGGCCTCTCTATCCCTGCCGAGGGCGAGAAGAGTCTCCGCGATTAGCAGACTCATTTGAGTCACGAAGGCACGGAATCCCAACTGCTGATAATCGCTCTTTGCAGCTCGATAGGATTCGAGGGCTCTCCGAGGACTGCCCTGACTGCGATAAGCGTCCCCGATCGCCCACTTTAGCTCGCACAAGGCAACTGGGCGGTTCCCTCTCATTACGATAGGTAGCGCTTTTTCGTAGGTCCGTGCCGCGGTTTCAAAGTCACCTGATGCAGCCTCGTGATGTCCAATGTGCACCAACACCTGGCCGTGAAGCGAGGGACACGCTCGAACCTCGGAAGCCTGTTCCAGATCTCGCAGGAGAGTGAAATGCTCCTCTTCCCTTCCCACGAAGCGGAGTGCTATAGCCTCCAAGAATTGGGCCTTTGCATTCTCGATGCCCATACCAAGCTTCTTGAAGCTCGACTTCAGCGAAGGTAGCAGCTCAAGGGTCTCCTCATATCGTCCGGCGGCGAACCTAAGAGCTAACCGCTCGAATGCAATCCCGGCGAGTGATGGCGCGGGATTGACGATATGCCTGAATGCGGCGTCCGATCGATCCAACCAACGTTCTGCGTCGCCGAGCTTGCCCAAGAGGCGTGAACCCTTCGCCGCGATCAGGGCGGCCTCGCCAAGCACATACTCACGCTCATCGAAGACGCCGACTGCTGACTCCGGGTTTGCAGCCCAACGGTACAAGAAAGAAGCCTCTGTCACGGTAACGGCTGGTGAACTCTCCATGCCGTCTCGAAGAACCTTGCAGATGGCGAGCAGCACATCGCAATTAGAAAGGTTCTTTTCCTTGACGTTCTCGGAACGATCTTCTTCCGCCGTCGAAAGGTATTCCCGAGCCATCTCGAGGGCCTCGGCCGGCGACACCGCTGTCGAGGTCTGACGCGCCGGAAATTGAAGAACCCTGGCGGTTTCAGGCATCGTGATTTCGGAAGTCCAGCAGGTCCAGGCTACGAGAAAAATCGCGTGCCACGTCTGCCGGCTCGCGATCTAACAGCTTCTTCAATCTGTCATTGGATCTCCGAACCCCGGCTCCGATAACGTACTTCTGATATTCCCTCGCGAACTGACAGCACGCGACCAACAGGAACGGTCGAGATTCGCGCGGAGAACTGTTTCCGGGCCGCATGCAGAAACGCAGGAACCAGAGATAGAGATCTTTCTCCAGCTCCATCGCCTCGCCTTCCTCAAGCCCGTAATGCGTAACGAGAGCGATGTGAATCAGGCCAAGCGTATCGTGGAAGATCGCCCTGACCTCTTTTTCGTAGGGATCTTCCTCGAGGCGCACGACCGGGTCACCCGTCTCCATGACCAAAGTCCTTTCTGGGAGTTGGACAGGAGAGTACAGCTGTCCACGCGAACAGTCAAGCACTTTAATCGAAAAACTTGACTTCGAATAAGTACCTATTTTTAAGATATTTAGCTGCTAGACTTGCAGCCGCCGATCCTCTACGTCGGGATCGAAGCGCCGAGATTGTTCAAGGTGCCCTTCCTTTCGCCGGAGGCGCGGGCAACTTGCCCGAGCCAAGAAATCAATGACGACCGGTGGTTTCTCGCCGTCCAGAAGAGAAACAGCCGGACGACGCGCCCCTGAAAAGCCGGGCGCTACCTGCCCTACCTGCGTTTTCTGGAATCCCACCTAGGGCTTTTAAGTGAATCGTGGAGCATTGCACAGGACATCGCGGCGGCTGTCAAGATGTTTTTCTATTACCTTGGTCGAATGGACAGGTTCGGGACCTGTCCGAGAGGACAGGCGTTGCGCGACTGCATCGACTCGAATGAGCCCCAGCAAGATCTCAGGGAAAAGACCGAAACGAATACGGTCCGAACTCTCTGGTCCCGACTATCTCCTGCGGGGAGAGGTGTTTACCCGTTCTTGATGAGGGCGCGGAGGAGGCGGTCCTGGTAGGCGTGGCCACCGCCGTCCCAGACACCTGGACCGTTCAAGAGGATGGCGAAGACGTAGTTCTTGCCCGAGAGACCCGTGGCGTAGCCGGCAAGAGTGGAGACGCCCCGGATCGAGCCGGTCTTGGCGACGACGCGGTCGGCGACGTCGCGCAGGCGATGGCGCAGGGTGCCTTCGGGGTCGCCGGGCGTGGCGAGGGTGGCCTTCCAGGCCGCGGCGCTGGGATGCGTGGTCATGGCGCGGAGGAACCTCACGACGTCGGCGGCGGAGACGCGGTTCTGCGGCGAGAGACCTGAGCCGTCGCGAAGATTGAAGCGCGTCGGGTCGAGGGCGAGAGAGGCGAGGAATTGCTTCTCGAGCGTGACCGCGTTCTCCCAGGTGCCCTTGCCCGCCTTCTCGGCGGCGAGCGTCTTGAAGGTCTGCTCTGCGTAGAAGCCCTGGCTGCGCTTGTTGATGACCGCGAGCGTGGCCATGAGGTCGGAATCGGTTTCAGCGATCAGCGACCAGGAGGGGTCGGGTGTGACGTTCTTGTCCACGATCGGGCCGGCGAGCTCGATCCCCGCCGCCTTTAGCCTGTTCTTCAGCGCACCGCCGAAGAAGCCGGCGGGATCGTCCACCGCGATCGGCGTAGACCACCAGATTCCTCGCATCGGCACGGTCCCTGACACAGTCACGGCGTTGGAACCGGCGGCCCGTCCGACTGCCACGCGAACTCTTCCCCGCTTCCCCACTGTGCGCGCCGAGGAGAGTGCGCGCAGAGATCCGGTCGGAGGCTCGATCGAGACCGCCGCGAGTTTGCCGGGGCGCGCGCCCGGCCGGATCCCGATCAAGACGACGCCGTCGTTATACGCGAGCGCGGAGACGGGAGCCTGGTACCACTTCGCCTCCTGCCCGGTCGGCCATTCGGGGTGCCGGAGCACGGAATCGAAAAAGGAGTCGTTCAGGATCAGGCCTCCGGTCACGCGCATGACGCCGGCGGCCTTCAGTCCCGCCGCCCACTTGTCGAAGACGGCGTTGTAGTCGTCGTTGTAGAAGCGGCCGGAGATGTTCGGATCCCCGCCGCCCACGACGAGGAGCGGCCCATTCAGGACCCCGTCCCTGATCTCGCCTTGCCGCCAGAAGGTCGTCTTGAACTTGTAGTCGGGTCCCAGGAAATGAAGGGCTGCCGCCGTCGAGAAGAGCTTCGTGACGGAGGCGATCGCCTCGGCGGCGTCGGGATTGCGCGCGAAGACCGGCTCGCCCGTCGCGAGGTCCACGATCTCGATCGAGAGTCCGTTGGACCGCGCGGGCGGCCGCCGTGCGGCGCGATCCAGTGCCTCGTCGAGCGAGCGCGGCGGGGGCTCCGGTGGCTTGGCGTTGCGCACTGCCCGGCTGTGCCTGGCCGCGCCTTCCGCGGGCAGAGAAATCAGAAGGCAGAAGAGAACAACGGAAAAGGCCGGAAAGTCGAAGCGACGTCGCACCTCGAAATTATAATCGAGTCTTCTCATGAAATTCGACGAAGCCTCCCGAATCTTCGAAGTCAACGTCCGGGAACTGGCCGAGGAGGAGGGTTTTCGCCGGGTTGGCTTCGACCGGGGCGACGGATGGCGGCGCCTGGGACTCGGCACCCAGGTCCACTCGAGAGTCCTCGCGGCGCGCCGGGAGACTTTTGGCTCGTATCGCTGCGAGGTCCATCTCCAGGCCCGCGTCCCTGTCGAAGAGTGGACGGCGGTCCTGACCGGCCGTCTCGATGGGTGTCTCGAGCGCGAGTCCGGTCACTGGCTGATCGAAGAGTTCAAGTCTACTGACCTCCCATCGGAAGGCATCCGCCCCTCGGGATACGCCTTCGAACGGGACCGCCGGCAGTTGCTGGCCTACTGCTATCTCTGGAAGCGTCTGGGCCATCCGCGCGTCTCGGCCGCTCTGGTGTACGTGGACATCGGCACCGGCGAGGAGGTCTCGATCTCCGTGTCCTATGAGACCGAGTCGGTGGACAGGGACATTGAACGGCGGTTGGCGCAACTCCTCCGCATCTGGAAGGCCCAGGCCGCGGCACGATCGCGAAAAGCCCGCGCGGCCGAGCGGCTCCCCTTCCCCCATACCGCGCCCCGCCCGATCCAGGAGAGGCTGATAGCAGCGGTCGAACAGGCCGTCCGGTCAGGAGAGAACCTGATCGCGGAGGCGCCGACGGGGTCCGGCAAGACGGCCGCCGTCCTCTACCCCGCCCTGCGCGAAGGCCTGACTTCCGGCAAACAGGTCGTCTTCCTGACCTCCAAGACTCTCCAGCAGAAGATGGCAGTCTCCGCGCTCCAGGCCATGAACGAACGCGCTTTCTCGACACTCCAGGTCCGCACCAAAGAGAAGATGTGCGCCAACGACCGGATCCTCTGCCACGAGGAGTTCTGCCGCTTCGCGAAGAACTACCCGGAGAAGATGGCGCGCTCGAACATCCTCGGACGCTTGCGCGAGAGTTACCCGCACCACGATCCCGATACCGTTTTCGAGGAGGCCCGGCGAGAGGAGGTCTGTCCCTTCGAGGTGCAACTCGAGCTCGCCGAGCGTGCCGACGCCATCGTGGGCGATTACAACTACGTCTTCGAGCCGGGCGTGGCGATGCGGCACTTGATCGGCGAGGAGTTGAAGGACGTCATCCTGCTCGTGGACGAGGCGCACAACCTGCCCGACCGTGCGCGGAAAATCTTTTCGCCGGAGCTGCTCGAAGAAGAGTGGCGGGCGCTTCGGAATCGCCTCGTCTTGCAGGCCGGTGACCTGTTCGCCGATCTCGCCGGCTCCGTCGAGGAGGTGCTCGCGCTTCTCAAGGCTGCTGCGGACGAGCTGCCGGAGGGGGACGCGATCGCGGAGACGCAGGCGCCGGCAGACGCGGTCCATGCGCTTCGAGCCGATTGGGAACCGAAGCTGCTTCGATACCTGGCCTGGAAGCGCGAGATGAAGATCGCTCTGCCGGACGACCCGGTCATGGACGCGCACTTCGCGCTCCACCGCTTCGCGGCCGTCCTGAACATGTGGGGGCCGGACTTCACTTGCGTCATCGAGCGCCGCGCGGCCGGCATACGCCTGGCGCTCATCTGCCTCGACCCGGCGCGGGCGCTCGCCCCCGTCTTCCGCGAGGCCTCCTCGACAGTCCTCCTTTCAGCCACGCTGACGCCGCCCGAGGCGTTCGAACGCGTGCTCGGGCTGGAGCGGGATCGCACGTCCTCCATTTCGCTTCCTCCCCCGTTTCCTCCTGAGAACCGCAAGGTCATGATCCTCCCGCACGTCCGGACGACCTACGCGGCGCGGGAGAAGAACTACGGGCGGATCGGGAAAGTCGTCGCGGAAATGTCCGACGCGCACTCCGGCAACGATCTCGTCCTCTTTCCTTCCTACAAGTTCCTCGCGGAGGTCGCGGCTGTCATGCCGAAAACGCGAGCCAGTCTTCTGGTCCAGCGCGCAGACTTCTCCGACTTTGAAAGGCAGCAGATTCTGAAGGCGCTCGCCTCGCCCCCTCCCGAAGGAATCCTCCTCTTCGCGGTCTCGGGAGGGATGTACGCGGAGGGAGTGGATTACCCGGGCGAGCTTCTCTCCGGAGTCTTCGTCGTCTCACCGGCTCTGCCGCAGGTCTCCTTCGAGCGCGAGCTTCTCCGGCGCTACTTCGACGATCGGGAAGAGGCGGGTTTTGACTACGCGTACCTCCAGCCGGGGATGACGCGCGTCGTGCAGGCCGCCGGGCGCCTCATTCGGAGCGAGACCGACCGCGGCGTCATCGCGCTCATCTGCCGGCGTTTTCTCGAGACGCCCTATGCCCGTTACCTGCCGCGCGACTGGTACGGCGATACACCGGAGGAGCTCGTCACGGACCGCCCCGCCGAAGAGATCCGCGAGTTCTTCGAAGGTTACGGGGCCTCCCCCTCTCCGCCCGGGAGAGGGGCGGGGCGATGGCGAGCCCGTGACTGATCCCTTCAGGAAGAAGAAGCTCCCCCGGCTGACGGTGGACGCGTTTGTCGAGGACCGGCGGGCCAGACTGCTGCTCGTCAAGCGAGGGAGGCCGCCGTTCCTGGGGAACTGGGGACTTCCGGGCGGATTCTGCGAATACGGCGAGACGACCGAAATCTGCTGCGCCCGGGAAACCCGTGAGGAAACTGGCGTCAGCGTCCGGGTCGGGCGGCTTCTGGGCGTCTATTCGAATCCCGGGCGCGATCCCCGCTGGCACACGGTCACAGTGCTGTATGAGGCGCGGCCCGTGCGCGGGATCGCGAAGGGATCAGACGACGCGGCGGAGGCGAGGTGGTTCACGAAGAGGGAGCTTCGCGGCCTCGAATTCGCTTTCGATCACGGGATGATCATTCGCCAGCAACTGGCGCGACGACGGCGGGCGGCTCCTTCTCGGCGCGCTCGGCGCGGCGCCTCTCAAGGATGAAACGCTCGCGGGCCGCGTCGAAGGTCCGCTTGTGCCGCTCGATCAAAGCGGTGGCCTCGGAGATCGTCTCCACCGGCTGAACAAGATCGAGGTCGGGTTCGTTGATCAGGCGGCGCGGGACCACGTCGCGCCGGAGCCAGTCAAGCAGACCCTTCCAGAGATCGCCAACCAGGACGACCGGCCGCTCGGTCATGAATCCGACCTGGAGGAGCTGCCAGACCATGAAAAGCTCGAGCGCGGTGCCGATCCCTCCCGGAAAGATGACGAAGGCCTGCGACATCCGCACGAAGTGATGGAGGCGCGAAAAGAACGTCCGGTGCGCGGTGACGCTGTCCAGATATGGGTTCGCTTTCTCGTAGGGAATGGCGATCGTCAGACCGAAGGACCGCGTCTTGCGGGTCCCGCGCGAGATGGCCGCGCCCTCGTTGGCCGCCTCCATCAGCCCCGGGCCGCCGCCGGTCACGATGTCGCAGCCCATTTCCGTCAGCCGGGAGGCGAGCCCGCGAACATCGACGTACTCCTGGTCGCCGGATTTCAATCGCGCACTTCCGAAGACGGCGACGCGGTAGAAGCGAAGTTCCGCCGGAGTCAGGGCTTCCAGTTCCTCGATCGTGTCCCAGAGACGGACGATCGTTCGATCAATGATCTTGCCGACGTCCGGCTCGCGGCGGACCTTCTTCTCGGGCTTGTCGTTTTTCATGGGCAATGACAGAAAGGGGGCCCTGTCACCCCTTCGCGCTCCTTCCCTGTCATCCCCTCGCTTCCCCCGCTGTCATCCTGAGCGCAGCGAAGGATCTGCTCTCGTCCGTTCAAGTGATGCCCTCCAGCTCGGGGCAGGCTCTGAGCGAAGCGAAGGATCTGCTCCAGTCACGATCAGCCGATTCAACCGGAGCAGATTCTTCGTCGCTTCGCTCCTCAGAATGACAAGAAGGGGGTTTGCGGGCAAATCAGACTTTCCAAGGAATGACAGATTCCTTCAGTCCAGCGTGCGCAGAGTCGCTGCGAAGGCTCTGGCCAGCGTTCCGTCCTCTGTCACGGCCCAGACTGTGTACCGGTAGAAAGTCCCGGGGCTCGAAGTCGGATCCACGAACATGTATTGCAGCGGTTCACCGCCATGGTCGGATGCCGGAAGGGCCTCGGGGCCCGTCCGCACGATGCGGCCATCCGCCTGGACCTCTTCGCGGAAGATCGCCCAGCCCGCCAGGCGCTCGTGCGAAGCTGTCGTCCACCAGACGCGCGGACCTTCGGGGCCGCCGGAGGCATGCGCGACCAGACCGCTGTACGGGAATCCCGACAGGCTCTCGAATGACACGGGCATCGCAGCCAGGGCGGCGGGACCTGTGGAGCCGGCAACCAGCCAGTCGATCCGAGCCACTCCCGCCAGCGGAATCACGGCAACGGCGCCGGACGCGAGGAAGATGACGTCGGGAGGGAGAGCCACGTCGCGGTAACGCACGATCGCGGCCGCCGGGGCGCCCGTCTCCGGCCAGGAGAGCCGCAGGGCGGACGGCGCGTCCACTCCGGGGAGGTAGCTCCGGTGGCGCAGGACGAACGCGGAGGGATTCGAGGCGTCGAGCGCTCCGGTTTGAAGGTCGAAGAGCCCGATCCGCGACGGACCGGCCTCGGGCTCAATCGAGGTGTAAAGCCGCGCCGCGAACCGCAGGAGAAGCTGATCCTCCGCCTTGCCGGTGGATTCGGAATAGGCCGCCAGGAAGAGGGGCAGAATATCCTGCCCCGTCTCCGCCGCCTTCTCCCAGACTGTCCGAAGGGCAAAGGCTCCACCCGCAACTCGCGCGAACTCCTCTACGTAGAAGCGGCCCAGAGAGTCGAAATGCACGCCCAGGTCGAGCGTGGGCGCAGCGGTCGCGAGTAGAGCCTTTTCGCTGTCCTGCTCCAGGCGTACGCCGGCCGAGAGATAGTCCGCCACCGCGGCGGTCAGGAACGTTCGATCCGGCGCGCCGTAGGCCGAAAGCGTCGCCAGCGCGTAGAGCCGCGCGGTTTCTGACACGATCTCAGCATCGCTCATCGTTGAGCCGTCAATCTGAATCGAGGGACCGACGAGACGCCCGCGCTCGAGTGAGAGGGCGGAGAGGCGCCGAACGCCGCCCGCCTCTTTGCGCGCGACGAAGATTCGCAGCGGATCGCTGTCGGCGAACGGAGTTCGCCATCCTTCCCGGTCGTGGAGTTCAGCCTGGAGCGCTTTGATCCCCTGCGCCAGCTCACTCGGCAAGACCGGATCATCCGACTCATCGGACACCAGTACCCTTCCGCCCAAGACCGCCCGAGCGGACCGAAAGTTCCGATAAGGGCTTTCCGTCCAGGCCTGGCGGCCGGCGGGAATCTCCGGCTTCTGATCGGCGGCCAGGCAAAGTCCGGCAACCGAAGCGCAGAAGACGCTGCAGGTCAGTACTTTAGAAGCGATCCCTTCCCTCTTTTGCCGACGCATCCAGAATCAGGATAGCCGCCGGACACTCCTTCGTCAACCGTTTTACGGAGCGCGAAATGCCGCCGTTGGGAAAAAAGCGGGCCGGGTCAGCCCCTTCCGGCTCCCGCAACGACAGTCTCGGCGGCATCCACGGCCGACTCCTCACGGGACGAAGCGGGGTCCACGATGTCCACGACGACGACGGTGATGTTGTCTACGCCCCCTTTGTCGTTGGCCATGTCCACAAGCTTCTGACAGAGGCCCTGGGTGTCCTTGACCGACGCGGCGGTGTCCAGGATCTCATCGTCGCCTACCATGGTCGTCAGACCGTCAGAGCAAAAGAGGTAACGGTCGCCGGGCGAGAAGACGAGCTCCTGAAGGTCGGGGGAAACTGAAGGGCCTCCGCCGAGCGCCCGGGTCACGACGTTCTTCAACGGGTGAGTCTTGGCTTCCTCTTCCGTCAGGATACCGGCCGTCACCTGCTCGTGGACCCAGGAATGGTCGTCGGTCAAGCGCGAGAGCTGACCGTCCCGAAAGAGGTAGGCCCTGCTGTCGCCGACATGGGCGAGCGACAGGAGCTTCTCGTTCAAGAGGCCGGCGACGACTGTTGTTCCCATTCCTTTTAGCCAGGGCTGCGCCGCGACCGCCGCCATCACCCGTTCATTGGCTTTCTCGATCGCCACCGCCAGCCGGTTGCTGTTGAAATCGAGCTCGTGGTTGTATTTGAAGGGCCAGGTGGCCTCTTCCTTCTGCCGGGTGGCCGCGATGAACTCGCCGATCGTCTCGACCGTGATCTTCGAGGCAACTTCGCCCGCCGCGTGGCCGCCCATTCCGTCGGCTACGATGAAGAGCCCCTCGTTGACGTCCGAGGCGAAGGCATCCTCGTTGTGCTTGCGCTTGCGGCCCACATCGGTCAGACCGTAGGCTTTGATCGCAGCCGCAGCCATTAGAGGCTTCGCTCCTTCTCCTTCTCCGCACGCTGCGCGCGAATCTCTTCGAGCGCCTTTCGAACGTCCGGAGCCGACGGATCCCAGCGCACAGCCTCCTGATACGCCTTCTCGGCCTTGAAGAGCAAACCGGCCTGACGGAAGATCCAGCCGGCGTCGGCCAGGAGGCGGCCATTCTGCGGGTCCAGAGCCAGAGCCCCCTCGATCGCTTTTACCGCGGATCGCACATCCCCCGAGCGCGCCGAGGCCAGGCCGAGGTAGTGCTGGGCCCGCGCGTCCCGCGGATCCCGATGGGCCGCGAGACGGAAATTGCCCGCGGCGTCCGTGTATCGCTTCTCCCGGAAGGCGGCGATGCCCTGCTCGATATAGTCCTGCGCGATGGCGTCGCTTTCCCCGGGGGTTCGGGAGGCGTGCGTCACGGAGAGCTCGAAGTCGTACGCTTTCCGGCGCTCGGGATTCGTGAGCACATTGACGGCCTGAGCCAATTCCTGGAACCTCGCTTCCGCCTCGCTGCGGCGCGGCGCCGCGACCCGGTCCGGGTGGGCCTCGCGCGCCAGCGAGCGAAAACGCTCACGGATCTCCGTTTCCGTCGCTTCTCGGCTCACGCCCAGGAGCGCGTAGTAGTCGATGTCTCGGGGCATGATCTCCGAATTCGTCCGGTCTCGAGAGCTGGCCCGGAAGATTAGCATAGGAAAAGAAAGCCGCTGCCGGCAACTCCGGACGCTCCGTCGAAGGTCCGGACTGGCCTCTCCTACCGCCGCCTCTGCAGGTAGATCTTTCTCGCCATGACCCGGACGGCTTCCGGCAGGTTACGGTCTTTCGCGATATTGCGCAGTTCTCGCATCTGGAGGCGTTTGATCAAGGGGAGGCTGATGGTTAGCGGGACCTTCGGATTCCTCACCAACGCCAGGGCGATCAAGGGGCGCCGGATCCAGCCCCTGGTCGTCGCGATTCTGGTGAAGATGTCGTTTTCCAGATGCCGCATCGAGCAGAACCCTTCGACTTCCGTGATCGTCAGCCCGCGGGCCCTCAGGACCGCGAAGCCAACGATCCTGCTGACGTCGCCGATGAGGAAACGCCGTTCTTCGCGCCCCCCGGTCAGGGCGAGCTTGACCCTTTCGGGCACGGTCATTCTCGAAATGCGGATGAAGAGCTCTTCGGAGCCCCGCGGGACTTCCGGCTCGGCAGCGGATGGCGATGTCTCCGCTGGCGGTTCGTCCCCCCACTCTTCGGCGTCTTCCACGGCACCCTGCGGTTCTTCGATCATGGGTTCGGGCTCGACCGGCTTTTCTTCTCCGCCCCGCGGCGCCTCGCGCCGCTTTGCCTCTTTCTCGAAGAACTCTTCCTTGAGCTCGTTCAAAATGCGGCGGCTGTCCGCCGTCAGCTCCGGGTTTTCAAAGAGCGCGTCGATCAACGAGGGGTTTTGCAGGATCCGGGCCTGATTGACGATCAGCGCTTCTTGCGCGGTTCCGGTCACCGTTCGGGCAAGGGCCGCGAGCGTCGCGTCCGACACGTTGCGGTGCTGGACCACGCGCTCGAGGACGATCACGTCGTCTGTGCGGCTTGCGATCGTGTCGATCTCGACCGGATTCACGTCGGACACACGCAGGAAGTCGGCGAGATCGTCCGGAGGGATCCGGGCGAAGGTTGCGGCCGCCGCCGTCTTGATGCTCGGATCGGCGTCCCTCAAGACAGCGAAGAGGGCGCGCATCCGATCCGCAGCGTCCAGCGGAAGGACGCCTCTCGCCGCGAAGCGGCGGATCTCTATCGGCGCCTGGCGCGACCGGAGAAGAGCGACGAGGTCTTGAGCTTCAGCGGGGTCGGGGATCGGCAAGGACGATACCGAAGTCGGTCGGGTCGATTTAGCCGCGCGAGGGCGGCGCGGTCAGGCGGAGGTTACGGACGACCTCGCCCGCTCTTCCGAGAGATTCCAGGGCACGGCCGTCCAGGGTCACCCGCACCGCGCCGGCGTTTCCGAGACTCAACTGGAACCCTCCCCGCGCCTCGAAACGCTTCGTCTCGCCTCTCCGCACGAGACCCACGAGCAGCGTCTCGCCCGCGGCGTCGAGCTTCGTCCAGGAGTCGGCGTCGAATTCCAGGAGAAGGGACACGTTGTGGTCTTCTTCCGGCGCGGGAGCGGCCGCGGGTTGTTGCGGGCGGACGGCGGGGGTGGGCTCATTCGAGAGCGCCACGTTTTTCAACTCGACTCTGGCGGCGCGCGCCGCGGGCTTCACGGGTCGCGGCGCCGGACGGCGTTCGGGCCGCGCAATCAGGCCCAGAAGCAGGAGCACGGTGGTCACGCCGCCGACGATCGTTCCCGCGGTCGCTCCGCGCCCCCGCCAGAACCGCGGACGCACCCGCGCGGCTGAAGGAGTCATCCCGGCTGCCGCATCCGCGAGATCGGTCAAATACGCGCAGACCTTCTCTTCCGGATCGACGCCGATGTGGATCGCGTAAGAGCGGATGAAACCGCGCGTGAACGCAGGAGCGGGAAGACGCGAGAGGTCGCTGTCCTCGAGCGCCTTCAACAGCCGGATCGAGATCTTCGTGGCCGAGGAGATTTCTTCGAGCGTGATCTCCCGTACGAGTCTCTCGCGGCGAAGCTCTTCGCCGAACCGCAGAACGGTCCCGTGGGTCATCTCAATTCTCCGTGGATTGGTAACGACAAAGAATGTTAATCCCGCTGGCTCCGGCGCGCAAGGAGTCTTTCGGCGCAAACCTTCACCAGACGGGGAATGCCGGGGACCCCCCGGATCCCGGCCAGATCGGCTTTGCTAGCCCGGGACAGAAGCGAGAGCGCCACGGCTCTGGGAAGGGCCGGGTTTCGAAGGAGGGCGCTTCGGAGGGCCGGTCGCAGACCCCACCGGGGGTGTGACGCGATGGCCTCGAGCGCGGATGGGGGCGTCTGCGTCCGGGCCGCTACCGCCATAACGTCGGGCTCGGTGGTGAATCGGTTGTTCAGGACGGCCAGCAGGACACGGGGGTCCTGATCGAAACGCAGGGACAGGAGGGTCCCGCGTCCCGCCGACCGGGCCAGGTCCACTCTTTCTGAGAGGGCCATCTCGGGAAGCCGGCGAGCGATGTCGCGGTCAGCCGCGCGGCGCACTTCCGGATGCACTCGGGCATCCGCCGAGAGCCCGGCCAGGTCCCTCAAGTAAAGAGTCGAAACGAGCGAGAGCGCCGCGTGACGGGGAGTATGCGGGTGCCCGGCAAGCGCGCGCCGGACCGTGTGGTACTTGCGGGCGTTGCGGTTATTGAGGATCTCCTCGAGCATGTCCGCCGGCAGACCGGGCCGCCCCAGGAGCTTGAGAAAATCGCCCTCGGAAGCCATCGTCGGCAGGTGTTGGGTGCTCGGTGTCGGGCGCCTGAGACGGGAGCGGGCCCAGGTCCCTAGAACCTGCAACCTAACACCAAACACCTCTTCCCCGGCGGCAGGCGCGCCGGAGCGAGCTCGCGAGGGTTTCGACGGCTTTCGCCCGGGCATCACCGGCCTCTTCGGCGGCGCGGACGAGGGCGGAGCCGACGATCACTCCGTCGGCCAACCGGGCCGCGCGGCGCGCCGCCGCCGGGGTCGCGATGCCGAATCCTACGGCGATCGGCAGAGACCCCGCGGCCCGGCGAGCCCGCCTGACCGTCTCGGAGAGGTCCGCAGGCAGGTCCCGGCGCGCCCCGGTCGTCCCGGGCCGGGAGACGACGTAGAGGAACCCGCTCGACAATCTGGCCGCGGCGTTCATCCGCGAATCGGGCGAGGTTGGAGAAACGAGAAAAATCGTGTCGAGGCCGGCGGACCGGATGACGGGTTGAAACTGTCCCGCCTCCTCGGGCGGCAGGTCGGTCACGAGCGCCGCATCGAAGCCCGCTTCGTGCGCCTGCCGGGACGCGCGCTCGATACCGAGGCGCAGCAGGGGGTTCAGGTACGAAAACAGAACGAGCGCCATCCTCGTGGAGCTTGCGACGCGGCAGGCGATCTCGAACACCCCGGTCAGAGTCGTGCCGGAGGAGAGAGCGCGCCCGGCCGCGCGTTGAAGGACCGGCCCATCGGCGATCGGATCGGAGAACGGGACCCCCAGTTCCAGAACGTCCGCCCCCGCCCGATCCAGGGCAGCCGCGAGCGCCAGTGTCGAGTCCGCGTCCGGATCGCCGGCCGTCAGGTATGCGATGAACGCCGCGCGATTTTCGAGGCGTGCCCTCTCGAACGCCGCGGCGATGCGGCTCATACCCGAGCCGGGAGATGGCAGTCGGAAGACGGCCCTTTACCATCTGCCGGCCTGATCCGTTCGTATTCCGCGAGGTCCTTGTCTCCGCGGCCGGAGAGGTTGATCAGAATCCAGCTCTTTTGCGGCATTCGTTTGGCCAGCGTGAGAGCGTACGCGACCGCGTGAGCGCTCTCCAGCGCCGGGACGATGCCTTCCGTTGACGAAAGAACCTCGAAGGCGTCGAGAGCGGCCTCGTCGGAAACGCGCGTGTACTCGACGCGTTCGAGATCCCGGAGTTGCGCGTGCTCTGGCCCCACCGCGGGATAGTCGAGCCCGGCCGAGACTGAGTGCGTCGGGAGAACCTGGCCCGCCTCGTCCTGGAGGAGCATCGTGCGCGTCCCGTGCAGGACGCCGACCGATCCGCCGGAGAAGCGAGCCGCGTGGTCTCCCGGGCTCGGGCCGCGGCCTCCCGCCTCCACGCCGAAGAGCCGCGCTCGCGTGGAAAGGTAGGCCGAGAACAGGCCGATCGCGTTCGATCCTCCGCCCACGCAGGCCACGACCGCGTGCGGATCGCGCCCCGCGAGCTTCGCAAACTGAGCCCGCGCCTCGCGGCCGATGACGGACTGGAACTCCCGGACCATCGTCGGATAGGGATGCGGACCGAGCGCGGATCCCAGAACGTAGTGCGTCGTCCGGACGTTTTCCGTCCAATCCCGCATGGCTTCGTTGATCGCGTCCTTCAAGGTTCTCGAGCCGGAGTCCACGCTGACGACCTCGGCGCCAAGAAGCCGCATGCGCGAGACGTTCGGCGCCTGCCGGTCCATGTCCACGACGCCCATGTAGACGCGGCAGGGCAGGCCGAGCTTCGCCGCGGCCGCGGCCGTGGCCACGCCATGCTGCCCGGCGCCGGTCTCCGCGACGATGCGGGTCTTCCCCATCCGCCGGGCGAGCAGGACCTGGCCGAGCGAGTTGTTGAGCTTGTGAGCACCGGTGTGGAGCAGGTCTTCGCGTTTCAGGGCGATGCGCGCACCTCCGGCATGCGCGGTCAGCCGATCGGCGAACGTCAAAGGGGTCGGGCGCCCGCCGTAGTTTTTCAGGAGATCGACCAACTCGGCCCGGAAGGTCCGATCGCGGCGGAGACGTTCGAAGGCGCGCTCGAGCTCCTCCAGCGGCGCCATGAGGGTCTCGGGAGCGAAGCGCCCGCCATACGGGCCGAAGTAGCCGGGGCGCGGGCGGTTACGAATTCTCATGGCCTAGCCTGGATCCCTTCAATGGGTGACTTCATCACGAATGAGTCAAGTTTTCTTGCCGGCGGGAAGCGAGGCTGCGTCGGCGGATTCTGCGGTCAGCCCCGCCTCCCTCGTCGGCACGCGACGGCGGGCCGTGACAGGAGAACCGGCCGTCGCTCTGTCGCGAAGGCGCAGTCGTGGCGTGGCGAAAGGGAGACTGTTGTGGTGCGCCTTCGCTCACGGCCGCCTCCGGGGCTGCAGCGTGGCTAAGCCGAGATGCAGCCCGGAGGCGACGGCGTTGCCCGGCGGCGGCACTGTCCGAGGGCACACGCCAAGCTCTCGACCAAACAACGCGGCCTCTGTGCCCTCGGACCGTAGCGGCGGCCCGGAGTTTCTCCGTACGGCCTGGCCGCCGCGTGCCGCCAAGGGCGATGCCGGCGACTTCGGGCGGATTGTTCGAGAGAAGATACCGACGCGCGGACTCCCAGCTTCATCAACTCCCTCGTCGGTTTGAGGCGGAGCTTCGTTAGTCGTCTGACCCTCACGCCGCTCCTCTTCCGCCGGGGGAGGAAGAAGAGGCGTCGGCCTCTCTCACGGCCTCGAAGAAGAGTCGCATCTTGTTTTCGTCTTTGATCCCCGGAGAAGACTCGACGCCGGAGGCGACGTCCACGGCAGAGGGATGAACGCGCGCGATGCCCTCGGCTACGTTGTCGGGGCCGAGGCCGCCGGCGAGAATGAGCGGGACGGGCCAGGTCTTTCCGTCAAGAATTCTCCAGTCGAAGACGGCCCCGGTGCCGCCGGAGCGGCTCGACCGGGCCGTATCGCAGAGGACAGCTCGGCAGCGCGCCAGAAGCTCGGGCGGCGCTGCGTCGGCGCCGTTCGACGACACGCCGACGACGGCGATAACGGGCAGGGGCGATCGATGCAGATCCTGTGCGGAGAGGGGCCGATGGATCTGAACGAGGTCGAGTCCCGCCGCCTCGACCGCGGCGCCGATCTCCTCGGTGCTCTCGTGCACGAACACGCCCACGCGGGCGACGCCGGACCGCGTGGCCCGGGCGAGGGCGCGGGCCGTGTCGAGCGTCACGCGCCGCGGCGAGAGGGCCGAGAAATTGAAGCCGAGGTAGGCGGCGCCGAGGGCGCAGGCGAGGTCCACGTCTTCCGGACGCGTCAAGCCGCAGATCTTGATCTCGGTCATAGCATGTCCCGAAGAGCCTGTTCGGGGTCGTCGTCGCGAAGGAGAGCCTCGCCGACGAGAAACGCCTCGTAGCCGGCGGCCCGCAGGCGAGCCACGTCCGATCGGTTCGTGATTCCGCTCTCCGCCAGGCGCACCGGCCCCGGCGGAATGCTCCCGGCGATTCGCTCCAGCGCGCTGAAGTCCGTCGCGAAGGTCGTGAGATCGCGGGCATTGACTCCCAGGACGTCTGGCCGGGCGTCCATGGCTGTCGAGATCTCCCCCGCCTCGTGGACTTCGATGACGGTCGCGAGGCCGCGCTCGCGGGCGCCGTTGCCGATCTCGCCGAGCTCTCCGGGGGTCAGGGCACGGACGATCAACAGGACGGCGTCCGCTCCGAGGGAGACTGCGAAGTCGAGCTGCCGTTGCGAGATCACGAAGTCCTTCATGAGGACCGGCAAGCCCGAGATGCGCTTGGCGCGCGGCAGCCATTCGGGCTTGCCGCCGAAGTAATCCTCTTCCGTCACAACCGAGATCGCCGCGGCGTGACCGCGCCTGTAGGCGAGCGCGAAGCTCTCGATCTTGCCGTCGGCTCCGGGCAGGATCTCCCCGGCGGAAGGGGAGCGATGCTTGATCTCGGCGATCACGCGGACGCCGGGCTCTCGCAGGGATGCCACGAACCGGGCTCCATCGGTTGCCGTGGCCGGAACCGCGAGCGCCGCGGCGTAATCTCCGCGGTCCAGCCTCGCCCTCTTGGCCATGAGGATGCGCTCAAGGATCGCCGTCATGGCGCCGCCGCGTCCGTCGTCCGCGGACGGCTCCTCTCGCGCATCCGGTCGAAAGCCGCACGGGCCGCTCCGCTGTCGATCGCGGCGCGGCCCCTTTCATAGCCGTCCGCCACATCCGATGCGCTCCCCTCGACCGTCAGGGCCACGGCGACGTTCAGGAGCACGGCCTCGCGCCGCGGGCCGACCTCTCCGCCGAGGAGTCTCTGAAGCATCCCGGCGTTGTCGTGCGGGCTTCCTCCGACGAGCTGCGACATCTCGACGGCGCGCTGCGGCAGCGTTGCGGGATCGTAGTTCCAGGGGCGCGTCCAGCCCTCATTGACCTCGACCCCGGAGGCGGGAACGCCCGGAACGAGCTCATCGAGGCCGTTGGCGGCGTGAAAGACCACGGCCCGCTCGGCGCCCAGCGACGCGAGAGCGTCGGCGAGCAGCCGGACGAGTTCGGGCCGTCCCACGCCGATCAATTGCCGCGTTGCACCCGCCGGATTGGCGAGCGGTCCCAACGCGTTGAAGATTGTGCGCACGCCAAGCTCACGCCGGACCGTCCCCAGCTCCTTCATGGCGGGATGAAACGATGGCGCAAAGAGGAAGACGAGCCCGATCTCGTCCAACACCCGTCCGGCCGTTTGAGGATCGAGGTCAATCGAGACGCCGCACGCCGAGAGGACGTCCGCCGATCCGACCCGGGAAGAAATGGAGCGATTGCCGTGCTTCGCGACCGAAGCTCCCGCTCCCGCGGCCACGATGGCCGCAGCGGTCGAAAGATTGAAGAGGTCCCGGCCGATCCCGCCAGGACCGCACGTGTCGAGCAGCGGCGAACGGACGGTCTCGACGCGACGCATGCGCATCCGGAGCGCCGCCACCGCCCCGGCGATCTCTTCCGCGGTCTCTCCTCTCGTGGCAATCCCGAGCAGGAGCGCTCCCTTCTGCGCTTCCGTCGCCTTCCCGTCCATCAGGTCGAGAAATGTCGCCTCGGCCAGATCGCGCGGCAGCGGCTTGCGGGCCGCCACGATTTTCAATGCCTCGGCGACCGTGGGAGTCATCCTGCGATCTTCCGTCCCAGGAAGTTGGACAGGAGTTTCTCCCCCTCCGGCGTCAACACCGACTCGGGGTGAAACTGGACGCCGAAGACCGGAAGGGACCGGTGGGAGAGCGCCATCACGACCCCATCGTCGCTCTTCGCGGTCACCGTCAGTTCCGCCGGCAGCCCCTCTTCCCGCACGGCCAGAGAATGGTAGCGCGCCGCCTCGAACGGATTGGGCAGCCCCGCGAAGAGACCCGCGCCGTGATGCGTGACACGGGAGGATTTTCCGTGTCGCGGCGCCGGGGCGCGCTCGACGATTCCGCCGTGGTACGCGGCGATGGCCTGATGGCCCAGACAGACGCCCAGAAGTGGGATGGCCTTCGACTCGGCGGCGGCGATGATCTCGATCGTTCGCCCGGCGTTCTCCGGACGGCCCGGGCCGGGTGAGATCAGGATCGCGCGGGGGCGCCGCGCCACGACTTTCTTCGGG
>Ga0137375_10000586_pt1 | contig 39622 bp, 46 predicted proteins | sample SagtaG_24_FD_104936 | JGI IMG/M metagenome (GOLD analysis project Ga0137375, IMG submission 104936) | Vadose zone soil microbial communities from Sagehorn Ranch, Mendocino, California, USA - Sage1_R_113_16 metaG | ecosystem: Environmental > Terrestrial > Soil > Vadose zone | place: USA... | reverse complement strand
GCGCCCACGCGAGGCTCGCCCGCCTGCTCGCCGCCGAGGGGGAGGAGATTGGCCATGCGCATGGATGAGTTGGACGAGCGGCTCGCCGGCCTGGCCGAGGAGGGCGCGCGCAACGCCCGCCCACCCGCGCCGGCCGCCATCCGCCACCGCAGCCGCCGGCGCCGCCAGCGCCAGGCCGCCGGGGTGGTCCTGCTCGGCCTCGCGCTGGTGGGTGCGGTGGTGGTCGCCCGGGCCAGCTCGCCGGTGCCAAGCGGGCCGGTGACGCCGACCCCCACCACCCAGGCGCCGACCAACCCTGGCAGGATCGTCCCGTCGATCTCGGCGCCGCCCCGGCCGCCCGCCCCGGCGCGGCCTGCGGCGGTCCCGCCTGGCACGCCGGCCTGCACGGCGGACCGGCTTGGGGCCACGGCCGGTTGGGAGGCGGCGACCGGATCGCTGGTGGGCAGCGTGCGCTTCACCAGCCGGGGAGGGGCGGTCTGCGCCCTCAACGGCTACCCGACCATCCAGCTGCTCGACCAGCACGGCCGGGAGCTGCCGACGAGGATGGGGCGCTATGGCCGGAGCCAGGCCACCGGGGTGCTGGTGCGGCCGGGAGCGGCAGCCACCGCCCCGTTCGTCTGGGCCAACTGGTGCGGCCCGCAGCCCGGGCCGGTCGGCCTGCGCGTCACCCTGCCGGCTGCCATCACATGGTACGGGTGGATGCCTGGCTGACCGGAACGCCTCAAGCTGGCTCGGGAACCTCGCGCTTCGCGGCACTGTACGGCCAGATGAGGGCTGCGCTGTGACATGCCGATTCGCCAACAGTGTCAGAGAACACCGGCATCGTCTACCAGGAGCCCGGGAAGCGCTCCGCGCTCGACCCGTCCACGGGGACCGCCCTCGCGTTCACGACTACCCCGGCCGAGCAGGATACGCAGCGCAGGTCCTGGCCACCGAGACCCGCTGACCCGGTCGGCCGGCTGGGAGCCGGGCGGGCTGCCTGAACGGCGGGCGTTCCCGATCGCCCGAACAGGCTCGCAAGCTGCTGCACCTGGGGCCCGGGCTTGCCCCGGTCGATGAGGTGCTGGCGCCCGTGCTCTTGACCCTTGACAATCTCGGGGAACACTCGACCCGAGCTTGCCCCGGTCGGCTTCGTGGACCGGCTGGCCGGATGGGTGGGAGCCATGATCGACGAGAACTGGCCGGCGGAGGGCCGGCGGGCGCAGGTGGCCGCGACCAAGCCGGCGGACGTCCTCCACCAGGAGGAAGTGGTGGGCGGATGATCGTCTGCACCAAATGCGGTCATGAGAACGGCAACAACGACACCTTCTGCCAGAACCCTGACTGCCACGCGTTCCTCGAATGGGGGGCGGAGGCGGTCCCGATCGGGCTGGCACCGAAGGTCCTTCCCGGCGAGCCCGCCAACGGCGCGGGGGCCGACAGCGGCGAGTCCACCCAGCCCTTCGACACGGCGGCCGAGGCGCGCAGGGACGACCCGGAACCGGCCAGGCCGGCCGACGACCAAGCCGGGCGGCTGGTTGCCGAGGCCGCCCAGCCCCGCCCCGACGCCGCGCCAGGGCGCCCCGCGCCCCGCCCGTCAGCGCCGCCGCCCCCGGCCCCGAGCCAGCCCCCGGCCCAGAAGCCTGCGGAGCCGCCGCGGCCGGTCGGCCCGATCATCGAGCCGGGGAAGGCGCCGTCGCCGCAGTCGCGGCAGCTTGCGGCCGGCAAGCGCCCCGCCGGCCACGGTGAGCGCGGGCAGGCGTTGCGCCGGCTCGGGGTCGTGCTCGCGATCTTCGTCGTGCTGGCCGCCGCCATGATCGCCGCCTCCCGCCTGCTGCGACCAGACCGTCAGGATGGGGGCTCGGTCACCACCACCTCCCGCCCCGCCCAGGCAAAGACGTTCACCCTGGTCAGCCCGGCCAAGGTGAAGATCGAGGCGAGCAGCGAGTCCGGCTCGCGCAAGGCGGCGCTGCTGCTGGACGGCAGTCTGGGCACCTTCTGGTCGCGGGACCCGACCGACCAGTTCGCCACGCTCAGCTTCTCGTTCGCCGAGCCAGTTCAGCTCGGCCGGATCGCGATCGCCGCGGGGGCGGCCGGCGCCGAGTTCAAGCTGCGGCACCGGCCCAAGGCCCTCGAGCTCACGTTCTCCGACGGCAGCACCCTGACCAAGACCCTCACCGACCAGCCCCAGCCCCAGAACATCGACTTCCCGCCCAGGTCGGTGGCGCGGGTCACGATGAAGATCGCCGCCGTCTTCCAGGCGCCGAGCACCGGCAGCAACTACCGGCGAACCTCGATCTCGGAGGTGCGCTTCTTCAGCGCCGCCTAGTGGCGACCCCGACGAACCTTGGGGAGCCATTGGCCGGCCGCGAGGGCGACGCCGAGACATGACGATCGCGCCGGCTCGGCCCTTGGGTCCCTGTATGGGGCGGCAGGGGTCCGGACGTTCATCCGGTCGGTGACGGCCTGATGACGCCCATGGATCAGGTCGCCGTGGCACAGCACCCGGTCCCGTGGCTGGGAGCGGGCGGCGTCCCCGAGCGCCTGCACGCGTCAACGACATTTGACGAGCCTGCGGGGTCAATGTAGATTGACTTCATGCGTGAGGGGGCTCCGAGCGAGGTGACCGCGGTGGCGGCGGCGACCAGCAGCCAGGACCCCGAGGTGGGCTTGGCGGCCGTGGCGGCCCTGCGCGGCCTGGTGGAGGTGCTGGAGGCCCTGCAGGTCGAGAACGCCCGCGCCGAGGGTTGGTCGTGGCAGGCGATCGCGGCCAGGCTGGGTGTCACCAAGCAGGCCGTCCACCACAAGTACGCCGGTCGGCGGTTCGGCTTTCGGAGGTAGGCAGGTGGTCAGGCGCAGCGAGCACGTCCGCCGGGTCATGGATCTGGCCCGGGAGGAGGCCGCCAAGTTCGGCCACCGCTTTGTGGGTCCCGAACACCTGGTGCTGGGGGTGCTCCGCGACGGTGGCAGTGAGGCCGCCCGGGTGCTGGGGGCCCATGGGGTGGACCTGGAGGCGGCGCGGGCCGCGCTGGGTCGCCTTGCCGAACGCGGGGTGGTGCCCGGCCCGCGGCCCAGCGACGCCGAGCTGCTGGGCATGCTGGGGATCGACCTGGACGCGGTCCGTCGCAGCACCGAGCAGACGTTCAGCCGCAAGGCCCTGGGATGGGCGATCCGAGAGGCGACCCGCCGGCGCCGCGGTGGGGTCGGGCGGGTGCCGCGGACGCCGCTGCGCGACCCGCCGGTTCTGGCCACGCAGGCGACGTACCTGGCCAGCGAGCAGGCCAAGGCGCTCGGTCGTGATGTGGTCGGTCCGGAGCTGCTGCTGTTGGGGGTGATCAAGGACATCCAGACGCCCTGGCCGCGGTGCATGAGGAGCCGGTGGGTGCGGCAGCTGCACGCCTCGGTCGGCCTGCCCGACGGCTACCGGGGCGCGGCCGGGTCGCTGCTCGAGATGCTCGGGGTCGACCTGGATGAGCTGGGCGAGGCCTTGGTGGCCGAGCTGGGGGCGACGGTGCCGTAGGCAGCGCTGCAGGGAAGCACGCCAGGGACGGGTCCGGTTGCGGAAGGAGCGAGGTGTTCGAGCGGTTCGCCGAGCAGGCCCACCTGATTCTCGACCTCGCCCAGGACGAGGCCGAGCGGTGTGGCCACCGCTACCTCGGCCCGGAGCACGTCCTGCTCGGGGTGCTCGCCGAGGGCCAGAGTGCGGCCGCCCGGGTCCTGGGGGCCCATGGGGTGGACCTGGAGGCGGCGCGGGCCGAACTGCTCCGCCTCGCGCGGCGAGGGGTGGTGCCCGCTCCACGGCCCAGCGACGCCGAGCTGCTGGGCACGCTCGGCATCGACCTGGACGCGGTCCGTCGCAACACCGAGCAGAGGTTCGGCTTCCAGGCGGTCGGGGAGGCGACCTGGCGGGTGACCCGCCGGCGCGGCTGGCGGGGCGGGAGGGTGGTGTGGACGCCGCTGTGTGGGCCGCCGTTTTTCGCCAAGCGCGGCGTGCACCTGGCCGGCCAGCAGGCGCGTGCGTTCGGCCATGGTGAGGTCGGCCCCGAGCATGTGCTGCTGGGGGTGTTGGAGGATGCTCGCCAGCCGGCAGGCGGCAGAAGGGCGTCCCGGCGGCACCGGCGGATCATCGCGCACGTCGGGTTGCCGGAGGGCTACCGCGGTGCGGCCGGGACGCTGCTGGAGGCGCTCGGGGTGAACCTTGACGGGCTGCGGGATGCCGTTGCTGGCGAGCTTCGAGGGGTCGAGCCATGAGCAGGCGTGGGCGGCTGGGGTTCCTGGCGGCGTGCCTGCTGGTGTTCGGTTGCTCGCCGCCTGGGTGATCTCGTCGCCCTCCCTGTCGCCGTTCGGCGAGTCACACGCTCCGGTGACCCTGGCCCCGGGCGCGACCCAGCCAGCCGGGCTGACCGTCACCGATCTCAGCAGCGTCGAGCAGCTCCAGGCGCGGTTCAACGCCGACAACGGGGTCCCGCGGCTGGTGCTGGCGCTGGCCCCCACCTGAGGGGGGTGTCTTGCGGGCGCCAGGTGGGTGGCCGACAACATCCTTGAGCGGTACCGGGACCCGCGGCTGCGGGTGTATGTGGTCTGGGTGCGGCGGTGGGCGACCGACGCCCGCGCCGAGGTCGACGGGGCCGGGATGGTCGACCAGCGGGTGACCCACCTTTGGGACGCCGGCCACGTCATCGGCCAGCCGTCCCTGGACCGGCTGGGTGTCGACTTCAGTGGGCTGGACTACGACTTCTTCCTGCTGTTCGACCGCAACGCCAGCTGGGGTGCGAGCCCGCCCCATCCGGTCAGCTCGGGCGCCACGGTGGTCGCCGAGAACGACCGGCTGGCCGACGGTGCGGCCTCGCTGCTGCGCTAAGGCGCAAACCACTATCGCGGGCGGGATCGAGGGGGTTACGCTGCGGGGATGGAGCGCTACTGCGTAGGCGCCAGCATGGAGATCGACTGGGCCGAGGACGAGGCCCAGGCGAAGTGGGACTGGTGCCTGGCCAAGCGGGTGTTCGGCTACTTCCGCCCCTACTGGCGTCGAGGGCTGGGCGCGATCGCGTGTCTGGCGGCCGGCGCCGTCATCGGCCTGGTCCCGGCGGTGGGTGACTCCGCTGGGGAAGCACGCCTGCGTCAGGCGCTGGTAGCTCCGCCGATGACGGTCAACACGGTGGGGATGTAGGCAACACGTAACGTTCAGCACCCTGCCGGAGCTGGTAGCCAGGGGTGGCCCTCGAACAGCTACGCCGGTGCGGGATCATCCCGCGGGTCGCGCGGCGTGGGATCGAGTCGTCGCAGCGGCTGGGCCGCTACTGGTGGGCTCCCGGAAGTACCGCTTGGTGCGCGCTGGGTTGTCGGCGCGGTACCCGTACCCCAGCCGCTCCACCGGCTGTTTGAACGCTTCAATCGGCTCGAAGGAGGCCACCGAGACCTGGATGTCGATGACCGGCTTGGCGGCCAACCCGGGCACCGACGTGGAGCCGATGTGGTCGATCCTGAGCGCGACGTCGCCGAGCCCACCGCGGAGCTCGCGCCCCAGCTCGGCGAACAGTCCCGGCCAGGTCGGATCGTAGGAGACTTGTTGCCCTAGTCGATCGGCCGTCGGGCCGCCAAGCTCCTTGCAGAAGGGAACCGTGCGGGGAAGCGCCGGTGTAGATACGGGCATGAGCAGCGCCGCCGCCTGGACAACCCGCTGGATCCGCGCACCGGACCAGCGCCGCGTCGCGCTGCGGAGTGCAGTGGCGGCCACGGTCTGCCTCGGCGGTGCGACCGGACTGCCGTTTTGGTGGGCCGTGCTCGTCCGAGTTCTTCCTCCCGCAATGGGCGACACGCTGTCGCGACTGCTGCCCGCTCAGACGCTGGAGACATGGTGGCCACCGATCCTGGTCGCCGGCGGCATCGTCTGGGGATGGTGGCTAGGCCGCATCAGTGGCTATCGCCCAAGGTGGCGGTTGATGGCGGCCGGCGCATTCGGTCTGGGACCAGGTGCGAGCTGGCTGGGCATGGGCGTGGTGCACCAGCGTGTCGGGCAGACGTGGCCGGCATCACCCCCCCACGTCAAGGCGGCGGTCTTGATCGTCTCGGTCGTCGGCGTCACCGCCGCGGTCACCGGCATCGCGCTCGGCCTTGCGGTGGGCAGCTTGCGGGCAGCGGCGACCCTTGGCCTCGCGGGTGCGCTTTGTGCCCTGCCGGCCGCGATGGTGGTGTGGGGCTTGGACCTCATCGGCCTTCGCATCGGCACCGGCAACGCCGTCATGGCCAAGGTGACGGCACCGGCGACGCTGGCAGCGGCGCTGTGCGGCGGTACGGTCATGGGGTTGCTGTTGACCCGCTTCATCGCCCGGATGACCAACAGCCACCAATAGAACGCCACGCGGGCGCTCTCGATCCTGTGGAAGCGCCTCTGATGGCGCTCACCGAAATTCGGTGAGCAGGTCTGGGGAGTTTCAGACGAGCACCGTCACCTCTGCAGGTTGTGCGCAGGGACTGCTCGCAGCCGGCCTTCACCACTCTGTACGGCACTCATTCTGACAGCGGCTCTTGACCTTGACGGTTCATGACCCACCGTCGTTGCTGAAGCCTGCCCGGACACATGGCGGAACCTCGCGCGGACTTGCGGTGTAGCCGGGGAGCCATCCTCAGGGAGGAACCGATGGATCGACCACCGTGCTGCCCGGCGCTCGTGAGTCGCAGTCGTGCTCAGCCTGGGCAGATCGAACGCGGAAGCGGTTCGCCGCGAGGCTCGGCGGGAAGTGGCCGAGGACAGGCTGGCCGAGCCTCGCGCCGCATTGGCGCCGGAGTTGCCCCAGCGGCCGACATGCTCTGGCGCTGATGTCCTTCGACGTGCTCGAAGGGCTGCTCGTGGACCGGGGCTGGTCGCCCATGCGCTACGCCGAGCACCTCGCCGCACTCTCCGCTCGACCTTCGTCCGCGACCCGGCAGCCAGCAGCTGACCGCAACCCAATCGGGTCTGGCTCCGGCGCGGGGCGGTCGGCGCAGCGCTTCGTCAGATCCTTCGTCGCAACCAGGCGACCCGTGATGCAGGCGTCGTGCCTGCCTGCTGGGCTGGTCCGCTACCTGCGGACTTCGATCAGCGGGACGAGCTGCTCGGCCGGGGTCATCGAGCCGTGGTGGCCGGTCAGCCGGGCCTGGGCCGGGTCGACCTCCCGCTGCACCACCCCGACCGGGCCGAAGGCGGCCGCGACCACGTCGCCGATGCGGGGCCGGACCCGGTCGGGCACGTGCGGCCCGAACCAGCCCGACTCGACCACCTCCTCGCCGGACATCACCCACATGGCGTGGCCGAGCAGCTCCTGCCAGGCGGCGAGCACGTCGCCGGCGGCGCCATCCCGGGTGTGGACGTGGCGGGCGCGGGCCTCGCCGGCGAGCAGGCGCACGCCGGCGGCCAGCTCAGGCTGGTCGGCCAGGTCGACGCGCTGCTCCGGCCGCAGGTCGACCATGCCGTGGTCGCCGGTGACCAGCAGGACGGCGTCGCGCGGCAGGCGGTCGGCCAGGTGCACGGCCAAGCGGTCGACGTGGGCGAGCTGAAGCCGCCAGGCGTCGCTGGCGGTGCCCCTGACGTGCCCGGTCTTGTCCAGGTCGGGGTGGTAGACGTAGACCAGGCTGCGTCTGGCCGCGGCCAGGTGGTGCGCTGCGGCGGCGGCCTGGTCGCCGAGGGACACCACCTCGACGTATGCGCCGCCGCGCAGGACCGCCCGGGTGAACCCGGAGGCAGCGTGCTCGCCCGGGCCGAGCAGGCTGACCGCGACCCCGTCGGCTGCGGCCTGCTCGAAGGCGGTGGCCTCCGGTTGCAGCTGCTCGGGCACGACCCGGTCCCGCAGGTCCCTGGACCCCCCGAGGCCGTACGGGGCCCAGCGCAGGCAGTTGAACGCACGCTCCATCCCGGGCAGCGCGATCGTGTAGCCGACCAGGCCGTGCTCGGCGGGGGGGCGGCCGGTGCCGATCGACCCGAGGCTCGACGCCGTGGTCGACGGGAAGCCGGCGGTCAGCGGCGCCGCGGTCTCGGCCGCGGCGGCCAGGAACGGCGCCCAGGCCCGGTTGGCGAGCAGCAGCTCCCAGCCGAGCCCGTCGACCACCAGCAGGCAGGCCCGGCGGACCGGCTCGAGCCCGAGCGGGTTGCGGCAGCCGGGCACGTCGAGGGCGGCCAGCAGCGACGGCGCCAGGTCGGCCAGGGACGCCTCGCCGTATCGGGGCAGGGGCGGGGCGGGGACGCCGAGGTCGATCCCGGCGGGGTCCGGCGGCATGCGGCCAGGTTAGCAAGGCCCCGCGGCCAGGGACGGCGCGGCCCGGCCTGCAGTTCGGGACCTGCCGCCGCCCGGCCTGCAGTTCGGGACCTGCCGCCGCGCCGTCGTAGGATGCGCCGGGGCGGGCCGGTGACCGGCGAGCGATGGAGTGGTGGAGGGCGCGTGGCCGAGGAGAGGCGGGACCTGCCAACCTACAACGTGCTCAAGAGCTGGGCGTTCGACGACTGGGGCTTGTACGGCCGCGGGGACGAGTTGCTCACCCGGGCGCTGGCCCGCCACGCCCGGGTGGGCCGCGTCTTCCGTGTGCAGCCTCCGGTCGACCCGGCCGAGCTGCGCACCCGCTTCCGGGACCCGCGCTGGGAGCAGGACATGGCCGGCCAGCTCCGCCGGTTCTCGGGTGTCGAGGACGAGGGCGTGCTGCTGTTCACGCCCAGGGCCGACCCGCAGCGGCCCGACGCCGCCCTGGACCGCACCATCGAGCGGCTCGAGCGCGAGCAGGCCTTTGGCAACCCGCTCATCATGCTGCACGGGCTCACCGACCGGTTCTCGGTCGACCTCGCCCAGCGGCTCGGCGGCCGCGGGGTGACGCGGGTGGCGCAGATCCGTCGCGACGCCCGGGCCGCCTACCCGCCCGACGCCGACGAGCGCAGCGTCCTCGACGACATCTACGCGGCACAGGTGCCACGGGCCGACCTGGTCTGGGCGGGCACCGGCGAGCTGGTGGAGGAGCTGAAGGCGCGCAACCCGCGGACGGTGCTGCACCCGGTCGGCGCCGACCAGGGGCTGGCCAAGGGCCGGCCCGCGCTGGAGCTCGCCGACCTGCCACGGCCGCTGGCCATCTACGCCGGCTCGATGCGCGCCTACCTCAACGTCGGGCTCATCCGGGGCACGGCAGAGCGGCTGGCCGACCACAGCTTCGTGTTCGTCGGCCCGGCCGCCGACTTCCTGGCCCCGCTGCTGTCCGGGGTGCGCAACGTCCACCTGATCGGGCCCCGGCCCTACGACCTGCTGCCCGACTACCTGGCCGCGGCCGACGTCGGGATGGTGCCGCACCAGGTTGCCCCGGCCACCCGAGCGGTGGTGCCCGAGAAGCTGTTCGGCTACCTGGCGGCCGGGCTGCCGGTCGTGACCACCGCGGTGGCCGGGGCCGAGGAGCTGCGCCGGCTCGTCTGGATCGCGCGCGACCCTTCGGAGTTCGCCCGCGCCATCCAGGGCGCGCTCAAGCGGGACCGGGAGCGCAGGCAGACCCTGCGGCAGGCCGCGGTCGCGCCACTGTCCTGGGACGCGATCGCCGACCACGTCGTGGCCAGCGTCGACGCGCTCCGGGCGGACGCCGAGCTGCCCTCCCCGCCCGAGCTGAAGGTGCCGGCCATCCCCGGCTTCCTGGCCCGCTGAACTCGCAGCGGCGTGGCATGCTGGGCCGGGAGGCCCATCGAGAAGGAGCGCCGACCTTGCCCGACGACCAGGTGCCGGACGACCGCCCGGAATGGCTGGCCCGCCACGCCCCAGCGCCCGAGCAGGCCACCTGCTACCGGCATCCGGAGCGGCCCACCGCGCTGCGCTGCTCGCGCTGCGACCGGCCCATCTGCGGCGAGTGCGCCCAGCCGGCCGCGGTCGGCCAGCTCTGCCCCGACGACGCCAGCGAGCGGTCCGACGTCCGGGGGCTGCACGAGCCGGGACGCCCCGTCGTCACCTTCGGCCTGCTTGCGGTCAACGCCGTGCTGCTGCTGGTCGAGGCCGCCCGGAGCGGTGGCGCGGCCGGGCTGCTGGATCCGTCCTCCCCGGCCCTGTGCCAGCTCGGCGCGCTCAACTCGGCCGCGATCGCCGAGTCCGGCCAGTACTGGCGGCTGCTCACCGTGATGGTGCTCCACGCGGGGATCATCCACTTCGCGCTGAACAGCTACGCCCTGTACGTGTTCGGCCCCCAACTCGAGTATGTGCTCGGCCCGCTCCGCTACCTCGCCCTGTACGTCGGGGCCGGGTTCGTCGGGTCGGCCGCGAGCTTCGCGATTGGCCGTACCGTGCTGGGGGTGGGCGCCTCCGGCGCGATCTTCGGGATGCTCGGCGCGCTGGTGGCGTTCTTCTTCCGACGGCGCCGCGCGATCGGCGGCGCCCCCCTGCAGAATCTCCTCTTCATCGTGGCGATCAACCTGTTCCTGGCCACCCGGATCCCCAACATCGACAACCTCGCCCACATCGGCGGGTTCGTGGGTGGCCTGGTCGGCATGGCCCTGCTCGACGCCGTCCCCGCCCGGAACCGCCAACTCCAGGTCCTCGCCCTGGCCGCGCCGTTCCTGCTCGGCCTGGTGCTCACCGTCTACGGGGTGGCCAGCTTCCCCACCGGCACCGGCGAGCCATCGTGTGTAGCGGTGTGACGCGTCTCTGGTGGATGTCGCGGGCAACGCATGGCGCGGCAGTCCTCGTTCCATGTGGGGGGAGCTCGCTCCCCCCACGGCCCCCCAAGAGCGCCTGTGCCATGGTCGGGTTGATCCACTAGCTGCGGCCTGGGTCGCTCTAGCTGAGGCGGTCGGGGTTGCCGCGTCGGCGGTCCGGCTGGGGGGCGTGCAACGGCCGCGTTGCCAGGAACAGCGAGTTGCTCAGGGCGATCCGGAACGGCTCCACCAGCCCCAGCACGAGCATGATCGCGGCCTGGCCGAGCAGCGCGACCCCGGGGGCGTCGCCGACCCGGCCGATCGCCTGCAGCAGCCCGATGCCCAGGCAGATCGGGAAGTGGGCGACGGCCACCCGGTGCGACACGGACGCGGCCAGGCGGACGCGGCGCTCGCCGTCGAGCACGATCCGCTGGGTCAGCACGGCCAGGAACGCGAAGGCGACCGCGATGAGCGGCACGGTACCGACCTCGAAGGCGGTGCGCTCGCGCTGGCTCAGCGTGGCCAGGTCCCGGCCGCCGAGCAGCAGCAGGGCCACCAGGGAGGCCAGCGCCAGGTAGAGGAACTGCAGCAGCGCGCCCCGGAAGCCGGGTCCGGTCGACCGGCGTGCGGCGGCGAGCGCCTCGCCGGGCCGGTGCGGGCCGGGCTGGAGCGCGCTGGCCAGGTAGGCGACCAGGAACAGCTCCGCCAGCACGCCGGCCACCACCAGGACCAGGCCGCCGACGACCTGGACCGTCTGGGAGGCCCTCTGGATCGCGAGCGCGGCGGCGCCAAAGGCCAGGGTGGCCACGGCGGCGAGCGGCCGGCGCTGGTACTGGCGGCCGGCTTCGCGGACGATGGAAGCGAGCACTGTGATCTCCGGCGCAGGGTCGTGAGACGCGACCCTATCCTAGAGGGATCCCGGAGCCACCCGCCCCTCGAATGGAGCGCCGATGCCGTCCCAGACCGATGCCGTCCGCCTCACCTCGCTGTCCCACGGCGCCGGGTGCGCGTGCAAGCTGCCACTGGCCGCGCTCGACGAGCTGCTGCGGGCGGTCGGCCCCGGGCTCGGCGCCGCCACCGGCGACCTGCTGGTCGGTGCCGCCGAGGGCGACGACGCGGCCGTGTACCGCCTCGACGCGTCGACGGCGCTGGTGGTCACCACCGACTTCTTCACGCCCATCGTCGACGACGCGCGGGACTGGGGGAGGGTCGCCGCCGCCAACGCGCTGTCTGACGTGTACGCGATGGGCGGCCGGCCGCTGCTGGCGCTCAACCTCACCGCCTGGCCGGCCGCGACCCTCCCCATCGAGCTGCTCGCCGAGGTGCTGCGGGGTGGCGCCGAGGTCGCCCGGGAGGCGGGCTGCCTGGTCGTCGGCGGCCACTCGGTCGACGACCCGGAGCCGAAGTACGGCATGGCCGTGGTCGGCCTGGCCGACCCTGGCCGCCTGCTCACCGTCGACCGGGCCAGGCCAGGCGACCATCTCGTGCTCACCAAGCCGCTCGGCACCGGCGTGGTCGCCACCGCGCTCAAGCGGGGCGGCGCCGACCCCGGCTCGGTGGCGAGCGCGGTCGCGTCCATGACCGCGCTGAACGCGGCCGCCTCCGAGGCGGCCCTGGCCGCCGGCGTGCGCGCGGCGACCGACGTGACCGGCTACGGGCTCCTCGGCCACCTGCACCGCATGCTGCGCGCGAGCGGCGTGGCCGGCGAGGTGGACGCGGCCCGGGTGCCGTTCCTGCCCGGCGCCGCCGAGCTGGCCAATGCCGGGTTCGTCTCCGGCGGGACCAGGAGCAACCAGGCGTTCCTGGCCGGCAAGGTGGAGCTCGACCCGGGCATCCCCCCGGTGGTCGCCACCCTGCTCCACGACGCCCAGACCTCGGGCGGGCTCCTGCTCGCGGTCCCGCACGGCGCCCTGGCGGGCCTGGTCGACGATCTGCACGGTCGCGGCCTGCGGCCGGCGCTGGTCGGACGGGTGGTCTCCGGCCCGGCCGGGGCCGTCCGGGTCCGCCGCCTGCCACCAGGCTGAACCGGGGCCGGGCTCGTGGAGCGAAGCGGCAACTCCCGGCTGAGCGGGTGCAATGGTCGGCTCGCTGGTCGCGATGCTACGCTCGTGACCTGGGCATCCGGAGGCCGGAACACCGGCGCCGCCAGGGCGGTTGGACCGGGGTGACCGGGTGTGGACGTGGGTGGAAGGACCGATGTTCGAGATCGACAAGCACAGCTACGACGGGCTCGTCTCCCACGCCAGGGCCGAGTACCCCAACGAGGCGTGCGCGCTGCTGGGCGGGCCCGGGCGGGTGGAGAAGGTCTACGCGCTGCCCAATGCCGAGGCCAGCCCGACCTTCTACGTCGTCGAGCCCACGGCCCAGCTGCGGGCCATGACCGAGATGGACGAGCTGGGCTGGGACCTGGTCGGGATCTTCCATTCCCATACCTTCAGCGAGGCGTACCCGTCGCGTACCGACGTGGAGCTGGCGCGCTACCCGGACGCCGCCTACCTGATCCTCTCCCTGGCCGACCCGGAAGCGCCCCGGCTGCGCGCGTTCCGCATCGTCGACGGCCAGGTGACCGAGGAGCCGGTGGAGATCGTCGGCCAGGCGAGCCCCGCGGTGGCCGGGTGAGCCCGGTGAGCCGGGTGAGCCCGGTGCGCCCGGTGCGCCCCGCCCTGCCCCCCTCCGGACCTGCCGCCGGGCTCGCCTCCCCGGTCTGGCACCACCAGGGCCCGGCCGCCCGCTACGGGCGATGTCGGCGCCGGCACCCGAATGGTGCCTGAGCCGCGGCCAGCCTCGCCGCCCGCCGTCGGCGGCCGGCCGCCCGGCTGCCACCCATCCCAACCGCCCAGGAGGCCCGCCACCCATGCCCGTCGAAGTCCGCATCCCCACGATCCTCCGCAAGTACTCGGACGGCGCCAAGAGCGTCGCCGCCGAGGGTGACACCATCCGCAGCCTGATCGCCGACCTGGACGGTCGCTACCCGGGCATCGCCAGCCAGCTCCTCAACGAGGACGGCAGCCTGCACCGCTTCGTCAACGTCTACGTCAACGACGAGGACATCCGCTTCCTGGGTGCCCTCGACGCCAGGCTGGACGAGGGCGACGTCGTCGCCATCCTGCCCGCCGTGGCCGGGGGTTCCGGGGGGCTCATGCCGAGCCCCCCGGAGCACGGTGGCGCGGGGGAGTCCGGGGGGTGAGCGGGATGCGCTACGAGGACCTGGTCGACGCGATCGGCAACACGCCGCTGGTCGGCCTGCCCCGGTTCTCGACCCGGCCGGACGTGCGGCTCTGGGCCAAGCTCGAAGGGCAGAACCCGACCGGCAGCGTCAAGGACCGCATCGCCAAGGCGATGGTGGTGGACGCCGAGAAGAGCGGCCGGCTCATCCCGGGCGCGACCCTGCTCGAACCGTCCAGCGGCAACACCGGCATCGCGCTGGCGCTGGTCGCCCGGGCCCGCGGCTACCGGCTGGTGGTCGTGATGCCTGAGAACACCTCCCGGGAGCGCAGGCAGCTCCTCGAGCTGTACGGCGCCGAGGTCGTGCTCTCCCCGGCGGCCATGGGCTCCAACGGCTCGATCGAGCTGGCCAAGGAGCTGGCCGCCGCCAACCCCGACTGGGTCATGCTCTACCAGTACGGCAACCCGGCCAACGCGCTTGCCCACTACGAGACCACCGGGCCTGAGATCTGGCGGGACCTGCCCGAGGTGACCCACTTCGTGGCCGGGCTCGGCACCACCGGGACGCTCATGGGCGTGGGCCGCTACCTCAAGGAACAGAACCCCGCCGTGCAGATCGTCGCGGCCGAGCCCGAGTACGGCGACCTGGTGTACGGGCTGCGCAACCTCGACGAAGGGTTCGTCCCGCCGATCTTCGACGAGACCATGCTCGACGGGCGCATCAAGGTGAACTCGGCCGACGCCCTGCGCCGCACCCGCGAGCTGGCCGCGGTCGAAGGGGTCTTCGCCGGCATCTCGAGCGGAGCGATCCTGCACGTCGCGCTGCGGCTGGCCGAGCGGGCCCGGCGGGCCGACATCGTGCTGCTGGTCTGCGACGGTGGCTGGAAGTACCTGTCCACCGGCGCCTACGGCGCCGACCCGCAGCAAGCCGAGGAGGGGCTGCGCGGCCAGCTCTGGGCCTGACCGCGCCACCCGCGGCCCAGGGCCCGATCGCGGCTGCGGTATCGTGCCGGGCATGGACACGCGACCCATCGGGATCTTCGACAGCGGCGTCGGTGGGCTCACCGTCGCGCGCGCGGTGATCGACCTGCTGCCGCACGAGTCGGTGATCTACTTCGGCGACACCCAGCGCGGCCCCTACGGACCCCGTGACCAGGCCGACGTGCGCCGGTTCGCGAGGGAGATCATGGAGCTGCTGCTCGCCCAGGACGTCAAGCTCGTGGTGGTGGCCTGCAACACCGCCTCGGCGGCCGCTCTCGACGAGCTGCGCGCAGCCCACCCGGTCCCGGTCGTCGAGGTGATCGAACCGGCCGTGCGTGCGGCCGTCAGGCTCACCCGCAACCGCAGCATCGGGGTGATCGGCACCAAGGGCACGATCGGCTCCGGGCGCTACCTCGAGGCGATCCGGGCCACCCACGAGAACGTCACCGTCACCTCCCAGGCCTGCCCGGGCCTGGTCGAGTTCGTGGAGCGGGGCGAGACCACCGGCCAGGCGATCCTCGACGTGGCCGGCGCCTACCTCCAGCCGCTGGTCGGGGCCGACGTCGACACCTTGATCCTGGCCTGCACCCACTACCCCCTGCTGACCGGGGTCATCGGCTACCTCATGGGCCCCGACGTCTTCCTGGTCAACTCGGCCGAGTGGACCGCCCGCAACGTGTTCGCCGAGCTGACCCGGGCGGGCCTGCATGCCCCCTACGGGGCCGCGCCGAGCCACCGCTTCCTCGCCTCGGGCGACCCCCACCACTTCCGCCGGCTTGGCGCCCGCTTCCTCGGCCCGGAGGTCAACCAGGTGGAGCGGTGCAGCGCGGGGCCGGCCCTGACCCGCGACGAGCTGCCCGAGCCGGTCGAGGCCTCGGCGCCGTGATCCGGCTCACCGTGCTGGGGTCCTGCGGCACCTATCCGGCGCCCGGGCGGGCCTGCTCCGGCTACCTGCTGGAGGCGGCGCGCGACGGCGGCTGCACGGGCCGGCCGGTGCGGGTATGGGTGGACACCGGCGGGGGCACGCTGTCCAACCTGCTTCGCTACACCCCGCCGACCGAGCTGGACGCGATCTGGGTGAGCCACCTGCATGTCGACCACTGCAGCGACCTCCCGCTCGCCTGGTACACCCTCCGCTACGGCGACTTCGAGCCGGCGGGCACCCGTGTCCCGGTGTTCGGTCCGGCCGGCTGGGCCGACCACGTGCGTGGGCTCGTCTCCACCGGCACGTCGTCGGAGCTCGAGGACTCGTTCGAGGTGCACGAGCTCGCCGACGGCGAGCGCCTGCGCTTCGGCCCGCTGGCACTCACCGCGGTCGCCACCGTCCACAGCCTCGAGACCTACGGGGTCCGGGCCGAGGCCGGGGGCCGCACGATCGCCTACTCGGCCGACTCCGGGCCCTGCGACGGGCTCGGGCGGCTCGCCGACGCCGCCGACCTGTTCGTCTGCGAGGCGGCCTGGGCCGAGCAGCCCTCGGGCGCCGAACCGTTCCACATGACACCGGCGGGCGCCGGCCGGTTCGCCGACGAGGCCGGCGCGGGCCGGCTCGTGCTCACCCATCTGCGTCCCCACGACGACCCCGAGGCTGCCGTCGCCCGGGCCCGCGACGCCTACGGCGGCGACCTCGACGTGGCCGTGGAGGGAAACGTCTACCAGCTCGGAGGAACGCCGTGACCCGAAAGGACGGCCGCGCCCCTGACGCGCTGCGGCCGGTCGCCATCACGCTCGGCTGGCAGGAGACCGCCTACGCCTCGGCCCTGGTCGAGGTCGGCCGCACCAGGGTGGTGTGCGCGGTCAGCCACGAGGACCGGACGCCCCCGTTCCTGCGCGGCAGCGGCAAGGGGTGGATCACGGCCGAGTACTCGATGCTGCCCGGGTCGACCAGCGACCGCTCCGCCCGCGAGGTGGCCAAGGGTCGCCCCGGCGGCCGCACCCACGAGATCCAGCGCCTGATCGGCCGCTCGCTGCGGGCCGTCACCGACATCAGGGCGCTGCCCGAGTCGACCTTGTGGGTCGACTGCGACGTGCTCCAGGCCGACGGTGGCACGCGCTGCGCCTCCATCACCGGCGCCTGGGTGGCCCTGTTCGCCGCCTGCCACCGGCTCATGCAGGAGAAGCGGGCCAAGACCTTCGCGCTGCGGGACCACGTCGCCGCGGTCAGCGCAGGCATCGTCGACGGCGTGCCCTGCCTCGACCTGCCCTACGAGGAGGACGTGCGGGCCGAGACCGACATGAACGTGGTCATGACCGGGCTCGGCGGCCTGGTCGAGGTGCAGGGCACCGCCGAGCGGGAGCCGTTCTCCCGGGCGGAGCTGGACACCCTGCTCGACCTGGCCAGCCGAGGCATCGCCGAGCTGGTCGCGGCCCAGAAGCTCGCCCTCGGGGACCTGCTCGAGGAGGCCGCCATCCCGCCCCTGCGCCGTCTCGCCCTCGGGTCGGCCCGGCTCGACCTCGGCGCCGCCCGGTCGGGCCCGTGACCCCGCCGGGCGCCCGAGGAGCCCCGGGCGCCGGGGGCGAGGCGGCGGGCGCCCCGGCGGGCGCCCTGGGAGCCCCGGGCGCTGGGGGCGAGGCGGCGGGCGCCCTGGCGGGCGTGCATCCTGTCCTGCTGGTGGCGACCGGCAACCCGGGCAAGCTGCGGGAGCTGCGCGCGGTCCTGGCGGGGTTGCCGGTCGCGCTGGTCGGCCTGGCCGACGCCAGGCTCGGGACCCTGCCGGAGGTGGCGGAGACCGGGGCCACCTTCCTGGCCAACGCGCTGCTCAAGGCGCACGCGTACGCAGCCTGGTCGGGCCTGGCGACCGTGGCCGACGACTCCGGGCTGGAGGTCGACGCCCTGGGCGGCGCCCCCGGGGTGCGGTCGGCCCGTTACGCCGGCCCGTACGCCACCGACCAGGCCAACCTCGACAAGCTGCTCGCAGAGCTGGCCGGCGTGCCGCCTGAGCGGCGGACGGCCCGCTTCCGCTGTGCCGCCGCGCTGGTCGACCCCCACCTCGGCGTCTGGCACGCCGAGGCGGCCTGGGAGGGCCGCCTGCTCGACACCCCCAGGGGCACGGGCGGCTTCGGCTACGACCCGGTGTTCGTCCCGGACGGCTGGGCCCGCACCAGCGCCGAGGTCGACGCGGAGATCAAGGACGCCGCCTCCCACCGCGGCCAGGCGTTCCGCGCCCTACGCCCGGCCATCGAGCGCTGGGCCGAGGCCGCTCGGGCCTAATCGCCCGCCGGCCAACAACTTGGTCGTTTCATCCCTGAGGCACCGAGCTGAGCGGCACTCGACCTGGCCGGGGTTATTGGGCGGCGAGCCCTAATCGCCCGTTCCTGGTGGGACGCTGTACGACGACCACAGTGGCGCGCAGCCGGCCCCGTACTTGACGCAGCGGTAGAGCACCAGGAACGCGTAGGCGTCGAAGCTGGTCTCGCTGTCCGACGCCACCAGGCCGAGGTACTCCAATGGCATGCCGAGGCGGTCGACCGCGGCCTGCACGACGCCGTCCGGCCGCTCGAAGCGGAGCTGCCGGTTCCAGTAGGTGTAGAAGCCGCCTCTCAGCGGCGGCCGGAAGGCGACCTTGTCGTCGGCGAGGCGCACGATCGCGTCGTCCTCGACCTGGGTGGTGACCGCGAGCCGGGCCACGGTGTCGGCGTAGGTGCGGCGCCCCACCTCCCCGTACCTGTAGCCGAGCAGCGTCTCGAGGGCGCCAAAGGCGAACGTGCGCAGCCCGCTCGCGCGCCCCCTGTCGCACCCGAGCGGGCTACAGCGAGGGACCCCGAAGCCGAGCCCGTCGAAGGCCGCCTCGAGCCGGTCGGCCGTGGCGATCGCTGTCGTGGTAGAGCCCGGCATGACGCCCGCGCTGTCGGGATACGGGCGGGCGGGCGACCCCTCCCGGTGCAGCGAATGGATCGCCTCGAGCGCCGGCAGGAACGTGTCCTGCCGGGCCAGCCACAGGTAGGGGCGGGCATCGAGCAGGCACGCCCTGGACCGGTAGGGGTAGGCGAGCGGGGTGGCCGGCGGCTTGAGCCGGCAGTCCAGGTAGGCGTCGATCAGCAGCTCGTGGCGGTAGCTGAGGTCGGACGGGTACTGCGCGCCCTGACCGAACAGGGTGACGCGGAGGTCCAGGCCGGGCTGGAACCCCGCGTTGACCATGAACTGGGCCAGCGCGTCGGCTCTGGGCTGGTCGCCCTTGGCCTGCGCGTACAGCCAGGCCTGCTGGGTCGCGTGGCGCACGGTGAAGCGGAAGCTGCGCAGGGGGGTGGGGTCGGTGCTGAGGAACGTGCGCGAGAAGGTCGGGTAGGGGCCGCCCCCGGCCCGGGGCGAGAAGCTGCCGAAGCGGGTGTCGCCGAGCCAGACGTCGGCGCTGTCCAGGCTGCGGTCGCGCAGCTCCGTGGCGGTGACGGTGATCCGGTAGTGCCCCGGGCTGGCGTTCCAGTCGATGCGGACGCGCAGCCGCAGGGCGTCGGCCACGGCCGGGCTTGCGAAGGTCAGCTCGTGGGTCTCGGTGGCATAGCCCGACTCCACTCGGGTGATGCGGGTGAGGGCCGGACAGTTGGCCGGCGCGCAGCGCGCCGACCGGGTCTGGCCGGCCAGCACCCAGCGCTGGTAGCGGGGGAAGAACACCCGGATCGGTAGCCCGTAGTACTCGGACTGGACCGCGCCGACGACTCCCAGCGGCTTGTACAGCCCGTCCAGGTAGCGCTCGGCCCGGGTGATGACGCGGTTCAGCTCGCTCAGCGACGGGGCGATCAGGGCCGGTGCCCTCGGCTGTGTCCCCGGGTCGCCGGCGCGCGCGACCGCGACCGCCGGCACGAGCAGCGCGCCGACCAGGCCGAGCCCGACCAGGCGGCGGCCCGGCCGCCATACCGAGAGCGCGCGCCGCGCGCGCCGTGGACGGGGCCTCGCCGCCCAGCGGCCCGGCGTCGTCGCCCCGGCCCCGGGCCGAGGCTGGGACGCCGGCGCGGGCTGGGACGCCGGCGCCCGCTGGGACGTCCGCTCGGGCCGGGACGTCCGCTCGGGCCGGGACGTCCGCTCGGGCCGGGACGCCGGCCTCGGCGTTGCCTCCAGCCTGACCTCGCGTGTCAGCCTGGCGGCGCGCGGACCGACCCTGGTGCCGAAGGGCGGTGGAGGGGCAGCCGGCAGGCCGTGCTCGTCGGTCGGCGGCACGCCGACAGCTGACGACCGGCGCATCCGCGCCGCGAACCCGAAAAGCCGCACCATGGCCCCCCCGGACCGGTTGGGAAGCCTCTACCGGATCGAGCAAAATTGTCCATCCCCGGCGACAACGTGCCCATCAGCAGATCTACACACCTGTTCCCGCCAGCCCGAGCCGTTCCTGCCGACTGCTCCAAGCAGGCAGTTCCCGCGCCCACTACGGCCAGGACCCTGCGAGGTGGGCGGTACGCTCACCGCCCTTCCCGATCCGCACGCCACGCCGCCGCCCAGGCCTGGTAGGCGCGTTCGGCGCTCCAATCCATCCACAGCAACATCCCCACCGGCACCACGAGCAGGAGGAGCAGCAGCACGATGCCGAATAGCTTCACTGTCGACCTCGCTGGAGGTTGCTGGCAGGACAGACCCATTTGGCGGGCACGGCGCGGGACGTTGGAACTAGCCGCGGGGACGCTTTAGGACGCTTTGTGCTATCCTCAAAACGTCCCAGGCTCGGAGGGTCGCATGGTGAACGAGCGACTGCGCAAGGCGATGGCCGCCGCGCATGTGGGTGTCGAGGCGGTCAGTGAGGCAACCCAGGTCAACCCGAAGACGGTGCAGCGGTGGCTCGCCGGCCGCGTGCCCCACGCTCGCCACCGTTGGACCATCGCGGAGCTGGTCAAGGAGGATGAGCGGTACCTGTGGCCGGAGGCGGAGCGCGGGTTGACGCCCGGGACGCCGACTACGGCCGAGGTCGTGGCCGCCTACGCCCACCGGGCCGACGTCCCACCGGAGCGGTGGTGGAGTCTGCTGGTGGACGCCAAGCGACAGATCGACCTGCTCGCCTACGCGATGCTGTTTCTGCCCGAGACGCATCCGCGGCTGTTCGAGGTGCTACGCGGCAAGGCGGCCGCCGGCTGCCAGGTCAGGGTCATGCTGGCCGACCCGTCCGCCCCGCAGGTGGCCGAGCGGGACGCCGAGGAGGGCCTAGACGGCGGTCTCATCGCCCGCGTGCGCGTGTCGCTGCGTTACTTCAGCGAACTGGGCGACTGCGAGGGCGTCGAGCTGCGTCAGTACTCCAGCCCGTTGTACAACTCGCTGTTCCGATTCGATGACGAGCTGTTCGTCACCCCGCACCTGTACGCCACCACCGGCTACCGCGCGCCGCTGCTGCACCTGCGGTGGCTTGGCGCCGGCGGGATCTTCGACAGCTTCGTCGGCCACTTCGACGAGTTGTGGGCCACGGCGAAGCCGCTGGAGGTGACGGGGTGAGGCGCATCGAGCATTTCAACGACCCCGACGCGCCGCCCGCCAACCGCCTGGTCCCGGCGGCCTCGGCGGTCGTGGCCGACGATCGAGGTCGGATCCTGCTGCAACGCCGCAGCGACAACGCGCTGTGGTCGATCCCGGGAGGCGCCATGGAGCCCGGTGAGAGCATCGCCCAGACGGTCGTCCGCGAGGTCAAGGAGGAGACCGGGCTGGACGTCGCGCCCGAGGCGCTGGTGGGCATCTACTCCAACCCCCACCACCTGATCGAGTACGCCGACGGCGAGGTCCGCCAGCAGTTCTCGATCTGCTTCGCATGCCGAACGGTTGGCGGGGAGCTGGCAACCAGCGAGGAGTCCACCGAGGTCGGGTTCTTCACTCCGGCCGGGATCGATGCGATGCCGATGCACGAGTCGATCCGGCTGCGCATCCGCCACTACCTCGAGCACCGGCCGCAGCCGGTCATCGCGTGAGCCAGCGCGCCACGGCCTCGCGCAGGTTGGCGTCCACCGTCTGGATGCACCCCTCGAGTTCGGTGCGTCCGCGTTGCACCGACCGCGTGACAATGTGGTCGGCGCCATAGCGGCGCTCGATGTCGAGCAGGCGCTCGGCGAACGTGACGACCTCGCCCGTGGCGTCGGTGGTCATGTCGCAGTAGGTGAGCGCCATCGACGTGGCCGAGGCCTCGTCCCGGAACTCGGCCAGCTCACCCCTCAGCCCGCGCAGCTCGGCTTCCCCGCCGGCGCCGGAGTGGTGGGCGACCAGGCCGGCCAGCCGCTCGTAACCCAGGGCGCGCAGGTGCCGGGCGCCATCGAGCGCGTGCAGGCCGGTGGTCGCCAGGGTCGGCGCGTAGCCGAGGTCGTGCAGGTAGGCGGCGCCGACCAGCGCGTTGCGCTCCTCGGCGGGCAGGATCACCGCGACCCGGCGTGCCTGCCGGGCGACACCCTGGACGTGTGCCCACCGGTCGCCCAGCGGCGCCAGCAACTCCTCGGCGTAGCCCGCCGCCCACTCCGTCGACACCACCCGAGCACGATACCCGCTCCGAGTTCCCTGCTCCTCCTGGCCTGGCTTTGATCACTCCGAGGTCTTGGTACTGGATCTGGTTGCTGGGTCGCTCAACGGCGCTAAGGGCCCGCCGGCCAACAACCTGGCCGTTTCATCCCTGCGACACCGAGGTGAGCGGCACTCGACCTGGCCGGGTTATTGGGCGGCGAGCCCTAAGCCGGACGATGCGGCTGTCGGAAGGGCGCGCTACCGTTGGCGTCGGCCGAGGCCCCCATCTCGGCCAGCCCTCGGAGGTGTGAGATGGTCGAATTGTTTTGCGTGAGCACCGACCTCTGGACTGCGGTCGCAAACGCCGCCGAGGCCGCCATCGTCGGCGCTGCAGCCATCGTCGCCTACTTCCAGGTCCGCGAGGGCACACACGTTGCGCGAGGACCAGGCCCGGCCGTTCATGGCCCTCGACTTCGACATGAGCGAGCCCCGATCATCTACCTCACGATCGCCAACATCGGGAACACGATGGCGCGGCGCGTGAAGATCACTACCGACCCGCTGCTGTCCAGCTCCCTCGACCAGAGCGGCGGGGCCGAGCCCATCGCCAAGCTCCGGGTGTTCACCGAGGAGATCCCATCGCTGGCTCCCGGGAAGGTGATCCGGTTGCTGTTCGACTTGTTCGTGCAGCGCGGCGACTTGGAGGACGTCGAGGGAGGGGAGCGGGACGGCTTGAGGGTCGAGGATCTCAAGGGGCGGCTGATGGTCCAGCGACTCGGGTGTGAGCGTGACGTCCTGGGCGACTGCCGGCCCGCGGTTTTCAGGAACACGAAGTACGACGGGTCGAAGGGGGCCATCCTGTTCTGCCGCCGGAGGAAGCGGACGGTGATGTCGGCGCGCTGCTGGCTGCGCCGCTCCTCCTCGCGCCGTTCCTCCTCGATCTGGGCCACGGCCTCCTGCAGGGCGGTCTGCCGATGGGAGAACCGAAGGGTCATCCAGAGCGCGATGAGCGACACTACGAGGGATGCCGAGGCGGCGACGCCTTCGAGGTGATCCCAGACCCAGGTCACCGGAAACCCTCGGTCCGATGACGCTCCTGCCGCACCCAATCCTCGATCGCTTGCAACAAGCCCTACTCCTCCGATGAGATGACCTGGCGTGACGGCTACTTCAATGGCGACGTGGCGGCGTTGCTGATGATCCCGACGACCACGTCCCGCGCGAACCCGCGGAGCCCCTCCGCGATCGACCGCAGTCGGCTCTTTTTCTGCTCGTCGGGCTCCTGGTCGGCGGCGTCGAGGAGCCCTTGCGCGAGGCGTTCCACGAGGTTCTCCGGGGTGGGCCACTGCCCGGCAGCCCGCCTCGCCGCGTCCGTGACCCCGTCGATGGACAAGCTCTCTGGGCCGTTGAACGACGGTGCGATGTTCAGGGCTGCTCCGCCGGCTGGATGAGCATGATTAGCATGCCACCGCGGCATGACCACCACGCACGAACTACCATACGGCAGGACTTACAGAGGCTCGCGCTTCCGGGTGACAGCGCCGAGGCCGTGCAGCCCAATGATGCTGTAGGAGCACCGTCCGTGCCTGTCACCGGAACGGGCGATCCTCTGTAGTGGGCAGCTCGGGTTACCTTGCGGACCGCGAAGAGCGCAGCGCCTAGGCAGATCGTTCCGAGGAGTTGCGCGATCCCCCAGATGACCGTGTCCCAGGGTCCGGTGCTGTTGGGCGGGCGCACCTCTATCCGGAGCACTGCTAGCGGCCCGGCCACGAACCGCCCGAGCAGCTCGACGAACTCGCCCGAGGCGATGCCGAACGGCACACCGACCACCAGCGCATACGCCAAGCCCGCACCCACCACCACGGCCAGCCAGACAATCACCGGGAGTAGGATCCGCTCGCTGTAGCCGATCAGCGCGAACGCCGACAGCCAAAACCGCTGGCGTCCCGGCTTGTCCACCGATGACCTCCACCACGGTGTCGCGCAGGTCGACCACGGTCGTCGGACGGATCAGCGGCGCGACCGCGAAGCGCCCCCCGCGGAGGCGGAGGGTCCGGAGGTCCGCGTCCCCGCTGATCCTGATCGCCCGGTCGGTTCGGGGGGCGTGGATGGTGAGGTCGAGGTGCCCATTCCCGTCGAGCATCAGCTCCTCAAGCTGCTCGTGTGGGTTGACGACGATGACCCGCTGGGGTGCCGCAGCGCTGACCGTGAGCACAACGCGGGACTGGTGCGCGCCGAGGTCGGGGAGCTTGATAGTCCGGTCACGCGGCGCGCCGTCCAGAACGACCCCACTGCCGGACTGGACCCGGATGACGACCGCGCCCTCGTCATCGAGGGAAGGATCGGTGCCGACCTCGTTGCGGACCGCGCTCAGCCACCCGGGGTCGGCGATGTCGCGGATGTCGCCCGCTGGGCGTTCGGCTCCTACCTCGGTTGTCATTCCCAAGGCTCCTTGGCGGCGCGTGGACAGCACAATGTAGACGCCATGCTCGACAGGACCGAATCGGTGATGCAGCCAAGCCGGGATCGCGCCAAGTGCGTAAGCCCTGTCGATTCCCATGACGAGCGCCCCTGGTGGAATCCCGGGGCCGCCGTGGTGGGTGGGGTGGCTCAGGGGCCGGACAGCTCGCGGTCAGCACGGTACAGCGTGCCCCGCTGTCGAGGCGACTCAGTTGTGCCGGGCGGGGTGCGTTCGGGGTCGAGCCGAGCTTCGACGTAGACACGGATCAGGCGGCTCCGGCCGCGGTTGGGATAGGGGTCGCTGACCGACACGACCTCGAACGTCTGGCCGAGGAGCGCGGCGACCTGCTCGCACTCAGCGGATGTGCCTTCCAGGCGCCGCTTCATCGGGTTGGTCCTTCCTACCCGCTTGTGGGCGCGGTCTCGCCCCGGTAGATGCGGCGGACGATGTCCTCGATGTCGGGCTCGACCAGGGTCAGGTCGACCACCTCGTGGCGGTCCAGGACCCGGGCGATCAGCTCGGCCGCGCTCAGCTCGTCACGGGCGAACTGCAACCAGCGCCGGCGCCCCTCGGCCCGCACGGTCGCCGCCCCCTCGACCTCCACCCGGACGTCGTCGACCAGGTCGACGACCAGCACCCGGGTGGTGCCGTAGACGTCGCGCAGCCGGTCGACGGTGCCGTCGTAGATGAGGCGGCCGTGGTCGATGATCATGAGCCAGCTGCAGAGCTGGGTGATGTCGTCCAGGTCGTGGGTGGTGAGGATCACCGTGGTGCCCTCGGCCCGGTTCAGCTCGCGCAGGAAGTCGCGCACGGCCGCCTTGGCCTCGACGTCCAGCCCGATCGTTGGCTCGTCCAGGAACAGCACCCGCGGCGTCGGCAGCACCGCAGCGGCCAGTTCGGCGCGCATCCGCTGGCCCAGAGAGAGGGTACGCACCGGCTGGGAGAACAGCGGACCGAGATCGAGCAGGCCGGCCAGCTCGTCCAGGCGCCGTCGCCACGTCGACGCCGGCATGCGGTACAGGTGCCGGACAAGGTCGAAGGAATCGAACAGCGGTAAGTCCCACCAGAGTTGCGTGCGTTGGCCGAAGACGACGCCCATGCGCTGGGCGAGCTGTCGGCGATGCTTGGCCGGGACAAGCCCGTCGACGGTGATCCGCCCACTCGACGGGGTCAGGATGCCGCTCAGCATCTTCACAGTGGTCGATTTGCCCGCCCCGTTCGGGCCGGCGTAGCCGACGAACTCGCCGGCCGCGACCTGGAAGTCGACCCCGGCCACGCCCACCACCTGGCCCCGGCGAGTCCGGAACTCCTTGCGCAGCCCGGCCACCTCGATCATGGCCCGGTCCCGGGGTTCGCCAGACGCCTCCGGCCGGTCACGACCCGGTCCCCACGTAGTGCCGGATCCCGGTGCGCCAGCCTGCCGCTGCCAGCCCGGCGAACAGCGCGGTGGCGGCCGGCGTCAGCCAGACCAGGACAGCGGGCAGGCCGGGCGGCCCCTCCCGGCCGAGCAGGACCAGCGCGGGCACGTAGACCGCGAGCGCGAACGGCACCACCCACAGGAACACCGCACGCAGGCCCGGACCGTAGATCTCCATCGGGTAGCAGCTCAACGAGACGCCTCCGTAGGTGAAGATGTTGACCACCTCGCTGCCCTCGACCGTGTAGAAGGTGAAGGCGCCGCCGAGCACCGAGATCGCGAACACCAGGACCCCGCAGCAGGCCACGGCCATGACCGCGACCAGCAGGCGGGAGAGCGTCCAGTCCACCCCGGCCCGGTCGGCCGCCCACGCCACCGCGCCCGCCCCGACCGCGACCCGGCCCAGGAAGCGGACCTCCACGTAGCTTGCGACCATCCAGCCCAGCGGGGAGGTGGGTCTGGTCAGCACGTGGTCGAAGCTGCCCTTGCGGACCACCTCGGAGAAGAACGAAGGCTCGAGCCGGTCGCCGAACACCAGGCCCAGCCCCTGGCCGGCCGCGCCCAGGCCGACCAGCAGCACGACCTCGGGCGCGGTCCAGCCGGCCAGCGAGCCGAAGCGCTCCACCACCAGCACCACCCCGACGATCTCGGTGACCACGACCAGCCCGGTCCCGAGGGTCCGGAGCACGAACCCGGCCGGCTGGGTCACCCGGCCCCGCAGCGTCGCGGTCGCGAGCCTCCGGTACACCGCGGCCCCGGCCCGCATCCGGGCCACCCGTCCCGCCGGCCCCGCCCGTCCCGCCGGCCCCGCCCGTCCCGCCGGCCCCGCCCGGGCCGCCGGCGGCGGCCCGGCCCCCGGACGAAGTTCCCTAGCCACCGTGGACCACCAGCCGCCGGCAGGCCAGCGAGAGGGTCACCCGGCTCGCCGCGCCGAGCGCGACCACCCAGGCCGCCTGGTGGGCAAGGGAGGCCGTGACCGACTGCCCCACGGCCACGTGGACCGGGGCCATCAGCATCGCGTACAGCGGGCTCCCCTCGGCCAGGGCCCGCAGCGCGGCCGGGAAGTAGTCGACCGGGATCACGAACCCGGAGAACAGCCACAGCACCGGGAAGACGATGTTGAACACCGCCCGGTAGTCCGACGACCAGAACGCCACCGTGCCGAACAAGAACCGCAGCTCGAACGCGACCACGCTGGCCAGCACCATGCTGACCGCGACCAGCAGCACCCCGGCCGGGGTGGTGGGCAGGGCCAGGGGGAGGAACGCCGCCGCCCCGAGCAGCGGCAGTGTGGAGCGGAGCAGCAGCTGGTTGAAGGTCCGGCCCAGCTCGTAGGCGAGCTGGCGCAGCCACGGGTCGCCGGGCCGGGTCAGCTCGACCACGAAGTCCCCCGAGCGCACCGCCTCCGGGAACTCCCAGATCCAGCTCGCCCAGACGATGCCGAACATCGCCTGCACCATCCACACGTAGGTGAGGGCGTCGGCCAGGTCGAGCCCCTGCACGGCCACGTCGGGCCGCTCCCTGTACAGGGCGTAGAACAGCGCGGTGCGGACCAGCCCGAAGAACAGGTTGGTCAACAGGCCGCTGACGAGCGCCAGCCGGTAGGTGGCCTGGCGGCGGAAGCCGGCCGAGAGCAGGGCGAGGTAGGCGCGCACGAACCTTGCAGTGTCCCACACGGATTCGTCCCGGGCCACGGAGTTCCCGACCCGCTACCGTGACGGCATGGCAGCGCGTGGACGCGAGGACGGGGACGCGCCCTGGCGCCCGGAGGTGCGCCTGGTCGCGAGCGACCTCGACGGTACCCTGCTCCGTCCCGGCGGGTGGGGATCGTGGCTGCCGCTGGCTTTGGCACACTCACAGCGAAATCGGGCCCGACCGCCGCACGAGGAGCGTCCGCAATGACCGAACACGCCGAGAAGGCCAGCCGGTTCCTGGCGCTGCACCGTGGCGAGCGTCCCCTGCTCCTGCCCAATCCCTGGGATCGCGGTTCCGCAAGGCTGCTCGCGTCGCTGGGCTTCCAGGCGCTGGCGACGACGAGCAGCGGCTATGCTGCGACGCTTGGTCGGCTCGACGGATCGGTGACCCGCGGTGAGGCCATGGGACACGCCGCATCCATCGCCCAGGCGACCGATCTGCCGGTGTCCGCCGACCTGGAAAATGCCTTCGGTGACCAGCCGGCCGAGGTGGAGCGTACGCTGCGGCTCGCCCTCGAGGCCGGGCTGGCCGGATGCTCGGTGGAGGACTTCACCGGGCGGGAAGACGCGCCCATCTACGACGCCGGGCTGGCCGCAGAGCGGGTGGCGGCTGCGGCGGAGATCGCACATGGTGGGCCTGTGCATCTGGTTTTCACCGCACGGGCTGAGAACTACCTGCACGGCCGGCCGGATCTGTCCGACACGATCGGCCGGCTACAGGCATATCAGGAAGCCGGAGCCGACGTGCTCTACGCCCCGGGCCTCAGCCGCCTGGAAGACATCCGCCAGCTCGTTGCTTCGGTGGACCGACCCGTCAACGTTCTGGCTCGGCCCGGGGCTCCAGCGGTGGCCGAGCTCGCGGCCGTCGGCGTGCGCCGGGTGTCGGTCGGCGGCGCGTTCGCCTTCGCTGCCCTGGGGGCCGTGATTGAAGCGGCACGGGAACTGCGCGAGGAGGGGACCTACACGTTCTGGGAGCGGGCGAGCATCGGGCTGCAAGGCGCCCGCTCGGCCTTCGGCCGGTGACAGTCACCCGTCCAGGAGCTGACCGCCTCCGATATGGGTAGGATTGCTCACCCTCGTCAGGCCGAGCATGCCGACGAGCAACGGGATGTCGCTGCGGAGGTGGTCCACCATGTCGAGTTCGCATGATGCCCCGGACGACGAGCGTGCCAGCCAGCTCGCGGACGAGGCCCGGCCGTTCCTTTCGGTGCAGGGCTTCAGCAACGAGCGGATCGCCGAGCTCGCCCGCGCCTTCGTCGCCCGCCCCACCGGCGGCGACGACGACTTCACCGCCTGGGCCCTTGCCGAGGGGCGGTTCGGCAGCGACAGCGGCGTGGACGTCTGACGCCGCCGCGTCGACCGTGCCGGCTCGCTCTGGGCGTGGCGGTCAGGCGGCCACGTCGATGGCGACCCGGGGAGGCCCGGTCAGCTCCGTGACGCGGAAGCCGACCCGGCCGTTCAGGCCGAGCCCGAACGCGAGCTGCGCCTCGAAGTCGTCGGCCAGCACGACCTGCCGCATCGACGGGAGCCCGAAGGTCACCCTCGGCCCGCGCCAGGTGGGCGCCCCGGCCTCGGTGTGGGCGTTGGCCGGGTCGAACAGCACGCTGAGGAACGCCCGGCCCTGCACGGCCACGCGCTGCCCGGAGCCGAGCCCGGTGATCTCGGGCTGGTAGCGGACGTGCCAGCCGGGCCGCCCGCCTCGGAACTCGAACGTGACCCGGTCGAAGCCGTCGTGGTGAGCGGCCCGGACCGCCACCAGCTGCGCCTGCGCGCCCGTGCGGACCTTGGCGGCCGGCCCGCTCGACCAGGTGGCCGGCGCGGCCCCGGAAGCCAGCGCCGCGCCGGTGGTCGGGGTGGCCGCCGACCCGCCCGCGGCCAGGGTGGTGGCCGCCGGCCGGGCGGCGTCGCGCCCGCCGCTTGCCGCGCAGCCGGCGGCCAGGACCAGGCAGGCGAGGACGGCGGAGCTGCGGACCAGCTGCATGCTGCCCCCTTTCGGTCGGGACGCCGGGCCGGGCGGCGGACGGGGGTCCCGCACCACCCACCAGGCCTGAATCGGCCGAACGACTCGAAAGAGTAGCCCAGGCGGCGGGCCGGCCGCCAACGTCCGCACGGGCGCAGGCGCAACTGGTGGCGGTCCGGGTCCGCTCAGCCCTGCTCGTCGGGCGTGTCAAGGATGCGGCGGAGCACGTCGCGGAGCAGGCGCTGTTCGCCGGCGCTGAGGGTCGCGATCGGCGCCGGCACCTGGTGGAGCAGCGCCAGCAGGCGCTCGCGGGTGACCACGCCCGCGGGGGTCACCACCAGGGTCTTGACCCGCCGGTCGCTTGGCGACACCTGTCGCTCGACCAGCCCGCGCTTCTCCAGGCGGTCGGCGATGCCGGTCACGTTGGACGCGTCGCAGGCCAAGCCACAGGCGAGGTCGCGCATAGGCAGGGGCTGGCCGGGCTCGAGCTGGCGCAGCGCATGGGCCTGGGGCGGTGAGAGCTGCAGCTCGGCGATGGTGCGACTGAACCGCTGGCGCATCCTGGAGGCCGACAGCTCGATCAGCAGCTCCCAGACCTCCTGGGCCTCGGGGCTGGGCTCGTTGCTGGCGTCCTGCTGCGACGTCTCGGTCATCCCGCGAAGCATAGCATCAGATACTTGACAACCTCTAGCAATTGGTCTGCCTGCGCAGGTGGGGCTCGTGGGCCCACCCCCCGGATGCTGCCCGGGAACCCCGCTTCGACCGCCAGCAGACCTCGGGCGGCTCCTCGATCGAGCGGGTCTGACCGGCGGCTGCCAAGGCGGCGCCGCTACCGGTGGGGCCGGGGCCTGGCCGCCGCAGGGGCGGCCTCGGCGAGCACGCTGTCCGGCAGGCGGCGGGCCACGACCATCCCGGCCAGCCCCACGCACGCCGTCATCGCGAAGGCGGTCGCGACGCCGGCGCCCGGACTCCACCCGGCGGTGTCGCCGAGGGCCACCGCGACCCCGCCGAGCCCGGCGCCGAGGGCGACGCCGAGGTTGTCGGTGAGCTGCATCGCGCCGGTGGCCGAGCCCTCCTGGCCGGCCGGCGCCTCCTTGAGCACGATCAGCGAGATCGGCGCGTACGCCAGGCCGATGCCGAACCCGCCCACGCCCCAGCCGGCCACACCGACCGCCAGGGGCACGGCCGGGTGGACCGCCGCGGCGATGCCGGCGGTCCCGACCACCAGCACCGCCAGGCCGGTGACCACCAGGCGGCGACCGCTCGACACCCGCGACCTGCGCTCCTGGACCCAGGCCGCGGCGGTCCAGGAGAGGGTCGCCGCGGTCACCGCGACGCTGCCGACGGCCGTGCTCTGGCCCCGGACGGCGGTGATGGTGAGCGGCACGTAGGTGTCGGCCCCGAAGAAGGCGAAGGTGAGCAGGCCGCGGGAGAGGACCGCGACGGGCAGCCCGGGCCGGGCCCGCAGCGTCCCGGCTGGCAGCAGGCGGACCAGGGCACGCAGGCCGAGGACGACGCCCGCGACGGCCAGCGCGACGCCCGCGACGGCCAGCGCGACGCCGACGGCCGGCGACCCGCCGGTGAGCTGGGTGAGCCCGGCCAGCAGCAACCCGGTGCCCGTGGCGACCCGGACCGCGTCGACCAGGCCGGTGGCGTGCGGGGCGGGCTCGGCCGGCGGCCCGATGCGGCGGAGCGAGCCGATGGTGAGCGACGCCGAGAAGACCACCAGCGGCAGCAGCCCGAGGAACACCACCCTCCAGCCGAAGTGGCTTGCGACCAGGGCGCTCAGCGCTGGGCCGGCGATGCCGGGGACCACCCACGCGGTGGACGTCACGGCCAGCAGCCGCGGGCGCAGCTCCTCCGGGAAGCAACGGCCGATGCTGGTGTAGGTGACCGTGGAGATGGCACCGGCGCCGAGCCCCTGCAGCCCGCGCGCGATCACCAGCACGAGCATGGTCGGGGCCAGGCCACCGATGACCAGGCCGATCCCGAACAGCACCACGGCGGCGACGAACGGCGGCGCCGGGCCCCGCCGGTCGGTCTGCTCCCCTGCCACGACGACGCCGACCAGGACGCCGAGGAAGAACGCGCTCGTCACCCACCCGTACAGGCGGAGCCCACCGAGGTCGTCCTTGATCGCAGGCAGGATGGTGATGACCGCCAGGGCCTCGAAGGCCACCAGGGTGACGGTCAGGACCAGCCCGATGGTGAGCGCGCGCCGCTCCGGCGCCCACAGGCCGCCGCTCACCGGCACCCGCAGGCTGTGGCGGCGGGGGTCACGGGCAGGGCAGGGCCGACGGGGGCCTCCTCGGGCGAGCGTGCGGGTGCCGCCAGTGTGCCATCGGCCTGGCGTTGGGCGCGCCTGCTGTGGCCCGGGTGGGGAGGGGCGCCGTGAACCCCTCCCCACCCCCGGTGGCACCGCTGCCGATCCGGCGGCAGCAGCCAAGCCGCGGTGCCAGCGCGACACCACAGTCCGTGTCGGCCGCATGAGCCTGCTGGTCCGTCCTCATGGATCGGTAACGACCAGCGAGCGCTCCCCAGGAAGAAGCGCCCTCGCCTCGCGGGGGGCCGACGAGGCGAAGGCGCCGACCACACCACACCCAGCAGGCGGTTCCCTGACGCATCGACAACAAGTAGCCTCACCGGCACGGCCACCGTGGGATCGCAGGCACCCAGCACGAAAGGCGGCGCCATGGACGCAACCCGCAAGCTGTACCGAAGCCGGACCAATCGCAAGCTGGCCGGCGTGTGTGGCGGCCTGGCCCAGTACTTCAACACGGACGCGACGCTGATCCGGGTGCTCTTCGTCGTGCTGGCCGTGCTCGGGGGCTCTGGCTTCCTGATCTACCTGGCGATGTGGGTCATCGTCCCCAACGAGCCGTAAGGCGCGGCACGGATTGGGGGGCGAGGAGCAGCACCGCAGGCCTTGCCGTACTCGTACTGCTTCATCAGCTCGGCGTAAGGCGCGGCACGGATTGGGGGACGAGGAGCAGCAGCGGTCGTGACCGCGACGGTTGGGCTGCACCTGGCGGTCCCACCGGAGGTGGGCCTGATCCGTAGGCAGCTGGTCTTAACGAAAGTTGAGCAGCGGACCGGTGACCGTCAGGCCAAGGTCGTGTCCCAGGCCGGCGAACAGCACGAACGCCATGATGGACCCGCCGGCCAGCGCCAGGTTCTTCATGAAGTGGGCCTGCTGGTTCGCGCGCTGCATGGGGTCGTCGACCTTCCAGAAGGCATGCATGAAGTAGGCGGTGGGCACCACGAACACCAGCAGCAGCAGCGCCCCGAGGTCGCCCCACGCCCCCAGGGCCACCATCAGCCCGCCGGCCAAGATCAGCACGCCGGACCAGACGACCAGCGGCTCGGCGGCCGGCACGCCCTGCGAGGAGGCGTACTGGGCCATGCCTTTGCGCTGGCCGATGTGCCCCATGGTGCCGGAGCCCAGGAAGATGAGCGCGAACAGGATCCTGCCGATAAGTGCGATGACGTCCATGTCGCCTCCGGCTGCACGGCCAGATCGACCGATTCTGGCCAATCTGGAAACTCCCGCGATCATTGCACAATTGACTGCAAAGCAAGTGCGGCTGGCGTACGAACAGGGACACCCGAACAGGTCGCTCGTCACGGCATCCCAGGCGGCCGGCTCGACAGGTCTAGACCGCGAGCTGGCGGTCGTCGACCAAGATCGGCGGCCCGGACAGCGCGCTGCCCACCTCGAACAGGTCGGGGTCGGGCTCGGGCAGGGCGATGGCACCCGCCCCGGCGTGGGGCCGTGGGCGCCGTGGCGCGAACCTCCCGGCCCCGCCGCCGCGCCCGCGGTATACCAGCAATCCGTTGACCGGATCCGGCACCGCATCCAGCGCAGCTCGCACGCCGGGCAGCTCGCGGAAGACCGCCCACTGCGCATCGTCGGTGAAGGCGACCTCGAACACCACGCCCCAACGGTGCTCATGCCAGGTCCAGTCGACCGCGCCGTTGGAGATCGCCGACTCGATCAGCGAGGAGCTGTAGGCGTCCTTCCAGCGGGCCGCCGACGACGGCCCGTGGAACACCTCGATGGACCACCACTCCACAATGGTAACTACGGTAGCCCTCGGCCCCTGGCTGCACCAGGGACAGTGTTGCCCGGGGGGCGCATCACGACTTCGGGCCCGGCGGGGGGGGGAGCCGGGGAAGCCGCGCTCCCTCCCCCCGCCAGGTGCGGTGGCGTACCCACCTCGCGGGGGGCCGACGAGGCGAGCACGCCGACCCGCATCCTACCCATCTGGGTAGTTTTTCGCACCTGCGAACACCGTAGGTACAGCTGGCCCCGGCCCCGCCCGATGCGCACCGCATCCGGGCGGCCCGGCACCACGAGCCGAACCGGGGAGGATCGGCCTGCCCGCTGCGCTGCCGTGCGGGGGGAGTGGATCGGCCGAGCCGCGTGGAGCGGCCGAGCCGCAAGGAGCGCTTCGCGCGATTGACCCAACGGCGCGTCCGCGTTCTTGGCGGACCTTCGGCCCGCGCCGCCTTCGGCGGCAGTCTCAGCCTGCCCTGGTTGCCACGCAAGGTGGCGCGTTCGAAGCACCGATGACGCTGGGAGGCGGCAACCCTCTGCCGCTCACATGGGGTCGGCCGCTCGGGTTCCGCGGTCGGAGACGTGCTCGGTCCACTTCTGCCCGTCCCAGTAGCGAAGCTCATGCCGCCCGCCCGGGTCGGGGAACCACCCCTCGGGTGCGGTCCCCTGCGCCCACGTCCCCGCCTGGGTGGCTGGGGCGGGCAGTCGCCGGCGAGCCCGGCTTCGGCGGACCGCGACGACCACCGCCAGGACCACGCCACCGGAGAACAAAGCCAGGACTCCGGGCACCGTCAGGACCAGCGTGCGAGTTATCTCCCCGCCGGTGCCCTGGCCGACGGCGACATTGGTCTGGACGGCCTGGGGCTCCCCGGCAGTCTGCAGCAGGAACCTGCCGGGCTCCTCGATCTGGAAGGTTCCGATCGCCCGCCCCGAGTGCCCTGCGAGGGTGTAGGTCGAGAAGCCCCCGTAGGGGCGGATCGGGACTTCCTCGCCCCCGCCGACCGGCGCAAGGGACATGCTGAACGCCGGGATGGTCGCGGTCTCATCGGAGGCTCCCAAGCCCTCAAAGTAGACGGTGTAGCCGCCTGGCCTGTCGAGGCTCACCTCGGCCTGCCCCGGGACCGGGACCCGCTGGAACTCTTCGACCTGCCGACTCACCGACCGGATCCAGAACCCGACCCCGAGTGCAAGCCAGACAGCCGATCCGACCAGTGCCGCACCAGCCACCCAGTACCACAACCGGGACGGATGGATCAGCTGGGCGCTCACGGCCTTTCCCGGCCGCATCGCACCACCTCCTGTCGAGCGGCACGCCAATGCCCCTGCTCGACCTGCAACCGACGATCCACGCCTGTGCTGCTGGAAGACCTCGAAGAACGTGAGCCCGAGGAGAGGAGAGGCCAGGGCAGTGTCGCGACGTTCGATGGTCCCGCGAAGTTGAGGCGATAATGAACGCATCAGTATGGTTCCCGGCCGGCGGCAGGGCAAGTGCAAGCGCCGTGCCTGCCGCCTCCCTCTCGGCGCCCCACAGCCGATCGACCCTGAGCGGACCAACGTGGCCGACGGGAGTGGCGGTAGGCCGGGTCCTTGCAGCGTTCCAATGCATCGCCCCGGCGTCCTGGAGGGGTTGTGGCCCCGTCGGGGGAGAGGAGGTGAAGGGGCGAACCACCTGGTCAGCGCCGGGGTGCGAGCGGGGGGATTCGAACCCCCACGGGTCTCCCCACCGGGACCTAAACCCGGCGCGTCTGCCGTTCCGCCACGCTCGCGTATGGAGAGGGTAACCCGGGCGCGACGGCCGGCGCGACGCGGTCCGGCGTCCGCAGGCCGGCGGTCGCGACGCCGAGCTATGGCAGCCGTTTCTGGAACCGCACCGACCTGCGGGTCGGCAATCGCGGTGCCGTCCTCACGGGCGAACCCATGGCAGCCGTTTCTGGGACCGCACCGACCTGCGGGTCGGCAATCGCGGTGCCGTCCTCACGGACGAACCCATGGCAGCCGTTTCTGGGACCGCACCGACCTGCGGGCGTATCCCATGCGCCGCTCGTAGAATTGGACCGAGAGCGGGCTCGCGACATAGGTGTCGAGGAACACGAGCGTGGCCTCGTTGCGCCGGCCCCATTCCTCCACGGAGCGCAGCAGCAGCGTCCCGATCCCGCGGCGCCGATACCGCGCGTCGACCACGAGGGCGTCGACCGCGACCCGGATCCGACCCATGTCACGGACGAGCTGCCTCGCGGCGTCGCCGTCGGGCCGCTGCAGCCGGGCCGTGATGAAGCCCACCGCCTGGCCGCCGGCGTCGGCCACGAGCCAGAGCTCGTCGTCGGAGCGCGGCTCGCGCAAGAGCTGCTCGAACCACTCGGCCAGCCCGTCGCTGGCGGGCTTCTGAAAGGCGTCGGGGTCGAGGTCTGCGTAGTACTCGCCGGCGTCGACCCAGCACTGGGCGACCCCCGCCCCGTCACCACCGCGGGCGGGACGAAGGCGAACCTCGTCCATGCACCGAACTGTACGACGCCCGGCTCCGGAGGGCGGCGGAAGGGCCAGGGTGGTGTTGGGGGGCGTCTTGCCGCCGCTCGGGCGTACCCCGTAGCGTTCCGGCCGGCGGGCCGCCCGTCACACCCCTGTTCCAGACTGGCCACGAGCAGCGCCCCAGACCCCGACCACCCGCGTCCCGGAGACCGACCACGATGATGAAGCGCAGCCATTTCCTCATCGGCGCGTCAGCCGGCATGGTCACCGCCAAGGCGCTTGGCGAGCCCATCGCCGGCATGGGGCTGCTCGCTGGTGTGGCCGGGCTGCTTCCCGACCTGGACCACCCGAGCTCCGCCACTGGCCGGCTCCTGCCGGCCTGGTGGCACCGGCTGACCCCTGGGCACCGCGGCCCGACGCACTCGCTGTTCTGGTGCATGGCGCTCGCCGTGCTCGTCGACCTCGTCCAGCGCCTGGTGGTCGGGCCGGCGTCACCCCCGCTGGTCGCGGTCGGAGTGCTGGTCGGGGCGCTCTCCCATGTGCTCGCCGACGGCCTGACCGTGCAGGGCGTGCCGCTGTGGTGGCCGTTCAGCCGCGAGCGGTTGGTGTTTCTCGGCTGGCTCGCGTTCCCGACCCGAAGCTGGAGGGAGCTGGTGGTGGTCACGCTGGTGGTCACAGGCGCGACGTACTGGGTGGTCCACTAGCGTCGAGGCGAGCGGCGCGCACCACCGAGCGGCGGCGGGCGCCGCAGGCGGGCGTTCGACCAGGTGTTGGTGGCCGTGGGCGGCGCGCCGAGGCGGGTCACCCGGCCGTCATCGCACGTTGCACATAGGCCGTCAGCTCCGCGCTGACCATTGAGCCTGGCATGGTCGTGTGATCGATAGTCGCGTATTCCCCTGCCGGAGTTCGGTGATGGTCACGGTCGGTGGTCGTCTGGGAGCTCAGCTGTCGTCGAGGGCCTGGGCTTGTTTGGTGGGGTAGCTTTGCGGCATGAGCGCTGCGTCGGCGGTCTTGAGCCTTGTCCCTGCCGTCCGCCCTGGGCAGGTGCCGGGGTACCGGTGTTCGTGCTGGTTCGCACGGCCTTTGACGTGCAGGATCGGCCGGTCGAGGTATGCGACACGGTGATGGCGGCCGACCGCTACGTCCTGTCGCACGAGCTGCCGGCGCGCTGACGACACTGGGCCTGAGCTGCGGTACGGGGTGCGCCGCCAGGGACTCGAACCCCGGACCGTTGCCTTAAGAGGATCGCCCGTTCCGGTGACAGGCACCGTCACCGAGCGTGAAGCTGGAGGGTCCGCCTTCGGCTTGGGCGGCAGCTAGGTACCGAAGGCCTTGCGCGCGTCGGGACGGTGGTCGGGCTCCGCGGCGCGCTCCTTGACAGCACCGGGTTGCACGTCCTAGAACGCGGTGAGAAGCGAGTCAAGCGCGGGGAGGAGCCGATGGGCTCGTACGAGGATGCCGTCCGTACCCTTGAGGTGGAGCTTCGCGGGGTGGAGCAGGCCTTCCGCGATCTGACCCACGAGCAGTGGCAGACGCCGACAAAGCTCCAGCCGCTCGACGAGACCCAACCCCACTGGACGCTGTTCGAGCTGGCCGGGCACTTCGACATCTCCATCGGCCTGACCGTGATGCTCATGGCCGAGCCCCAGCCGGGCCAGGTCGGCCGCGACCGCACAAGTTTCTTCATCTTCCCGCGCTCAGAGGTCGCACCGGTCGTCTACGACTACGCCTACAAGATGGTGGAGGGCAAGACCCCCGAGCAGATGCCCGATGTCCTCCATGAGACCTTCACCAAGACAACCGAGGGAGCGCGGGCCATGGCACCCGACACGGTCGGCCCGGGCTATTACGCGCTCATGCGGCTGGACGAGTTCGTCCCCAGCCGTGTCGTGGAGGCGGTCGTCCACGGACTCGACATCACCGACGCCATCGGCCGCGAGTCCATCGCGACCCCTGAAGGGACCGCCCTGACCGCGGCGATCCTGGACGACCTGCTCGCCCGCAAGACGGTCGCCGGCCGGCCAACCGACCTGGCCGACGACATGGCCTGGGTGCGGGCTGCGTCGGGAAGGGCCGAGCACGCCGACCCCCGCCTGCCGCTCATCGGATGACCTGAACGTTCTCCGGGGCTCTCATCGGGACGGAGTCCGGGCCGAAAGCACATGATGGGCGACTGGGCCTCCACCACGACCCGCCCTGCCCTCACGGCCCTCGGGTTCGGGCGGGCGCGCGACGCGCTCGCGTGTAAGGCGGCAACGGCCTGGACCGGGGGCGGCGGTAGCCATTCCGTTAGGGGTCCCCGCGGTACAAGTTTGAGTCGCCTGAGGGTCTACGGTAGGTTTGCTGTGTGGGCACTGATTCGACCCTGGACACGGTCCTGGCCGCGATGTTCACCGCGGTCCTGCCGCACCTGGGTGAGCGGCACCGCCGCCTGCTGTGCGGGGCGGTCGCCCGCGCCCTTGGCCATGGCGGGGTGACCCGGGCTGCCGGGCTCGCCGAGGTGTCGGTGCCGGCCGTCATCCGCGGCAGCAGGGAGCTGGACGACCCACCCGACCCCTACGGGCGGGCCCGCCGCGAGGGTGGCGGGCCAAGGTCGCTGGCCGAGCGTGACCCCGGCCTGCTGGCCACGCTCGACCGGCTCATCGACCCTGATATCCGCGGGGGCCCCGAGTCGCCGCTGCGGTGGACGTGCAAGTCGACCGCGCAGCTTGCCAAAGGCGCTCACCACGGCTGGCCACCCGGTCAGCGACGACACCGTCGGACGGCTGCTCAAGCAGCAGGGCTACCGGTTGCAGCACACCCAAAAGACCCTGGAAGGTGCCCAGCATCCCGACCGCGACGCGCAGTTCGGCTACCTCAACGAGCAGGCGCGCGAGCACCTGGCCGCCGGCCAGCCGGTCGTCTCGGTCGATACCAAGAAGAAGGAGCTGGCCGGCCGCTTCGCCAACGGCGGGGCCGAGTGGCAGCCGTCGGGAGAGCCCGAGCGGGTGCTGGCCCACGACTTCCCCGGCGACGTGGCCGGCAGGGCGGTCCCCTACGGGATCTACGACGTTGGCGCCAACACCGGCTGGGTGGACGTGGGGGTCGACCACGACACCGCCGCGTTCGCGGTGGCCGGCATCCGGCGCTGGTGGGGGCAGATGGGTCGCGTGGTGTACCCCCAGGCGGAGCGGTTGCTGGTCACCGCGGATGCGGGCGGGCCCAACGGTTGGCGGTTGCGCGCCTGGAAGACCGGGCTGGCACGGTTGGCGGCCGACACCGGCCTTCAGGTGACCGTGTGCCACTTCCCGCCGGGCACCTCCCAGTGGAACAAGGTGGAGCACCGGCTGTTCAGCCACATCTCGACCAACTGGCGCGGCCGGCCGCTGGTCAGCCATGAGGCGGTTGTGGAGTTGACCGGCCAGACGACCACCGCGACTGGGCTG
>Ga0137375_10000575_pt1 | contig 39949 bp, 32 predicted proteins | sample SagtaG_24_FD_104936 | JGI IMG/M metagenome (GOLD analysis project Ga0137375, IMG submission 104936) | Vadose zone soil microbial communities from Sagehorn Ranch, Mendocino, California, USA - Sage1_R_113_16 metaG | ecosystem: Environmental > Terrestrial > Soil > Vadose zone | place: USA... | reverse complement strand
TAGAGGACCGCGACGGCCACCGCGAGAAGAGCGGCCGAGACGAGCATGTGAAGCGCCCGGGGGGTCGTCCCCATGAGATGAAAGGCCCAAACGAGGATACCCGCTCCGGCGAGTAGATCGGCCACCCGCCACGGCTCGAACTTCGCGGTCGACACCAGAAACTGCGCATCGGCGGGTTTCATCAGCACGAAATCGAGCGTGCCCTTGCGGATGTGCTCGACGACAGCGGTGAGCGATGGATTGACCGCGCCATCGAGCACCGCCTTCAGCAGCGTGAACCACCCTACGACGACGAGCACCTGCTCGTAGCTCCAGCCGGCAACGGGAGGACGACCGTGCAGGGCGACGTAGAGAGGAACGATGCCGAGCGCGTTCCAAACCACCGAAAGGACGCCTTGCACGAGAAAATCCCATCGATACTGGGCCCCGAGGGTCAGGGACATTCGCAGCTGGAGCAGGAGCAAACGCAGATAGCGTCGCAATCAACCTCCGAACGCGCCGAACCGGCGCAATCCTGCACGCCAGACGACGAGCGCGACCAGACCGGAAGCGAGGCAGTAGATCCACTGCACGACGAGCCCCCGCGCGATCTCGGCTGGTCCTGCCAACCCGAGCAAGATCTCGACGGGAAAGCTCAACATATAGCGAAAGGGGAGCCCGTATGTCGTCGCGCGCACCCACTCCGGAAAAAGCTCGAGCGGCAACAGGTAACCCGAGAGCAGCATGAAGCAGGCCAGCCAGATCTCGAAAATCGAGTACGAGCTTTCCATGAAAAAGCTCAAAGTGCCGATCGCGGTCATCACGAAAAACGTGATGAGCCACGCACCCGAGAGCGACAACAAGAGCGCGGCGACGGCGAGCGGCTCGCGCGGAAGCTGGCCGGCGCCGCTCGCCATGGCGATGATCATCATCGGAACCGCGAGCACCGTACGCAGCGGGATGGCCGCAATGTTGTCCGCCGAGTAGACGACGAGCGGGTGAATCGGCTTGAGCAGCCGGGTCGCCAGCGCGCCGCTCTTGATTTCCTGGATGAGCTCCCACACCACCCACGAGCCGGTGAGCTGCCGCACGACCACGGTCGCCAGAAAGTAGCCGACGAATTCCCGCTGGCCGAATCGGCCGACCGGTGCGGTCGCCGCGACGGCCGACCACAGAGCTAGGCTGACGAGCGGCATCGTCATCGTGAGCATCCACACCAGCATTTCCGCCCGATAGGCAACCGCCCCGGCGAAACCGACCCGGAGCAGCGTCGGATACGCGCGCAGCACCCTCACGCACCCTCCTCGGCGGTGCGTGCGAAGAGCTCGCGCAAGACCTCTTCCAGGGGGGGATCTTCGATGGTGAGATCGTGGAGCTTGGGATCGAGCAGCAGATGCGCGACCGCGTCCCTGACCTCCTGCTGGGGCACGCGCACGACCGCTTTGATGCTGTCGTATTCGGTCACCGTGCCGATTCGCTCGAGGGCGGCGCGATCCGGGCGCTCCGTGTAGCGAAGCACGATCGACTTGTCGGGCCGGATCGTTTGCACGAGTTTGCGAAGATCACCGTCGTAGCAGAGGCGCCCCCTATCGATGACGATGACCCGCGGACAGAGCGCGGCGACGTCGTCCATGTAATGGGAAGTCAAAAGTGTGGTGGCGCCGGTCCGCTCGTTGTAGTCGCGGATGAAATCACGCACGGCGAGCTGCATCGAAACATCGAGCCCGATGGTGGGCTCGTCGAGGAAGAGCACTTCGGGGCGGTGCAACAGCGCCGCCGCGAGCTCGCATTTCATGCGTTCGCCGAGCGATAGCTGGCGTGTCGGCTTGGATGCGATTTCGGAGATCCCCAAGAGCTGGTCGAGCTCCTTCATCGTTTGCTCGAACCTGTCCCGGTCGATGTCGTAGATAGCCCTGTTTTGCGCGAACGTCTCGACCGGAGGAAGATCCCAGATCAGCTGCTGCTTTTGCCCCATGACCAGCGTGATCCGCTTCAAAAACCAGTACTCGCGCAGCTGGGGTTTGTGGCCCGCCACGGTGACCGCCCCCGACGTCGGGTGCAGCAGTCCGGCCAGCACTTTGAGCGTCGTGGTTTTGCCGGCTCCGTTGGGCCCGAGAAAGCCGACCCGTTCGCCCGGCTCGATGCGGAAGGAGAGATCGCGGACGGCGTGAACCGTTTCGTATTTTCGATGAAAGACCGAGCGAACGGTGTTCCATAGCCCAGCCTGACGGCTATGCACGCGGTAGTCTTTGGAAAGCGAGGCCACCTCGATACCGCGCTCGCTGGTCATGCCGGCGTGCCCCGAGCGCTCGCCGCGCAGCGAAAACCGAGGTTCGAAAAGCGAGCGGTGGGGGGAAAGCCGTTCCGGCCGAGACAGCTCACGCTCCAGCGCAGTGTGTTCCACGCGCCGCCGCAGGTGGTGCGGCGCTCGGGCTCGTCGGACGACTCGCTGGGGGGCTCGTCTTCCGGGTTCGCTCCCCATCCGCGGAACGGATCGGAGCACCATTGCCAGACGGACCCCACCAGATCGCGCACGCCGTACGGGCTTGCTCCTTTCGGGAAGATGCCGATGGGAACGGTGCTCCGCGGGCCGACGCCTCGCATTCCGCAGGCATCGTCCTGCCAATCGTCGCCCCACGGGTACCTGCGAGCGTCCGTCCCCCGCGCGGCTTTCTCCCACTCCGCCTCGCTCGGCAGACGCGCGCCGCGGAACGCGGCGTACGCCTCCGCCTCGTAGAAGCTGACACCCACGACGGGGTGGTTGGCAACGAGATAGGCCTGCCACTCTTCCTCGCCCCAGAAGCGCGGCCTCTCGACGCGCTCCGAGGTGCGCCAGCTCCAGCCGGCGTCGCACCAGAATTGCCGATCGCCGTAGCCACCCGCTTCGATGAAAGCGGCAAAAGCAGCGACCGTCACGGGGTAGCGATCGATGGCATAGGCGGCTAGCCGAGCCTCACGAGGCGGCTCCCCCATGGCAAACGGTCCCGCAGGGATCGTGACCCGATCGGTGTCGACCGCGCGCCTGTCGCCATGCTCCGCGAGCGCGTGGGCCGCGTCGATGCGCTCGCCGAGTGGGGCAAGCGAATTTTCGATGACCGTAAGCAAACCCGTTGTGAAGGACATGGTCGGGAGCGGGGCGGTGACCCTCCGCCCCCGATTACCACGGCCGGGCTGGAACCATTCAAGTGTCGTGATGCGCTTTGTGATTCACCAGCCCGGCGCTCGCATCAGTGAGATGGATGATTGGGGTACTCTTCGGCCTCGTCGGTCCGTTGAATAGGACCTTGCGGTCGCTGGCTCTGGCGCCGGTGACCCCCTTCGCGCCCAATCTCGGCCATGTGCGCCCGGTCCCCGCTGACCGACTGGCCACCCTCTCGGCCGATGTCCGCCATGTGCTGGCGATCTTCGCTGACGGTCGCTCCTCCCTTTCTTCCAATTTCGGCCATATGGGCACGATCACCACTGACCGCTTCGCCGCCTTTGCGGCCGATATGTGCCATGTGGCGCCGATCTTGGCTTACCACCTGGCCCCCTTTTCGCCCTGCTTCTCGGGCCTGGTCGGGCGTGAACTCGTGCGCCCGGCCCTTCACGTGGGCTGCTTTGCCCCCCTTGCTTGCGATCTGGCGCTGCCTTTCCGCATCCATCGAGGCAAAGCCGCGCCTCGGCTTTTCCGTCATGATTGCCTCCTAAATCTGCCCGTTTTCGAGATGAGGCAAGCGAGGTGCCTCTTCGAGTGGCCTTGTACTGGCTTCGCCGCCGTCAAGTGCAACCAACCGGCTGTGTCGAAAACAAGCCAGAATGCAGGCATGTTCCGCAGGGATCTCGCTGTCTTGATTGGGCAGGTCCGACACACTTTGGAGGATGCGTCCCGTGTGGAGCAGCCACCCCGATGCGCGCTTTTTGTGCTCGCCGACGCGCTGGTTTACGTTTTCGCGCCTGATGCGGGAAGCAGAGGACCACATGGAGCGCAGACGTACTTTGCCTGCACACTTCGGCGCGCGCGAAAGGGCAAAGTGCCTCGGACTCGGAGCTCTCGCGCTTTTGATCTTGGTCCTTGTGTCCTGCCGTCAGAAACAGGGCGATGATGCGCCCCGGCCACCCAGCCTGAGCGTCAAGGCGGCCAAAGAGAGCGAGCGCGCCAAGGACGAATTGTGGCAGCGAGCCCTGGCCCACGACGCAATCGATCTGGCCCGGTTGGCAGATCGTGAAGGTGCGGGCGGACTTCTTCTGGGGTTGGAAGAGGGGGGGGCCATTGGTCTCGCGGCGCTGGAGGCGCTCCCATTCGCCGACGACGCCGAGGCCGCCTATCAGCGTCTCGGCGAAATCGTGCGACAAATCGACCCGGTCGAAACCGGTCCGGTCGTCCGAGCGATTTCGGAAATCGCCCTGCGACCGAGGAGGCAGACCGAGCCGCTCGATCCTCCAGGGCTACGTGCGTGCGCCGACGCCCTGCTGAATCTGGCGAACAAGAAAGATCTGGCGAAGTCGGTGCGTGCCCCCGCCATCTCGGCGCTTCGCCTGCTCGCGGAGCGAGGCGCTATCCGCTTCGGCGCGGTCCCCACGGACCTCGACCCGAAGTGATAGGCTCGTTCGCGGTTGGGTCCGTTGCCGGAACGCCCATGAGTCCCTACGAAAATGAGGCATTTTTTCATCAGCTGCTCGCCAAAGCGGTGGCGGCTGGCGCGAGTGACATTCATGTGAAGGTCGGCCAACCACCGGGCGCGCGCGTGCGTGGCGAGATGGTCTACTTTCGTGTCGACAAGGTCGGCCCCGCTGATGCGGAAGCGGTGGCGCGGCATCTGGTCCGCGGCGCCAGTACCCCCTGCGAGCTCGAATCGGTGCGCGAGCTCGACACCGCGTATTCGGTTCCGAGGCTCGGGCGCTTCCGGGTCAACGTCTACCGGCAACGCGGAAGCTATGCCGCCGTCCTACGCGCTATTCCCTCTCAAATTCCGAGCTTCGAGCACCTCGGCGTGGCGGTCGCTTGCCGCGATTTGGCTGAGAAAGACCGGGGACTCGTGCTTCTGGTCGGCGCCGCCGGCACCGGCAAGAGTTCCAGCCTCGCCGCCATGATTGGCCATCTCAATCGAACGGCGGCACTCCACATCGTGACGATCGAGGATCCGATCGAGTTTTTGCACGAAGACGACAAGAGCTCGATCAGCCAGCGCGAGGTCGGACTCGACACGCCGACGTTCGCTTCGGCCCTGCGCGCGGCGCTGCGCCAGGATCCCGATGTGATCCTGCTCGGCGAGATTCGCGATTCGGAAACGATGGAAATTGCGCTGATGGCGGCCGAAACGGGACATCTCGTCCTCTCCACGCTCCATACGCCGGACGTGTATCGCACCGTGCACCGCATGCTGTCGCTCTCGCCGGGCGATCCCAAGGAAGCGCGCGAGCGCATTGCCGACGCTCTGCAGGGCATCGTCGCGCAGCGGCTCGTCGCCCGAATGGACGCGCAGGGGCTCGTGCTCGCGTCGGAAGTTCTCATCGTGACGGGAACCGTGCGCGAAGCCCTGAAGCACCCCGAATCGAACCCTCCGCTGAAGGATCTGATCGAGAAAGGGGCGCACCCCTACGGCATGCAAACGTTCGAGATGCATCTGAAGCACCTGGTGTCGCAGGGCATCATCGACGCCGAGGCGGCCAGGTCAGCGGCGGGGTTTTAGCGAGTTCCATCCTCCCAAATGAGCTAAGTAGGACCCCATGGATCTCCGACATGATTTCACGCTGCCCGAGGTGAGGAAACTGCACGATCTTCCGCTCTTCGATCTGATCGATCGGGCGCGGGCCGTTCATCTCGCTCACCATCCTGCGGGTTCGGTGCAGCTCTGCACGTTGCTCAGCGTGAAAACGGGGGGGTGCCCCGAGGACTGCGCGTATTGTCCGCAGTCGAGCCATTACCAAACACCGGTGTCGGGTGAAAAGATGCTGTCCGTCGACGAGGTGCTCGATGCCGCCGAGAAAGCCCGCGCGGCGGGCGCGACGCGGTTCTGCATGGGGGCGGCCTGGCGCGAGGTGAAGGAGGGGCCGGCCTTCGAGCGGGTGCTCGAGATGGTGCGCGGTGTCAAGCGGCTCGGGCTAGAAGCGTGCTGCACCCTCGGCATGCTGACGAGCGAACAAGCGCGGCGTCTCGGGGAGGCCGGGCTCGACGCCTACAATCACAACCTCGACACGTCCCGCGAGAACTATCGTTCGATCATCACGACGCGCACCTACGATGACCGCTTACGGACGTTGCGGTCCGTTCGCGAGGCAGGGATCACCGTCTGCACCGGAGGGATCATCGGCATGGGCGAGTCGGTCGATGACCGCTGTCGAATGTTGCTCGAGCTCGCCGCGCTCGACCCCCACCCGGAGAGCGTTCCCATCAATGCCCTGGTGCGCGTAGAGGGAACTCCGCTGGCCGAGTTGCCGCCCATCGATCCGCTCGACCTCGTACGCATGATCGCCTGCGCACGCATTCTGATGCCGAAGGCCATGGTGCGGCTGTCCGCCGGGCGCACCGAGATTCCCCGGGAGGCGCAACTTTTGTGTCTCTATGCGGGAGCCAATTCCATCTTCTACGGTGACCGGTTGCTCACCACGCCGAACCCCGAGCGAGACGACGATGCGTCGCTCCTCCGCGAAGCCGGGCTGACGGCGCTGGCTCCTACCTGACCTCGCCCTCGTTTTCGACGTGTGGCGCGTTGACAAGGGAGCGCTACCCTGGTCTAAACGAACGAGTCGCTAGGGGTGCCCACGAGGGCTGAGAGGGCCGTGAAAGTCGGCCGACCCTTTGAACCTGAACCGGATCATGCCGGCGGAGGGAAGCGGCGAGCCTGGCTCGGCGCTCCTCGAAGATAGGAGAAAGCACATGAGCCGCAATTCGAAAAATGGGCAGGTCGACCAAGAGCGACTGTCCGCCGTCAGCAGTGGGCCGCTCCCCGGTTCGCGCAAGGTCCACGTAGAGGGTTCGATCTACCCCTTCCTCCGGGTTCCCATGCGCGAGATCGCCCTCCAGCCGACCCGGGGGGGCGCGCAAGAGATCCCCAATCCGCCGGTCGTCGTCTACGACACGAGCGGCCCTTACAGCGACGTGGATGCGCACATCGACGTGCAGAAGGGGCTCGATCCCACTCGCGCCGGCTGGGTGGCAACGCGAGGCGACGTGGACGAGCTCTCCATGACGACCTCGCTGTACGGTCGCGCGCGCCGCGCCGATGCGCGCCTGCGAGGATTGCAGTTTCACCTCGATCGACGCCCGCTCGTCGCCAAGCCCGGTCGCAACGTCACCCAGCTGCACTACGCGCGCCGCGGCATCATCACGCCGGAGATGGAGTTCGTGGCCATCCGCGAGAACCAGAAGGTGCAGGAAGCGCTCGCTTTCCAGCATCGCGGCGTCTCCTTCGGGGCTTCCATTCCCCGCGTCATCACGCCGGAGTTCGTGCGCGACGAGGTCGCTCGCGGCCGCGCGATCATTCCGGCCAACGTCAACCACCCCGAGCTCGAACCGATGATCATCGGGCGAAACTTCCTGGTGAAGATCAACGCCAACATCGGCAACTCGGCGGTGTCCTCCTCGATCGAAGAAGAAGTCGAGAAGCTGGTGTGGGCCATTCGATGGGGCGCCGACACCGCCATGGATCTCTCGACGGGAGCGAACATCCACGAGACGCGCGAATGGATCGTCCGCAACAGCCCGGTCCCCATCGGGACCGTCCCCATTTACCAGGCACTCGAGAAAGTGGATGGCAAAGCCGAGGAGCTGACTTGGGAGCTCTTCCGCGACACGCTCATCGAGCAAGCCGAGCAGGGGGTCGACTACTTCACGATCCACGCGGGCGTTCGTCTGGCCTACATCCCGCTCACGGCGCGCCGGGTGACCGGTATCGTGTCGCGGGGAGGCTCGATCCTCGCCAAGTGGTGCCTCGCGCACCACGAGGAGAATTTCCTCTACACGCATTTCGAAGAGATCTGCGAGATCATGAAAGCGTACGACGTGAGCTTCAGCTTGGGAGACGGGCTTCGGCCGGGATCGATCGCCGACGCCAACGACGAGGCGCAGTTCGCCGAGCTCGCCACGCTGGGCGAGCTCACCAAGATCGCGTGGAAGCACGATGTGCAGACGATGATCGAGGGACCCGGGCACGTGCCGATGCACCTCATTCGCGAGAACATGACCCGACAGCTCGAAGTCTGCTCGGAGGCGCCGTTCTACACGCTCGGCCCGCTGACGACCGACATCGCCCCGGGCTACGATCATTTCACGAGCGGCATCGGTGCGGCGATGATCGGTTGGTTCGGTTGCGCGATGCTCTGCTACGTCACGCCGAAAGAGCATCTCGGCCTGCCCGACCGTGACGACGTGAAAGAAGGCGTGATCGCCTACAAGATCGCCGCGCACGCCGCCGACCTGGCCAAAGGCCATCCCGGAGCGCAGATGCGCGACAACGCCCTTTCCAAGGCACGTTTCGAATTTCGCTGGGAAGATCAGTTCAACTTGGGACTCGATCCCGAACGCGCACGCGCGTTCCACGACGAGACGCTGCCTGCTGAGGGGGCGAAGCTCTCGCACTTCTGCTCGATGTGCGGACCGCACTTCTGCTCGATGAAAATCACCCAGGATGTGCGCGAGTACGCCGACTCGCTTGGCCTCAAGGGGGAGGAAGGCCTACGGAAGGGCTTGGAGGAGAAGGCCGCAGAATTTCGGGAAACAGGGGCGGAGATTTATCGGTAGAGGGAAACCCCGGCCAGCCATGACCGCCGATTCCCAGCACGAGCGGCCGCCCTTGCGCCTTTTTGCGAACGGCCGCGTAAGCGCGGCCGACGCTCACCGCGCGGCGGTCGACCGGCATCTCCACGTTCTGCGAGATGGGCATCAAGACGCGTCGATCGGCACATTCGCTCGCCGGCCACTCGTCGAACGACACCGGCAACGAGGGAAACCGTGGCGTCGACCAAAACGAAGACCAAGCCGCCTCTTTGTCTGCGCAGGCCAGGCCATCTTCGCCGCACTCGCAAACGTCCGCGCCATTCGTATGCACGGAGTTCACTTGAAAGTGAAGATGAGGACCCGTTGCCCAACCCGTCGAACCCGCATGAGCGAGCGGCTGACCTTGCCGCACCCGTTCACCGCAGCGAACGTTGGGGCTGAGCGTGTGCCCATCGAGATGCAGGTACACCGAGGCCGTCCCGTCTCCGTGGTCGACGACGATGTAGTTGGCGAAATCGACACACGCCGAGCTCTGGCATCCGGCGTGGCTGCTCATCTTCACGTGCGTCACGACGCCTTCGCGAGCCGCGCTCACGCCGAAGCGCGAGCCGTTGGCGAAGTCCCACGCGTGCTTGCCGCTGCCGACGTGATCGGCGTAGGACGAGTCGTTGCAGTCCTGGGTGAGCTCCATCGACAGGCCGGGTGCCCAAGGAAGCCTGTACGGTCCTGCACTCGCACTGGTGGTCCAGAGAGCAACGATGGCGCTGGCAAAGGCGGCGGTTCGGGCACTCCTCATCCGACCAAAGTAGGTTAGCTCAGACCTTCGACCCAGCCAGCCGAGAAATCACCACACAATGACTTTTTTTCGGACCCTGCCGAAATGAAGTAGAGTCCGCCCGCTCGAATGCCACCGACGGTGACCCTCCTACGCGGGGACGGAATTGGTCCCGAAGTGATCGACGCCGCGGTACGTGCGGTCGAGGCCACCGGCGCGAGCATTACCTGGGAGCCGATGGATGCCGGCGCGGGCGCCATTCCGAAGCACGGCGCGCCGCTGCCCGAGGCGACGCTCGCCTCGATTCGGCAAACGCGGATGTGCCTGAAAGGGCCCCTGGCCACCCCGATCGGCATCGGGTACCGCAGCGTCAACGTCGCCCTCCGGCAGGAGTTCGACCTTTACGCCAACGTACGGCCGGCGCGATCGTTCGCGGGGCTCGTGACCCGCTACGAAAAAGTGGATCTGGTCGTCGTTCGCGAGAATACGCAGGGTGAATACTCGGGCATCGAGCACTTCATCGACCCCACCCGAAACGCTGCCGAATCGATCTCCATCATCACCCGCTTCGGGTCCGATCGGATTATCCGCTTCGCGTTCGAGTACGCCCGCGCGCACGAACGCAAGCGAGTGACGCTCGTTCACAAGGCCAACATCCTCAAGATGACGTCGGGACTTTTTCTCGAGGTCGGCCGCGAGATCGCCCAAGGTTATCCCGACATCGCGTTCAACGACATCATCGTCGACAACTGCGCGATGCAGCTCGTTCGCGATCCCACCAAGTTCGACGTCATCGTCACGACGAACCTTTTCGGCGACATCCTGAGCGACTTGACCGCGGGTCTGGTGGGCGGCCTCGGGCTCGCGCCGGGGGCCAACATCGGCGAGCATGCTGCCATCTTCGAAGCGGTCCACGGCACCGCGCCGGATCTCGCCGGCAAGGGCGTAGCGAACCCCATCGCCGCCATGCTGGCCGGCGCGATGATGCTCGAGCGGCTCGGCCAGAAAGACTGCGCCAATCGTCTGGAGACGGCCGTGCGCCGCACCGTCGAAAAAGCCAAAGACCTGACGCCCGACCTCGGCGGCTCCAGCACCACGCAGACGTTCACCGACCGCATCATCGCCGAAATGGAATCGTCTTAGCATTACTGCCGCAGTCTTGGCATCGGCAGATCACGATCTGGAGATTCGGCGCCGACCCAACGCAAACTACGGCGAGGCCGTCGGAGTCACCCCGAATACGAAACGAGCCGCGACGCCCTGGCCAGCCTCGCTCCGCAACACCGAGAAATCCGCCTGTTCGGTCAGTTTGAGTGGGATTATGGCCGCTCCGACGATCGATCTGGTAGCGGAAATCTGCGGCAGCAGTGTTAGCGCCGCCGCCTCGCTCGCCTTCCCTGAGGCGCCTCGCTTCGCCGAGAGGTGGATTTGAACAGGGAGGCGGTGAGGCGAGGAGATTTTTGGGTGAAGGATCTCCGTGGCTCACCGGGTGGGGAGGGAGGCGTTGGCGGAGGCGACGAGGCGCTCGACGGTGATGCGGCGTACGGGGATGCCGCCGCGGTGGACGTCGACGTGCCAGGCTGCATCGATGCGGCGATGCGGCATCGCGGTCCCTACTTCTCCGAAGCGATCGTCGGATACGTAGAGGACAACCGGGGCTCGCTCCCAGATCGAACGGGGGAGCCAGCGGGAGAAGTCGTCGGGAATGTCCGCTTCGCATCCGACGAGAACCGAGCGCGGGAGCGCGGCGTGCACCTGGGCACAGACGGTCCAATGAGAACCCACGACGATGGGCGGCGGAGCTTCCAGGTCGAGCGACTGCGCGAGTGCGCGCTTGATGAGAGGCAGGCCGGTGTGCCAAGCGTAAAGGTCATTGGCGAGATCGTATCGGGCGACGTACCGGGAGCCGAGCAGCTTGGGTGAGAGGGGCATCAGCACCCAGAGGTGAACGGCGGCGACCGCAAATACACCGACCCCCGCGGAGAGACGCGCGAGCACCGGGCTGATGATGGGCGCGCCTGCCGCTTGTTCGGACCGCCGGGCAAAATGAAGAGGAAGTGCGAGATAAAGCGGCGCGACCCAGTGCGGTTCGGCAACGCGCGATAAGCAAGCCAGCACGACGAGCGGCACCGCGGTCACCGTCACCGACCACAAGAGCGACGACACCACGTCGTCGCGACGCCGTGGATGGAGGTCGCGCGCGACTTGGATCCCTGCCCATAGCAGTGGCGGCGTGACGTAGAGAAGCTGTCCTCCGAGAAGGGCGGCCATATTGCGCAGCGACAGGCCGGCGCCTTTTTGGGTCTCGACGAGGCGATGACGGAGCATCGGAAAGCCCCGCTCGATCTCGTCGAGTACGATGGGTGAAAAAAGCAACAGCGCGAGGACCAAGCCGCCCCAGGGGGCCAGCGTTGCGCGATGAGCGCGCGCCGGCTTCGCAGCCCAGGCCATCGCGAGCCCGACGAGAAGCAGCACGCCACTGGCCTTGCTGTCGCATGCGAGCCCGGTCGCGAAGCCGCTCACCAGCGCAGACACGAGCGCACGAAACGATCCCGCTTGCGCGCGAAGTGCCCATGCGCTCGCACCCACCGCCACGTACCAGAGGATCATGAGCGGCAGGTCCGGCGTCAGGCCGAAGAGCCCCACGCTGATTTCGGGCGCCAGCATCAACGCGACGGCGGCGAACGCCGAGGCTGTCCAGGATGCGCCGGCGGCTCGCGCCGCGAGCGCTCCCACCCAGGGGGCGGCGGTCGATAGCAGTGCGGTGCCGATGTGAGCGGCGAAAGGTGAGGGGGCATCCCCGCGCCCGAGCATCCGGGCGACGACGCCGATGAGCCCTGGATGGTCGAGGTAAACGGGTTGGGGGTGGCGCGCGTAGCAAGCGTAGAGCGCTTCGGCATCGCCGAAGCCGAGACGCTCGGCCGCATAGAGCCGCAGCAGCAAAAGGACGAGGCTGGCGGCCATCGCCGCCACCAGGACGCCGCGCCTCATGCTCGTTCGACCCGAGCCGGTAGCTCCTCGTGAAGTTCGTCGGGCCGGAGCCACTCCTGCGCGAGGCGGGCGATGCGTTCGTAGCTGGTTCGTGAGCTCGCATCCTGGCCGGAGTAGGCGAGGCGACGTCGTAACTCCTCTGCCGAGGCTTGGAAGCTATCCCCGCGTTCGAGAACGAGAGCGACCTCGCGGGCCATCCGCCGCGCTTCGACCTGTTCTTGAACGAGCTCGGGATATTGGCGCGAACCGAGCAGGATGTTGGGAAGGCCGATGAAGGGGGTGCGGATGAGACGGCGCGCCAACGCCGCGCTGAGCGGCGACATTCGATACACGATCACTGGGGGCGCACCGGCGAGTGCACTCTCGAGCGTCGCGGTTCCGGAGGTGACGAGCGCAGCATCGAAGGCTCGAAGCCACGGGATGGCGCTTGCCCCCGGTGCGACGTCGATCACGGCGACTCCCGCGGCGGCAGCGATCGCGCCGAGCCGCCGACGGCTGGCAGCATCCAGCGAGGCTGCGGCGATGAGACGGGCCTGCACCGGCGTACCCCTCCGGGCGAGCTCGCGAACCGCTCCGATCATCGCCGCTGCATGTCTGGTCACTTCGTGGGCACGGCTACCCGGCAAAAGGGCGACACATGGCGTTCCGCGGTCGAGCCCGAGCTCTGCCCGCGCTGCCACACGTTCCGGCAACACGACGTCGAGCGCCGGGTGGCCGACATAATGCGCGTCGACGCCCGCTTCGCGCCAGAGACGTTCCTCGAAAGGCAGAATCACCGCCAGGCGGTCGAGCGCTCGGGAAATGCTCCGCATGCGGCCGCGCCGCCACGCCCAGACCTGGGGCGCCACGCACCACAGCACCGGTATTCGACGTCGTCGCAGATGGCGCCCGAGCCGCGCATTGAACTCGGTGTAATTCACGAGTGCGGCGGCTCGGGGACGCTCGAGGCGAGCCGAGCTGGCGAGCTTTGCATATGCAGACACCACGGCGGGCAGACGCGCGGCGACCTCGGTGAATCCCATGGCAGCCGACCTTCGAAGGTCCGCGACCAGCTCGACGCCCGACTGCTCGCATGCCGAACCCCCCATGCCAAAACAGCGTACACCCTGCGGCAGCAAAGCTCGCGCGATTCCGCCAGCGATGCTGTCGCCCGACGGTTCTCCGGCCACGAGCAGCAGGGCGGGGCCATGGCTGGAAGGTGCGGTACGCGCGCACATTCACCGAGGCGACTCCGACTCGGGGTTCGCGTCGCCGGTACTTCCATGGAGCGGGGCATCGGCAAGCAGTGTGGACAGGATCGCTCCGTAGCGAGCGATGCGTCGAGGTCCCATGCCCTTGACGCGCGCGATGGCGTCGGCGGCGTTCGTCTCGAGGGCCACGAGTTCAGCCAAGCAGTGGCCCGGCAACACGACTTGCTCATCGACCCCGCGTGCCGCTGCTTCTTTACGCCTCCAATTCGAGAGGCGCTTCTCGCGCGAACGACGCGCAGCCAAAAGGGCCCTGTCCGGCCTGGCGCCATTCGACCATTCGCCTGGCGGGACCGAGCCGTCCGCCTGACCGGCGAGAATTGCCCCGACGAAACGCGGCGCGACGTTCAACAGGCGCTCCGAAATCCCTCTCGGTGCGCTCTCCAGCTCGCGCACCGTCGCAGGCTTGCGTTGGGCCAGCCATAAGAGCACGTCATTTCCTACTACCTTGAAAGGCGGTTGGTCCCACAGCGCGGCGAGCTGCTCGCGCTCCTCGACCAACCGCCGCAAAACAGCAAGGCTAGGGCCATCGAGTGATTCCGCCCCCTTGATGCGCAGGTAGGCGGGGCGTCTCTCGCGCGGCGGCGCCAAGGCAGCATCGTACTTGAACTCGCATTCCGCGATGACTTCCTCTTCGATGTCGAGAGAGCGCGCGTGCGCGGAAAGCTTTTCGTAGAGCGCTGCGAGATGACGCACGTCGGTCGCAAGATATTCGAGCTCGACTGGGCGAAGGGGCCGGCGACTCCAATCATGCTGCTGCAGTTCTTTCGGTACGACGAGGCCGAGCTCCGACGAGAGCAGAGATGCCAGCCCGGTCGACTTGCGTCCGAGCATCCGGGCGAGCACCGAAGTGTCGCGTAAGTTGGCGAGAACGATGCCCGCCTCGGCCAGGAGCTTGATGTCGAACGTGAAATCGTGCAGGACTTTGATCGGACCCTCGGCACTGAGCAGAGCGCGGAGCGGCGCTGGATCGAGCGCCAGGGTATCGACGATCGCGATGTGGGTCTCACCGTCTTGCTGCCACGCGAGTTGCACCGTGCAGAGGCGAGACCGATACGCGAAGAGGCCGTTTCCTTCGACGTCGACCGCCAAAAGCGGCGCGGCCGCCGCTGCTTCGACGACGCGCGCGAGGTTCGATCCGCCGGTGATGACCTGAGGCGCGCTCGACATCTCACGCCCTGGCATCATGCCACCCCGCGGGATTGCCGATCGTGATCTGTCATAGCCAAGATCTGACCCAGTCGTGCTAGGTACGCTGTTTTCGCGCCGCCCAGAGTGTCAACCCGAAGACCGCGACGACCATCATGCCCCCGCTCGTGCGGCGGCCGATGGGTGCGGTCGAGCACCCCTTGTGTGCGGCACTTCCGCATTCATCGGAGAAACCATGGCGGGGCGTGCAGGCGTTGTCGGCGGCGTCGCGTCCTTGGGCATAAATCGCGCAGACGCCGGCAATGTCATCAGCTTCGAGGGTGCGAAACACGTCGGAACCCATTCGATAGACGCTATTCATGGTCGGGCAGTCGAGACCGTCGGCCGAACAGACTTGCGTAGAGTGCGCGAGACCCAAGAAATGGCCAACCTCGTGCGTGAGGATCGAGGGCAAGTCGAAAGCGTTCTCCGGCACCGGTGTGTCGGTGGAAAGGAACGTTTTGCCCGCTGCCGTGAGGTGGGAGTTGAGCTCGATATCGGCGTCGTAGAGCTCTCCCGTATTGACGTTGAACGTGACGGTGGTCAGCGCGAGCGTATTCGAACCCGCCTTTTCGATCCAGGCATCATCGCGAAACACGATGAGGTTCGCGTTGCCCCCCGTCGCGTGCTCCTGGTCGTTGTACTCGTGCTTCGAGCAGCCGACGGGACCGAGGTTGCGTACCTCGAACGAAGGCGGCACGCCGGTACCCGGACAGGTCACCGTGCTCCACGTCGCAATCGCCGTGTCGGCGCTCGCCAACGCCTGCGCGTAATCGGTCCACATCGACGCGTCCTGTTGGACGTCGTACGTGATGCAGCTGACGGGCCAGTAGAGCTGCTGGCCTTCGGTGACGCAGCCCTCCGCCGGTTGGCTGCAACTCTCGCAGGTGGTCGTGCGACAGAACGCGGAGCTGGTCTCGCTCCAGGTGGATGCGAGCAACACGAGAGCGATGGCGCAGCCGCGGACGCTACGGAGCATGGGCGCGCCGCTCGGCGATGATGAGCTTGGCGGCATCGTCGAGTGTACGACCGGCAAGCACCAATCGCGCGGGCGGGTTTGGCGCGGCGAGCAAGTCGGCGCGCGCGATCAACCGTCCCATGCCGGCGGGCGGAAGAAGCTTGGCCACCCCTCCGCCTTCGGCCAGCTGCAGTGGGAAGTGCCCCTGAGACATGCCGACGACGGCGTGGGTGCCGTCCGAAAGGTTGCGCAGGAACAAGAGCCCCGCTTTACCGATGGTCAACACCGCTTCGCCATCCACGTGCTGGCCGATGTCGCCGACTTCTCCGCCCAGCGTGCGGATCCAGACGTCGGCCGGGGCACGCCCGTCGATGAGCCGATCCACCCGCACCCGGGTGAAGGTCACGATCCGTCGCCCGCGCCCGTCGTTGTCCTGCCAGACGGAGGTGCTCTCCAAGGGGGTTGCGGCAACGACGAGGGTTGACTTGGAGACCAACTCCGCCACGCTAAGCTCCACGAACGTCGAGGCCGAGGCGCTGCGAGGCCATCGGGACAACTGCATCCCATCAGGAGCCGTAACGAGCATGGCGAAGGCAAAGCAGGCAAGGCGGAGGCGCACGTGGGGAGGTTAGCACACGGCATCTTTCGAGCCGCACCCTTTCGCGGCTTGCCGTTTGATTCAGGGGCCCGAGGTGGGTATTAGACACGGAGCTCCGGCATGGTCGACTCTCTGAACGCGCCGCTCCTCGAGACGGTCGCCCCGAATCTGGTGCCCGAGCTCCGGGCCTATCTCGAGCGCCATCGGGCGGAGCTCGGGCGCATGCTGGACAACGAGCCGGAGGCCGGCGTGGCCCTCAGCCGCCGCCACGCCAAGCTCATGGATGGGCTTCTGACCGCGCTCTATCCGGCGGCTTTTGCGACCATGAAGCAACAGAAGCGCTGGTCGCCGGTTCTTCTTGCCGCCGTGGGGGGGTACGGACGTGGCGTGGTCGGCCTCAAGAGCGATCTCGACGTGCGTCTGCTGACGACGCAATCCCCCGAGCGCATTCGACCCATCGCCGAAGCGCTGCTCTACCCGCTGTGGGACGCCGGCGTGAGCATTGGTCACCAGGTGGTCAGCGTCACCGACGCTATCAACACCGCCCGCGCGGACTTACCGAGCGCCACGGCCCTGCTGGACTGGCGCCCCATTGCCGGAGACGTCGCCGCCGGGCAGATGCTCGAGGAGCGGGCATTCAGCGGTATTTTCAGCGACGGCGAGCTGCACACGTTCATGAAGCGTCTCGAATCGGAGGTGGTCGAGCGCCATCAGCGGTTCGGCGCCTCGGTCTATCTTCTCGAGCCGGACGTCAAGAACGGGACGGGGGGGCTGCGCGACCTCGACATCGCGCTCTGGGCGGCCCGCGCACGCTGGCGCGTCAGGAGCTTTGCCGACCTGGTTCGGCTCGGCGTGCTCCTGCCCCGTGAGGCCAACGAAATCAACGCCGCGAACGACTTTCTCTGGACCGTGCGCAACCACTTGCATCATCACGCCGGCCGGCGCAGCGACAGGCTCACCTTCGAAGAGCAGGAGACGGTAGCCCACGAGATGGGCTACCACGCGCGCCTAGGCAAGGTGTCGGACGCGGCGGTCGATCTATCGGGACCCATGGTCGAGACGTTCATGTCCGATTACTACCGGCATGCCCGCACGATCACCCGCGCGCGCGAGCAGATCATCAGTCGCGCCACGCCCCGCGTGGGGCGCAAACGCCCGCACGAAGAAGACCTCGGCCACGGTCTTCGCACGTTCGACGGACAGATGACGATTGCCGACCCCGGGGAGCTCCTCAAAGATCCGGCGCTCGCCCTTCGCCTTTACGCCGCGGCCATCGCTCGTGCGATGCCGGTCCTGCCTTTCGCGCGGGATGCCATCGCGCGGATTGCCCGCGACCCGAACTTCGGCGTCGAGCTCCGCGCCAACGCAGAAGCGGCGGCACTCTTCGTTCGGCTCGTTTCGACGGCGCAGGAAACCCGGCTCAAGCAGGGTTCGGTTCTCGCCGAGCTGCACGACGTCGGCCTGCTCATGGCCATGATTCCCGAGTTTTCGCCGGTCGTCGGACGCGTGCATCACGACCTCTATCACGTGTACACGGTCGACGTGCATTCGGTCGCAGCCGTCGATCGGTTGCGCGCCTTGGTTCGCGGCGATCTGGCGAATCAGTACCCCCTCGCGTGTCGGCTCGCCGCCGAGGTCACCCGGCCGGCGGTGCTGTCCCTCGCCACGCTGCTGCACGACGTCGGCAAGGCCATCGGCGGCAAGGATCACTCGCGGCGAGGCGCCGACATGGCCAGGGACATTCTCGGCCGCCTCGGGCTCGCCTCCGAAGACGCCGACGAGGGCTGTCACCTCATTTTGCAGCACCTTCTCATGTACCACGTGGCAACCCGCCGCGATCTCGAGGATCCGGCCACGGTAGCCGAGTTTGCCCGCGAGGTGCATGGTCGGGAGGGACTGCGCGACCTCTATCTTTTGACGGTGGCCGATCTGTCCACCACCAGCCCCACATCGCTGACCACCTGGAAAGCGCGAATGCTCGATGATCTTTTCCTCGCCACCGACGCCATGTTGTCCGGTCAACCGGTCGACGAAGGTCGGGTGGCAAGGGTGCGCGAGCAGGTCAGCAAAGAATGGAAGGACGCAGCTTCGATCGCATTCTTGGACGAGTTTCTGGGGAGCATGCCCGAGCGCTACCTCTTGTCGAACTCGTCGGCCGAGATCGCTGCCCATGCTCGTCTGGCGCGCGGCGAGGGGCACGCCGTCACGGCCGGACTCGTTCCTTCGCGCTATCCCGAGGCCGCCGAGCTGTGCATCATCGCCCCCGACCGCCCGGGGCTTCTGGCGGCCATGACCGCGGCGATCGCGGCGAGCCGGCTCGAGGTCCACAAGGCGCAGATCCATTCGCGCACGCTTTCGGATGGATCGATCCAAGCCGTCGACCTTTTCTGGGTGCGCGACCGCGTCGACGGGGCAGGGGGCGCAGCTCGCGCGATGCCCAAGCTCGAACGTGACCTCCGAAGCGTCATCACCGGCCAGATTCGCCCTCGTGATCTCGCGGCTGGTCGGGGCGCCTCTCCCTGGGCGGAGCGCCCGGCGCCGGCGGTGACGACCGAAGTGTCGATCGACAATCGAGCCTCCGTTCGTCAGACCGTCATCGAGGTGCTCACTCGCGATCGGCCGGGTCTGCTTTTCACCCTGGCGGATGCACTGCACGAACTCGGACTATCCATCGCTCTTGCCAAAATCAACACCGAGGGCCACCGGGTTGCCGACGTGTTCTACGTAACGGAAGCCGACGGCTCGAAGATTGACCCCGGGCAGCGAACGCAAGACATTCGAACGCGTCTCATCAGTGTACTGGACGACCTCGCGAAGGAGGGGAGACACACATGAAGGCTGCTCTTGCGTCGATCGCGCTCGCCGTTGTGCTTTCAGCATGTGGCAGCAGCACCCCCAGCCCGAGCTCGCCTCCGCCGGCGAGCACGTCAGCCACGCCGCTCCCGCCCAGCATGGCGGGCGGCTCTTCGTCTCCGAGCTCGGGTTCCTCTGCCGCAGAGAAGGGCGGGCCGGAGGTCGATCGCGCGGTTGCTGCCATCAAAGCCGGCGACTTCCGCAGTGCGAAGGGGGCGCTCGAGCAGGCGCTGCACAAAAACGCGAAGAATGGCGCGGCGGCCTACTACATGGGTGTCGTCCTCGAAAATCTCGGCGACAAGCCCGGCGCGGAACTGAAGTACAAGGACGCGATGACCTACGCCCCGGAGATTGCGGAAGCCGCGGTCAACCTGGGCGCGCTCTACCTCGATCAGAGCAAATGGGACGAAGCCATCGGCGTGACCCAGAAAGGGCTCGCCAAGCGCCCCGACGACCCCGCGCTTCACGCCAACATGGCGGTCGCTTTGCGCGGCAAGGGGGACAAGGACGGCGCCCTCGCCGAGTACGAGAAGGCGGTCAAAGTCGTGGGTGACAACCCCGAGCTTCGCTTCGCGTACGGCTCGCTCTTGCTCGAAGTGGGCAACAAAGCCAAGGCAGCGGCCGAGCTCAAAGCGGCGCTCTCGTCAGCGGGCTCGAACCGCGCGCTGCTCGCGTCGATCGGCCGCCTGCTCGGAACAGCGGGCGCTTATGCCGACTGCGTTTCCGCGCTCGACAAAGCCATCTCCGCGGGCGATGACCCCGAGCTTCGAGTTCGCCGCGGTCTCTGCCGGCACTCGATGAAAGACGAGGCCGGTGCGAAGTCGGACTTCGAGGCCGCCACCAAGCTCGACCCCAAATTCGGCCCCGCCCACTACTACCTCGGCGAGGCGCTGCTCGCTTCGGGGCAAGCGGCGCAGGCCGCCAAAGAATTCGACGCCGCCGCCTCCCACGCCCCGCAGAGCGAGCTCGGCAAAAAAGCCAAGGACCAAGCCGAAGCCGCCCGCAAACAGGCCAAACGCTCCGGCGGCCGGTAACGACATTCTACCGCCCTCTAAGATTCACAGGGAGGCGGGGAAGCGGGGAATTTTTGGGGTTCGCGCTGTCCTCACAGGATAGGCGCGTCGCGCCGTGTTCATGGGCAACATGACGCCCCAACAACCAAAAATCCCCGCCTCCCGCCTCCCTGTGAGAAGGGCACAGTGCGGTATTTCGGTGTGACTGGGCGAAAGGGTAGTTAGGGGGTGCGGAGAATGAGGTCGAGAAGGCGGTCGAGCTCGTCGAGCGACCCGTAGCGTACGGCGATTTCGCCCTTTCCGGCGTGGTCATGTACTTCGACGCGCGTACCCAAATGCCGCGTGAGGCGCGCTTCGAGATCGCGAGTGGACGCGCTCTTCTTGCTTGCGCCGCCCTCGGGGGATGCGTCGCTCGTTTTTTTCCTTACGCGCACCAGGCGTTCGGTCGCGCGCACCGAAAGGGCGCCTCGCAAGACCTTGTCTGCGAGTGCCTCGATCAGTTTGGCGTCGCTCGCGCCGAGAAGCGCTCGCGCGTGCCCCTCGGAAAGGGAACCCTCGATGACCATCTGGCGAACGCGCGGAGGGAGCTTCAAGAGTCGCAGACTATTGGCAATCGTCGCGCGATCTTTGCCGAGGCGATCGGCGAGCGCTTCTTGCGTGTAGCCGTGTTCACGCACGAGCCGGTCCAGCGCTTCGGCGAGCTCGACGGGATTCAAGTCTTCGCGCTGAACGTTCTCGATCAGAGCCAGTTCGAAGGCATCGCGCGGCGACACGTCCTTCACGACCACCAGCAGCTCGCGGAGTCCCGCACGCTGCGCCGCGCGCCAGCGCCGCTCGCCGGCGATGATCTCGTACGAATCGATGGTCGAGGCTCCCGCCGCGGCGCGACGCACCACAATCGGCTCGAGCACCCCGTGCTCACGAATGGATCGCGCAAGCTCCTCGAGCTTCTCGTCATCGAAGCGTTGACGCGGCTGCCCCTTGCGCGGAACGATTCGCTCGATAGGGCAGACGAACACCGGTTCTTTTCCGGTGCTGGCGCTCGCTGTTCCCGGCGCATCGGGCAGGAGGGCGTCGAGACCGCGCCCGAGCGCTCGGCGTTTTTCCGGCGGTGTCATCGACCTTCCGCCTCGATGACTTCGCGCGCGAGCGACAGATACCCTTGGGCTCCCTTCGACTGCGCGTCGTAAAGCAGCACGGGCTTGCCGTGGCTCGGAGCCTCGGAGAGCCTGACGTTGCGGGGAATGATGGCTTCGAACACGTGAAAATGCCGCCGCACTTCGCCGGCCACCTCGTGCGACAGATTGTTCCGCGGGTCGAACATGGTGAGCACGATGCCTTCGACGGAAAGAGCAGGATTGTAAGTGGCTCGGACCCTGTCGATCGTGGCCATCAAGTGGGTGAGCCCCTCCAGCGCGTAATACTCGCACTGGAGGGGAACGATGACCCGATCCGCGGCGACCAGCGCGTTCAGCGTCAACAGGCCGAGCGAAGGAGGACAATCGATGAACACGTATTCGTATTCTCCGCCGAGTGCTTGCAGCGCCTTTCGCAGCCTTTCGGCGCGGTCGGCAAGATCCACGAACTCGATCTCGGCCCCGGCCAAGTCCTGCGTGGCGGGAATCACGTCGAGCGTCGGAATGTCGGTCTTGACGATCACCTCGTCCAGAGTCGCCTTGCCGATCAGCGCCTCGTAAAGGCTGCGCTTGACGGTCCGGGGCCGGATTCCGACCCCGCTCGAGGCATTGCCCTGGGGATCGGCATCGATGAGCAGCGTGCGTTTCTCGGCCGCGGCCACGCTCGCCGCGAGATTGACCGCCGTCGTGGTCTTTCCTACCCCCCCTTTCTGGTTGGCAACGACGACAATTTTGGGGCGAGTACGCATTGCTTGGGGTAGCGGGCTAGGTACCGCTTGTGCCCTCGAGGCTCAAGGAAGAGTGCGAGGGACCCCTCACGAATTCCTAGGCCGCTTTGCGGCGCCGCCTTCTCGGCAGCGCTTTTCTTGTGTTCTCCCCCACATGTAATACTATGTCGTTAGATGTAGGTGTGAGTGGGTGACCTTAGCAGCCGGGGCCGAAGGCCGGCGTCGAGCAACAACCAATGACCCGTCGATTCGACCTCCAGCGTGCCCTGCGGATCTCCAGCCCGACGGCTGTCGATCGTGTCGTCTCGTCGATCTTTGCGCCCCCCGTGGTGGCCTCGTGCTTCGCCGAAATCGTGACGCTCGGGCCTTCGAAGCAGCCGGCCGCAATCGGAGAAAGCGGGATGTCGCACCTCGGGCGCTGCGGCACCGACGCGCATTTTAGAAGCTGCGCTGCGTTTCCAGCGCAACTTCCGCCGTGTGACACAAGTGGAGGACGGGATGGGATTGCCTAGAAGCTATCGGACCATGGAAGAATTCGAACGGGAAGAAATCAGACCAAGTTTTCGGATCGGCTTCTCGATCGACGATCTCGAGGAGAGCTCGTTCGAAGCTGACCTCGGGCTCGGCACCGAACAAAATGAGTTCGAGCTCGATTGCATCGACGCCGGCGACGAGCAAGCGGAAGAAGACGAGGAGGACGAGGACGACGACGATCTTTGAGCATTCCGCGCGCCAAACGTAGGTCCCTCCCGGGACTCGAGCCCCGCGTCACGCCTCGACGCGGGGCTTTTTTTCGGGCGGGCGAACCATGGCTCGACGGGCTATCCTTGACGTGTCGTTCGGGGCATGTACTTTCTGCCGCCCCGGGCGCGGAGCGCGTCCCCCACGGCTGATGCCGTGGCCAACGTGAGAGCCCACATCCATGCAGGTCAATGTTCAGCAGCTTTCGCCGGTTCTAGTGGAGTTTCAGGTCGAGATCCCGGCCGAGCGCGTGAAGAGTGAAGTCGACAAAGCGTACCAGGCGCTGCAACGGACTGCCCGCGTCAAGGGGTTCCGTCCCGGAAAAGCGCCCCGCGACATTCTCACCCACCTGTTCGGTGAACGGGTCACGCTGGACGTGACGCGACGGCTGGTCGACGACACGCTCGCCAAGGCGCTGTCGGACAAAAACATCCAGCCGCTGTCGCAACCCAATGTCGAGCCGCAGAAGCTCTCGACGGGCACGAACTTCTCTTACAAGGCGCGCTTCGAAGTTCGCCCCGAGATCGCGTCCGTCAAGTACGACGGCTTCGAAGTAAAACGGCCGAGCATCGCGGTCACCGAGCCGATGATCGAGGCCGAGCTCGAGAACCTTCGCAAGGCACACGCCATCGTTTCCGCCCCCGCTGAGCCGCGGCCCGCGCGCAAAGGCGACGCGATCGAGATTTCTTTCACGATCGAGGTCGCGGGCAAGAAGGTGCCCGAAGCGTCCTCGGACAACGTGCAAGTCGAGCTCGGTGGCGGCCAATTCTTGCCCGAGCTCGAGGAAGCCATCCTGGGCGCGAGCCCCGGGGAAGAGAAGGACGTATCGCTCACGTTCGCAGCGAACCATGCCCGCCCCGACTTTCGCGGAAAACCTGCGCTCTTTCACATCAAAATCAAAGAAGTGAAAGAAAGAGTGCTGCCCGATCTCGACGACGACTTCGCCAAGGACCTCGGCACGTTCCAGACGCTGACGGAGCTGAAAGATGACATCAGAGGCAAGCTAGAAAAGATCATGAAGCAAAGGGCCGAGGATGCGGTTGCCGAGCAGCTCGTCGGCAAGTTGGTGGAGGCCAACCCCATTCCGTGCCCACCGAGCCTCGTGGAGCAGCAGTGCCAGTTGATGGAGCAGGAAATTGCCCAGCAGGCGCGCCGCAGCGGCGAGCCGGTCCCGCGCCACGAGGAGCTTCATGCCCGGGTCCACGCGGACTCGGAGGTGAAGGTGCGGGCGGGCCTTTTGATGGCCGAGATCGCCAAAGAAGCTCAGATCAAGGTCACCGACGAGGACATCGAGAAGGGGCTGACCGAGCTGGCTGAGCAGATGGGCAAACAGGTCGCCAAACTCAGGGTGGAATATCGTGACCCGAAGAAGCGAGAAATGCTGGTCGGCATGATCATCGAAGACAAGATCCTCGACATCATCGAGTCGAAGGCGAAGATTACAGAAGCTTGAAGCGCAGGCGGGCCGCAGGCCGCGCCGAGTCACTCAAAGGAGCCCCCATGTCGCGACGACCCGAAAATCCCAAACAAGCCATCGAGCTGCTCGAAAAAGCCGAAGGCCGCGCCGACCTATTCGTGACGGCGCGCGATGCGCTGCCCGCCGACGCCGCGCGGGATTTCATTCCCTATCCCCAAGTCGTCGAGACGACGCACCGCGGTGAGCGCAGCTGGGATATTTTCAGCCGATTGCTCAAGGACCGCATCGTTTTTCTGGGGACAGAAGTCAATGATGACGTCGCCAACATCATCGTCGCCCAGCTCCTCTTTTTGGAAAGCGAAGACCCCGACAAGGACGTGCAGCTTTACGTGAATTCTCCGGGAGGCGTGGTCACGGCCGGCCTCGCGATCTTCGACACGATGCAATACGTGAGGACGCCGGTTTCGACGATTTGCATCGGGCAGGCGGCCTCGATGGCGGCGATCCTCTTGGCGGCCGGCCAGAAGGGCAAGCGTTTCGCGCTTCCGAACGCCCGCATCATGATCCACCAGCCGATGGGGGGTGCCCGCGGCCAGGCAACCGATATCGAAATCCAGGCTCGCGAAATCCGCCATATGAAAGATGTGCTGACGGACATCCTGGTCCAATCGACCGGCAAGGCCCGCGATGACATTACGCGCGATATCGACCGCGACTTCTACTTGTCGGGCGCCCAGGCCAAGGAGTACGGCCTCATCGATGAGGTTTTCCGCAGGGGCGCGGTGCGCGCCTGAGCAGGGGTCTCGTGCCGCCGCGCGTTGCCCTGCACGCACTCATATCGGGCGGACCCTGGCAGTCGATGTGGGGCGATCCGGGGGGTCTACCCCCCCAATTACAGCGTTTGAGACCACTGCCGTTAGCTTGCGGTGCCATGGCGGGAGCACTAGACTCGACGCAAGAAGCTCTTGGCAGGCGGGCACCTTTGGTTTGAGGGCTAGGAAGTGGAGCGAAGACGAGACGACCACCAGAGCGGGAATCTGAGCTGCTCCTTCTGCGGGAAATCGCAGAAAGAAGTCAAGAAACTCATCGCTGGCCCGACCGTCTACATTTGCGACGAGTGTATCGGGCTCTGCAACGACATCATCGCCGAAGAGGTCGAGAAGGACGAGCCGTACGCCGGCTCGACCCCGATCCCCAAGCCGAGCGAGATCAAGGTCGTTCTCGACGAATATGTGGTCGGCCAGGAGCGGGCGAAGAAGATCCTCGCGGTGGCCGTGCACAATCACTACAAGCGCATCGACTCACGCGTGTCCGCGGATGACGTCGAGTTGTCGAAGTCGAACATCCTGCTTTTGGGCCCGACCGGCAGCGGCAAAACGCTTCTCGCCCAGACGCTCGCGAAGATCCTGAACGTCCCCTTCGCGATTGCCGATGCCACGACGCTCACCGAAGCGGGCTACGTCGGTGAAGACGTCGAGAACATCATCGTGCAGCTGCTCCAGAACGCCGACCACGACGTCGAGCGAGCTCAGCGCGGGATCGTCTACATCGACGAGATCGACAAGATCAGCCGAAAGAGCGACAACCCGAGCATCACCCGCGACGTATCGGGCGAAGGCGTGCAACAGGCGCTGCTCAAGATCATCGAGGGGACGGTGGCGAACGTTCCACCCAAGGGCGGCCGCAAGCACCCCCAGCAAGATTTCTTGCAAGTCGATACCACCAACATTCTGTTCATTTGCGGCGGCGCGTTCGTCGGGCTCGATCAGATCATTCAGCGCCGCGTGGGACAGGCTGCACTCGGGTTCGGCGCCGACATCAAGTCGAAGAAAGAATTCAAGCTCGGCGAGCTGCTCGAGCTCGTGCAGCCGGAAGACCTCCTCAAGTTCGGCCTCATCCCGGAGTTCATCGGCCGGTTGCCGGTCCTCGCCACACTCCACGAGCTGAACGAGGAAGCGCTCGTCGATATCTTGACCAAACCGAAGAACAGCTTGGTCAAGCAGTTCCAGAAGCTCTTCGAGATGGATGGGGTGAAGCTGAAGTTCACCAAGGGTTCGCTGGTGGGCGTCGCGCGCGAAGCGCTGAGCCGCAACTCGGGGGCTCGCGGCCTCCGGGCCATCCTCGAGCACGCGATGCTCGACATCATGTACGACGTGCCGGGGAGGAGCGGCATCAAGGAAGTCGTCATCAACGAAGATGTCATCACCAAGCGAGAGCCTCCGCTGATCGTCTATCAGAAGGAAGCCGAGCTCGCTTGACGCGGCGCTCGGCGCCGCGGTGCTCGCGTTATTCCGGCCCTCGCTCCCTGTTGGAGTTTGAGCCGGAAACCTCAACTACCATCCATCGAGAGCCATGTTTTTCAAAAATGAAGGAGGTCCGGGAGCCAACATGAAGCGTCGCACGCTTCCACTGCTGCCGCTCAGGGACATCACGGTCTTTCCGCACATGGTCTCGCAGCTGTTCGTCGGGCGTGAGCGATCGATCAATGCCCTGAACGAAGCGATGAACCGCGACAAGGAGATTTTCCTCGCCGCGCAGAAGAACGCCAAGACCAACGAGCCCACACCGGACGACATCTTCGCGGTCGGAACCGTCGGCACGGTGATGCAGCTCCTGCGGCTGCCCGACGGGACAGTGAAGGTCCTCGTCGAAGGCAAGCAGCGCGCTCGCGTCAAGCGCTACGCCGACAGCGAAGACTACTTCCTCGTCGAAGTCGAAGAGCTCGCCGACATTTCGCAGCTGACCGTGGAGATCGAAGCCCTTATGCGGTCGTTGCAGGGCACCTTCGAGATGTACGTCAAGCTGAACAAGAAGGTCGAGCCCGAGGTGTTGATGAACGTGCAGGCGATCGACGATCCGTCGCGCCTATCGGACACCATCATCGCCAACCTGCCGACCATCAAGCTTTCCGATCGGCAAGCCCTGCTCGAGATGGAGGATGCCAAGGCTCGCCTCGAGCGCCTGTACGAGCTGATGCAGGCCGAAATCGAAATCCTGCAGGTAGAAAAGAAGATCCGCTCCCGCGTCAAGAAGCAGATGGAGAAGACGCAGAAGGAGTACTACCTGAACGAGCAGATGCAGGCCATCCAGAAGGAGCTGGGCGGCGGCGAGCGAGACGAGTTCAAGAACGAGATTCAGGAGATCGAAGAGAAGCTCAAGTCCAAGCGGATGAGCAAAGAGGCCACCGCCAAGGTCAAAAAAGAGCTGAAGAAGCTGAAGATGATGCACCCGACGAGCGCCGAGGCGACCGTCGTGCGCAACTACATCGATTGGATCTTGGGGCTGCCCTGGTATGAAAAGAGCGAAGAGCGCTTCGATCTCGAGGAAGCGGAGAAGATCCTCGACGAAGATCACTACGGTCTCAAGCGAATCAAGGAACGCATCGTCGAGTACTTGGCGGTGCAGGCGCTCACCAAGAAGCTGAAAGGCCCGGTGCTTTGCTTCGTCGGGCCTCCCGGCGTCGGCAAAACCAGCCTCGCCAAATCGATCGCCCGGGCGACCGGGCGAAAATTCGTGCGGCTCTCGCTGGGAGGCGTGCGCGACGAGGCCGAGATCCGTGGCCACCGGCGCACGTACATCGGGGCTCTACCGGGCAAGATCATCCAGAGCCTCAAGAAGGCGGGCACCAACAATCCCGTTTTCCTCCTCGACGAGGTCGACAAGATGTCGACCGATTTCCGCGGCGATCCGGCGGCCGCCCTGCTCGAGGTTCTCGATCCCGAGCAGAACCACCAGTTCAACGACCACTATCTGGATCTCGATTACGACCTCTCCGACGTGATGTTCATCACCACCGCCAATACGTTGGGCGGCATTCCATTGCCCCTGCAGGATCGGATGGAGATCATCCAGCTCAGCGGCTACACGGAATTCGAGAAACTCAACATCGCGCTCAAATACCTGGTCGTTCGCCAGAAAAAAGAGTGCGGTCTCGACGAGATCCCTTTCACCCTGTCCGAAAACGCGGTTCGCACGATCATCCATCACTACACCAAAGAAGCGGGTGTTCGGGCGCTGGAGCGTGAGATCGCGAGCGTGTGCCGCAAGGTGGCGCGACAGGTCGTGAAGGACCGCAAACAGGGGACGCTCGCGCCTTTGGATCTCGGGGCCAAGATGATTCCGAAATACCTCGGAGTGCCCAAATTCCGGCTCGGCAAGAAGGAAGAAAAAGACGAGATCGGTTTGACCAACGGGCTCGCCGTCACCCAATACGGCGGGGACCTTCTCGCGGCGGAAGTTACCGTCGTACCCGGCAAGGGCAAGCTCATCACCACCGGCAAGCTCGGAGACGTGATGCAGGAGTCTGCCCAGGCGGCGATGAGCTACGTCCGCTCGCGGTCGGTGGCTCTCGGGCTGGAGCAGGACTTCTACTCGAAGATCGATCTGCACGTGCACTTCCCCGAGGGCGCCATTCCCAAAGACGGGCCGAGCGCGGGCATCACGATCGCGACGAGCCTGGTGTCGGCGCTCATGAAGGTGCCGGTGCGGCGCGACTTGGCGATGACCGGCGAGATTACGCTGCGCGGGCGCGTGCTGCCCATCGGTGGCTTGAAGGAGAAGCTCCTGGCGGCTCACCGCGGCGGGATCGGCACGGTCATCATTCCCAAGGAGAACCGCCGCGACCTGCGAGAGGTTCCCCGGCGCGTTCTCAAGACGACGCGCGTGGTCCTCGTCGATCACGTCGACGAAGTTCTTCGCGAGGCGCTCGTCGTAGCGGATCCCGATGCTGTATTCGGGCCGCCGCGCCCGCTCATGGAGTACCGCGGCGGTGAGCTCGTCGTGAACGGTGTGCCCCCCGGTTCTTCGACCGACGACACCGATCGGCCACCCGCCGAGTCGCCCGGAGAGCAACCGGGCGCCTGAGACGACCATGGTTTTTGCGTCGTGGCGCATGTGCCACCGGCACATCTTGCGCGTCGAGCTTGCCCAGGTAATCAATAAGGATTCGAGGCACTTCGCCATCGGGCGTCGTCCGGCATGGACGATGCTACGCAGGGCGCATGAGCTCGAACATCCATTGGCGCAGCGGATCGAATCGGTGGGCGTTGTCGACGGTGCTGGCCGCGGCGTGTGCGGTCGCAGCCTGCAGCGGCTCGGACGGGGGCGGACCTCCCGGCACGGATCGCGTCGAAGGGCAGACCGAGTTCGTGTCGGCTCCTCCGTATGGCCGGAGCCCCGTCAGCTTGGGTGAGTCGACAGGATCCAGCGGGACGGGAGGACCCGCCGGGGGGACTCGGGATGCGAGCGCGACGGCCCCTCAGCGCAAGGTGGAGGAGACGGACCTCTACCGGTTGGAGGGAACCCGGCTCTATTACTTGAACGGGTACCGCGGTCTCATGGTGTTCGACGTTTCGAACGTCGACCATCCGACGCTCATCGGTCGCTCACCGATCTTCGGCTGGCCCGTCGAAATGATCGTCCGAAACGGCGTGGCGACCGTCGTCGTCGCCGACTGGTACGGACGAATGGACGACGGGATGCCTTTCCACGGTTCGATCGTGAGGGGGATCGACGCCCGCGATCCGGCCAATATCCGTGTCGTCGGCGAGGCGAAGCTCGGCGGGTGGGTGCGCGACACGCGTGTCGTCGGCGATGTCCTCTACGCCGTGAGCGAGGAATACGCATGGAGTTACGGCTGGAGCGATTATGGTGACCTCGGGGTGAGCACCACGCCCAGCTCGAAAGTGGTGGTCTCCTCGGTCAGCTTCGGCGGCGGGATCATTCGATCCACGGGGCGCTTCGAAACACCCGGCTGGGGCGGTGTGTTCAACGTCACCTCGCAGTCGATCATGTTCGCGCACGACGTGCAGCCGCCGAATACCGACCCCAATCGATACCTGCCGCCGACGCAGATGGAGCTCGACTACATCGACATCAGCGATCCGGGAGGCCTGATCGTGCCCCGGGGCAAAGTCGTCTTCGATGGTCATCTGCAGGCGTATGGGACCGACAACGGTCGATGGAACCTCGACTTCGCGGATGGGAAGATTGCCCACGTGATGGCCTGCGGATCGCAGTATTGCGGGAGCACCGAAGGGAGCCTGGCCCTGGTCACCGCCGATTTCACGAATCCCGCCGCGCCCACCCTCGCCTCGAGATTGACCATCAACTCGACGGGCTGGCTGCCGGCCGCTCGCTTCGACGCGGGAAGGATGTATCTGGCTCCCGGCGACGGCTACGACTGGGGCTACAACACCACTCGCACGACGCCGATCCAGGTCTACGACATCAGCGAGCCGACGAGCCCGCGGCTCGCAGGCCAAACCGAGATCACCGGAACGGTGTGGAACTTCACACCCGCGGGCAATCGGCTGTTTTGCCTCGGCAACGAAGCCTACAATCCACAAACCGGTACCTACGGCAGCAAGATCTCGCTGCGCTATCTCGACGTCACCGATCCGGCCCACCCCACGCTAATCGGGGCGCCGGCGACGTTCGGCGAGGGTTGGGCGTGGACGCCGGCCGCAGGAACCTTCAAGGCGTTCACCAAGAACGACATCGAAGGATTGGTCGTGTTGCCGTTCAGCGGCTGGAGCGAACAGTACGACAAGTACAACAACGGCCTTCAGCTCATCGAGTTCACGCAGAGCTCCATCCGGACCGCGGGGGCCGCCAGTACGAAGGGTTGGGTCGAACGCGGAATCTTCGTGAACGGTCGACTGGTGTCGCTCAGCGACCTCTCCCTTGCGGTGATCGACTATTCGGTGCACGACGCGCCGCGGCTCATCGCCGAGCTGACGTTGGCGCGCAACGTCATCGACGCGCAGCCCCACGGTGACACCATCGCCCAACTCTCCAGCGACTGGTGGTACCAGAACGATCAAGAACACTCCGAACTGCGCATTTTGCCCACCGCCCAGGCGGACGAGAACGTGTCCGGGCTGGCGCTCGCCGAGATCCCGATCAACGGGGTCAACGCTCGGGTGTTTCACAACGACGCGCTCTCGTACGTCGTCAGCAGCGTGCGTCACGAGGCCCCGTGCCCCTATGGAAGCACCAGCGGAGGACCCGAGCCGGGCGGGGTTGCGCAAAAGTGCTACTCGTGGGGGCAAGAAGTCCAGGTCGTGGAGTTCTCGAACGGCACGGCCAAGCTGCGCGGCAAGATCGCCCTGCCCGATTTCGGCGCGTATTGGTACGGCGGATGGGGATTCCGCGGTTGCTACATGTGGGACTGGTATGGGGGCGATGACATCGTGCAGGTGGGAGGCGACGTGCTCGCGTTCCGCCGTTGGATGCCGCAGTACTGGCCCAATGGCACCTATGCCGATGCGCTCTCCTCGTTGTGGGTGGTCGACCTTGCCAACCCCGACGCGCCGCAGATCGCGTCGACCGTCATCACGACGGACAAGGACGGCTGGTGGGGCAATATGAAAGCTATCGGCAACACGCTCTACACGACTCACTACGAGTGGTACCAGCGCCCGATGCTCTCCAACAATCAATGGGACTACTACGTCAAGTACTACCTCGATCGTATCGATCTCACCGATCGGAGCCACCCGCGGGTCGGATCCAAGATCAACGTACCCGGCATTCTGGTGGGGGGCTCGGAAAGCGATCCTTCGCTCATCTACACCATCGATTACCGCTGGTACGACAACCGCTACGGCGCCAATGAATTCGATGTGCTGCGAATCTCCGGCGATCGCGCCTACCTGCAGTCGACGCTGGCCATACCCGGCTACGTGGGCAACACCTTCGTTCGCGGCGACAAGGCATACATGTCCGTTCAGCAGTACCTCGACGACACCTACTCGAAATCGATCGTACAGCTCTATCAGCTGAATCTCGCCAACCCCCGCGCCATCGAAACGCGCGTCTCCCAGGCCCAAAAAGGCTGGGGGTGGCTGCTCGGGGTCGAGGGGGACCGCGCGCTCGTCACCTCGGGGTGGGGAGGGGATGGCGTCGACATCTACAAGCTTTCCGAAGGCGCACCGGTTTTCGACCAGTTTGCTCGAACGCTCGGGTGGGGGTCCTCTTCGATGGCGAGACAGGGTGATCAGATCTTCTTGGCGAGCGGCCACTGGGGCGTGCAAACGATCAACCTGCAGTAGCGCCCCTCAAGTAGCTCTGCTTGACCGGCTCGAGGCGGTAAGACAGACTCGTGCCCTCTTTCGCTCGGGCGGGTAGCTCAGGGGTAGAGCACTGGTTTTACACGCCGGGAGTCGCAGGTTCGAAACCTGTCCCGCCCACCATCGAGTGACTCGGCGCGGCCTTCGGCCCGCCTGGGTGACTCTCTCCAAAACGGCATTTCGCAACGGCCCAAAGCACTGCTACTCTCTCGGTCGGTGCACCGGCGCAAGAAGCTGTCCGCCAATGCCGAACGCAGATTGAGGACCCGCGCGGAAGAGAAGCTCGGTCGCGCGAGGGAGCGGCTCGCCAGAATGCAGCCGGGGGGCGAGCCGGGGCGACCGATCGACGTCGCGTCGGCGAGCGTCGTCGAGGCGCAGGCCAGGTCCATGGCTTGTCCGAAATGCCTGGGTCCTTGCCAGGTGGTCGAGCATGCGGCCGAGACGATGCAAGGTCAACGGTTGCGCATCGCGAAGGTCATCTGCAACCACTGCGGCAGCCACCGGGCCATTCACTTCCGCATCGTCGGCGACGCTCTCAACTAGCCAGAATTGATCACCTCGGCGGCCGGTGCTAAAAGCGCGCCTTCTGGTCCTACCGATGGTATCCCCAGGCAAAAGATGGAGGTTCTTTCGTATCGCTGTGCTAGGGATGTGATGCCGCTTCGGGGCGGTAGTTAAGTTGGTTATAACGCCGGCCTGTCACGCCGGAGGCCGCGGGTTCGAGTCCCGTCCGCCCCGCTGAAATTTCAGCGATTTTCTCGTTTGAATTCAGCCTTTTGGAAGATGAGCCGGAACGATGTAGTACGGGCTGTAGTAAGGGATCCTCGACGACGTCGCTTCCGCCGGCCTGGGCGACCTTCGGAAACGCGATCACCTTGCCGGTTCGAAGCTCGATCTTGAGCGGCGCGACTGCTTCGCACAGAAGTTCCCATGGCAGCGTTGTGTAGAGGTCCACGATGTCCCCGCGAGGGCCGTGCGTGACCCACTCGAGCACGTCTTTGCGAGCGCCGTCGGCGCGGGCGAGTGTGATGAACGTGCGGCGCAGATCGTGCTGGCGGCGGGGGCGAATGCCGAGCCGCTCGAGGTCCTGGTGAAACCGACGAAGGGCATGGTTCACGTTGCGGTTCTTGCCGAGGCGCGAGGGGATGATGAGATCGTCGTCATTCGGAGCGCGGCCCATCATGGCGGCCCAGCCCTGAAGTCGCCAGAACGCGAGCACCTTTGCGAGGGTCGCGTGCACGGGCACTTCGCGAGGTTGCTCGGTCTTCACCGCCTTTTCCTTGCGATGCCTGGTGCTGTACGAGGTCACAACCGAGAGGCGCCCGAGGGGCCGAACCGTCGCCTCATAAGAACGCCACCGAAGGGCGGCAGCTTCGCCGAACCGAAGACCGGCCAGGAAGAGCAGCGCGTACACAACCCGGCGGTCCATCGGAATGCGCTCGTCCGAAATCGCAGCCTCGACTTCGTTCTTCGTGAAGATCGCACTCCGCCGCCAAGTGGGATCCTTGTCGATCTTCTTCGGTAGCTCGCCGGTCGGAACCACGCAGGGGTTCGTGTCGATGAGCTCGTCAGCGACTGCATCGCGGAACATCGTGTGCAGCGTGCCGTAGATGTGCCGGACGCTGCGAGGCGCCATCTGGTCGGGGCCCGAACCGCAATTTTCTTTTAGCCTCAGAATCTCGGCACGGACGTGCCGCGGACGCACCTTGGCGAGCGGAAGGGCCCAAAATTCCGGAGTAAGATGGCATAGGCGGCCCGCGTCGGTTTTCACATCGGAAAGGCCCCGCGCGCGGCGGCGTTCGAGCCACTTGTCCTTGTACCGACCAACGGTGAGCTCGCCCTCATCGCGCACGCCAAAGGCGATCTCCGCCTCGACGCGCGCCTCGATCGTGTCGAGTACCTTTCGCGCCTGCTTCTCTTCGCCAAGACGGTAGGGCGTCGGCGCGTACTTCCACTCGCCCCTCGTATCTTTGTAGCCGATCCAAAGCTTCTGTCCGCGCGGGTAGATGGTGCCCATAGGAAAAACTCCTTCGACGTCAACGCTCCGTTGGACGGTTTCGTTCCAGGATCTTTGCAGCCTCGGTTTCGGGATCGGGCTGCTGGTCGTCGCGCCGCTCGGTGATCAGCGCGTTCAGATCGGAGCGGCGGATTCGGATGAGCCGTCCCGCCTTGCCCGCCCGAAGACGCTTTGTCTTGATCCAACCCCGAACCGTGCTCTTGCCCACGTGAGCGAACTTCGCCGCTTCGGGTACCGAAAGGAACTCGTCACTTGCCCCGCGGCCAATCCGTTCGAGAACCTGATGGATCATGTCGAAGAAGGGGCGTAGCTCGTCGCGCACGAGGGTCCGAAAGAGCTCCTCGAGGCTCGGACGCGAACCAGGCTCCGCCGCACCTGGCGCGGAGCTCTCGGCACGCCGTGACGTGGCGCGCCCCGGCACGCCGTTCATCGTGATGGGTTCTCCCCTGGAATCGTCAACTCTCGCAAGGCCGTTTCTCTTGGTGCTGCGTGTGCTCATTGCTACTTCCCTGCTAACCCGCCTACCGCAGACGGTTCGCTCGGGGCCGTGTGGGAGAATCGTGTGGACTCGATAGCGCGAAGCGATCGATTTCGTCCTGAGCCGGTGACATCCCATCTGTGCGCACAGGCGTAGGGAGATCGTCACGTTCCGCGCTGCGTGTCCTTCGTGTCTTCCGCATGGTCGTCCGAGACGAGGTCAACATGGCTTGTCCGATTCACGCTGTCAGCGGGAGAAAAAACGTCGGCAATATTTTCAGGACGGGGAGGGGGCGGCGCCGCGGCGCTCCGAGCGGTGTCGGGAGCGGGAGGCGGCTGGGTACCACCCAGGGCGTCGCTGGCGTCGGCCGCCCCGGTTTCGACCGGGCCGCTGGGATGGTTCGGCGATGCGGTGCCGCTCTGAGCAGGACCGGCGTCGGCAGCCACTGGGCCCCCGGGGATCATCGGCGGCGTATCCCCGTGAGCGGGCGTGACATCCGGAGCCACACTCGCGTTAGGGCCCACCGCCGTGGGGGTGACTTTCAGGATGAAGCGCTCATCAGGCTGATTGTCCGTCACCCATAGCATCTCCTTTTTCACTCGCTTCTCGACTCGGTTGATCAATTCCTGGATGTGCCCGCCATCACTTGGGGGCACGAACTCCGCGATTTCCCGGTAGGTAAATCCGCCGACGCGGAGCGTTTGCCAAACCAAGGTCAAGAGCTCTTCCTCATACCGGCCGCGCCCGGCACGCTTTCGGAGCCCCGGAACATCCGGATAGCTGCGAAGCTTCTCAGCGAGCACTTCGAGTGCCTTGAAGGCCCCTTTGAGCTGTTCGACGACGAGGCCGGGCGCGACACAGAGAAGCCCATGGTCGTGGCCTGGTCGGAGCGCCGGACGGCCCTGGACGGGCTCGGCCTCCCTTCGATGGCGTTCTTCCGACGCGCGAGCTACCTCTCGCGCCGCCTCTTCCAGCAGCCGGAGGTTCGCTCGGGCGTTGCCAAGGAGCATTTCCCCCACAGCCGCATATCCGAGCTCGCGGCCGAATGCCCCCAAAGCATTCTGGTAGGTCAGACAGTGCAAGAGCGCTTCAGCCGCCGCAAGCGCCCGGCAAGGTCGCTCGTAGCATCGGTCTCTGGCGGGCGTGGACTCCTGATGCCGAAAGCCGTGCTCGATGGTTGCGGCATAGGCACCTGCGTGGGGGTCCGCGTGCCCTCGGCTGGTGAGCCACACGAACAGGTTTTCCGCTGCCGCGGCCACCTCGAAACTGGGATCAGGGACAAGTGCTGGCCTTTTCATGATGAGCTCAATCCCGGCACAAGCACTCGGGACTCACTTGCGGCCGAGCCTTTCGGAGATTTCGTACGCTGCGATGGCGAGCAGGGACGCGCCTAGTTCGTCGGGCGGAGTCATCCTGACGACCAGTTCCAGCGCGTTGGTTTCGGGCGTTCGTGGCAAGCTTGCCAGCCATGGAGCCAGGCGGAATCGTGCGATTTTGGTGTCGAATTCCCGAATGATGTCATCGGTGCCAGCATCGGATTTGGGGAGTCCGACGTCGTAGGCGCCAATAGCTCGGTGGAGAAATAGGTAATAGCCGGGCGGGAGGCTGTACCCCGGCGACATTCCCAATTCTTTTCGGTAATAGTCGACCCAAGTCTCAACCACCCACGACCTTCGCGCTTCCTCCTCCAAGCGCCAGTAATCGACATGGCCGAAAATTGGGAAATGGGACGCGATCCGTTCGTCCAGGCTCGCAAGAGGCCCCACGTAGAGGACCACCGGCTCGGCCGACCGGGTGAAGCCGTACGTGCAGTTCGGATCGAGGTTGACTTCTCGGCGCATTTTTACGCTGAGAGCCTGAGTCGCCGGAGGAGAACCGTCAAGGAGTCATCGAATTCCCAGCGTGTGCGTCGACAACCTTCGAGTCCGCTCCATTCCACACGAAGTATCTACATAATCCTTCGGCTTGCCTTAGGCGTCGCGGTGCAGCAACGAGCTTGCCGAGCTGCGGGAGCCGCGATTGCGTTCCCTACTTGCGAGGGTCTCCTGGGTCTCTGCGCGCGAAGTGTCCGCCATGCCGAGCCCCGGAAAGCGCCGCGAGCTTTCGACTGTTCTCCTCGAGCGTTTGCAGTGCGAGCTCGGGCGTCAGCTTGTCGACTTCGCACACGACTGCCATTCGCTCGACAATCGGCCCAGGCACGTGCATGCCGCCGGTATCGTCGAGAAAAGCCCGGTAGAGCGGTTGCACGACCTCGAACGGCTGCTGGAGAGCGATCACGACATCCACGACGCTCTTGCCGTCACGGAAAAGCTGACAAGCGCGAGCCGCCAGCTTCCCCGGCGATAGCTCGATCGTAGAGCTGTCCCTGAGCTGGGAAGCGAGCGCTTCGACTTCGGACGCATCGAAACGCCAGACTCCGTCGGCGTCTTGGCGTGGGTGCAGAGCTTTTCCCTCGTGGTATCTCACGCCGCCGACCGATATGCCGAGCCTGCGGGCCACGACGGCGCGTGTCAGCATCGGCGCGGACTGCTGCATGGCGCTCGGATTCAGGACGGAACGGCTCCGCGGCACTTTCTGGCCTCGTTTGCGCGCTTTTTTACGTGCCATTCGCCGCCGTCTCACCTTGGCAGTTTTGACCCGCAGGGGCATGCATCATAGGTTTCATCATAGGTCAACCGCAGGCATCCAGCATGTTGCGGCTGCAGAGGGGACCGTTGGGTCATGCCGACGTGTTCCTTTCGATCGGATGAGGCGAGTAGGATAATGTTCTGATCGCGTCAGTAGCTTCCGACGAGCTGGAGTCCCGTAGCCTGGCGGCCAGCGAACGGTACCAGGCTCGCTGTCGGCGACGAACCAGACTCTCGTGGCCAGAGGAAGACTGCCGCGAGTGTTGCAACGCCGAGCACGGCTCCGGACACGAACGCAATTCTCTCACCTGCTGTTTCGAAATTGATCGCGTCCATTCGGTCGTTGAGCTCGCTGCACCAACCTGCGGTTTCGGGGAGTGGTTTGAAGCAAGCCAGTCCACTGGCCGTGTTATAGGGTGAAAGCTGCGTACGGAGCTCGTTCGCCCGCTGCAAGTCTCCGCTGCGCTTAATGGCGAAATACGTTCCCGTTCCGAGCGCGATCGTCGTGAGTCCGGCACCAACGATGATGGAGATGCTGCGTAAATCGGAACGATGATTCGTTGCGACGTTGGCACGGGTCGGAGCGGGCTCATCCAGCTTCCTGAGCGGAATCTCGTCCGCAGACCGATCGGGGATCAGCGGCGCAAGTTCTAGCTTCACGTGAGTTACGACGCCTTCTCCAACGTCGACCTGTCTCTGCGCGGTAACATACCCCGCCTTCGAAGCGGAGATGGCATGCACTCCGGGTGACACGAGCAGCGGTCGGGGCTCGCTGGCCGGCTCCCGGAGATCCTTGCCATCGACGCGGACTTCTGCCGCTGCGACTGTCGCCTCGATAACGAGCCGTCCAACGTGGATCATGGCGCCCTCGAAGGAGGCGAGCGCTTTCGCTCGCTCGTCGGGTTTCGCGATGCCCGCCTGCAGATAGTCGCGCAAATGCGTCGCAGCTTCGACGTAGTGCCCGGTTCGCAGCTCGGCCTCGCCAAGATTCTGAAGGAACGCGGGATGCGGCCGGATGGAGTACGCCTGAAGGAACGCGTTCCGAGCCGTCTCGTATCGACCCGCTGAGAAAGCGGCCGCGCCTTCTTTCCATCGAGCCAGGGCTTGCTCGTCGGCGGGATCCACTCCTTGGGCCCCTGCGGCGCGACTGCCAAGCACCAAAGAGAGAGCTATAGCGAAGATTATCCGCTTGCAGTTGCTCGTTGCCAGAAGCCCCCAAGTTCTTCGTGCGACGGCTTCCGAACCACTCATGGCGCCATTGGGCTCATCGCAGTATCCAACGGGTCGCGGCGTTCGTCAGCAGATCAAAAAGGACCGCGCTCGCGATCAACAAAACGGCGAGCGCGAGGAGCGTTCGGTACCTTTGCAAGCGCGGTCTAGTCGTGCTCATCGCGATTGCAGCGGCACTCGCGGAGTCACCTGCGGAGATCGCCGGACCCAGCGAATCAGTCGGAACGCTGACCGATGCACCCACGTTGCCGCTCGCGCTCGAGGAGGCTGCTCGATCATCCCGAAGGGCTGGGGAAAGCGCAGCACCAAATTCTGTCGCACTGCCAAAACGCGCCTCGGGAAACTTCGAGAGCGCCGTGCACAGGACCGCCTCGACCTCGGCTGGCACCGGATCACGCCGCGCTGAAAAGTCGAGCTCCACTTCCTGCAGCACATGCGCCGCCAAAAGCTGCTCGCTACCCCGAATCTCGGGAAAAGGCTGACGCCCCGAAAGCATGGCGAGAAGGACCAGCCCCACGGCATAAAGGTCCGTTCTGGCATCCACGTCGAGTGATTGCGCCTGCTCGGGTGCGGCCCAGCGCGCCGTTCCGATGAATACGCCCTCTTCGGTGGGGTAGGCGAGCGGTCGGATCGGCTGACTCGTCTCCACCTCCGGGAGCACCTTGGAGAAATCGAAATCGAGGATCTTGATGAACTTGCCGTCGGGAGTGTCGCAGAGGAACAGGTTCTCGAGCTTGATATCCCGGTGCACGAGCCCCCTGGCATGCGCCGCGGCGAGCCCGTCGAGAACTTGCAGCGTGTACCTGATGGCCTCGCCGATTGGAAGCGGACCGCGCGACCTGAGCTCGTCGTGCAGCGTTCGCCCATATAGGCGCTCCATGACGATGTAGGAGCGGCCTTTTGGCGTTCGTCCGGAATCCAAGATCTCGACGATGTGTGGATGCGGGAGTCGCCGGAGGGCGTCCGCCCCGAGGCGCATCCTATCTTCGAAGGAAGGCCCCAGCTCGGGGGCGAGCAGCTTCACGACGACGGGCTCGCCAATCTGCGTGTCTTGCGCCGCGTACACGTCACCCGTCCCACCCTCGCCGAGCTTGTGCATCAATCGGTAGGGAGTTCCCGCCAGCAGATCCTCCGCGCCGGTCGACGCGCTGCTCGATGACGTTTCCCCAAGGTCGCTCGAGTCGGTGTTCGTCGACGAGGCGG